>Ga0137403_10009316_pt1 | contig 10920 bp, 9 predicted proteins | sample CZOMad2_1_16fung_FD_122057 | JGI IMG/M metagenome (GOLD analysis project Ga0137403, IMG submission 122057) | Vadose zone soil fungal communities from Angelo Coast Range Reserve, California, USA - CZOMad2_1_16fungal (Hybrid Assembly) | ecosystem: Environmental > Terrestrial > Soil > Vadose zone...
GCCGACACGGTGGTGCGCGAAGCCAAGACCGCCGATCCCATCGTCCTGGTCCAGGACTATCACTTCGCGCTGCTGCCCCGCATGATCCGGGAGAGGCTGCCGGAGGCGACCGTCATCACGTTCTGGCACATTCCCTGGCCCAACGCCGAGGCCTTCGGAATCTGCCCGTGGGCCGAGGCGATCGTCGACGGGATCCTGGGCAGCAGCATCCTGGGATTTCACACCCAGTTCCACTGCAACAATTTCATCGACGCGGTGGACCGCTACGTCGAGGCGCGAATCGATCGCGAGACCTTCACCATATCCTACGGCGGAGACCAGACCGCGGTGCGCCGATATCCGATCTCGATAGAATGGCCCCTCAACTCCAAGACCATGCGAAAACCGCTGGGAGAATGCCGCGCCGACGTGCGCAAGCGAAACGGCCTCGCCGCGGACGCGGTGGTCGGCGTCGGCGTGGACCGCCTCGACTACACCAAGGGGATACTCGAACGATTCCTCGCGGTCGAGCGCTTTCTCGAGCTCGAGCCCGAATGGATCGGCAAGTTCGTATTCGTCCAGATCGCGGCGCCTTCGCGCTCCAGCATCGACGAGTACCAGAACTTCGACGCGCGCGTGCGCGCGCTCGCGCGCCGGATCAACGACAAATTCTCGAACAAGCACCACGACCCGATCCTGCTGAAGATCGAGCACTACGACCCCGACGACGTCTACGAGTACTACCGGGCGTCGGAGCTGTGTTTCGTGAGCAGCCTGCACGACGGCATGAACCTCGTCGCCAAGGAGTTCGTCGCCACGCGCGACGACGAGCGCGGTGTCCTCATTCTCAGCCAGTTCACGGGGGCATCGCGCGAGCTGCCCGAAGCCCTGATCGTCAACCCCTACAACGTCGATCAATGCGCGGGAGCCCTGAAGGCGGCGCTCTCCATGCCTCCCGCGGAGCAGCGCGACCGGATGCGCAGCATGCGCGGCCTCATCCAGGAATTCAACGTGTACCGCTGGGCCGGGCGCATGCTGCTCGACGCGGGCCAGATGCGCATGCGCTCGCGCCTGTTCGCCCGCGCGGACCGCGGGCGCAAGCCCGTTCCGCTGCGCAGCGTCTGATCACGGGTGCCGATGCCGAATTCCAGGAGCCGGAGCCGCGACGTGGCCCCCGCTGGACCCCGAAGACAGCTGCGCCGGGACGGGGCTGTCGCGGACATCGGCTTCCCGCTCGGAACCGTGCCGCGCCTGCCCGCGGACGCGGGATTCTTCCTGGACATCGACGGGACGCTTCTGGACATCGCCGAAAGGCCGCAGCTCGTGCGGATCGACGACGATCTTGGACATCTGCTCGCGACCACACGCGACGCCGCGGGCGGGGCGGTCGCGCTCATCAGCGGACGCTCGGTCGCGGAAATCGACCGGCTTTTCGGAAGGAATTTCTGCGCGGCCGGACAGCACGGCGCGGAACGCCGCGACGCCGCCGGCAAAATGCACCAGCACCGTGTCCCGCTTGCCGGACTTCGAAAGGCGCACGAGCGGCTCGCGCTGATGGTCGCCGAACACCCCGCGCTCGTGCTCGAGGACAAGGGCATGAATCTCGCGCTCCATTACCGCCTCGCGCCGGAGCTCGCCGCGACGGTGCACGAGGCGCTGCGCCGGCTGGTCGAGGAGCTCGGCGACGATTTCGAGCTTCAATCGGGAAAAATGGTGATGGAAATCAAGCCGAGCGGAAAAGACAAGGGGACGGCGATCGCCGAATTTCTCGCGGAGGCCCCGTTCCTGGGGCGCCTCCCGGTGTTCATCGGCGACGATCTCACCGATGAGTTCGGCTTCGAGCTGATCAACCGGGTCGGGGGCTGCTCGGTCAAGGTGGGCGAAGGCAGCTCGGCCGCGAATTGGCGATTGCCGAACGCGCACGCCGTCCGGGCGTGGCTCAGGCGCTTCGTCGAGCGCGAGCGGGAGAGATCATGACCAGCCTCGACCTCGCTCTGATCGGGAACTCGAGCGTCGCGGCGCTGATCGACGCGAACGGGACCATCGTCTGGTCCTGCCTGCCGCGCTTCGACAGCGACGCGGTGTTCTGCGCTCTCTTGCGCGACGGGCGCGGGGCGGACGACTACGGGTTCTTCGAGATCGAGCTAGCCGATTTCGCGCGCGCCGAGCAGGCCTACATTGCGCACACGCCTATCCTCAAGACCCGGCTTTTCGACCGGCACGGCGGCGGCGTGGAAATCACCGATCTCGCACCGCGCTTCGAGCAGTTCGGCAGGCTCTTCTGCCCGGTGATGCTCATGCGCCAGGTGCGCCCGATCTCGGGCAGCCCGCGCATCCGCATGCGCATCCGGCCGGCGTGCGAGTACGGTGCGCGCCGCCCCGCGATCACCTGGGGCAGCAACCACGTGCGCTACGTCGCCCCCGAGATGGTGCTGCGGGCGACGACCGATTTCTCGATCACGGCCATCCTCGAGGAGACATTCGTCGTCTTGCGCGAACCGGTCGCGATCGTGCTCGGTCCGGACGAGACCTTGCAGGGCTCCGCCGCGGAAGTGTTCCGCCGGTTCCTCGACGACACCGCCGCCTTCTGGCGCGCCTGGGTGCGCAATCTGGGCATCCCGTTCGAATGGCAGGAGAACATCATCCGCGCGGCCATCACCTTGAAGCTCAACGCGTACGAGGATACCGGCGCGATCGTCGCCGCGGTGAGCACCTCGATCCCGGAGTCGCGCGCGAGCGGCCGCAACTGGGACTACCGCTACTGCTGGCTGCGCGACGCGTACTTCGTGGTGAACGCCTTGAACCGGATGAACGCGACGCGGCCGATGGAGCGCTACCTCGACTACATCATCAATATCGCCACGGGCGCCGACGGCCGCGACCTGCAGCCGGTCTACGCCATCAGCGGCAAGGCGGGCATCGAGGAGCGCGAAATCGCGTCGCTGCCCGGCTACCGCGGCATGGGTCCGGTGAGGGTCGGCAATCAGGCCTACTCCCAGGTCCAGCACGACGTCTACGGCGCGGCGATCCTCGCGGCAGCTCACGTTTTCTTCGACGCGCGGCTCGCGCTGCGCAGCGACGAGTCGCTGTTCCGCCAGCTCGAGCAGCTCGGCGAGCGCGCCGCGGTCCTGTTCGACCAACCCGACGCCGGCCCGTGGGAGCTGCGCGGGGCAAAGCGCGTCCACACTTTTTCCAGCGTTATGTGCTGGGCGGGGTGCGACCGCCTCGCGAAGATCGCCGCGCGCATCGGGCTCGCGGACCGCGCGCGCGCCTGGCGAGCGCGGGCCGACGCGATGCATTCGGCCATCTGCGCGCGGGCCTGGAACGCGAAGCGCAATAGCTTCGTCGCCACTTTCGGCGGCCAAGACATGGACGCGAGCCTGCTCCTCTTGCACGAGCTCAATTTCCTGCGGGCCGACGACCCGCGCTTCGCCTCCACCGTCGGTGCGGTCGAGCAGGAGCTGCGCCGCGGGGAGTTCCTGTTTCGCTACAGCAGCGCGGACGACTTCGGCGTCCCGGAGAACGCTTTCGTGGTCTGCACTTTCTGGTACATCGACGCGCTGTCCACGCTGGGGCGCAAGGAGGAGGCCCGCACCTTGTTCGAGGGCATACTCGCCCGCTGCAATCGCCACGGGCTTCTGTCCGAGCACATCGATCCGCGCAGCGGCGAATTGTGGGGAAATTTTCCACAGACCTACAGCATGGTGGGCATGATCAATTCAGCGATGCGTCTCAGCATCCCCTGGGACGAGGCTTATTGAATTTTCCACACCCTGCCTGAAATGATCCGCATCGGCGTGGACATCGGGGGAACCAAGATGGAAATCGCCGCGATCGACGAATCCGGCGAGGAGCTGCTGCGACGCCGCGCGGCTGCGCCCGGAGGAGGCTACGACGAGGCGATGGCGGCAATAGCTGAATTCATCCTCGAGGCCGAAAGAACGTTGGCTGCGCGCTGCTCGGTCGGCGTCTGCACCCCCGGCGCCGTCTCGATCGGGTCGGGGACTCTCAAGAACGCCTATGCGAGCGTGCTCAACGCCATGCAGGTCAAGCCCGATCTCGAGCGGCTGCTCGGCCGCGAGGTGCGTTTCGCCAACGATGCCAACTGCTTCGCGCTCTCCGAGGCGATCGACGGCGCGGCGAAGGGCGCGCGGGTCGTGTTCGGCGTGATTCTCGGCACCGGCGTGGGCGGCGGAATCGTCGTCGACGGGCGCGCCCTCTCCGGCGCGAACGCGATCTGCGGCGAGTGGGGCCACAATTCGCTGCCGTGGCCGGTGCCCGAGGAAATGCCGGGCCCCCGCTGCGCATGCGGCCGCAACGGCTGCATCGAAGCCTTTCTTTCCGGCCCCGGGCTTGCCCGCGATCACCTGCTCGCGACGGGAGAGGCGCGCGCTCCGGCCGATATCGTCGAGCGCGCCGAATCGGGTGATCGCGGATGCGCCGCCGCGCTCGAGCGCTACGAGGAGCGGCTCGCGCGCGCCCTGGCGAGCGTCGTCAACCTGCTCGATCCCGAGACTATCGTGCTCGGCGGCGGGCTGTCGAACACCGAGCGCCTGTATCGCAACGTGCCGGCGCTCTGGAGCCGTCACGTCTACTCGGACACGGTCGTGACCCGGCTCGTGAAGGCGGCTCACGGCGACGCCAGCGGGGTGCGCGGCGCCGCCCGCCTCTGGTGAATCGCGCGACAGCCGCTCGTCTGGGATCGCCGGCCGGCGCGCCGTCGGATTCCGCTAGCGCGGCTGCATCCACTGCTCGCACTGCCAGCGCACCACGTCGGCGAAGGACTGCGTCTCCTTGAGCCGCGCGCGGAGGCGCCGCGCGTCGTTGGCGGAATCCTGCGCGCCCATCAGCAGGCCCTGAATCATGGGGCGGCTGCCCAGCTCCTCGGCGTGCGGCGCGATTCGGGAGAAGGTGGCGGCGAGGTCCTGCCGCATCGACGCGCTGCTGCCGTCGCAGGGATCGATCAGCGTCGCCTCCATCCCGTAGCGGCAGGCCTGGAACCGGTTGTGGCTGTAGACGAGATAAGGCTCCGCGGAGATCGGCCGGGGACGCTCCACCCGCAGATAGCGGGCGAGCGCCTGCGCGTAGGCCGCGATGGCGGCCGCGCGATCGACCGAGAGCGGAGTGTCGCAAACGCGGATCTCGACGGTGCCGAACTCGGGCTTGGGGCGGATGTCCCAGTAGAAGTCCTTCATGCTCTTGACGATGCCGAACCCCTGCATTCTCGAAAAATAAGCTTCGAACTCCTCCCAGTTGCGCACCAGCGGCATCGTTCCGCTCAAGGGGAAGGCGTTGACCACGGACAGGCGCGAGGAATCGAACAGCGTGTCTTCACCCTGCTGAAATGGAGAGGACGCTGCGAGCGCGATAAAGTGAGGCACGTACCGCGAGAGTGTGTGCGTGAGGTAGACCGCTTCATCGCCGTCGGCGCAGCCGACGTGGACGTGCTGCCCGAACACGGTGAATTGCTTGGCCAGGTAGCCGTAGAGCCCGGCGAGATGATTGAAGCGCTCCGTGTCGTATATGCGCCGGTCGTTCCATTTCTGGAACGGATGGGTTCCACCCCCGGCAATGCCGAGATTGAGCCTGCGCGCGGCGGCGGCGACGGCATCCCGCATGATCCTGAGCTCGGCGATCAGCTTCACATGGCTTTCATGCGCCGACGAGCTCATCTCGATCATGCTTTCGGTGATCTCCGGCTTGATATCGCCCGGATGCTCGCTCTTCTCTAGGGCGCCGAGGAGATCGGAGGCGCCGCGCGTGAGGTTGTAGTCGCGGCTGTTGACGATCTGCAGCTCGAGCTCGATCCCGAGCGTGAGCGGCTGCGAGAGCTTGAACGGAAGCTCGCCCATGGATCAGCTTTTCGCCGCCGGCTCGGGCCGCGCTTCGCCCGCGAGCTTGAGGGCGACCTGGGTCAGGATCGGCCCGGCGATCTCCAGGAGCACCACCGCCGGCAGCACCAGGCTCGCGAGCGCGCGGCCGAAATCGGGGAAGAGCGACTGGGTGTCCTGGAGCATGATGACGGCCAGCCCCGACATGGGAGTCAGTGCCACGGCGAGCAGCACTCCCTGGCGCGCCTTCAACCCGCTGCCCGGAATGAAAGCGAGGACCCCGGCAGCCTTGCCGATAAAGCGCACCGTCACGAGGGCGGCGCCGATTGCGATCCCTTTCCCGGCAGCCGCGAGATCGAGGTTCGCGCCCCCGAGCACGAACAGGATCAGGAAGAACATCTGCCCGATCAGCCCGAAATCGGGAGCGGCGAGGCTGTGGTTCCTGTCGAGATTGCGGACGAGCCCCCCGAAAGCGAGCAGCGCGAGCAGCACCGAGAGCTTCAGTATCAGCGCCACGCCCACGGTGACGAGGATGAGCGCAACCAGCGCGAGCACCTGCACTTCGACGCGCTTGCCGATCCATTGCAGCACCTGGAGCGTCATGGCACTCGCCACCAGCCCGAGCACAAAGGATCCCCCGAGCAGATACAGCGGGTGCAGCACGATGGTCCGCCATCCGCCGCGGTACTCCAGATAGAGCGACGGGATCAGCGCCGTCAGCGCGAGCACCGCGATACTGCAGTTGAGCGCGGTGAGCAGAAGCGTCCGCTCGGTCACCTGGCCTTCCGCGCCGAGATCGGCGGTGATGCGCATGACAACCGCAGGCGAGGTCGCGAGGCCGATCGCCGCGGCGACGGCCGCATGCAGCGGTCCGACGCCGAAGAGCTGCGTCAGCGTGACATAGATGAGGATCGCGGACAAACCGCTCTCCGCCAGCGATGTGAGCGCGAGTCGCGGCGAACGCTTGAGCCACCCGAGATCGATGCGATGCCCCAGCTCGAACAGGATCAGGCCGATCGAGATGTCCGCGAACACGCGCAGCTCGTCGAGCATCGGCCTGCCGAGCAGCGCGAACCCATCGGGTCCGAGCGCCAGCCCTGCCGCGGCGTATCCGGTGATGCGCGGGAGTAAGAACGCGCGCTTCGCGATCTCGCCTCCGACAACCCCGGCGAAGAGAAGCACGCCGAACCAGATGATCTGGTTCGACGGCAGGGGCAGCGCGGGCAGGAAAAACAATTCCGGCATGCGCGGGAACTCCGGGAAAAATCGCTCCCCGCGATGCCGCGGGGATTATTGTTTCCGGCGATCAGCTTGCCGGCTTTGGCTGAAGCGGTGAGACCGCGATCGATTACGTAAGTTCCGCCATTTTAGTCCTGCACGACGATGATGTGCACGCGGTACGGTCCGTGCGCGCCGAGAACGATCGTCTGATCGATGTCGGCGGTGCGCGAAGGCCCGGAGACGAAGTTGATCGCCCGCGGCAGCTGTCGGAGCTCCGCGCGCGCAAGGGCCCAGGCGTCTTCCATGTGCGCGACGATGCGGCGCGCGGACACCACCGCCACGTGCGTCTCGGGAAGGAGGCTCACGGTCGAGGGCGTATCGGGCCCGGAGGCGAACACGAGCGTTCCCGTCTCGGCGATCGCGGCGAATGCGCCGCTCACGCCGACGGCGTCGCTGCCGTTCGCTTCCCGCGGCTCGAGCGCGAGCCCCGCGCCCTTCCAGTCGAGATCGGCGAGCTGCGGCCAGACGCACCCGGCAAGCGGCAGGCTGGCCGACTCCAGGTAGCGCGCGACCGCCGCAGGGACTTTCGCCTCTGCCGCAACCTCGTCGGTCGTGCTCTGCATGGTTTCGGCACGGGCGCGGAACCGCGCGACGAGATCGGCTTCGACTTTCGGCAGCGTCCCGCGCGGGTGCGCGCGCAAATAGGTTTCGATCGCTTCCAGCTCGGCCCGGGACGGTCTGCTTCCGCCCCGCCCCTGGGCTTTGCGGATGCGGGCCAGAATCCTTTCCCGCGCGCCGCTCACTCGAGCGCCTTTACGATGTCTTCGACGATTTTCTTGGCGTCACCGAACACCATCATGGTCTTGTCCATGTAGAAAAGCGGGTTGTCCAGGCCGGCGTAGCCGGCGGCCATCGAGCGCTTGTTCACGAGCACCGTGCGCGCCTTGTGCGCTTCGATGATGGGCATTCCGTAGATCGGACTGCCCTTCTCGTGGGCGAGCGGGTTGACCACGTCGTTCGCCCCGAGCACGAGCGCGACGTCGGTCGTGCCGAGCTCGCCGTTGATGTCCTCCATCTCGAACACCTGATCGTAGGGGACCTCGGCTTCGGCGAGCAGCACGTTCATGTGCCCCGGCATGCGGCCCGCGACCGGATGGATCGCGTAGCGCACGTTCACGCCCTTTGCGATGAGCTTCTGCGCCATCTCCTTCACCGCGTGCTGGGCACGCGCCACCGCAAGCCCGTAGCCCGGCACGATCACGACCGACTCGGCGTTGGCGAGCAGGAAGGCGGCGTCCTCGGCCGATCCCGAGCGCACCGTCCTGTCGCCGGTGCCGGCGGCGACCGCGCCTTCCGCGGCGCCGAAACCGCCCATGATCACCGAGATGAAAGAGCGGTTCATCGCCTTGCACATGATGTAGGACAGTATTGCGCCCGAGGAACCGACCAGGGAACCGGCGATGATAAGCATGGTGTTGTTGAGGGAGAAACCGATGCCCGCCGCGGCCCACCCCGAGTAGCTGTTGAGCATGCTGATCACCACCGGCATGTCGGCGCCGCCGATTGGGATGATGATGAGCACCCCCAGAACGAACGCGATCGCGGCCATGACCGCGAAAGGCATCCAGCCCTTGTCGGGCGACAGGAAAAACGCGAGGCCGAACCCGATCATCACGATCGCGAGGACGAGATTCAGCAGATGCTGGCCGCGGAACACGACCGGCGCGCTGGAGAAAAGACGGAACTTCTTGCCGAGGCCCGCGAGCTTGCCGAAAGCGATGACGCTCCCGGAGAACGTAACGGCGCCGACGAAGCTCCCGATGAAGAGCTCGAGGCGGTTGCCGCGCGGCAGAGGATCGGGCTCGCCGAACGCGCCCGGGTTGTTGACCACGGCGACGGCGATCAGCACCGCCGCCATGCCCACCAGCGAATGCATCGCCGCGACCAGCTCGGGCATCTGCGTCATCTGCACGCGCCGCGCGACGAACGCTCCGACCATGCCGCCGATCGCCATGGCGACGAGGATGAACGCGACCTTCCTGGTTATCGCGAGCGTCACCAGAACGGCGATCGCCATGCCGATCACGCCGAAGAGGTTCCCGCGCCGCGCCGATACGGGCGAGGACAGGCCTTTCAGCGCGAGGATGAAAAGGACGCTCGCCGCGAGGTACCAGAGCGCGAGCTGGTTGGCGCTCATGGCTTCTCCTTCTCCGCCTTCGGTGTTTTCCTCTTGAACATCTCGAGCATGCGCTGCGTCACGAGGAAGCCGCCGAAAACGTTGACCGCGGCGAGCCCCACCGCGACCGCTCCGAGGATCGAGCCGAAATCGGTCTCGTAGGGGCCGGCGGCCAGGATCGCGCCGACGATGATCACGCTGGAGATCGCATTGGTCACGCTCATAAGCGGGGTGTGCAGGGCCGGCGTCACGTTCCAGATCACGTGGTAGCCGACGAACACGGCCAGCACGAACACCACGAGGTTGATGACGGTCGGATCGATGGTTCCGGTCATGTCGGGCCCTTCTTCACCACTTCACCGTTGATGCAGACAAGACTTGCGGCGATGATCTCGTCGGAGCGGTCGAGCTTCAGCTCGCCGGTCTTGGGATCGACGAGCAGGTTCAGGAAGTTGAGCAGGTTCCTCGCGTAGAGCGCGCTCGCGTCCGCCGCGACCAGCGCCGGCAGGTTCGAGATGCCGACGAGCTTCACGCCGTGCTTGACGACGATCCTGTCGCGCTCGGTGAGCGGGCAGTTGCCGCCCTGCTCGATCGCCATGTCGACGACCACCGAGCCCGGCTTCATCGCGCGCACGGTTTCCTCCTTCAGGAGCACCGGCGCGGGCCTGCCGGGGATAAGCGCCGTGGTGATGACGATATCCGCGGCCTTGGCGCGCTCGTGCACGAGCTCCGCCTGCCGCCGCATCCAGTCGATCGGCATGGGCCGCGCGTAGCCGCCGACGCCTTGCGCGATTTCGCGCTCCTCGTCGGTAAGATAGGGGACGTCGAGGAACTTTGCGCCCAGCGACTCGATCTGCTCCTTCACCGCGGGTCGCACGTCGGACGCTTCGATCATCGCGCCCAGGCGCTTCGCCGTGGCGATCGCCTGCAGGCCCGCGACGCCCGCGCCGAGGACGAGCACGCGCGCGGCCTTTACTGTTCCAGCGGCCGTCATCAGCATCGGCATGAAGCGGCCGTATTCGTTCGCGGCGAGGATCACCGCCTTGTAGCCGCCGATGTTCGCCTGCGAGGAGAGCACGTCCATCGCTTGCGCGCGCGTCGAGCGCGGCAGCCATTCCATGGCGAAGCAGGTCAGCCCCGCGGTCGCATAGGATTCCATCGTCGCGCGGTCGTAAGGATTGAGCAGGCCCACGAGGATCGCGCCGCGCTTGTAGAGGCCCACCTCGGAGTCCTGCGGACCGCGCACCTTGAGCACGATATCGGCGAGCGAAAAATCCTGCGGGCCCGGGACGATTTTCGCGCCCGCCACTTCGAACTCCTTGTCCGGAACGCTCGCCGCGACCCCCGCTCCGGATTGCACCAGGATCGTGTGGCGGCCGCCCGCGGCGAGCTTCTTGACGGTCTCGGGAGTCGCGGCGACGCGCGTCTCGCCGGCGCGGGTTTCCGCCGGTATGCCGATGTTCATGGATTTTTTTCTCTCGCGGCCGAAACGAAGCCCGATGATACACGGCCTCGTATAATCGGCTCAACCCAGCGAGGAGGAGTCATGACCATCCAGGTGCGGCGAGTGGTGACCGGACACGACGGCAAGGGGCGCGCAGTCGTGAACATCGACGAACTCTCGAAAAACATCGTGTCGAACCGGCCCGGGGCCTCGGCCTGCGTCGTCTGGACCACCGACACGATCCCGGCCGACAATTCGGGCGATTCCGA
>Ga0137403_10009317_pt1 | contig 10920 bp, 11 predicted proteins | sample CZOMad2_1_16fung_FD_122057 | JGI IMG/M metagenome (GOLD analysis project Ga0137403, IMG submission 122057) | Vadose zone soil fungal communities from Angelo Coast Range Reserve, California, USA - CZOMad2_1_16fungal (Hybrid Assembly) | ecosystem: Environmental > Terrestrial > Soil > Vadose zone...
CCACCGTGGATCAGGGGGGCGAGCGGTGAGCCGTGGCCCGTCGACTCCTTCGCGCAGGTTCGGTTCACGACCAGGATGCGGCCGTGGTACGGCGCAAGCCCGAGGACGATGCGGCTGGCGAGGGAATCATCGGCACAGAATACCGACGCCGCCAGACTACCCTCGCCGCGCCGGGCGAGCGCGATCGCGTCGTCGGTGTCGCGGTACGGTACCACCGTCGCCACGGGACCAAAGGCCTCGACTGTGTGAACGGCGCGCGCCGTGGGCGGATCGCGGGAGAGCAGCAGGAGCGGCGGCACGAACGCGCCGTGCGCGCGGTCGGCACCCTTTACCTCAAACTGCTCCAAGTTGCCCGCGATCAGGTCAGCCTCACCACGCAGTTCGGCGACGCGAGCCAGGACGTCGCGCCGCTGTTCCTGACTGACCACGGGACCCATGCGCACGCCTTCCAATCGCGGATCGCCCACGACGATTTTTTGAAGGGCCGCTTGCAATGCCGCGATCACGTCGCCCGTCACTGCGGCCGGCACCAACGCCTTGCGGATGGCGGTGCACTTCTGCCCTGCTTTGACCGTCATTTCGCGAACGACTTCTTTGACGTAGAGATCGAACTCCGGCGTGCCAGGGGCGGCGTCCAGCGCAAGTATGCTCGAGTTCAACGAATCGGTTTCCGCGATGAAGGGTACGGCGTGTCGAATGATGGCGGGATGCACCCGCAGGCGCGATGCAGTCTGCGCCGACCCCGTGAAAGAGACGGCGTCCTGGCAATTGAGGTGATCGAACAGATTTCCGAGGTCTCCGCACACCAGCTGCAGCGCACCCTCGGGCAAGATCTTGGATTCGATGATGCGGCGTACGACGAGCTCGGTTAAGTATGCCGTGGCGGTCGCGGGTTTTACGATGGCCGGCATGCCCGCGAGTAGCGTGGGCGCCAGTTTTTCCAACATTCCCCAGACGGGGAAATTGAACGCATTGATGTGCACCGCCGCGCCTTCACGCGAGACGTAAATGTGCTGCCCGACGAAAGTACCGGCTTTTGACAGGACTTCCACGTCGCCGTCGACGTAGACACGCGCGTTGGGCAGTTCCCGTGAGCCCTTACCGGCGAAGGCGAAGACCGTACCGATGCCCCCGTCGATGTCGATCATGGAGTCGTTTTTGGTCGCGCCGGTGCGATAGGAGAGTGCATAAAACTCCTCCTTGAGTTCCGAGAGACGCTTGGCGAGCGCTCTTAGTACACCGGCGCGTTCGTGAAATGTCATTGCGCGAAGCTCGGGTCCGCCCACGTCGCGGGCGTGGGCGAGCACGGCGGCAAAGTCGACGCCGGCGGAGGATGCTTGTGCGATGAATTCGCCGGTTGTGGCATCGCGCATCGCAACGCCGTTGTCCCGGCCGCTTTGCCAAGTACCGCATACATAGCTCTTCAAATTCATAAACTTAGATCCTCTAGATCACGCGGATTGGGCCGGTCCGCGCAGGCGTGAACAACGTCCACGGAAATGCGCGAGCACCGCACCGGAGGCTGCGGTCACGACTACGTCGTAGATCCCATGACGCGCGCTGCGCGATACTTCGGTGGCCGTGGCGGTCAAGCGCTCGCCGCGCGGAGCCGGTGCGAGAAATTCGATACTGGCGCCCGCCGCCACCATGGGATCGCCGTAGGAATTGCACGCGAAGGCAAAGGCGCTGTCCGCGAACGCGAAAACGATTCCGCCGTGACACATCCCCAAGCCATTGACCATGTCAGCCCGCACGGTCATGACGATTTGAACGGTCCCGGGAGCGACGTCGATGATTTCGATACCGAGCGATTGCGACGCAAGATCGGCGAGATACAGCGACTGAACCACCGCCCGGGCGCGGTGCACCGGGTCGTCCGCGGTTGAGAGGGTCTCGTGTGCCATGCTATCGGCCGGTGAACCGGGGCGTCCGCTTCTCGAGGAACGCAGCAACGCCCTCCGCGTAGTCGGTCGATCGGCCGAGCTCGCGCTGGGCATCGCGCTCGATATCGAGCTGCTCGGCGAGCGAGCGCTGCCAGCTGCCGCGAATCGCCGCCTTGGTCCAGGCGAGGCCGCGCGTCGGCGCTACGGCCAGCCCTTCAGCGAGTGCGTCTACGGTCGGTCCGAGTTCGGCATCCCCAACGCATTGCCAGATCATTCCCCAAGCGGCAGCCTGCTCCGCCGGGAGCTTGTTGCCGAGCAAGGTCAAGCCCAGCGCCCGCGCATTGCCGATGAGACGCGGCAGGGCCCACGTCCCGCCCGAATCGGGCAGCAGACCGATCTTCGAGAAGGCTTGGACGAAGCTCGCGGAGCGCGCAGCGATGACGAGATCACAGGCGAGCGCGATATTGGCGCCCGCACCCGCCGCCACACCGTTGACCGCGGCGATCACGGGCATGGGCAGTGTGTGCAATGCCAGCACCAAGGGCTTGTAGTGCTTGTCGATCGACTCGCCGAGGTCGGCGCCTTGAGCCCCGGGAGCCACCGCGCGATCGCCGAGATCCTGGCCGGCGCAAAAGCCGCGGCCGGCGCCGGTGAGAACTAGAACGCGTGCGTCACTGCCGGGCAACCTCCCCAGCGCGTCCCGTACTTCACCGTGCATTTGCGTATTGAAACTGTTGAGCTTGTCCGGTCGATTAAGGGTCAGACGAGCGATTCCCCCGTCGACACTGAACAAAATGGTGTCGTATGACATGTGCGTCCCCTCGGATCCGTCGTTTACTTGTGATCGTAGCTGACTTCGAGCGTGGCGGTCGTCGGGCGAGCCTGACAACACAGCACGAATCCTGCGTCGGTCTCCCAGGGCTCCAAGGCAATATTGTGCGTCATCACCGCGGCGCCGTCCGTGATTCTCGCGCGGCAGGTCGCGCAAATCCCCGACCGGCAGGAAAACGGCAGTTCAAGGCCTGCACGCTCGGCGGCCTCGAGCACCGACGCGTCGCTCTGCGCCATCGGGAAGCTGCGGCGCCGGCCGTCCATGACCACAGAAATGGTGGCCAGCGTTGCTCGTGCTGAGGGCGCGGTCGTGCTCGGTGCGGCGGCCCCCGGCGCGGCGGCGTGCTCCTTGCCGACGTTCTCGACCGGTCGAGGCGCAGCGGCGGCAAAGCGTTCGAATCGAATCGGAGCACTGCCGTTCAAAGTTCTGATGGCGTTGCGAACCTCGTCCACCATGTCGCCGGGACCGCAAATCAAGTACTCGTCCGCGGACGACACCTCGGGCATATGGCGTACAAGCTCGCCAATCTTGCGGCCGTCGATTCGGCCGTTCAGCCATTCTGTCTGTTGCGGTTCGCGGCTCATCACGAAATGCACGGAAAAGCGGTCGATGTAGCGATTTTTGAGCGCGAGCGTCTCTTCGAGAAACATCGTTCGCGAAATGCTGCGGTTGCCGTAAATCAGTGTGAAGCGGCTGCGTGGCTCACGAGCGAGAATATCCGTGGCGAGAGACAGTATGGGTGTGATGCCGCTGCCCGCTGCGAAGGCCACGTAGGAATGCTCGCGATCGGCGCTGATCGAGGTGCGGAATCGCCCCATCGGCGTACCGACGTCGAGCAGGTCCCCGGGACGCAATGTCGACGCAAGTTCGCCGGACATACGGCCGCCGAGTTGCAGCCGGATACCCAATTTGAGCACCCCGCCCCCAGGAGCCGTCACGATGGAATACGTCCGGCGCTCCTCGCGCCCCTCGATCATGCGTCGCACGGTGACGTACTGTCCCGCGTGAAAGGCGAACGCATCGCGCAGCGCGGAGGGAATCTCCACGGTCAGGCACGCGGCATCTTCGGCGATGCGCTCGACGGCGGCGACTTTCAATGGGTGGAACTCAAGCATGCGCAGTCTTCAGATGCATTTGAAGTATTCGAAAGGCTCGAGACAGGCGCGGCAGCGGTGCAGCGCCTTGCACGGCGTGGAGCCGAATTCGCTGATGCATTCAGTATCGGTCGAACGGCAGCGGGGACAGCCCACGGGTCTGGCCTTTCGCAAGATATCGCGCATGGAAGCGGCGGGCCGCTCCGGGGGCACGATGCCGTAACCTTCGAGCTTGCGCCGGCCGTCGGCGGTGATCCAATCGCTGGTCCAGGCCGGCGACAACACCTGGGTCACGACAAAGGCGCCGATTCCTGCGCTGCCGAGCGCGTGCTCAACCGAGCGTCGAATCACCTCGGTGGCCGGACAACCGAGGTAGGTCGGAGAGAGACCCACGTCGAGAGTGCCGTCGGCCTCCAGTGTGACGAAGCGAATCAGGCCGAGATCGACGATGCCCAATGCCGGGATCTCGGGATCTTCAACGGCCGCGAGTGCCCTCCACGCCAGCGACAGACGTCGGTCGGCATCGGCATTCGCAAGCGTGGGCGCGGGATCGCGATTGTCGGCGCGCACCGAATTCACCAGCGTGCTCCCGGATAGGTGCGCTGCAGATGCTGCATCTCAGCGAGAATGTATCCGAGATGCTCGCTGTGTTGGCCGCGTTTACCGTGCCAGGAATGCGGTCGATCTTTGGGTCGCCGGAGCGTCGCCTCGGCCAGTATCTCATCGATACGCCGGAGCCACGCCGCTTGAACGTCGGACAACCGCGGCGCCACACCCCGGTCAGCCATCGTCCGATCCAACTCATCTTCGGCGAACAGTTCCACCGTATAGGGCCAGAGGTTATCCAGGGCCGACTGAACTCGCGCGTGGCTTTCCTCGGTGCCGTCGCCGAGGCGCACCAGCCAGCCGCCGCTGTAGCGCAAGTGATAGAGGACCTCTTTCACGGATTTCGCCGCTATAGCGGCCAAGCGTTCGTCGCTGGACGTGGTCATGCGCTCGTAGACTTCCAGCTGGAAGGCATCGATCAGGACCTGGCGCACGATGGTCTGGCCGAAATCGCCGTTCGGCTGTTCGGCCAATATCGCGTTCAAGTATTCGCCATGCTCGCGCAGAAAGGCGATTTCATCCTCACCGCGTCCCCGTCCCTCGACCTCGCCGGCATAGGTGAGCAACAGCCGCGCCTGACCGATCAAATCGAGCGCGACATTCGCCAAGCCCAAATCTTCCTCGAGCGCGGGAGAATGGCCGACCCATTCACCGAGCCTCTGCCCGAGCACCAAGCTCAAATCACCGAGGCGGAGCACGTAGCGGAACAGGGCCTGCGCGTCGGCGTTCAATTCCTGTCCGCGGACAACGGGTGACGTCGCGTTCACAGCGTCTTCACCTCATCGGGAATTTCATAGAACGTCGGGTGACGGTAGATTTTGTCCCGAGCCGGTTCGAACAGGGAGTCGTTCTCCGCGGGATCGGACGCCGTGATGTCCTTGGAAGGCACCACCCAAATGCTGACGCCTTCCTGGCGCCGAGTATAGAGATCGCGCGCGTGATCGATGGCCATGCGCGCATCGGCGGCGTGCAGGCTGCCGACGTGCTTATGATCGAGACCGCCGCGTGCCCGGATAAAGACCTCGTACAAGGGCCATTGACGACGATCTTCGGTTGGGTTGCTCATGGGAACCTACTCCTAGGCGGCAAGGGCTATTTAAGCAGCCAGGGTCGCGGCGCGCCGGCGCTGCTTCTCGGCATAGGCGCTCGCGGCGTCTCGTACCCACGCACCCGCGGCGTGAGCATTACGGCGCGCGGCAAGCCGTTCCGCATTGCACGGCCCATTGCCTTTCAGCACTTGATCGAACTCGGTCCAATCGATGGGTCCGAACTCATGCTGCTTCTTGGCCTCGTCCCAGCGCAGCAGCGGATCCGGAATGGTGAGATCCAGGAACTTGGCCTGCGGTACCGTGAAATCAACGAACTTCTGCCGCAGTTCATCGTTCGAGAAGCGCTTGATCTTCCAGCGTTGCGATTCGCCGCTGTGCGTCGAATTGGCGTCGGAAGGTCCGAACATCATGAGCGCGGGCCACCACCAGCGGTTGAGCGCCTCCTGTGCCATGCGTTTTTGCTCAGGCGTACCCTGCGCGAGACGCATCATCAGATCGTAGCCCTGTCGCTGGTGAAAGCTCTCTTCGCGGCAGATGCGCACCATGGCTCGCGCATAGGGACCATAGGAGCATCGGCACAGCGGAATCTGATTCATGATGGCGGCGCCGTCGACCAGCCAGCCGATGGCGCCCACATCGGCCCACGTCGGCGTCGGATAGTTGAAGATGCTGGAATACTTGGCCTTGCCCGACAACAGCTGATCGATGAGCTGATCGCGGCTCACGCCCAGCGTCTCAGCCGCACTGTAGAGATACGCGCCGTGGCCTCCCTCGTCCTGCACTTTGGCGATCAGAATCGCCTTGCGCTGCAGAGTGGGCGCGCGACTGATCCAATTGCCCTCGGGCAGCATGCCGACGATTTCAGAATGCGCGTGCTGGGAAATCTGACGAATCAAAGTGTTGCGATAGCGCGCCGGCATCCAGTCCTTGGGCTCGATCTTTTCTTCTGCCTCGACGCGCGCGAGGAAGCGCCGTTCGAGCGCGTCCTCGTCCAGCGGTGCCGCGTCTGAAGCCTGCATATCCAGCGCTTGCGTGTACATACCTGCCCCTAGGAGTTAGCCAGCATGAGGATTGTGATACATAAATATATAAAAATCAATATTTTCTGTGTCATAAGGCTTGATCCTATTACAATGGCGAAAAATGACTGCCAACGCCTCCACCGCTGCCGCCGAACTCGTCGCCCGCTTTCGCCGGCAGCGGCCGCTGCGAGGCGGCTCGCTCATCGTGACCATTTTCGGCGATTCCATCATGCCGCGGGGTGGAGCCGTCGCCCTCGGCAGCCTGATTGCTCTGGCGGCGCCCTTTGGACTCAATGAGCGGCTGGTACGGACCGCGATCGCGCGCCTCGCGAAGGACGGGTGGCTGGAGGGGCACCGCGCCGGCAAACTCAGCGAATACCATTTATCGCGCGGCGGGCGCGAGCGATTCGCCGAGGCGACGAGGCGCATTTACAGCGAACCGGATACGGAATGGTCGGGCCGCTGGACCCTGGTTGTCCTGCCTCCCATGCGGGCGGCAGCGAGGAAGGAACTCAGAGAAAAACTGATCTGGCGAGGGTTTGGCGAGCTCTCGACCAATGTATTTGCCCACCCCGAGCTCGATTCGCGTTCCTTGGGGCCGCAACGGGCCCCGTCGGGTCCGCTCTCCAAGGCCATCGTTTTCGACGCCAATCTCGCCGACGACGATGCTCCGCAGCGTCTGGTGAGTTTGGGCTGGGACCTCGAAGACCTTGGGCTTCGATACCAGCACTTCGTGAAGCGCTTCGAACGCGTCCTCGCGGCGCTGCACGGCCTTCGCACTCTCGATCATCAAGCGTGTTTCATCGTGCGCACGCTCTTGATCCATGAATATCGCCGCCTGCATCTACGCGATCCGCTGTTGCCGCCGCGCCTGCTGCGGGCCAATTGGCCGGGAGCGCAGGCCGCCGCGCTGTGCCGTGAAATCTATGCGAGTGTATTCGCGGCTTCCGAGGCGCATCTCTCGCGGGTCGCCGCGCAGCTCGACGGTCCGCTGCCTCCGCCCGATGCGTCGGTCATGCAGCGCTTCGGCGGGATCAGCCGCTCCGCGCCGCTTTTAAAGGCTCCCGATACGACTGCATCCGTTCGTCGGCGCTGATATCCTCTCGAACCGGACAGTAGAAGAGGTCATCAATGCCAGTCGTGAACGAACCGCAGGGGATACTGAGGACGCCGCCGAATAGGCATTAACGGTATGAGCAAAGCAACCAGGAAACGACTTCCCCCCGAGGCACGCGTCCGATACATATTGGACGGTGCCTTGGATCTGTTCTCGCGGCAACCCTATGCCGCGGTAACGACGCGGGACATAGCGGCCGCATGCGGGGTAAACGTTGCGCTGATCTATTACTACTTCAAAAACAAGGACGTTCTCTTTCACGCCGTCATCAAACATGCAATCGATGAAGCACTCCAAAACTATAAGCAACGCACTCGCGATGTGCGAGATCCCGTCGAGGCTCTCGATGAGTGGTTCCAGGTCAACTTGGAACTGTTCACGCCCCTCAAGAAAATGTCGCAAATCTTGGTGGCGTACAACAATAATGGACGGACGGTCCCGGCGATCGACCGCCTCATCAATAAGTTTTACCGAGACGAACAGCGCATGCTGCACCGCTGCGTCTTGCGTGGCATCGAGACCGGGCGCTTTCGGCAGCTCGACGCCAAGCGCACCGCGACCTTCATATCGAATCACCTGGATGGCCTGTGCTTCGCGTCGATGACCCGCCCGAAGACGGCCATCAAGCCGCTGATGGCCGCCGCTTGGGAGACCATCCGCGACTATCTGAGCGTGCAGACATAGATGATGTGCCGCGCCCGCAGGCGCGGCTGCCTGGAATTTACTCGCCCTGCACCGAATGCGAAGGAACCAGCATTCGCACGAGGATTCCCAAACCCCCGATCAGGCTCGCTGTCACCGGAACGGCCCAGTTTTCATACCAGGGTGCGTTCGGCAAGCGGGGCCACGCAATGTTCACGGTTTCAAAAACGATCCATGCTGCAGCGGCATAGATCGCCGGTCCGGTGAACGGCCCGAGATGAAAGGGCCCGTTCTGCCAGCGACCCCTGAGGCGAACCCACGCTGCGGCGAGCAGAGGGAAGGAAAAGGCCACGTAAAAGCCGGCCGTGGTGAAGGAAACCAGCGTGCCGTAGACGTTCGTGAGGCTGAAAAGAAGCATGCCCGCCGCCATGAAACTCGTCAGCACGATGGCGTTCACGGGAAGTCGGTCCTGGGCGGAGAGTTTCTCCAGCCATCGGGAGCCGGGCAGCGCGCGATTTCTGGCAAATGCCCAGATGACCCGCGATACGGAAGCTTGCGTGCCCAAGATGCACGCGATGAAGCCCACCATGAATAAGCTGAGCATCCCCTTGAATCCGACAGTGCCGAAGTAGTACGTCAGTGTGCTCGCCACCGGATCTGCGTCGTCGCCGCGCAGAGCCTGATCGATGTCGGGAATGGATAGAATCATCGACAGCGCCGAGAACGCGATGACGCCGGCGACACACAGAAGCGAGTAGAGCATGGCTTTGGGAATCGCTCTTTCCGGGTTGCGAACCTCCTCGGCGACCGAGCCGGCGCTCTCGAAGCCCAACAGCGCCCAGCCGGCAATGGCGACCGAGAGGGCCAACGGCGATTCGAACAATCCGGCGACAGAATGCACGTGGTCGAAGAGATTCGGGTTCGACAGCAGGGTGCCTAGCGCATGGACGCGGTGGAAGGTAAGAAGTACGATTCCGACGCCCACCGACGCCACCACTTCGGCCGCTATGCACAGACCGACGATCGCATTCAGAATGAAGCGGCCGTGCGTGTTGCCCCAGGTCGCAAACGCAAGAAGAACCACCGATAGGCTGAGGATCACGGCATGCGAATGAGGGTTGAGCCCCAGCAGCTGCGCGAGAAAGTGGGCGCCGGCGAGCGCCACGGCACCCATCGATATCGGCAGCACCCAGAGATAGGTCCAGCCCGCAAACCACGCATATCGGGGCCCGATGAGATGCTTAGACCACTGATACACGCTGCCCTCGTAGGGGAATTGCGCCGCCAGCATTCCAAATACGAGCGCCACCAGCAGCTGTCCGGCGAGCACGATCGGAAAGCCGAACCAGAAACCCGGACCTGCGGCCGCGAGTCCGAGGCCAAGAATGGAATAGAGTCCGACGATCGGCGAGATGAAAGCAAATGCAAGCGAAAACACGTTAGCGAGCGTGAACTCCCGGAGCAGCCGCCCAGAATCTCGCCCGACTGCGGGAGGGTTCCGCACCGTCATACGCTTGGCGGGTGCACCGGGGGTCCGCCGGGAATCTCGGGCCATTCTTCGCTCAGGCCGGCGCGCAGCAATGTCGCGAAGTCTTCCACGAGTGCTTCCGCCATCATCGCGCCGTCCTCCGCACTCGCCTCACTGGGCCGCCCCACGACGCCGGTCGGCGTCGTGCTCGGCATGTCATAGGACCAGATGCGGCCGGGGGTGACGTCCTCGACATCGAAAGCCTGGTCCGATCGAACCATGCCGGGAGCCGCGTGCAGGAGCAGCGAGGTTTCGCCACGATTGGCATGCACATCGGCACCGTCGCGAGTGTAAAGATCCCGCACACGGGTCGATATCTCCCATATGCCCAGCTGCCGGAAGCGGGCGCGAGGTTCCTCGTACCGAAGCTGCAACACTGCGCTGGACAGAGACGGCGCATTGGTCGCGTGCCCGGAGAAAAAAATCATTCGCCGGATTCCGGACTTGAGAGTCCAGCGGGCAATCTCCAGAACGACCTGCGTCAGAGTGATCGGATTCAGCGATATCGTGCCGGGCCAACGCTCGGTGTGCCCCAGCGAGCAACCATAAGGAATCGCGGGGAGTATCAGAGCACCGGTGCGATCGCCCGCTCGTTGTGCGACCCACGCCGCCGAAATCGTGTCCGTTCCGGTCCCTAGATGAGGCCCATGCTGCTCGGTGGCTCCCACGGGCAGCACGGCGAGGTCCATCCCGGAGCGGACCCGTTCGCCGATCTCCACGCTTGTGCAAAGTTCCCAGCTTGGCATTGCCCGACCCCTCGTTTCCAACCGATCCCGCACGCCTTCCCGAGCCGCCGCGATTCTACCAGGCGTGCATATATTTCCTTTGTTCCCATTCACTTACCGTCAGACAGTAATCCTCCCACTCGCGCCGCTTGTACTTGACGAAGGAGCCGTGGAACTCCTCGCCCATGACCTCTTTTGCGAACGAGTCTTCCGCAAACGCATCGATCGCCGCGCCGAGCGTCTTCGGAAGTCGATGAATACCTTTCTTGGTCAACTCGGCTTCGGAATATTCGTAGGTATTGATTTCACACGGTTGACCCGCCTCGAGCTTGTCCCGAATGCCGGACAGCCCGGCCGCCAGAATCATCGCAGAGCTCAGGTAGAAATTCGTGGCGCTATCGACGTGGCGAACTTCTACCTGA
>Ga0137403_10009318_pt1 | contig 10920 bp, 8 predicted proteins | sample CZOMad2_1_16fung_FD_122057 | JGI IMG/M metagenome (GOLD analysis project Ga0137403, IMG submission 122057) | Vadose zone soil fungal communities from Angelo Coast Range Reserve, California, USA - CZOMad2_1_16fungal (Hybrid Assembly) | ecosystem: Environmental > Terrestrial > Soil > Vadose zone...
TAGGCGTTCACCACCGTGGTGCTGGTGCGCTCGTACTCGCGCCACTCCTGGGTGATCCGGTGCGAGACCGACACCGACGCCGCCGGGAGCACCTCCGCCACCAGTAGGGCCGCGCGGCGCTCGTGCTCCGGGTTGCGGAACGAGAACAGGAACGAGATCGCGACCGATTCGACCCCTTCGTCGGCGAGCCGGCGGGCCGCGTCGCGCACCGCCGCCTCGTCCAGGGGGATCAGCACCTCGCCGCGCGCGGTCACCCGCTCGCTCACCTCGAGGCGGCGACCGCGCGGCACCAGCGAGGCGGGACGGCGATAGAGCACGTCGTACATCCGGAGGAAGTTGCCGCGCCCGATCTCGAGCACGTCCCGGAAGCCCTCGGTGGTGATGAGGCCGGTCAGGGCTCCCTTGCGCTCCAGCAGGGCGTTGATCCCGATGGTGGTCCCGTGGATGACGAGGCGGCAGTCGGCCAGGCGCGCGCCCGCCTGGTCCACGCAGCGGAGGATGCCCTCGAGCAGGTCGTCCGGAGTGGAGAGGGCCTTCGTGTCCACCAGCGCCCCGGTCGCCTCGTCCAGCGCGACCAGGTCCGTGAAGGTGCCGCCGATATCGATGCCGATCCGGAGAGCCACGTGTGCGCGGAGTATACCCGATGTTGCCGGGAACGCTAGGTCTCGGAACTTACTGGAATCTCTCGCTCATCTCCACTGCGCGGCCAAGCCTCCGTGTAGCAAGGAATGGGGAAGCCTGCAAGGCATCCTCGGCCCGTGCTGGCGCCACCCCCGCCCCTCTTCAAGTACACGAGGCGCGCCTACTCGATGATCTTCGAGGAGAGGTCTACTTCTTACGATAGCCGCGCGCAGCCATGCACCGTTCGTGCGCGGCATCCACGAGCGGATCGTCAAGCAAACCCGTCTCGCTCATCGCGATAGCTTGGCACTCCGTCGAATCGGTTGATTTCCGGTCAGGCGAACTACGAGAGGAGCTCGACGGGAAGTTGATCATCGACGAGTACACTCCGATCATCACGACTAGCAGCAAGAGACCGATCACGCCCAAACATCCAATGAGACAGCCTTGCAGGACCTTCTTTCCCTTGTCGATCTCGGCTTGACTCCCGCTGACGGCGGCCGATGGTACGTCGGGGACGCTCGAAGCGAGTGGAGCGGGTGGCGGTGGAGGCGCTTCGAGTGGCTCTGCCGGGGTCGGTTCAGATGGTGGCGTGACCGGCTCGCCCGAGCGGAACTGGCGCAGCCTGTCTCTGAGCGCATCCCGCTCTTCTGGCGTGAGGCTCATCCCGTTCGAGGGTAGGGCGCGGAGGCTGCGAAGGTCAACGTTCAGCCGTATGCAGGATCCGCCAGTCGCTCGCGCGCGGCCCCGCGCGCAAGCGGGCCTCTTCCGCGGGGGGCCATGTTACGGTGATTCACGATGAGCGCCCCGCGTCGCGCGATCCTCGCCCTGGCCCTGCTCCTCGCAGTCACCGGCTGCGCGAAGCAGGTCCTCTCGCCGGACCTGTCCGCGACCCCGGGTGCGCCCGCGGAGGCGCCGTCTTCACGCAACGCGACCGCCGCGCGCGTGGCGACCCGCTACCTCGGCGCGCCCTACGTGTGGGCCGGCTCGAGCCCGTCCGGCTTCGACTGCTCCGGCCTGGTCATGTACGCCTTCGGCCAGGTCGGCGTCGCCGTTCCCCACAACGCCGCGCAGCAGTTCCGCCTCGGCACTCCGGTTGACCGGAGCCGCCTCATGCCGGGCGACCTCGTCTTCTTCAACCAGCTCCGCCACAACGGCATCTACCTGGGCGACGGGCGCTTCGTCCACTCCACCAAGCCGGGGGGCGTGAAGATCGCACGGCTGGACGACGACTGGTTCCGGACGCGCTGGGTCGGCGCACGCCGCCTCTAGCCCGATCCGCGAAGCCTCCAGCTTGACAGCCTCGGCCGCGTGGGGCATTATCCCGTTTACCGGTCGACAATAGAGTAATAGCCGAGGAGCTCATATGGACACGGCCTTGCGCGGACCCATCGCGATTCTGGACGAGCACCCGGACTGGTCTAGCCGTCTGATCGCCGAGCTGGAAGCCCGCCGACTGCCGTACGAGAAGGTCGATCACTCCAATCACGCCTACGATCCGCGCGACCGCGACCCCCGCTACTCCGTGATCGTGAACCGCACGAGTCCGTCGTCGGCCACCCGCGGGCACGGCGGTGTGCTCTTCTATGCCGAGGCGTTGCTCAACCACTACGCCTCGCTCGGCGTGCCGGTCATCAACCCCGTCGCCGCCTACCGCAGCGAGAAGTCGAAGGCGCTCCAGCTCGATCTGCTCGAGCGCGCGGGCGCCCGCTATCCACGCACGCTGGTGGTCAATCACCGGGACAAGATCCTGAAAGCCCTCGACCAGATTCCCTTCCCGCTCGTGGTCAAGCCGAACGTCGGCGGCTCGGGGGCGGGCATCGTCCGCTTCGATTCACGCGAGGATCTGGAAGCCGGCCTGGGTGGTCTCGACTTCGGCCCGGACGGGACGGTGCTCGTGCAGGAGTACCTCGAGTCGGACGAGGGCGCGATCGTGCGGGTCGAGGTGATGGACGGCCAGTACCTCTACGCGATCCGCATCGTGCGCGAGCCGCAGGCCGGCTTCAACTTGTGCCCGGCCGACATCTGCCAGGTGCCCGACGCCCCGACCGCGCCCGCAGCCACCCCGCTCGAGGCCTGCCCCGCGGCGCCCCGGCCGGGCCTCACCGTGACTCGCTTCGATGCGCCCCCGGAAGCCATCGACACCGTGCTCCGACTGACGCGCGCCGCCGCCATCGACATCGGCGGCGTGGAGTACCTGGTGGCCAAGCGGGACGGGCTGATCTACTACTACGACATCAACGCCACGTCGAACTTCGTGGCCAACGCGCCGGAGGTGCTCGGCTTCGACCCGACCGCCCGCTTCGTCGACTACATCACCCGGGTCGCCTCGACGCGCTAGGCCTCGTACTCCTGCACGACCTGGATCTGCACGTCGCCGTCGTCGTCGATCTCGAGCGTGATCAGGTTGGGGCGGCAGCACACCGTGCAGTCCTCGGTGAAGGTCTGGTGACGGCCTCCGCTCGGATCCACGAAGACGTCGTTCTCCTCGCCACAGAACACGCAGTCGTAGGTCACGGACCCTATTCTACCCGCTGAGGTATGATCCCGCCCGGGAGGACCACGTCATGCGATTCCAGGGCAAGGTGGCGCTGATCTCGGCGGCGGGGGCCGGCATCGGCCGCGCCACCGCGATGATCATCGCGCGCGAGGGCGGCACCGTGGTGGGCGTGGACGTGGAGCCGGCCGCGCTCGACCGGTTGACCGCGGACGTGGTCGCCGCGGGCGGGCGCGCGCTCGCCTTGCGCGCCGACGCCCTCGACGCCGCCTCCGTGGAGGCCGCGGTTCAGCGGGCCGTCGAGGCCCACGGTCGCATCGACATCCTGGTCAACGGGGTGGGCGGCAGCACCGTCGTCAGCCGCCCCGCCGCCTTGCTGGACGAGCTCACGCTCGAGGAGTGGCAGAAGCTGCTCCACTTCAACCTGACCGGCACCTTCCTGTTCAGCCACGCGGTGATCCCGGTGATGAAGCGGCAGCGGAGCGGCAAGATCGTCAACCTCGCGTCGATCGCCGGCCGCGGTCTCAGCCGCGAGAGCTCGAGCGCCTATGCCACCGCCAAGGGCGGCATCATCGCGCTCACCCGCAAGCTCGCCTTCGAGCTGGGGCCCCACGGCGTCACGGTCAATGCGATCGCCCCCAGCCTCACGCTCTCCGAGCGTATCCGGCCGCACTGGGAGCGCCGCAGCGCGGAGGGGCAGCAAGCCGAGATCAAGCGCACCCCGCTCGGGCGGGTGGCCACGCCCGAGGACCAGGCACGGGTCATCTGCTTCCTCGCCTCGTCCGACGCCGACTTCGTCACCGGCGTCACCATCGACGTGACCGGCGGGCAGTGACGCTCGGGGCTAGAAGCGGAGCTTGTTCGAGGCGTCGAGGGCCGCGACCTTGTAGCACTCGGCCAGGGTCGGGTAGTTGAAGACGGTGCGCAGGAAATAGTCGAGCCCGCCGCCCAGGCCGAGCACGGCCTGCCCGATGTGCACCAGCTCGGTCGCGCCGGTTCCGATGCAGTGCACCCCGAGGAGCCGGTGGTCCTCGCGGTGGAACAGCATCTTGAACATGCCGCCGTGGTCCCCGAGGATCTGTCCGCGCGCGATCTCGCGGTAGCGGGCCACGCCCGTCTCGTAGGGAACCTTCCGCTGCGTGAGCTCGTGTTCGGGCGCGCCCACCATCGAGATCTCGGGGATCGAGTAGATGCCGATGGGGAAATGTGCCCCCATGGGACCCGCCTCGACGCCGAACGCGGCGCAGGCGGCCAGGCGCCCCTGCTCGGACGAGGTAGCGGCCAGGCTCGGGTAGCCGATCACGTCCCCCGCCGCGAAGATGTGAGGCACCGCGGTGCGATAATGCGCGTCCACCCGGATCCGTCCGCGCTCGTCGCCCTCGAGTCCCGCCGCGGCCAGGTCGAGGGCCTCGGTGGCGGCCACGCGCCCGGCCGAGAAGAGGACCGCGTCGGTGACGATGCGCTTCCCGGACTCGAGCGTGAGCACGGCCTTCCTCGGCGGACCCGCCGCGAGGTCGATCGTCTCGACCGCTTCGCCGAGCCGGAGCGTGACGTTCCGGGCGCGCATCTGGTGGAGCAGCTCGTCCACGATCTCGCGGTCGAGGAACTCGAGCGGCCGGTCCCGCCGCTCCACGAGCGTCACCGCCACGCCGAGGGCGGCGAGAATCGACGTGTACTCGATCCCGATCACGCCGGCTCCGACCACCGCGATCGTGCGCGGGAGCTGCTTCAGGCGGACCATGTCGTCGGTGTTGAGGACGACCTCGCCGTCGTTCTTGACGCCGGGCGAGGGCGCCGGCTGGGTGCCGACCGCGATCAGGACGTGCTCGGCGGTGACCTGCCGGCGGCTGCTCTCGCCTTCGATCACCAGCGTATGCGGATCCACGAACGACGCCATCCCGGAGAGCACGCTCACGTCGTTCCGCCGAAGCTGGCTCTCGATGACCTCGACCTCGCGGGCGATCACGCTGTCCACCCCCGCGAAGAGCTGCTGGCAGGTCGGGCGGGCCTCCAGGCGGGCCCAGGGGAGGCGGTCTCCTTTCCCGGCCAGGCCGGAGAACGTCAGAACCGCCTCCCGCAACGTCTTGCTCGGGATGGTGCCGGTGTCGATGCACGCTCCCCCGACCGAGGGCTGTTTCTCGACGACGGCCGCCCGCCGCCCGAGCTTGGCCGCCTGCACCGCGGCCCGCTGGCCGGCCGGGCCGCTGCCGATGCAGACGAGATCGAAGTCGTAGGTCGGGCTCACTCCACCCTCACCGGGGAGACGCCCCAGATCTCGTCGGCATACTGCCGGATCGTCCGGTCGCTCGAGAACTTGGCCATGCCGGCCACGTTCAGGATGGATTTTCTCGTCCACGTCGATTCGTCGCGATAGGTCGTCGCCACTCGCTCCTGGCAGGCCACGTAGGAGGCGTAGTCGGCGAGCACCAGGAAGGGGTCACCCCCGGTCAGCAGAGAGTCGACGATCGGGCGGAAGAGCTCGGGCTCGCCCAGGCTGAACGCGCCCCCGCCGATCATGTCCACCGTCCGGGCCAGCTCGGGCTCGTTCCGGTAGACATCCCTGGGGTCGTAGTGCGGCCGACGGGCCGCGACCTCGGCCGCGGTGAGGCCGAAGATGAAGATGTTGTCGTCGCCGACCTCCTGCCGCATCTCGACGTTGGCGCCATCCATGGTGCCGATAGTGAGCGCTCCGTTCAGGCCGAACTTCATGTTCCCGGTCCCGGAGGCCTCGGTTCCCGCCGTCGAGATCTGCTCCGACAGCTCCGCACCGGGCACGATCTGCTCGGCGAGCGAGACCCGGTAGTCGGCCAGGAACGCCACGGCGAGACGGTCACGCGCGGCGGGATCCGCGTTCACGGTGTCGGCCACTCCGTTGATGAGGCGGATGATGAGCTTGGCCATCCAGTAGCTGGGGGCCGCCTTGCCGCCGAAGATGACGGTCCGCGGGACGATCCTGGAGCCATGTCCATCCCGGAGTCGATTGTACAGGGTGATCACGTGGAGGACGTTCAAGAGCTGGCGCTTGTACTCGTGGATCCGCTTGACCTGGACGTCGAAGAGCGAGTCGGGGTTGACGGTGAGCACCATGCCTCGGTGCTCGTACTGGCGAACGATGGTCTCGGCCAGCCGGAGCTTGTTCTCGCGCTTGGCCTTCCGCCAGGCCAAGCCCAGGGCCGCGTCAGACGCGTGGGCGGCGAGCCCGCGGAGCTCCTCCAGGTTGGTCACCCAGCCGGCGCCGATGGTCTCGGTGATCAGCCGGGCCAGCGGCGGATTGCTCTTGAGCAGCCACCGCCGCGGGGTGATGCCGTTGGTCTTGTTGTTGAACCGGTCCGGCCACATCTCGTGGAAATCGCGAAAGACCTCGCGCTCGAGGATCTCGGTATGGAGCGCGGCCACCCCGTTCACGCTGTGGCTGCCGACGATGGCGAGGTTCGCCATGCGCACGCGCCGCCCGCCGGCCTCGTCGATGAGGGACATCCGGCGGGCCCGGGCGTCGTCGGGGCCGAAGCGGCCCCCGACGTCGTCCAACAAGCGCCGATTGATCTCGTAGATGATCTCCAGGTGTCGGGGCAGCATCCGACCGACCAGGCTCACCGGCCATCGCTCCAGCGCCTCGGGGAGCACCGTGTGGTTCGTGTAGCCGAAGGTGGCCCGGGTGATTCGCCAGGCCTCGTCCCAGGCGAGCCCCTCCAGGTCCACGAGGGTCCGCATCAGCTCGGGGACCGCGAGGGCGGGGTGCGTGTCGTTGAGCTGGATGGCCACCTTGTCCGCGAAGTGATCGAAGACGCGGGCGCCCCGGGGCTCGTCGAACATGCGGTAGCGCTTCTTGTAGCGCCGGATGATGTCCTGGAGCGTGGCGGAGACGAAGAAGTACTCCTGGGCGAGCCGGAGCTCCTGCCCGGCGGCCACGTTGTCGCTCGGGTACAGCACCCGGCAGATGTTCTCCGAGCGGGCGCGCGCCTCGATCGCCCCGATGTAGTCGCCCTCGTTGAAGTCGTGAAGATCGAATTCCTCGACCGCCCGCGCCGCCCAGAGCCGAAGCGTATTGACGGTCTGCGTGCCATAGCCGGGCACCGGGGTGTCGTAGGGCGTCGCCAGCACGTCGCGGGTGTCCACCCACTCCTTGACCAGTCGGCCCTGCCCGTCCACGGAGGACCGAACGCCACCGAAGAACTGCACCCGGAATCGGTCGCTCGGGCGCGGGATCTCCCACGGATTGCCGTACCGCAGCCACCCGTCGGGCACCTCGACCTGGGCGCCGTTGACGATGCGCTGATGGAAGATGCCGTAGTCGTAGCGCAGGCCGTACCCGTACGACGCGTAGCCCAGCGTGGCCAGTGAGTCGAGAAAGCACGCGGCCAGGCGGCCGAGACCGCCGTTGCCGAGGCCGGCATCCCACTCGGCCTCGCGGACGTCCTCCAGGCGGTAGCCCAGCTCGTGAAGGGCCTTGTCGCACTCGTCGAGCAGGCCCATGTTGATCAGGCCGTTCCCGAGGGTGCGGCCCATCAGGTACTCGAGCGACAGGTAGTACACGCGCTTCGCGTCCCGCCGATAGTAGGTCTCCTGGGTGCGTACCCAGCGCTCGATCATCCGGTCCCGCACCGCCAGCGCAACCGCGACGTACGGCTCCCACGCGCTGTCCACCTGCTGGGGCAGCTCGGCGAGCGTGTACTCGAGGTGGCCCAGGATCCCCCGCTTGAGTGACTCCGCATCCATGCCGAGGCTGTCGTAGGGAAGGCTCTGGAGCGGCGCCGCGGGGGCGCCCCGCGGGGATCGATCGATCTTGAGCGTCATACGCACCTCCCGGCTGAGGTCATCACGAGCGTGAGGCTAGCACGGGCCTCAAGCCCTGCAATCACGGGAGCATGACGGTGGCCGACCCGGAAGCGCTCACCCGCATCGCGGTGATCGCTCGCAAGGCCTGAGTCGACCGGCCGGCCTACCCTCCAGCGGACCGGCCGGCCGGCGGCGCGATGGACCCGCGCGGGTCGAACTCCGCCGGCAGCAGCACCGCCTCCGCCGGCGCGGCCGGGTCCGCGACGAGCTTCAGCAGGAGCGTAGCCGCGGTGGCCCCGGCCTGCTCGAAGTCGAGGATCACCCGGGCCAGGGCCGGCGCGGCGGGCCGCGGGCCAGGCAGCCCCGCCAGGCTCACCAGCGAGAGATCCTCCGGCACGGTGAGGCCCAGGTGCTGCGCGGCGGCCAGCGCGGCATCGGTCATCACGTCGTTGCTGCAGAGCAGCGCGGTCGGGCGCTGGGGCCGGCGGAGCAGCTCGAGCGCCCGCTCGTAGGCCTCGGCCCCCGTGAAGTTGGTCTCCGCCTCGAGGGCGGCCTCCACCGGCACCCCGCTCGAGATCAGGACCCGGCGGAAGGCGGCGAGGCGGTCGCGATGCAGGAGCGAGCTCGGCACACCTCCGATGAACCCGATGAGACGATGGCCGAGGGCCAGCAGGTGCCGGGTGGCCGCGGCGGTACTCCCCGCGACGTCGAAGGTGAGCGACGTGACGCTCGGCAGCGAGGAATCGCCGGGGATCAGCACGGTGGGCACGCGATGCCGGGCCAGCGCCGCGATCCGCCGATCTCCGACCCGCGACATCAGCACGATCACCCCGCGGCAAAGACCGCTCCGGTGCAGCGCCACGTAGTCGCGATCCTCGAGGAAGGACAGCAGCAGGAGATGCCCCGACTCCTGGAGCACGCGGCTCACGCCCTTGAGGGCGGCCAGGTGGAACGGGCTCGTGAACGTGTACTCGGCGCTGCGCGGGATCACGACCGCGAGGACGTCGGCCCCGCCGCCGGCCAGCCCGCGCGCGAGCGCGTTGGGCGCGTAGCCAAGGCGGCGGGCGGCCCGCTCGACCTCACGCCGGGTCGCCGGGGAGATGCGCGCGTCCCCGGCCAGGGCGCGGGACACCGTGGAGGCGGCGACCCGGACCGCCCGGGCCACGTCGCGCAGCGTGACCGGGGTCGCGCCGCGGCGCCGGGACTGCCGCCGGCCGCTCCGGGGGTTGGATCGGGCCATGACCCGCCGAGTATAGCCCGCCTTGACAAGCCCCGGGGAGGGGGACTAGGGTTGCGCAAGCGCTTGCACCCCGACGCGGAGGAGCCACCTCATGGGCGAGATTCTCGGGCTGGGCCTGACCCACTATCCACCGCTCACCGGCCTGGACGAGAACATGGCCGCCATCCTCCGCCGGGTCCAGCAGGACCCCGGCCTCCCGCCCCGCTACCGCGATCCCGCGAGCTGGCCGGCCCCGATGCGCGCGGAGTACGGCACCGACGGCGGCACCGCCAGCGCGGCCGGCCATCGCGACACCCTCGTCCAGCACTTCCGCCGAGCCCGGCGTATCCTCGACGAGTTTCGCCCGGACGTGGTGATCGTCTGGGGCGACGACCAGCACGAGAACTTCACCGAGGACGTGATCCCGCCCTTCTGCGTGCTGGCCTACGACCAGGTGGAAGCACGCCCGTGGCAGCGCCCCGGCGTCGCGCCCAACGTCTGGAACGAGCCCGCCGACACCACGTTCCGCATCGCCGGGCACCGACGGGCCGGGAAATACCTGGCCACCGGGCTGCTCGAGCAAGGCGTGGACATGGCGTACGCCTACAAGCCCCTGCACTACCCCGGCCTGGCCCACGCGTTCCTGAACACGATCATGTTCCTCGACTACGACCGCGTCGGCTTCCCGTACCCGGTCATCGCGTTCCAGGTCAACTGCTACGGGCGCCGGGTGATCGCCCAGCGTGGCGGGCGGGCCAGCCTCGCCAACCCGCTCGCCGACGCGGACCTGGATCCGCCGTCGCCGTCGCCCAGACGCTGCATGGAGGTCGGCGCCGCGACCGCGCGGGTCATGCGCGAGAGCCCGTGGCGGGTCGCCCTCATCGCCTCGTCGAGCTGGTCGCACGCGTTCCTCACCGACAAGCACCATCAGCTCTATCCCGACATCGAGTCGGACCGGCGGCTCTACGAAGCGCTCCGCGTCGGCGACTACGAGACATGGCGCAAGACGCCGCTCGAGGCCATCGAGACGTCGGGCCAGCAGGAGATGCTCAACTGGTACATGCTGGTCGGCGCCATGGAGGCGCTGGGGCGCAAGCCGGACGAGTGCGACTTCATCGAGACCTGGTCGTTCAACTCGAACAAGTGCTTCGCCACGTTCATGCCCTGAGGAGATCGGCGTGCCGACACCTACTCCCCAACCCACGTCCCGTCTTCACGTCGCCGACGCGCACCCGAGCAACGGGGTGCCGAAGCTCAGCGGCGACATCCGCCACCTGATCCCCAAGCTCGGCCTGCGCAACTACTGGTACCCCGCCATCGAGGACCGCACCGTCGGCCACCGCAAGCCGGTGAAGGTTTCCCTGCTCGGCGAGGAGATCTGCCTGTTCCGCGGCACCGCCGGCGAGGTGGCCGCCATCCAGGACATCTGCCCCCACCGCGGCGCGCGCCTGAGCGAGGGCGACTGCCACTACCGCGGGACGGTGGCCTGCCCGTACCACGGCTGGGTGTACGACGAGTCGGGCAAGAACGTGATGGTGCTCTCGGAGGGCCCGAACTCGGGGGTGTGCGGCAAGGCCGGCACCGAAGCCAAGGCCTACCCGACGCAAACCCTCAAGGGCCTCGTCTTCGTCTGGATCGGCGAGGGCCCGCCCGCCCCCATCGAGGAGGACGTGCCCGAGGAGTTCTTCGACGACGAGACCCTCATCCTCATCGGTCAGGTGAACTGGCGGTGCAACTGGGAAGTCGCGCTCGAGAACTCGATGGACTCCCACGTCAACTACGTCCACCGCAACGCGGTGGTGGTCGC
>Ga0137403_10009319_pt1 | contig 10920 bp, 6 predicted proteins | sample CZOMad2_1_16fung_FD_122057 | JGI IMG/M metagenome (GOLD analysis project Ga0137403, IMG submission 122057) | Vadose zone soil fungal communities from Angelo Coast Range Reserve, California, USA - CZOMad2_1_16fungal (Hybrid Assembly) | ecosystem: Environmental > Terrestrial > Soil > Vadose zone...
AAGTTCTGAAAACGCAGCCAGCGATCCGCGATCGTTTGTTGAAGGTCATTCAATTCACCGACATGCATTCCGCTGAAGCGCGCGGGTTGTTGTCCGTTCTGGCAGAGAAACTCCCAAACCAAGCGAAAATCGAAATGATCCGAATTTCGCGCGATCGCGAAGCGCAACATCATGTCGCACAAATGCTAATAAAATCGACGACTGCGATTTGCACGGCAATTGGAGCGCAACCGATCCCGCTGGCAGACCTGCCGATTCTCACCTCGCTTCAGGTGGTCATGGTCTCGGGCATCATGTACATCAGCGGGCGAGAACGAAGCTTGCGCGCTGCGACGGAATTTATCACCGCGCTCGGCGCAAACGTCGGCGCAGGAATGCTTCTGCGTGAAGGTGCCCGAGCGGTGCTGAAGTTTTTTCCCGGCTGGGGTAATGTGGTCTGCGGCATGATCGCCGGCGCAGGCACGTACGCTATCGGTCGTGCGGCGGGCGCGTTTTTTATCGGCGGCGTCTCACTGAAGGAGGCACGGCAAAAATATCTGTCGAACCGGAAGAAGGCCTCGCATAAGCTACGCTTGTCGGCCGATTCCGTTCGAGCCTCCAGGCGCATTGAATAACTTGTGAATAAGTCCTCGGCTCCTGCGCATTTTGTTCACAGAATCTTGTGAACAGATATACGCTTGTCGAGTGCCATAGGGCGTGCTGCCAAGGTTCGCTGTGAAGCTTTCAGACTTGCGAACCGCACTTCGGGAAATAGGTGTGTCACCAGTCAAAACACTGGGTCAAAATTTTCTGCACGACCAAAATCTTGCCCGTTGGATTGTCGATCAGGCGCACATCACGCCTGACGATTACGTGGTAGAGATTGGGCCTGGGTTAGGCGCGCTGACTCGCTTCATCCTTCAGAGAGGCGCGCACGTTCTTGCAATCGAGAAAGATACGCGCCTCGCAGATTTTTTGCGCGCGCACTTTCGTCATAAACGACTTGAAATACTCAACATGGATGCGCTGAACTTCGATCCGCTCTCTCTCTTTGCGCATCGCACAGTGAAACTGCTGGGCAATCTTCCGTATAACATTTCGAGCCCGTTGCTGTTGAAGTTCCTTGAACAGCCAAATCCCATATCTCTGTGGTTGTTGATGTTACAAAAGGAAATGGCCGCACGCCTTTCGGCATCTCCATCTACCCATGATTACGGAGCGTTGACGTTGCGCGTGCAACTACACCATCACGTAAAATATTTGCGCACTGTTCCTGTAACCGTTTTTTTTCCGCAACCTGAAGTCGGTTCCGCAGTGGTGCGAATCTTGGCACGTGATCCACTTGAGCTGCCTCAGCGCGATGATCCGTTGCTTCTGAAATTGATCCGAGCCGGATTTTCTCAGAGAAGAAAACAGTTAAGAAAACTGGTTCGCCAACACATCAATGACTGGGACACAGTCTCGCGCCGTTTGAACATCGCCGCCAACGCTCGCGCTGAAGAGTTATCGTTACTGCAATGGATTGCCCTGGCCAATTCCATTGCGCCCCCTCCGCGGCCTGAGACGCGCGTGACGATGGAAGAGCGCTTCCCAATCGTCGACAAAAACGACCGAATTTTACGATATGCGAGCCGCTCTGAGGTGCATGGGAATAACTTGCGCCATCGGGCCGTCCACATCCTGATATTTAACCAAGCCGGTGACCTTTATTTGCAGCAACGCTCGCGCTGGAAAGACCGGCATCCTTTGAAGTGGGACTCAAGCGCTGCGGGCCACGTGGCCGCCGGAGAAAGTTATGATGACACGGCGCGACGCGAATTGAAGGAGGAACTAGGCGTAATTGTGCCCCTTCAGAAGATTGCAAAACTTCCAGCCTCCCAAAAGACCGATCAGGAGTTTGTCTGGTTGTATCGGGGCGTCACTTCTGGCGATGTCGTATCCGACAAGTCTGAAATCGAGAAAGGCGCATTCATGCCTCCGACTGTTATCGACGGATGGACATCGGCACGGCCGGAAGATTTCGCTCCGGGGTTTCTGGAGTGCTGGAAGACGTATCGACGGAAGACGCGCTCCCGTAGCGAAGCGCAAATTTTCTCTCACCACAACGGCGCAGGACCATCCAACTAAACTTTCGGCGGCTGTAGCGTGCGCTGTCTCAGCGCATGCCGTCCTTAATCCGCTGAGAACATCCGCCTTCGGCGGGCCTACGGCAGACGAGTCGGACTCTACAGTATCAATGCTTGCCCGAGGCCCCGATGCCTGACGTTTCTGGCGAAGGCAGGTTCCAAGACTTCCATTTCTTGTCGTATTCGACGGATGGCAACAGCGCGTAACAGGGATGGCGATTCGCCCGAAGCCACGTGATCAGCTTCACCAAGTTTTCCTTCGCCATTGTCGTGCAGCCAGTGGTTGGCCGATCCACGCCACGGCGAATATGAAAAAAAATCGCGCTTCCTGCGCCGGGCACCGGCGGATCGGAGTTATGCCTGATCTCAACTAACCAGTGATATGCGAAGTCACCCGAGCGCATTTTCTCGTGCGTGTAATTGTCTGGCGGATTCTTGGGATCAATTATGACGTGCCGATTGTAACTCGGTGAGCGCGGATCATCGCTCCAGACATCTGCATCAGTGACTTGATGGTACGGATAGTCAGCTCCCGCTGGCAGGTGCGGATCGTATCCGAAGACCTGGCCGATTGCGAAGACTCCCGCAGGCGCGCGGCCATCTCGTTCTTGCTTTCGAACACCCGGCTCGTTTTGGCCGGCGAGCCCGGTGCCCCAGGCGACGCCGTTTTTCCCAAACAGCACTGGGAAAGGTCCAGCCACCGCCGTCCAGTCGCCGCCGCGCGCACGTTCAAACAATCGCAGATCGCCGCGCATGGAATTCCACGTCGGCGCAATTCCGAGGATCAGCTGCGTGCAATCGTCGGGAACGCCATCACCGTAAGCGTTGCTTGCAAGCCACGTCAGCAGGCAGATCAATAAATGACGCACGATCGACATAAGCGTCCCCAAGACTGGACGGCCGTTCACGTGATTTCGGCGATTTCTACTGCGGCCGTGTCAGCCGGCAGATATTTCACTCCCAACAGCCATACTACACCCGAAGCAAAAATGATTCCGGATACAACCAGAAATGCCACATGCATGTTCGTGTGACCGCCAATATAACCAAGCAGCCAGAACGCTTGCACGTCTCCCAAAGCGTGGATGACGAAAATGTTCATCGCGAATGCGGTCGCGCGCACGGCTGGCAGCGAGACATTGGCCAGTGCCGTGTTTGATGGACCTGTGTTCAAGAACAAAAAAAAGATCGCGAAGAACATGGCGATCCACGCAGCCGGAAACGGAATGTAAAGGGTCGCAATGAAAAACGGACATGCGATTAGCATCCCGATTCCTGAAACCCAGAAGTAGGAACCAGGGAAGCGCGAGCGCAACTTATCGGCGACGACGCCGCCCAAAAGCGTCGAGGCCAAACCAGCGACTACAGTGATCAACCCGAAGATCGTTCTGCCCAAGGCTGGGCTTTGACTTCGATAGGCGAGATACGCCGACACCCAATATCCCAAACCACCGGTTACAAAAGTCATCAGCGTTTGCGCCACGCAGTTGATGAGATATGAGCGTGTGCGGAACAACCGTAGGTAATCCCCGATGCTGCGACGCGGCGATTCCCGCGCCAGGTGCTGCGCAGCGACGCGAGGATCGCGCTGCCAAAAGCACAGCAAGCCCAGCAGCAAACCCGGCGGTGCCACGAGATAAAATGCCCAGCGCCAACCGAGGTGAGCCCCAATCAAGCCGCCGATGACATACCCCAGCGCGCTGCCAACTGGAATCGCAGCACAAAAAATCGCCATGACCCGACCGCGTGTTTCGATCGGGAAAAGATCGGACAAGATTGCCGGTGCAGCCGGTCCGTAGCCGCCTTCGCCAATTCCAACGCAAATTCGGGTGGCAAAGAGAATCGCGAATGTTGCTGCCAGACCGGAGCCGCCGCTGGCCAGGCTCCACAAAATCACAGCGGAGCCTATGATGAGCCAGCGCGAGATCCGATCGGCGAGCAAACCGAGAATCGGTGCGCTGATCATGTAAGTTACGAAAAACGCGTCGCCGAGCAGACCCGTCTTCGTCATGGCGTTTACGTCGCCAGCCGCAAAAAAACTTGCGCGAATATCAGGCTCGAGCGCGGCCAGAATTTGCCGGTCGATGTAATTGAAAAGATTGATCCCGAGCAGGAGAAACAGCGCACCGTGTGCGCCGCTGATCGATTTCTTCATGCCGCCTTCCACCGTAAGTTGCCGATTGCAGATGGCCACGCGTTAATTGTAAATGATAAACAATGGCCTCCATGTCCGCCGTTGAGCGCACGCTCCATATCATTGCGGGGCCAGTGCTTCGCTGCCTTTACCGGGTCACGACGCACGGGCTGAGAAACTTGCCCCGCGGCGGATTTCTGCTTTTGCCCAACCACATCACATGGGTGGACGCAATTGTGCTGCAACTCGCCTGCCCGCGTCCAATTCGTTACATCATCGACCAGGAATTTTATCGCAAACCACTCCTGCGTCCGTTCTTGCGGATCGTGCACTGCATTCCGATCGACGCGCGCCATTCCCATACTGCTGTTCGTGCAGCGACCAAAAGAATTGCCGAAGGAGAAATCGTCTGTCTTTTTCCTGAAGGTCAGCTTGAACGCGCGGGAACATTATTGCGCCTCCAGCGCGGTTACGAATTGATCGCGCGTCACGCTAAAGCACCTATCGTTCCCGCGTGGCTCGACCAGCTTTGGGGCTCCATTTTCTCGTTTCAAGGCGGCCGTTTCTTCACAAAGCTGCCGAAGAAAATTCCATATCGTATCACGGTCGCATTTGGCAAACCGCTTGATTACGAAATCGCCGATATAGCGACGGTCCGCGAGGAATTGCTCAAGCTCGGCGAATTCTGTTTCAGTCAGCGACGCGCGTTAGATAGACATCTTGCCGAAGCATGCGTCCGCGGATTGAAGAGAAGACCGTTCGCGACTGCAGTGATCGACGAAACCGATCAGAGCAAGCTGAGCCGGGCAAAGTTACTCGGCGCCGCAGCAGCATTGAGTCGTCATCTTCGGAAAGAATTTTCCGACGAACGAATCGCCATCGTTTTGCCGGCCAGCAAGGGATCGATGCTGGCGAACCTGGCTGTGACGCTGGCGGGCAAAGTTCCTGTCGATCTTAATTTCACGGTGGGATGCGCAGCCAATCAATCTTGCTGCAAGCGTGCCAACTTGCGGGTCGCAATTTCGGCCACGCAATTCATGGAACGACTCAAAGATTTTCCGTGGCCGGAACGCGTCCTTAAGTTGGACGAACTGATGCCGCGCATGAAACGTCAAATCATTCTCTGGTGGATGATGTCGATTCTGGTTCCCACGCGTTTGCTTTTGCGGCTTTTGCAAATCCCAAAAGAGGGGGGCCACGCCGAAGCAGTCTTGCTCTTTACAAGCGGAACCACGGGAGAACCAAAAGGCGTTGTGATCAGCCACCGCAATGTCGTCGGCAATGTCTCCCAGTTTCGGCAATTGCTCGACGCGACGAAAGACGACGCCATTCTCGCGTCTCTGCCTTTTTTTCACACCTTCGGATCGACTGTCACACTTTGGTATCCCCTCATCGAAGGTGTGCGCATTGTCACTTATCCAAATCCGCTGGAAGCCGCGAAGAACGCAGCGTTGATCGAACGATATAAACTAACGCTCTTGCTGGCGACGCCCACTTTTCTGCGCAGTTACTTGCGCAAAGCCGAACCGGACAAGCTCCGCAGCTTGCGTCTGGTCATCACCGGCGCGGAAAAACTGCCACTCGATCTGGCCAAAAATTTCGAGGAACGCTTTCAGCAGAGAGTGTTTGAAGGCTACGGTCTGACCGAAACTTCGCCGGTGGTAAGCGTAAACCTGCCGGAGCCGCAGCCGACCAAACCGGGCGAACAAGTGCAACCATCGAGTCGTCTTGGCTCGGTTGGCAAAATGGCGCCCGGCATCGCTGCGGAAATTCGCGAACCGGAAACGGGCCGTAAACTTTCGCTGCATGAAACTGGAATGCTTTGGCTGCGGGGGGTAAACATTTTCGAAGGTTACCTGCACGATCCCGAACGCACAGCCGATGTGCTCCAAAATGGCTGGCTCAAGACCGGCGATCTCGGCCGATTCGACGAGGACGGCTTTCTTTACATCGAAGGACGGCTTTCACGTTTTTCAAAGATCGGTGGCGAAATGGTGCCGCACGAAACGATCGAAAGCAAAATTGTCGACCTCCTCGGCTTGTCCGGAAGAGATGAGCGCCCGATTGCCATCATGGGGGTGCAAGACGAAGCCAAAGGCGAAGCGCTTGTGCTATTGAGCGCCGTAGATGTCGATCTTGCAGAGCTGCGCAGCAAACTTCACGATGCCGGCGTCCCAAACTTGTGGATTCCAAAACAAGTCCAGCACCTCGAATCCATTCCGGTCCTCGCCTCCGGCAAGCTCGATCTCAAAAAATGCAAAGAGGTCGCGCGGCAAACGGACTAAAATGACGAAACACCAAATGTCGAAAGTCGAAGCAACTCCGAATGTTCAAATGACAAAAGCGGCGGGAGATGTTTCGTCATTCGGGTTCGGTCGTTCCTTCGTTATTAAACATTCCTCATTCGCCATTCATTCCACGTTCCACAGGCTTGCGAATCGCGCAGCAGCAATCTTTATGAAGCTGCTCTTTGGCTTTGTCGCGCGAGTCTATGTTTTGCGTCGCGGAAATTCAAATCGCGCCGGTGGATTTCTGCTGGCATCAAATCACATCAGCCATTTCGATCCGTTTATCATTTCCTCGCTGGTGCGTCGCAAGATCGATTGGATGGCCATGGCAGAATTCTTTCCGCTTCCGCTGCTTGGTCTTTTTTTGCGGGCCGTCGATGCATTTCCGGCGGAACGAAATCGTGCCGATCGCAAAACCATCCGAACCGCAATCGAACGGCTCAAGCATGGGCGGATCGTGGGCCTTTTTCCCGAGGGCGGTATCCGCGACGGGGCACGCTCGCTGCTGGAGGGAGCCGCGCTGCGGCCAGGCGCATCGACGCTTGCGCATATCGCTAGTGTTCCAATCTTGCCGTGCGTGATTGTCGGCAGCGATCGCCTCTACTCAAAGAAACGCTGGCTGCCACTGCGGCGCACGCCCATTTGGATTGCCTTCGGCCATTCCATTCCCTCTTTTTCAGGGTTGGAGAAATTCGCGGCGCGCGAACGCATCGAACGCGAACTCGCCGCCGCATTCAGATGTCTTTATGCCGAACTGCGTAAAAAATTTTTGCTGACCGAAGACGACCTACCGCATTCGCCCCAAGAGCGCATGAAATCTAGCCGGCCCGCTCTGCCGGAGCGTTCTGCTCTTGCTTCTCAAAACACGGCAACAGAGCGCCGTGGCTACAACAAGCTCCGTCGTTTTGCCGCGAGCGGTGTCGATTTGCTCATGTGCGCGTCGATCAATTTGCTTCAGTCTCGTCACCATCTGCACGCGCGCAGTCGTGAGGAAATGGGTGACTATGTGAAGACGTGCGAGAAGCTCACCGCCGAAGACTATTACGCGGTGCCGAACGGCGCAGAAATTGGGGTCGTAATCTCCGATCGGCCCGGCACTACCATTACATGGCAAAGTCCAATCGATACAAAGTTTCCCGCGAACAACGTCGCGCGTGCCGATTTTTTTCCGTGCGCGCAGGACTGGAGTGCCCCGACGGTTCTCATGTTGCACGCGCTCATGTCCGCGAGCCACATCGGGTATCGTCGTTACGCGGCGCGCTTTAATGAACTGGGATGGAATGCGTGCTTCGTCCATCTCCCATATCACTATTCACGTGTCCCACGCGGCCATTGGAACGGGGAGCTCGCCATCACCGCCGATCTTATCCGCAACGCAGAAGGACTGCGTCAGGGCGTAATCGAGTTGCGGCAACTGATGGCAATATTGCGCGAGCGCGGCTGCACCGAGTTTGGCGTGCTCGGCACCAGTTATGGCGGATGGATCGGCGCCCTTCTGGCGATGGTGGAGCGCGATTTTCGTTTCGTAGCGTTGATGGCGCCGATTGTGAACGTTGAGCACGCGATCTGGGAGAGCCCGGCCGCGCGATTCATGCGGCGCGAACTGCATCGGGCAAATATCGAGCCATCTCTCATTGCCCGGCATTTTCACCTGAGTTCTCCAATGCATAATCTGCCGCTGTGCGATGCAGATCGTGTGCTGTTTGTCGCCGGGGATTTCGACTTAATCGCGCGACCTGAAGATGTTGAGAAGATTCACCGGCATTGGCGCGGCTCAGAGCTGTTGCGCGTGCCGCAAGGACATTTCGGTTATCGCATGTTACGCGAAACAATCGCGCGATTGAAAAAACGCGGATTATAGATGTCGACCTCGCGTTTAGTTTCGCGAATCTGACGGAGGCGACTTGATTCCAAGAAATTCCAGACTTGGTCCAAGATCGCTGAACGCTGCTTCCGCAAGAACATTGTGACCTTCGGCGGACGCATGCCAGCCGTCCACTGGATGGAGCAATTCCGCGCGGCTCAAATCGGCTGTCGCTAAGGCATCCGAATAGCGCACCTGCACGTTCACATTGTCCGCAAGGTCGCGGCTCAATTCGCTTACCATCGCGCGCAGTTCCTCATTCACCATCGCGGTAAGACGAATCAGATTAGACCGGTAAAGTGGCCGGAAGGATGTGAAATATTTGTAAGTAGTTTCAAGATGCGGATAGCAGGCCGGGTCCTGCGCTCGCAGGCGCTCTGCGATTTCGCGCCCTTTGAAATACGCCTCAAAATTGACTAGACCGTACACCAAAACCGCGACCCGGTGACGCTGCATGCGCGCACACTCAATCAGTCGTCGCATCTGTCGCGCGAAATTTTCTCGAAAGTGCTGGCTTTGTCGCTGCAAACGACGCTCCGGCTGGTCCAGTTCCCTCGGCGGACTTCGCCACGCCCAATCGAGGTTGTTGTGTCCGATCGCAATTAGAATTAAATCGGGAAATCGCTTCGCCGCCAGCAATTGGCCAATTTGTCCGGAGAAATTGCGCGTTCTGAGAATCCTCCGAAAAAAATTCTGCCGCTCGCCCTCGTGATCGACCATCGCGCCGATGCCTGCGCATTCTATCGCAACAAACGGAGTGAACTCCTCCAGTCTCTTCGAAACACTCCGAATGCGTGCCGGTGACGGACTAGTGTCGAGAAACCAGTTATTGCCAGAACAAGTGCGCGCGCGCCAAAATGTGCTCCAGACGGACGAGACGTAGACGCCGGTGCAAACGCTGTCGCCGAGTATGGCATCGTGCGGCAGTCGCGGGACCAATTCGGCCCAGGTAATCTCCCGATTCCGGTAGGCAAGATAATCAGGATAAAACCGCGACTCTGGCTCGGCTATACGTTGCAAGAAATTCGCGCTGATCACTGAAACAGACTTCTTCACGAACAGGGGCCTTGTTTGTCATTGTCGACTTTAATCCAACCAGTCCATCGCGGAGAGAATGCGACGGAATTCAGCATCATCGCTAGATAGAGCGGGCAGCCATTCGCCGATCGGTTCGCGTTTCCACCACCCTCGATCGCCAATCGGTGAGAATCTATAACGGTAAAGCCGCGCGCGGATGTAATGGGGCGGCGCGTTGGGAAATGGATTATTGGCGAGAAGCGAAAGCGTGCCATGATCGTTGTGCAGAAGTTTCCAGATGAAATGCAGCGTCCACGGATATTCGGCCGGCGACGCCATGGCAGCGAACCAGATTTGCCAGTCGATTCGCGGTTGGAACGGCGCGACGAACGGCGGGCGCCGATCTGGATCACCCGGCTTGGCTTTGAATTCGTATTCCTTCCATTTGGTGTCGCCCGTGATCAATGCATCCTCGGTTCCTTCAAAAATAATTTCGGGACGTTCGCGGCCAACACTGCCGAACGCCCCATAAGTATTCACGAGATCGAACGGATCGTATGAGTAATTCATTAGCTGCCGTCCGGAAACGAGATTGAGCACAGGAGCGATGCTCAGATAGATCACCAAGATCGACAATACGATCGCGATTATATTGTTGATGCGCGACGGTTCCGACTGCTGAGCCGCTTGTTCGGCGCGCCTGACGAGGCGCGCCGGTAGAACGCGGCGCAGAAACGTATCATCGAAGCAGGCAAGAAACGGAACGATCGTGACATAATTTAGAAATGAAAGATTGCCGCTAATGATGAGAACGATTTGAAAACTGACGAGCAATACGCCTGCGATGTGCCGAACGGTACGAGGACCGAATGAAAACCAAGGCACGATCAGTTCGATGAAATGGTTCCAGACCGTCTCGAATTGATGAAACCAGTGTGGGGCAAAATGCAGGTAACGGCTAATCGGATTCGGGATCGGCTGCGTCTCGTAGTGATAATAGAGGCAGGTAAGATCACGCCAGCATGGATCGCCCCGCAGTTTGATGAGACCGGCGCCGATCATAATGCGAAAGCCGAGCCAGCGAAAAAGCCAGATAACGAGCAACGGCGGCCGGCATTTCGGAAATGGGCGGCCGTCAATGAGTGGACAAAGAAAGATCGATAGGAACCCGGTTTCGAGCAGCTGAATTTCCCAGCCGTAGCCGTACCAAATTTGGCCAACGTGCACGATCGACATGTACATCGCCCAGAGAATCGCGAGGAGGATGGCGTTGGCGTAGCCCGCGAGAACAATAAGCGACAAACCGAAACCGAACCATACAAAGATCAACAATGCGTGGTCTGAGATTCCGAACCAAAAAAGCGTCGGCATTCGCAGGATGCCGGCCATGTCCGAACCAAGCTGCGTATGGATTGAAGCGAGAAAGCGATTTGCCGGTGTGAGGCCATGTTCACCGATCAACGGAACGAGTTGTTGCGCAGCTATGAGAAATGCAACCGCGTAAACAAACCC
>Ga0137403_10009320_pt1 | contig 10919 bp, 7 predicted proteins | sample CZOMad2_1_16fung_FD_122057 | JGI IMG/M metagenome (GOLD analysis project Ga0137403, IMG submission 122057) | Vadose zone soil fungal communities from Angelo Coast Range Reserve, California, USA - CZOMad2_1_16fungal (Hybrid Assembly) | ecosystem: Environmental > Terrestrial > Soil > Vadose zone...
AACGCCTGTTGAAACGACTCCTGGACCACATCTTCCGCGTCCTCGGTATTCCGCATCATTCGCCGTGCCACGTGGAAGACCGTGTTTTCAGACTGTTTGCAGAGCGTCTCGAACGCGGCCGAATCTCCACGTTTTGCAGCGGCCAGAAACGCATAATCCTCTCTTGCGGTTGTGAGTCGTTGGCCCGCCCAGCCCGTTCCTCTCCTGTTACGATTTTTCAAGTTTTGCGCGTGCATGCGGTTGCTCCTATCGGGCAATTGCAACTGGCAATTCCTTACAGCTGACGACTCGATTTTTTTCTCTCGATGTTGCGCACGACGTGCCGGGTGTAAATACCGGTCGCGACGAGTTCCGCGCCTTGCTTGCACAACTCGGCGAGCACCTCCTCCCCGTTCGTGTCGATGAAGGTCACGCCGCTAAGGTCCACGACGCACTTGCGTTCCCGGCGAGCCGTTTCTGTTCTCGTCCAGGTAGATTTCAGTTCCAAAATCCACGGATGAACGAGTTGGCCTTCTAGCGTCCACTTTTGTTCGGTCGGTGTCTCAGCAATCGTGATTCGTAGCATTCCCATGACTCGTGTTTCGTCCACTGGCCTTTACGAATGGGACGTGGTTCGCGCTAGCTTGCGCATATGGACTTCCGACCCGCCTCGTTCAAAGTGCACGTCGTCCATATACGCTTTCATCAACTGGATGCCGCGCCCGTGTTCGGAGTCGGGGTCCGATGTGACGCCGTTACGCACTATTGTTTCGAAGTCGAATCCTTTTCCCTGATCCGTCACCACGATGGATATTTCATTGCCGGGCTGGCAGCGGCAGCGGACGTGTACTTTTCTTTCTGGATTTTCCTGATTGCCGTGCACGAGTGCATTTTCCAGCGCTTCCCGGAGAGCCAACTCGACGTCAAATTCCTCTCCCGGAAGACACTGCGATCCTTCAATCAACCTCATCAAGCGGTCCACCAGTGGTGAGATCGCTTGAATCTTGCTGGGTATCCAAGAGTCGACTTCGAGGATGGAAGAACGGGAACGTTTTCCTGGGAACTGCGATTGGGAATTTGGTGTTCTGCTCGGACTTCGCATGTCACTCATGGCCAACGCCTCACACTCAGGAGAAATGCATCACAGGGGCCAAAGCGCGGAGGGCTCCTAAGGTTGCGGAACTTATTGATTTGTATTGGGATGGCGAGCCGAAGGACCGTTCTTCAGACCAAGCTGCCAGCGTGCCAGTGCCAGCGAGATGGTAGGCTGCCAGTTTCCCGGCACAGGAAAGAGGAACGCTGATTAGGACGAAAGCATTTCAGAAGGAGTATGGCAAAGACAGGTCCGGTGGCTAAGCAGATCCGCGCGTAATTCCAAGTTTTTGCATTCTCAACTGCAACGTGGATCGCTTCATGGCAAGATGTGCCGCTGCGCCGTTTGGGCCGGCCACAACCCAATTGGATTCCTTGAGAGCCTTAAGAATCTCTTGGCGTTCCGTTTCCTCCAGAACATTGTGAAGTGCGGCATTTGTTGATTTCAGAGAAGCGGTTTTTTTTGCCGGAAGGTCGGCCTTTGAAAATTTAAGATCACTAACGTCGATATTTAGGGCAGGGCCCGTCGAGATAATTACGGCGCGCTCGATCACATTCTGAAGTTCCCGTATGTTCCCCGGCCAATGATACCGGGCCAGGGCATCCATTGCCGCGGACGGAATCGTTTCAATCACCCTGTTCATGCGCCGGGAAAACTGCTGCGTGAAGTGCCGCACCAGCAGCGGAATATCCCCTTGGCGTTCCCGCAGGGGCGGGACATGCACGGGAAAGACATTCAAGCGAAAGAAGAGATCCGATCGGAACTTCTGCTCGCTCGCCATCGCTTCGAGATCGCGGTTGGTCGCGGCAATCAAACGCGCGTCGGTTCGAAGCGTGCGCGAGCTGCCCAGCCGCTCGAACTCCCTCTCTTGCAGCACGCGGAGGAGCTTGGTCTGCAATTCGAGAGGAATCTCCCCTATCTCGTCCAAAAAAATCGTACCGCCATTGGCCACTTCGAAGCGGCCGATGCGTTGCGCGATTGCTCCCGTGAAGGCGCCCTTCTCGTGCCCGAACAGCTCGCTTTCCAGCAGACCTGTCGGAATCGCCGCGCAGTTGAGCTTGACGAACGGCTTCGACCGCCGCGGACTCAAATCATGGATGGCGCGGGCGATCAGTTCCTTTCCTGTACCCGTGTCTCCATAGACGAGCACGGTCGAGTCTGTCGGAGCGACCGTCTCCACTTGCTTCAGCACACGGCGCAGCGATGCACTTTTTCCCACGATTTGCGCAAAATTCATTTCGCTGCGGATTTCGTCTTCGAGATAGAGCTTTTCCTGCGCGAGCTTGTCTTTCAGCTCTCGAATCTCCCCAAAGGCGCATGCATTCTCCACGGCAATCGCAACCTGATTTGCGATTTGGGTCAGAAACTCGATATCGTCGCTGGTGAACGCATTCTCTTGATATTTGACCACGCCGAATATCCCCAGCACGCGACCTCGACTAACAAGAGGAAGGATGGAGACCATTCCAACTTCGGCTCGCGCGGTGTCCTTCATTCCCTGCCGTCTCGCCTCCTGGACGCTACCGCACCAGGGTTTGCCCGTGCGAAAGACCGCTCCCGAGATATCTTCATCCATGGAGATAAGGCTCTCTTCTTGGACGGATTCGTCGCTGAAGGGGAAATCCATGGCGTAGATGCGCAAGTGTGTGTTGTCGGTATCGGGAAGAGTAATGCCAACGCCATCGCAGCCCATAACCCGGCGCGTGCTCGCCACTACGGCTCGGAGGAGGTCCCTGAACTCGAGATTGGACACCACATGATTGGTCAATTCAAGCAGAAGCCCGAGACGTTCGTTCTTTTTCATCAATTGCTGCTGCGAGGCTTGCGACGCATCAAAATGCAACGCGTTGTCGAATGCGAGAGCGATCTGCTCAGCCACGACCGAAAGAAATTGAACTTCCTCGGCGGTATAGATACCCGAAGCTTTACTGGCAAACGTGAGTGTTCCGACTTTGCTGTGGGCCGTAGTTAAGGGGAGAGTGCACACAGAGCGGATTCCATACTCCTGCAAAATCTCTTGGAATTTGCAAGAAGGAGCCTGGCTCGGCTCCAGCGAAGTGACCATGGGCTCCTGGTTCTCATAGACACACCAGGCATCGGATTCCTCCATAGCCAGTTCCGGGTTCGGAGGTATGGATGCTTCTGTCTCCGCGTCGACAAAATGGCGGTGAAATGAATTCGATTTCTCGTCACGAATGGACACACCGATATATTCAAACTGGACGACCCGGTGAAGTTCCCTCGCTAGCACACCAAACAGATCCTGAGGATCTCGATGCGTCCCGATCGCATTCGATACGCCGACGAGCGATTCGTATCGTGCGGCCACAGAAAGCCGGGACCGGTCGGCCAATTCTTCCGCTCGCATCCGAGTAACCTCTGTCGCTTGAAGGTTGGATGTCGAAATGCCTCTGCACGTTAGACCCGTCTCGAGACAATCCGCCGCATGTCATCTTTCGTCCCTTACGCGGCGATGTCGCGGACTCTTGCTATCCCGCGCGCGCGCGCCGAAGCACTCCACGTTCGAGTTCGCGTTCCGCTTGGAGCCAATCGTCCAAGTCACGGCCCGGTTGTTCTCCGCGTTCGAGATAGATTTCGAAGGCGCGACGTAAAAGTAGACTATTGCGTGGCCCGTTTTCCATCATTTTCCAATTACAAGGGTTTTGATTTCAACTAAGTGCCGCCAGCTCAGCGTGTTAGGGTTTGCTAGAGGAAGCTTGGGAAGCTCCCGTTCTGCCATTGAACTACGCCCGCTCGTTTCTCTAGCTTGTTGATTATACGCAACTAAGCGACTGCTCGTACAGACCGGCCATTTTCCATATTTCCCAATTCCATGCTGGAAAACGCCGCCCGCAGAGGACTGTAACGACCGAGGCCACCAATGCCATCCGGCCATGGGAAATGACAATCGAGACTAGGAGCTGCAGTGCGCAAGGCCAAAAGAACGCAATAAGAGAATGAGTCGTTCTCGCGCAGGTGTCTCCATGGTTCCGTCCCAAGCCGCCTAGAGTTCAGCGTAGTTCTTGCCTTCGGCCGGTGCGGGCAGACTCGCGGGCTGCATCCAGAATGTCCATCACCTGCACATTCAATTGAGTCGACAACGGCTCATCGATCGATTTGTCGCGGCGGATGCAATCCACAAAATAGGCGATCGGATTGCTCGCCGCTCCCTGCGTGGCAGTCAGCGCGACCGGCTCGCCTTCCAGCCCCATCTTGTTTCCGTCCTCGTCGGTGGGTCGATAGAACAATGTGTTCCGAGTGGCGAGCAGGCTCCCCTTGGGACCAAATACCTGCACCTGCCCCATGCTGTGCGGCCAATCCCACGAAGCCTCAATAATCACCGTGGCGTCTGGATATTCAAGGAGAATGGTGGCATCGTCATCCACTTTATTGTGCTGCTCGACCTTCAGCTTTTGCGCGATTGCCTGAACGCTTCTGGGCCGGCCTTTCAGCCAGAGCGCCCACTCCGCTCCGTAGCATCCGAAATCCATGATCGCGCCGCCGCCATTCTTGACGGGATCGTAAAGCCAATTCGCAAAATACTCAGACACTCCAATTTCCCTAGGGCCTGCGTGCCCGTACTGAACGATGATTTTCTGCACTGCGCCAACCTGTCCGTCTCTCACGCGATGAAAAAGCTCTTGGCTCGGCGCCACCCACGCGTTCCAGTAGTTCACCATGAGCTTGATTCCGGCCTGGTTCGCCAGCTTTTCCATTTCCCGAGCGTCAGCTGCGTTCGTCGCCATGGGCTTCTCCACGGAATAATGGATATGCCGCTTGGCGCACTGGCGCAGGATCTCGAGGTGCCGGTCGTTTGACGTAGTGACGATCACTGCATCGGGCTTGGCTTCATCCAACATCGGGACGTAGGCGGAATAAAACTTCACGCTGTCGCGAACTTGCGCTTTTGCCTCGTTCACCAGTTCAGCCTGTGGTTCCGCAATTGCCACAAGTTCCGCATCCGGTTCGGCGTCCAGGTACTTCAGCAATTCCCAGACATGATCATGGTCCAGCCCCACAATGGCCACGCGCGTCTTGCCCTCTACCGGGTTTGGCGTCGCATGGGCAGCATTCGCTGCAAGAGCATGCAAAGCCATGAGACAGGCCACCGGAAACACAAGCGCCCGCACGAACGCAACTAGTCGCATGCCAGGACTCCCCTCTCACCGCAGAAGACAGAAAATTCGCCGCGAAAGGCAGTCTCCGGAACGCACCCCGGGTCTGTCAAGATACTCGCGTGTCATCTCCGCGATCCCCCATATCCTGTTGATTAATAGGGCTTTACTCTCAGGCATTCCCCGTGAAGGATTTGTAGAATCAAGGCAGGCGGAGGTGAGTAGCCAAGGCACCTGTTCCGAGACTCGGTTGGCAGTTTGAGGAGGGCCCGGTCAGCCTCTTAGTTCCCCACGCCATGTGAAGTTCGGTTCCTGCCCTTCTGCAAAGCGACGGACGCTTTCTGGGCGATCAGTTGAAAGCCTTCCTTGGCCGCGTCCTTCTGCAAGGCCTCGAGGTAGGCACGGCCCGCACTTGGATCCGCAGACGCCATCTCAATCTCCCCTTTGGCGAGACGAGCCTCCAGTACGAGTCCTTCGAATCTCGTCGTGGACGCGTCAGTGATCACCCTGTCTAAGCGCCGTAGAGACTCGTTGGTTTCCGAGGAATTTCCAGACGCCGCACGAACACGAGCAGCCGTCAACGCCGCCGACAATCCCAGCTCCCGGTTATGCGTTTCGATTGCGACGCCTACGACCTGGTCGACAATCTTGCGGGCGTCAACGATATGACCGTCGACCAGCAGCGTCCTGGCTAGCAGCAGGTTGGCAGATGCCTTGTCGCTCATTCCCTTCGTTTTTTCAAATACGTCCGCCGCGCGCCGGGCCGATGCGGCAGCCTGCGCACTCTTGCCTTCATCAAGGAAGAGTTCGGAAAGGAGGAGGTCAACGTGCGCTACTTCGGTCTTGTCGCCAATCTCGTCGAAAATAATTCTTGCTTCTGTCTCTTCCTTCAGCGCTTGAGCCAAATCCCCTTGGATCCGGTGCACTCGGGCTTTCCCGGCTAAAGCTCCGGCCTCCCTGCCTCGATTACCAATCCTCCTGCAGATAGCGAGAGAGCCCTCGAACATCTCCATTGCTTCTCGATGATTGCCTAAGGCCAAAAACACATCCCCGAGACCGTTCTTTGCCAGCGCTTCGCCGTTCTGGTCGCCAACCTCATGATAAATTGCCAAGGCCGTCTCGTAACCACGGCGGGCGCCCTCAAGATCACCAAGGTAAACAAGAATGTCCCCGATGTTGTCATTCTCCGCCGCAAGTCCAGTACGGTTCCCGATCTGGCGATACAACGCTAGAACCTCCTCATAGCCTTTTTTCGCGCCCAAGTAATCTCCCTGATTCTTGAGGGCGATCGCGCCGAGGGTAGTCGCTTCCGCCACACCTCCTCGGTCATTCGCGGCTATGTAGAGTTGCTTCGCTTCGCGTACCGCGGCCTCGACCTCGGAAAACCTGCCGAGGTTTTCGAAGAGCCACGCTTGAGCTAGCCGAGTCTTTGCCAGCAGCAAAGATGCTCCGGCCGCATGAGCCTTTTCTGCGGCTTTTACCAGAGCCGCTTCAGATCTCTTTGTATCTCCCAACGAACGCGCTGCGTCCTGCTCTGCCAAGTCAATTCGAGGGTCGTCCCGGAGTGGCGCAGGCAGCTCACGCAATGCAGCAGTAGTGGCCAGTGTATCTTTCCATTTATTGGCCCTGTACTCCGCATTGGCCAGCGCGAGCCCGTACTCAAGATTGTCAGGGAAAAACTCGAACAGGGCCCGGTAGATGTCAGCGGCTTTATTCCACTCGCGGGAAGTCTCACGATAGCGTCCCTCCACGAGGAGTCGCTCCGCCCGAGACAAGCTGGAGGACAGGTCAAAGGCTTTCTTCGCTTCGGCCCTGGCATTTTCGTCATAGCCGAGTTGCGCCCACGCCTTAGCCAGTGCCGCATGCGAGAGCGCGTAATCCGGTTCGACCGCTATGGCATTTTGCAAAAGATCGCGCGCCCTGAGCGCGTCAAAGGCACGCAATCTGACGAGCCCTTCAGAATAGAGCTTTGCCGTTTCGCTCTTCGAAGGCAGCGCGATCGCCACTTCCGCGGCCTCTTCGCGCGTCACGGCCCGGACTCCGAGCTTCTCGCGCAGTCGCTCACCCGCACGAGATACGAGGTCCAGGAGATGCGCTTCCGTCCCTGCTTCGGAGATCGCACTCATTGTTTCGCCGCTTCGCGTGTCTTGTAGGCGGAGATCCAGACGAATCTGGCCATCCGACTTCGTGCCCAGCATGGCGTACGATCCCGCTACTACGTAATCCGTTCCTAGGTTCTTGCGGATGCGGACCAAGCTTTCCCTTCCAAGGCTGTCCACCTCGGGCAAAGACAACTCCATCTTCATCCGCGCAACACTTTCCGCCGGAATGGCGCGCAATTGTTCGCCTGCTGTGAGTTCCGTGGTGAGCCAATCGGAAAAAGCCGTCGACAGCCAGGCTTCCTGGGGATCTCCAGAGAGATTCTTGAATCCCAGAACCGCTACTGACGCACGCGGGTTCAGGATGGCGGAAGAGCCGCCAAGTACGACAGGTTGGCGTATCCGGACATACATGAACACCGAGAGAATGGCGACCGAGACTGTCGCAATCACGCCGTAGAAACGCTTGCGTCCTCCGCGCGTGCGGAGGTCCAGGGGGAAGAGGGAAAATACTACTGCCCCGCGTTCGGCTGCAATTGCGTGGATTTTCCTGCGGTCCTCGCCTGAATGGCCCTCGGTAGGAGTTGTCGTTGCGGCTTCGTCGTCATGAACGTGAACGGGGGCAAGGAACCTGTACCCGTGACGAGGAATCGTCTCCACATATCGCGGGCTGTTGGCGGAATCTCCCAGCGCAGCCCGCAGTTTGGTCATCGCTTTATTCAAACTGCGGTCGAAATCCACAAAAGTGTGAGCAGGCCACAGCTTCTTCCGGAGTTCGTCCCGCGTCACCACTTCGCCGGGATGCTCCAGCATGAGTGAGAGAATCTGAAAAGGCTGCTCCTGCAGCTTGATTCTGACGCCGTGTTTGCGCAGTTCTGCGGCACGCAGGTCTAGTTCAAAAACGCCAAATTCGCGGGTCCGTGGGCAACTCTCGGCAGCCTGCATAACCGAACACACCTCTATTTTTCCGAAGCGTAGCACGCGCTTTCGAGGTAATCAATACTTCGCATCGCCCGCTCTCGGCATCTTTGGCCAGCCCCCAAGATCGATTTCCGGATACGCCGGTGGCCAGCGGTCAATCTAAATCTGCTGTTGGCTCGAATTGCAGAATGCCCGGTTCGTTGACATCACGACTGAGCAGTGTAGAATCGCCATTATCGTGCGTTTTTCGCGTCCCGCATTGATATTCTTTCCTCGTGTGAAGCTCACTGCGACTTTGTTTTTCTCGTTGCTTGCGCTGTGCTTCTCGCCGGCTCTAAAGGCCCAATCGGAGCCTGCGGCGACGGACCCTCAGGTGCAAAAATTCTATGGTGAAGCAAAGGCCGCCGAAGCCAGCGGCGATTTGATTCACGCGGCAGCAAGCTACGAATCTCTTCTGCAAATCGCGCCGCGTCTCGGGCCCGCTTACAACAATCTTGGCGCGCTCTACTTGAAGCAGCATGAGTATCGAAAAGCTGCCGCCATCCTGGAACGGGGACTAAAGATCGATCCCAAAATGTCTTCGGCTTCCGCCTTGCTCGGAATTGCGCGCTACGAAATCGGGGACTATGCAGGCGCGCGCGCCCCTCTCGAAACCGCGTTGCGCGCCAATCCGAAAGATGACAACGCCGAATTATTTCTCGCGAATGATTTGATCAAGCTTGGCGAATTGAATCTGGCGGCGGAGCACTTGCGAAAACTCTCGGAGCGTCAGCCCGCCAACCAGCAAGTTTGGTATTTGCTCGGGAAAGTCCACATGAAACTCTCCGAGCAGGCGCTTTCGAAACTGAATGAGATCGATGCCAACTCCGTGTGGGCGCATGAAATCTCCGGCGAAATCATGGAGGGCATGAAAAATTACGACGGCGCCCTCATCGAATATAAAAAAGCGGTGGAGATGGCCCCGCAGCAAGCCGGCACCCACTACCTGCTCGGGAATGCCTATTGGTCGCTGAACATGTGGGACGCGGCGAGCGAGCAATTTCGCGCGGAGCTTGCGAATGATCCGGGAAACTGCCTGACGCAATGGAAACTCGGAAATATTGTTCTGGAGCAACGCGGAGATCCGGCAGAAGCGCTGGCGAATGTCCAGAAGGCTCTGGACGCTTGTCCCAACTTGATGAGCGCGCGCGTGGATCGTGCGCGCGCGCTCGTGAAACTCGATCGCCCCGCGGAAGCAATAAGCGATCTAGCGGCTGCGGAAAAGGCCGATCCGGCGGAGCCTTCCACGCATTTCTTGCTCGCGCAAGCGTATCGCGCGCTCGGCAAAACGCAGGAGGCGCAGGCTGAAATGAAGCTCTTCAGCAAATTGGAAGAGAAAGAGAGAGCGGCGAAGGCGGAACGAGCCAAACAGGTTCTGGAAGAAAAAAGCAAAGAACAACCTTGAAAACTCGTGGATATGCCCCGATCGCCGGGACCTGAACTTTCTTCCGCGAAATTCCTGTTGTATCCGCAAGAGTGAATCATGGCCGCGGCGTCTCCGGCATGGAGCGAGTTCCCGCCATCGCGGCGCAACGATCAAATTCGGCTTTAGCTTTTTCCGCGAACCCCTGCTTGCGGTAGACCGGCGCCAACATGCAATGGAGATTGGAGCTTTGCGGAGAAAGCTCGATGGCTTTTTCCAATTCGGTTTGCGCCTTCGGGAGCTGCTCCAGGCGCGTGTACGCTTTCCCCAATAGCTCGTGCGCGCGCGACTCGCGCGGAGCGATCTCTACGGCCTGTAGAAGATGCGGAACCGCTTCGCCGGGGCGATTTTGATCAACCAGCAGACTCGCCAGATTGATGTACGGTCCCGGATTTTTCAGGGGCCCCTGCGCTTGCCAGGCCATCGCCTGCTGGTAGGCCGCGATCGCCTCCTCGCTGCGGCCGAGTCCGGCGTACGACAAGCCAAGATTGTCTTCGGTTTTCACATTTCGCGGATCGAGCTTCAGGGATTGTTGAAACGCGCCGACCGCCTCTGAAAAACGGTTTTCGTTATATTTTGTGCGGCCGAGGAGGTACCAGCCGTCGGCGTCGTTGGGAGTCCACTCCAGCATTTTCGTCAGCCACTTGTCCGCATCCGCGTAGCTGCCCAGCAAAACGTAGTCGAGCGCGACAACCTTCAAATCGGCCGCACTTGGCTCGTGGTACTTTGCGCCGGCGGTGAATTCCGCGAGCGAGGCTCGCGCCTTCTCTGGTATGAAATTCCCGCCCTTGGGATTTGCTTGAAGAACTTTTACGCCTTCCAGTTGTGTTTCGGCCGCCGCGTCGGTCTGAATTTCGCGGAACAGGATGTGCCCGAGCAGGAAGTGGCCTTCGGCGGAATCGGGACGTGCCGCAAGAAACTGGCGAACGGCGCCGTCCGCTTCATTCACCCTTCCCTGCCGTAACAATGTTTTCGCTTCCGCGAGAGCGGGGCTAGTCATATCGGTAGGTGACGACCGCTCCGAACCGCTCGGCGCCGACTGACAGAGCGCGGTCTCCGAGAAAAGGAGTAGCAGGCAAGCACACGAGGCGAGGCGGAGGAGATGGCGATTGAAAGAGCGTAGTACCCCCTCCCACCCATGTTTTTTGTAAGAATGTGATTCGATGAGGGTTAAAGTTGTTTGTTTTGATAGACTTTTGCAAGTGTTCATTCTAAAGGGGATAGCCGAATTGCGTCTTGCAACTGAATCT
>Ga0137403_10009321_pt1 | contig 10919 bp, 10 predicted proteins | sample CZOMad2_1_16fung_FD_122057 | JGI IMG/M metagenome (GOLD analysis project Ga0137403, IMG submission 122057) | Vadose zone soil fungal communities from Angelo Coast Range Reserve, California, USA - CZOMad2_1_16fungal (Hybrid Assembly) | ecosystem: Environmental > Terrestrial > Soil > Vadose zone...
TACGGATGCGTTATCCCAAACGACGACATCGCCCACGCCGTACCGCATGCGGTACTGATACTTCGGCTGCGTCGAGTGCGCGGCCAGTTCACGCAGCAGCGCGATGCCCTCTTCGTCGGGCATGCTCTCGATGGCGAACGATGTGCCCGATACCGAGTAGAGCGCCTTGCGTCCGCTGTAAGGATGGCGGCGCACCAGCGGATGCCGGATCAGAAACGCGCGGCGCTTTTCTTTCTGCTCCTGCGTCGGCGGCGGGGCCGCGGCACGCGATTTCGGATCGAGGTCGTCGCGGTTGCCGTAAACGTTCAACGTGACCAGTCCGTCAATGCGCCTCTTCATCGTATCGGGCAGGTCCTCGTAGGCCTGTTCCTGGTCGGCGAACAAGGTATCGCCGCCCACCTCCGGCACTTCGATCGAATGGAGCACCGTTGCCCGTGCCGGAATATCCAGGTAGGAATAGTCGCTATGCCAGTAGGTGCCGCCGTCGGCCAGGCCGGCCGGCTTTCCGTCCCGCACCACGTTCGACAGCACCAGCATGTCCGGGTACTCGGGATGATGGAACTGGTCCAGCAGGTGCGGCTCGGGCGGCCCGAAGCGTCGCGCGAATTCGAGGAAGGAATCCGGCTGCACGTTTTGCGCGCGGAAGGCGAGGACATGGTGCCGATACAATGCGTCGCGGATTGCAAGGAACGCGGCATCCGGCAAGGGCTCCGAAAGATCGACGCCCGATACGTCTGCGCCCATGCAAAACCCGGATTTTCGGACTGAAATCATGCCGCACCCTTCGATCGAGGCATCCATCGGTATTGTGCTACTTCTCCGGCGTTTTGTGCGAGCAGCCGCGCATCGCACTCGAGACGGGGAATCTTACCGGTGGAAGTAGTTGACCCTGCCGAGCACTTCCTGGTTCACCACGTTCTTCGGCACCCGACCGGCGGCAAGGTCGCGGCAAGCGCTGAACACGCTGGCGGCAACGGTGTTGATGCATTCGTCGGTCAGGCAGATGTGATGCGGCGTAACGACGATGTTGTCGAGCTTGAGCAACGGGTTGTCAGCAGAGACCGGCTCCTGTTCGAACACGTCGATGCCGGCCCCTGCTATGCGCGCGCCCGACAACGCCTCGTACAAGGCCTTTTCATCGACGATCGGTCCGCGCGCGGTGTTGATGAAATACGCGGTCGGCTTCATCAGTGAGAACTGGCGGGCACCGACCAGCTTGCGGGTCTCGTCGCTGAGCGGACAATTGACGCAGAGGAAATCGGAGTCGCGAAACAGCGTATCCATGTCGACCAGTTTCACGCCAAGCGGCGCCACGGATTCCTGCGTCACATAGGGATCGCAGGCCAGGTGTTTCATGCCGAACGGCGCCGCAAGGCGGAACAGTTCGGAGCCGATGTTGCCCACGCCGATCGAACCGAGCACGCGGCCGGACAGGCCGGTACCCATGTGGTTCAGCCGCTCGGCCCAGCGGCCTTCGCGCGTCAGGCGATCCTTGATCATGACCCGCTGGGCAAGCATCAGGATGAAAGTCAGCGCCGAAGTCGCGACCGGGCGGCGCACGCCGTCGGGCGTAATCGCCAGGATCACGCCGTTCTCGGTGCAGGCCGGCACGTCGACGGTATCGTAGCCGACGCCGAAACGGGCGATCAGCTTGAGCTTGCGGTCGGGCCCGGAGACGGTCCTGCGTGTGACCTTGGCCAGCATCACTGCGAGCGCGTCGTACTTCGCCGCGGTCTCGGGCGTCAGCTCGGCTTCGATCTGCGGCAGGAATTCATAATCGATGCCCGCGTCCTGCAGGATCTTGAAGGCGGACTCGCCGAAGATCGGTTTGCCGTTGGGCCCGATGTTGTCTCTGGTGATGCCGACGCGAAATCTGGCCTGGGCCATGCTCTCTCCTCTTCGGGATGCGCCGCACCTTGTTTGACGCGTGGGCCGGTCGCCTGTCGATCGATTACTTCTTCTTCGTTTTTCCTTTTTCCGACTTCTTCAATGCTTCCAGCGTGGCCATGCCCTGCTTCAATGCGCCCTGCAGCAACATCGAGTCGATACCCATGGCAAACAGCCGGAAGCCATTGTCCCAGTAGTCGCGGCTCCATTGGTCGTCGCCCGTCGCACACGCGAGGACCTTGCCGTGCTTCTTTGCCGCAGCGGTCATTTTCTGGATCGCCTTAACATATTTCGGATGATCGAATTGCGCGGGAATGCCGAGGAAATTCGTCAGATCGAAATGGCCGAGCCACAGCACGTCCACGCCAGGCACCGCCGCGATCTTGTCCACGTTCTCGATACCTTCGGCGGTTTCGATCAGGCACATGACCAGTGTGCGCTCATTGGCGAGCTTTATTTTTTCAGCGACGCTGCCGCCTATGTAGTCGTCGGACGCGAAGCCGAATGCCGCGCCCCGTCTTCCGGCCGGCGGATAGCGCGTGCAGGAAACAATGTGCCTTGCTTCCTCCGCCGAGCCGACCATCGGCGCCATGATGCCCATGATGCCGAGGTCCAGCGCGCGCGAGATGTAGTGATACTGATTTGCCGGCACTCGCGCCATCGGCACCAGGTCCAGCCCGCGGCACAATGCCGCCTGTTCCTTGAGCGTTTCGTAGCTGGTGCCCGCATGCTCCATGTCGATCAGCAGGAACTCCGCCCCGCAGGACTTCACGATCTGCGGCAGGCCGGGCACCAAAAATTCCCAGCCGAAGGAACCGAAGACGGGTTTACCTTTGAGGAGTTTTTCTTTTATCGGATTTGTTCTCATTGTGGCTCCGTAGCGTGTTTGGTGGCTTGAAAAGTCTGGTTGCCTTTACTCAGTCCTCAGTCCTTTAACCTCAGTCCTGGAAGTTTCACGCTACGCATGAAACTTCCCGACCCACGCCGGATGCCGCAGCGCCCCGGTGTCGACGATCAGATGCGGCTTGCGGCCGTGCGCCAGGTCCACTGCCGCCTTGAACGCGCTCTGGCCTAGCAGGCTCATGCATTCGTCGGTATGGCAGATGGCATGCGGGGCGACGATCACGCTGTCCATTTTCAGCAGCGGATTGTCGGGCGATACCGGTTCCTGCTCGAACACATCGATGGCGGCGCCGGCAATGCGGTTGTTCTCCAGCGCATCGATCAACGCCGATTCCACGACGACCGGTCCGCGCGCCGTATTGATGAAGTACGCACTGGGCTTCATCAGCGCAAACTCCCGTGCGCCGATCAGGCCCCGGGTCTTGTCATCGAGCAGCGTATTGACCGAAATGTAATCCGACTGCCTGAGCAGCGTGTCTTTATCGACCATGGTCACGCCCAGAGACGCCACCGAGGATTGCGGGACATTCGGGTCGCAGCCCAGCAGTTTCATGCCGAAGGGCTGTACGAGCTTGAAGATCTCCCTGCCGATGTTGCCGACGCCGATCACACCCAGTGTGCGCCCCATCAATCCGCTGCCCAGATAATTACCCTTCTCGGCCCAGCGCCCTTCGCGCGTCAGCCTGTCCTTGAGGAACATGCGATGGCAGAGCGCGAGCACGAACCCGATCACGCTTGCCGCCACCGGCCGGCGCACGCCGTCGGGGGAAATGGTAAGCAGGACGCCATTCTCGGTGCACGCCGCCACGTCGACGGAATCGTAGCCGACGCCGAAGCGCGCGATCAGCTTGACCTTGCGATTGGCGCCCGACAAGGTCTTGCTCGTGACTTTTGCCGACATCAGGCAGATTGCGTCGTAAGTCGCCGCATACTCCGGTGGAATCTCCGAAACTTTTTCGGGCAAGAACTCCCATTCGACTGCAGGATCCTTGAGCACCTCGAAAGCTTCTTCGCCGAATATCGTTCCGTTCGCGGTGATCGAATCGCGGGAAATGCCGATTTTGAATTTGGCCATTTGAATTTTCCTTATCAGCTTTTCTAATCGGTCCTCAGCACCCAGCACTCAGAACTGTCTTTTCCGCAACCTACATGGATGCGGAAAAGGCGCCATCCGTCACCAGAATATGCCCGTTCACGAACGACGCCTCATCAGACGCGAGAAACACGGCGATCGGACCAATTTCCTCGAGCTTGCCCCAGCGCCCGGCCGGCGTGCGCTTGCACACCCAGTCGTTGAACTCCTTGTTCTGGATCAGCGCGGTATTCATCTCGGTGGCGAAATAGCCCGGTGCGATTGCGTTCGCGGTCACGTTGTGCGGAGCAAGCTCGATCGCCAGCTCTCGCGTAAGCGCGTGCACGGCACCCTTGCTCGCGACATAGGCGGAGATGGTCGGGCGGGCGAGAATGGCGCTGACCGAGCCGGTCATGATGATGCGGCCGCGTTTCGCCGGGATCATCACTTTCGCGGCTTCCTTGGCGAGCGCCCAGACTGCCGTGAGGTTGGTTGCGACCACCCGCTCGAAATCCGCGGCTTCGAATTCGGTGATCGGCTTGCGATGCTGGATACCGGCGTTCGCGACGAGGATGTCGAAGCGGCCGTGCTTCTTTACGGCGCCCTGGATGCAGGCGCCGCCCGCGGCGTGGTCGGTGACATCGAAGGCCGCCACCTCGCCCTTGAGCCCTTTTGCCGCGAGTTCCTTGACCCGACCCTTCAACGCCGATTCGTCGCGCGCATTCAGGATCACGTGCGCGCCTGCCGTCGCCAGCGATTGCGCCATCGCCCAGCCCAGGCCGCGCGAAGCGCCGCTGACGAGGGCGACTTTCCCAGATAGGTCGAACATTGCCGTTCCTCCGATGGTTGTAGTTCTTATGACTACCTGTTGATCGTGACGACGTGACGCGTGACGATCGTGACGAAAATCTCTGAAGGCCTAAATTCTCGGTACCCGTCACGCGTCACGACCGTCACGATATGCCCTGACTCCGTCAAGGCATGTACTGCCCTCCATTTACTTCCAGGATCTGGCCGGTCATGTAGCCGCTGAGTTGCTCCGAGGCGAGAAACAGGAAAGCGCCGGCGCATTCGTCCGCGCGGCCGAGGCGGTTCATCGGAATGCTGGCCTTGAAGCTTTCGAGCATCTGCGGCGTGGAGTAGCGGTCGTGGAAAGGCGTCGTAATGACGCCTGGCGCGACCGCGTTGACGCGAATCTTGTCCTTGACCAGTTCCTTGGCAAGGCCGTGCGTGATGGTGCTGACGAAACCTTTCGATCCGGCGTAGAGCGATGCACCGGGCCCGCCACCATGGCGTGCCGCGACCGATGTCACGTTGATAATGGCCCCGCCGCCGCCTTGCTTGCGCATGTGCTGCGCAGCCGCTCCGGTGCAGACCATCGTCGAACGCACATTCAGGTTGATTACCTGATCGAACAACTCATCGGTAATGGTTTCGATCGGTGCACGTTGCACCAGGCCGCCGGCGTTGTTGATCAGCACGTCGATGCGGCCGAATCCGGAGACGGTCTTCTCGACGATTTGCCTGCAGACCGCGGAGTCGGTGACGTCGCCGCCGACCAGGAGTGCCTTGCCGCCCGCCTTCTCCACGGCCGCCGCGACTTTCTCGGCTTCGGCCTTGCTCTTGTTGTAATGCACGGCGACTTTCGCGCCGTTCTGCCCAAAGGCAATCGCTGCCGCCGCGCCGATCCCGGTGCTTGATCCGGTGATCAGGACGACTTTATTTTTCAGATCTTCTATCACTGCTCTCTCCAAAAATGGACTGAACCACGGAGGACACGGAGGAAAAGCAGCGGAAAAGAAACCGGATAAGAATCTTTATTGGGTTGCCGTTATGTCGCGATAAATGTGGCGGCCCTGATTCGCGAACCATTACCCCGGTTTTCTGACCCCCCGATTCCGTTTTTCCTCCGTCTTGCTTGTTTTTCCTCCGTGTCCTCCGTGGTTCACGCTTTTATTGATTCTTACGGCAACAGAACCGTCGAGCCGGTGGTCTTGCGTGCTTCAAGGTCGCGGTGCGCTTGCGCGGCATCGGCCAGCTTGAAAGTCTGGTTGATCTCGATCTTGACCTTGCCCGACTTCACGACTTCGAACAATTCCTTCGCGGCCGCTTCCAGGTCCCTGCGATCCGCGGTGTAAGTCATCAGTGTCGGCCGCGTCACGTAGAACGATCCCCGCGAAAGAGTATTGAGTTCGACACCGGTCACCGGCCCCGAACCGTTTCCGAACACGGCCAGCAGGCCGCGCGGCTTCAGGCAGTCGAGCGAGCCAGTGAAAGTATCCTTGCCGACGGAATCGAACACGACCGGCACTTTCGCGCCGCCGGTGATTTCCTTCACGCGCTCGGCGAAATTCTCTCGTGTATAGACGATGGCATGATCGCAGCCGTGCGCCTTCGCGATTTTGGCTTTCTCGTCGGACCCGACGGTACCGATTACGGTGGCACCCAGCGCTTTGAGCCACTGGCAGGCGATCAGGCCGACCCCGCCGGCGGCCGCGTGGAACAGCACCGTTTCGCCCTTCTGCACGCGATATACCCGCCGAATCAGATACTGCACGGTGAGGCCCTTGAGCATCATCGCCGCCGCCTGCTGATCAGAAATGCCCTCCGGGATCCTGACCAGCCTGGCTGCCGGATACAAGCGCACTTCCGAATAGGCCCCTGGCGGGCCGCCCGCATAGGCCACGCGGTCGCCGACCTTCACTTGGGTCACACCCTTGCCGATTGCCTCCACACACCTCCGGCCTCGCTGCCGGCTCCGCTCGGCAGCGGCAGTGGATAAAGGCCGGAACGCTGATAAGTATCGATGAAATTCAGTCCGATCGCTTTATGCCTGATTTTCGCCTGGCCCTCTGCTGGATCGCCGATTTCGACATCGTCGAGCTGCAGGACTTCGGGCCCCCCTGTTTTGTGGAAACGTATCGCCTTAGGCATAGCTCACTCCTTTGGATTCTTATGATGGTCGCCTGTGGTCCGGCGTGCCAATTTCGCGTTCCGGGGGCGGCTGCGACTCGTTAGCCGCAGGTCCGTTTGCGGGAACAGCCGCCAGTGCCGCGTAACCTACCCGATGCAGCCTTCGTGTGCCCCTACCCGCCCCGTAGCTGCACGCGCCGAGTCCAAGGCACCATCCATCGGCTCAAAACCGATGGAACCTGCTCCGCCCTCCACGCTCACCGCCTGTCTTGTGGAAACGTATCGCCTTCGCCATGGTTAGTTCCTAGAATATTTTTAGGTTTTGCCCGTGGTACGACAAGCCAATTTGCTCTGCATTGAACGCTCCCGCGCCGGCAATATCATCAGGACGACCCCAGCACTCCATCGGCATGGTCGAATATTGGGAGATTACGGGGGAAATCGTCCTGCACCGCCTGGATCAGTGAGCAATCCAGTCCAGTGCGACAGGTTTCAATCTTATTGTATCAGGGGCAAACCCAATCGCGAGCGGCGAGGTCCGCTGGCAACGTCGTACTCTGCAGCTTATTTTATGCGCACCAGCTTGAGGTCCGCTTCGCGCTGGGATACGAGGCGGATGAAACTGCGGATCTGCGGGTAAACCGTTTCGCGGAATTTGCGGCCGCTGAAGATGCCGTAGTGGCCCAGGCCCTTTGCCAGCAGATGCTTGCGCTTGTCCGATGGGATGCTTTTGCACAATGTATGCGCCGCTTCCGTCTGGCCGTTGCCGGAAATGTCGTCCAGTTCGCCCTCGATGGTGAACAGCGCGGTCTTGCGGATCGTTTCGGGACGCACCGGCACGTCGTGCACCGACCATTTCCCCTTCGGCAACAGGAATTCCTGGAACACGACCTTGACCGTTTCCAGATAGTACTCGGCGGGCATGTCGAGCACGGCATTGTATTCGTCGTAGAACTTGCGATGCGCATCTGCGCTGTCGCCGTCGCCGCGGACCATATGGTTGTAGAACTGCCTGTGCGCATTCATGTGACGATCCGGATTCATCGCCAGGAAGCTCGCGTGCTGCAGGAACCCCGGGTAGACCTTGCGCATGAAGCCCGGATAGTTGGCCGGTACGCGCATGATGACCTGGTCGGAAAACCAGGAATGCGGGCGGCCCGAGGCAAAATCATTCACCGCGGTCGGATTGCGACGCGTGTCGATCGGACCGCCCATCATGATCATCGCCTTCGGCACGGCCGGGTCGTTTTCCGTGGCCATGAGCGATACCGCGGCCAGTACCGGCACCGTCGGCTGGCAGACCGACATCACGTTCAGTTCCGGCGACAGGAAACGGATGAATTCGCGAATGTAATCGACGTAGTCGTCGAGATGGAAAGGACCCTGGGCCAGGGGCACCATCTTGGCGTCCACCCAGTCGGTGATCCAGACATCGTGGTCGGCCAGCGTAGTGCGCACTGTATCGCGCAATAGCGTCGCAAAGTGACCGGACAGCGGCGCGACAATTAACAGCTTCGGCTGCTGGACCGCGACTACCTTGCGAAAATGCAGCAACTGGCAGAACGGCTTGTCGACCACGACTTCACGGGTGACCGCCACGCGCTCGCCATTGACCATTGCGTCGTCGATTCCCCAGGCTGGCTTCGGATAACGCCGCATCAGCCGCACGAACATCTCGCTGTTGGCGGCAATGGTCCGGGACAGCGGGGTGTAAGCCAGCGGGCTCAGCGGGTTGGTAAACAGGTGGCGGGCGGTGTCAGCCCAGGCAACCGCGGGCGCCATCACCGATTTCTGGAATTCGTGCAACTGATAGATCATCGTGCCTCGTTTTAACAGAAAGCTGAAAACCACCGATTTCTCAATGTGAAACGCCCGAAAGACCGGACCCGGGGACTGTAAAGACTCTGTCATGGAGCGTCAAGGAAGCGATTTGACCCGGTTCCGGCGCCTATAACGGTCCGAGCGGGGGTTCTTCCATGGCGGCGATCTGCTCGCGCAGTTGCAGGATCTGATCCTGCCAGTATTTCGTGGCGTGGAACCAGGGGAATGCCGCGGGAAATGCCGGATCATCCCAGCGCCGCGCGAGCCAGGCCGAGTAATGAATCATCCGCAACGTGCGCAGCGCCTCGATGAGTCCGAGTTCCCGGCGGTCGAGTTCGGCGAAATCCTCGTAACCCGCCAGCACGCCGGAAAGTTGCCTGGTCATGGCGGCCCGATCTCCTGACAAAAGCATCCACAAGTCTTGCATGGCAGGCCCCATGCGGGCGTCGTCGAAGTCGACGAAATGCGGTCCGTCGTCCGTCCACAGGACGTTGCCCGGATGACAATCGCCATGCAGGCGCAAGTTGCCGACGCGGCCGGCACGATCGAAGCAATCGTGCACACCGGCCAGTGCCTGGTCGATCACGCTGGAATAGGCATCGTGAAGCTCGGCGGGAATCCAGCCGCGATCGAGCAGATACGCGCGCGGCTCGTCACCGAAACTCGCGATATCGAACACGGGACGATGAACAAAAGGCGCGATCGCAGCGACTGCATGGATGCGCCCGATGAAACGGCCCAGCCATTCCAGCGTATCGGGATCGTCCAGTTCGGGCGCACGGCCGCCGCGACGCGGGTACAAGGCGAAACGGAATCCTTCGAATGCGTGCAGTGTCGCCTTGCCAGTGAGCAAGGCCGGCACCGCCGGAATCTCGCGCGCTGCCAGCTCCGCGGTGAAAGCATGCTCCTCGAGTATCTGTTCGTCGGTCCAGCGCGCCGGGCGGTAGAACTTGGCGACGAGCGGTTTTTCGTCTTCGATCCCGACCTGATAGACCCGATTCTCGTAGCTGTTCAAAGCGAGCAATCGCCCATCGGTGCGAAATCCCGTGGAATCGATCGCATTCAGAATCAGGTCGGGCGTCAGTCCTGCGTACGGTGTCGTCGTTTGTGTCATATCCCGATTGTAATCGGGGGCGCGGCCAGCGATTTGCTAAAGTGACGTCACAAGAAAACCTGGAGGATCGAGTGAAAATCGCCATTCATAGCTATTTGCCCGCGTCAGCTTTCCTGCTGCTTGCGTTTTGCACTCCCGGCGCATCGGCTCACGAAGACGCCATCAAGGGCACGATTTCGAACCTCGTGTCCGAAGACCTGCGCATTCCTTCCGACACGCCGGGCATCGAACTCTTCCTGCGCAACAAGCATGCGAAGGACCGGGCAGCTTCGACCGGGCGCGTGCTGTTGTACGTGCATGGAGCAACCTATCCGTCGGAAACCGCGTTCGATCTCAGGCTCGACGGCATGTCCTGGATGGACTACATCGCTGCCAATGGCTGGGACGTATGGCTGGTCGACCTGCGCGGATACGGACGCTCGACCCGCCCGCCGGAAATGGAGAAAGCGGCGAAGGACAACGCGCCGCTCGTCACGACTGACATAGCCGTTCGCGATGTCGGCACCGCCGTCGACTACATCATGAAGCAGTGCGGCATATCGAAACTGAGCCTGCTCGGCTGGTCATGGGGCACCTCGATCATGGGTACATATGCCGCGGCGAACAACGACAAGGTCGACAAGCTCGTGCTGTATGCGCCGCTCTGGCTGCGCAATACGCCGCTGCTGATCGGCGGCGACGGCCCGCTGGGCGCCTATCGCACGGTCAACCGGGACGGCGCGAAGAAACGCTGGCTGACCGGCGTGCCCGAAGACAAGCAGGCGGACCTGATTCCTTCCGGCTGGTTCGAAGCCTGGGCCGACGCGACTTGGGCGACCGATCCCAATGCAAAAGATGCCGGCCTCCTGCGCGCACCCAACGGCGTGATCCAGGATGTGCGCGACTACTGGGCCTCGGGCAAGACCTACTACGATGCGGCGAACATCCGCGTGCCGATCTTGCTGATCAAAGCCGAGTGGGACCAGGACACGCCGGCCTACATGGCACAGACGCTGTTCCCGCTGCTGAAAAACGCTCCATCGAAACGCTACGTCGAGATCGGCGAAGGCACGCACACCGTCATCATGGAAAAAAACCGCCTGCAGCTTTTCCGTGAAGTGCAGCTATTCCTCGACGGATCTGACTAACCCTTCACCGCAAAGACGCAAAGGCGCAAAGAAAACCACGCAAAGGAAAGCAATTCGAGAGAACAATTTCCGAGGTGAATAC
>Ga0137403_10009322_pt1 | contig 10919 bp, 10 predicted proteins | sample CZOMad2_1_16fung_FD_122057 | JGI IMG/M metagenome (GOLD analysis project Ga0137403, IMG submission 122057) | Vadose zone soil fungal communities from Angelo Coast Range Reserve, California, USA - CZOMad2_1_16fungal (Hybrid Assembly) | ecosystem: Environmental > Terrestrial > Soil > Vadose zone...
TGCAAGGTGGCGGATGCCGAACTCGCCAGCGCCGAAGGCTCGCTCATCGAGGGCGACATCGACCTCGCGAAGAATTTTGCGAAACGCGCGCAAGGCCAGCTTAAGGTAGGATCGCCGGGCTGGCTCAAGGCCGACGACGTCGTGAACTATGAATCTCCCACCATGTCGAACTGACGCGGCGGGCGAAGGAAAGAGGATCTTGGAAATGTCAGCACGTGGAACGGAACTTCTCGATGAGATTCTCACGATGCCGCCGCAAGAGCGAGCACAATTGGCGGAGCGGATCTTGGATAGCCTATCGCCTGCAAGCGCACCAGCCATCGAACAGATGTGTGCAGATGAAGCCGAGGCTCGACTTGATGCAGACGAGCGTGGCGAGATTGACGCGTTGCCTGAAGACGAAGCGATTGCCTGGTTGTAGGAATGGGGCGGCTTCGATCAGCTTGAGGATTAGACACAAAACGGACTCATAATGCGAGCACACATCGTCACATTCGGCTGTCAGATGAACGAGTACGACACCCACGCCATCCAGTCGGAGCTTGCGGGTATCGGGTATTCGTTCGTTGATAGCTTCCGCGAAGCCGATCTCGTGCTTATCAACACCTGTGCCGTGCGAGGCAAGCCTGTGGAAAAGGTTCAGTCCCTGCTCGGCGAACTGCGGAAGGAAAAGAGTAAGCGCAAACACCTGACGATTGGTCTCGTGGGTTGCCTGGCGCAGCTTCCGGAGGGCCAGCGCATGGGGCGAAGGCTCGGCGTCGACATAATGCTCGGCCCGGGAGCGATAACCGAAATCGTCCCGGCAATCGAGCGCGGCAAGTTTCAATCATTCGAGTTCAAACGCGAGCTGCAGTTCTATTCGCCGCCTCCGCCAGCGGGAGAGCTTAGCGCGCACCTCACGATCATGCGCGGCTGCAATCATCGATGCACCTACTGCATCGTGCCGGCGACACGAGGTCCCGAAGTCTCGCGCCCGGCGGAAGACATCATCAATGAAGCCCGCGCTCTGAAGGAAGCCGGCGTCGTCGAAGTGAGCCTGCTGGGCCAGAACGTCAATTCCTATGGATTGGTCGATGGGACCGGATCGCGGCGAGCGAGGCTGCCGGGATACCCTTCGTTTGCCGAGCTGCTCCGAATGGTAGGGAGCGTTGGGATTCCGCGAGTTAGATTCATCACGTCGCATCCGATCAACTTTGACGACGAGATAATAGAAGCAATCGCCGACACGCCGACGGTATGCCGGTTTATCCACCTGCCCGTTCAATCGGGTTCGAATCGGGTGCTCAAAAGAATGGCTCGCGAGTACACGCGAGAGTTCTACCTCGATCGCGTGCGCAAGGTGCGCGAGCTTCTGCCCGATGCCACGATCTCAACAGACTTCATCGCGGGCTTCTCGGGCGAAACCGAGGAAGACTTCGACGAGACGCTTTCGCTCTATCGCGAAGTTCGGTACGACATGGCTTATATGTTCATTTATTCGGAGCGAGAAGGCACTCCGGCAGCGATGCACTTCGACGACATGGAGCGCGGCGCGAAGGTCGAGCGGCTCTCGCGGTTGATCGAGTTGTGCAAAGAAATCTCTCTCGAGCAAAACCATAAGTGGATCGGGCGCGAAATGGAAGTTCTTGTCAAGAGTCAGGCTGCCGAAGAGGGCTTTGTGCAGGGACACACTCGCGGCAATCATGTGGCGCTGGTCAAAGGCAGTCTACCTCCGGGCATACACCGCGTTCACGTTGCCCACGCGACTCCGAATCGGCTCTACTGCACAACCGAGCCGGTCGGTCCCGGCGCAGAACTGATACAAGCGCGATTGCCCTCCACCATTTATGATTTGAGCTTCGCGGTCTAGCAGTCGATCTCAAACGACCTGGGAGCGCAGGCATCCTTGCCTACCTGTTCTCGCGCGACGCCAAGCAGGCAGGGATGCCTGCGCTCCCAGGAGGCGACTGTCTTGTTAGGGTCAAATCGAAGTGATATATTGATTGGTCTGGTGTGGGCCAAAACATAGAATGACTTCTTTCATTTGGAGGATGCGATGGCAGAGAATCAAGGATCGTCAGCAGCCGAGAAACTAACGTTCTTACTGATAGGCGGAGGTATAGGAGCGACCCTGGCGTTGTTATTCGCTCCGAAGACCGGACGCGAATTGCGCGGAGATATCGCCGATTACACCAAGCGCGGTGTGGACGCCGCCGGCGAACAAGCGCGGGTGATTGGTGATCGAGCAACCGAACTCTACGGGACCGCAACCAGCAAGGCCTCCGAAGCGTACGGCGCCGCCGCGGGTAGAGTCTCTGAAGCCTATGGCACCGCTGCGGGGAAAGTCTCCGAAGCCTACGGAACTGCGCGAGAGAAGGTTGTAGCCGGCGCCGAGACAGTCTCGGAAGTTGCGGGACGCCAGAAAGAGCAGATCACCGCCGCGATCGAAGCAGGGAAGCAGGCTTACCGCGAAGAGAAGCGCAAGGCCGGCGCCGCCGGTGACGGCGAGGAAGCCTAAAGGAATCGTGCTGGTGAGAGCAAGCGCGCGATCTTAACTGCCGAGTTTTTGCGGCTTCGAGGCGGCGCTCAGTCCGGTTCGGAAGACCTTCGCCAGCCTTCTCGCAAGACAACCGGCGTTTTCAAGACCTGATGCTGGGTCAGCGGCGTTTCACCTCTTGCTCAGTCAGACCTTCAGGGGATTCCTGGGAACGCAAGCATCCTGGCCTGCTGGCGTTGTGCGAGGAACGAAAAAGATGCAGGCAAGGATGCCTGCGCTCCCGAGTGGTTGAGGCGTTGTGTTCAGCAAGGAGAGCTCGTGGATCAGCACAATTTTTACATCGTCATGACGGTGGCAGCGGTAGTCATCGTTCTGAGCTTCATAGTCCAGGCGGCGATGTTCATGTTTATCTATGGCGCGATCAAGAAGCTGACGGGAATTGCGGCGTCGGTTCAGGCCAAAGCAGAACCTCTGATAGCCAAGGCCGGGCCCATGATCGACCAGGTCCAGGGCACAATCAGCACCGTCAAGGATTCGGTCGAGAGAATCAGCACTCAGGCAAAGGATGCCTTTGATAAGGTGACTGTTGAAACGCGCGCGGTGGCTGCTGCCATCTCGGCCTCTTCGCAGGAGATCACTAAGCTCGCCCAGCACCAGGCCGAGCAGATTTCGCAGACGCTCGACTACACCACTGCGACGATGCAGCGGCAGGTTACCGAACTGGATGGCCTGCTTGTGCGAACGCAGGACCGCTTTGAGGATACGACCCGAGAAGTGCAATCCACGGTGCTACAGCCGATGCGCGAACTGTCGGCGATGCTTGTCGGGTTGCGGCGAATTCTGGAGACGTTGTTTGGCCGGCACCGTAAGCCGATCGATCAGGCGTATCAGGACGAGGAACTATTCATTTGAAGGCTCCTTGAAATGGGCTCCAGGGGCCAGTTTCACGGGAGCTGACAATTTGTTGCAAACAGCACCTGGTTTCCTTTCATTAGGAGCCAGGTGCTTTGTGATTTGTCATTGTTATTTGTCATTTGCTATTTGCTATTTGCTAATTGTCATTTGGTATTTGTGAATTTGGATCGCCAGCGGACGATCGAGTGAAGAATCCCAATAGAAAATAGAAAATAGAAAATAAAAAATAGAAAATGAGGAGAGTATGCCAACCGAGACTCCTTTCGATCTGAAGGCAACAGTCAACCTGCCGAAGACCGCCTTCGCGCAAAAAGCAAATCTCACTCAGCGCGAGCCTGAAAGGCTGGCGCGCTGGAAGCAGATGGACCTCTATCACGAGATTTGCCGGGCGCGGGCCGGCCGCCCAGTGTTTCTGCTACACGATGGGCCGCCCTACGCCAACGCGGATATTCACATCGGCACGGCGATGAACAAAATTCTCAAGGACTTCATCGTCAAGTCGCACTCGATGATGGGCTACGACGCGCCTTACGTGCCGGGCTACGATTGTCACGGCTTGCCCATCGAGAATTTCGTCGACAAGAAGCTCGGCGCGAAGAAGTCCCAGATGAGTCCGGTATCGATTCGAAAGGCATGCCGCGAGCACGCTGCCCAGGCTCTGAAGCGGCAGACTCGCGACTTTCAACGCCTGGGAGTGCTCGGCGAGTGGGATGATCCGTACCTCACCATGTCCAACGCATATGAAGCGGAGACCGCGAGATTGTTCGGACGCTTCGTGGGCCGCGGCTACGTCTACAAAGGCGCGCGGCCGGTCTACTGGTGCATACACGATCAGACCGCGCTCGCTGAAGCCGAGGTCGAGTACAAGGAGCACACCAGCCCGTCGATCTATGTCAAGTTTCCGCTGCCCGAGGACCAGGTGCGCGAGCTGGAGCAGAGAGGAAATGGTCAGTGGTCAGTAGTCAGTGGTCAGAGAAAACCTGTTTTCGTGTTGATCTGGACGACTACGCCGTGGACGCTTCCGGCCAACCTTGGTATCGCGGTGAACCCGAACTTCGCGTACGCCGCAGTCGATGTAGGCGATGAGATTTACATCGTCGCGAAGGATCTCGTGGAAGCGGTTGCTGAAAAATGTGGACTTGCGCCGGCGAACATCGTCGCAAGCTTCCCAGGTTCGGCGCTCGATGGACTGCAAGCGCGTCACGCGTGGATCGATCGACCGTCGTTGTTGATGGTCGGCGAACACGTGACGCTGGGCGGTGAAGCGGACGCCGAAACCGAAATCGATGTCGCGTTCGCGCAGAAGAAGGGCACGGGCAAGGCGGGGACCGGATGCGTTCACACCGCGCCCGGTCACGGCCACGACGACTTCGTCATAGGCCAGCAATACCGCGAGCAGCTCGTGCCCGTGTACGACCAGCTTCGCGAGGCAGGGGTTCTCTCCGGACAGATGCAAGGCGCCGAAGTGTATTGCCCCGTGGATAACGCAGGGCGCTTCACTCGCGAAGTCGAGGGCTTTGCCGGTCAATCGGTGTTCGAGGCCAACGGTCAGATCGTGGAGTTCTTGCGAGCGACGGGCGCTCTGGTGTTCACAGAAGAATATCCGCATCGCTATCCGCACTGCTGGCGCTGTCACAACCCGGTGATCTTTCGCGCAACGCCGCAGTGGTTCATCTCGATGGACCGCTCGGCCGAAGACGGTCACAGCTTGCGAGGAGGCGCGCTCCGCGAAATCGAACGCGTGAAATGGGTTCCTGCGTGGGGCCGCGATCGGATGCGAAATATGCTTAAGGGACGGCCCGACTGGTGCGTTTCGCGCCAGCGTGTGTGGGGCGTGCCGATTCCTGCATTCTACTGCGCGGGCTGCGGCGAGACGATCGTAGATGAAAAGGTGATCGATCACGTGTCATCGATCTTTGCGAAGGAGACAGCCGATGCGTGGTACGCACGCGAGGCGGAATACCTATTACCGGACGGCTTCGTCTGTCCGAAATGCGCAGGCTCGACGTTCACCAAAGAGACCGACATCCTCGACGTTTGGTTCGACTCCGGTTCGTCTTCCATCGCCGTGCTCGTTGCGGAGCGGCACATGCCGTGGCCTGCTGACGTCTATATCGAGGGTCCGGATCAGCATCGCGGCTGGTTCAACTCGTCGCTGATGGTTGGCCTGGCCGCGCGCGATCAGGCTCCGTACAAAACGGTGATCACTCACGGCTGGACGGTAGACGGCGAAGGCAAGGCCATGCACAAGTCTGTGGGCAACGCGATCCCGGCGGACGAGATCGTCAGCAAACAGGGGGCTGAGATACTTCGTTTGTGGGCTGCGTCCTCGGACTATCAGGAAGACGTGCGAGTTTCGCCCGAGATCCTGAATCGCATGGTTGACGCCTATCGCAAGCTTCGCAACACGGCCCGGTATGCGCTCGGAAACATCTCGGACTTCGATCCGGAGAGCGACCAGGTAGCCGAAGGCGATATGTGGGAGATTGATCGCTGGGCGCTCGCCGTCACGCGTGAAGTCACGCGCAAGGCGGTCGATTCGTACAAACGTTTCGACTACACAACCGTGTACCATGCGCTTTACAACTACGCGACGGTGACTCTTTCTAACGTCTACATCGACATCTTGAAGGATCGGTTGTACACGTTTGCGCCCAAGTCGGTTGGGCGTCGAAGCGCGCAGACGGCGCTGTACCAGATCGTGGATACCTTCACGCGTCTGCTTGCTCCGATCCTGTGCTTCACCGCAGACGAAATATGGGAAGCTCTGCCTGGCACGCGAGAAGTGTCAGTTCATCTGGCAGAGTTTCCGGATGGGGAAGCTCACGGGGGCGACGAAGAACTACTAAGAGAATGGAAGCTAGGGGAAGGCGGATTGTTGTACGTTCGATGGTTGGTGCAGCAAGAACTTGAGAGAATGCGCAGTCTTAAGGTCATCGGTGCCTCGCTCGATGCTAAAGTAACAATTGAGACTCAAGCTGATCAGTATAGGCTGCTGAAGAAATACGAGAAAGACTTGCCCTCGATCTTTATCGTATCTGCAGTCTCGCTAAAAGAAGACGAGGCGCCTGCAATTGGAGTCAAGGTCGAGCACGCGGCAGGCCAGAAGTGCGAGCGTTGCTGGAACTGGTCCGAAACGGTGGGACGAGATGCGCGTGTTCCTGAGGTCGATGAGCGTTGTATTCGTCAGTTGGAGGAAGGATGGGGATTATGACAGCCTCAAATCTTGATCGATTAATTGAAGAAGTGAAAACCTTAACCCCGGACGAGCAGCGAAGTCTGCGGGACTTGGTCGATGAGTTGCTCGTGAAAAGCGCGCCACCGATGACAGAAGAGGAATTCGAGCAGCATCTCTTGAAAAAAGGCGTCATCAGTCGAATCCCTCCTCGCATACGGGATGCAAGCTTCTATGCGAACCGAAAGCTGATAGAGGTAGAAGGCAAACCGGTATCCGAGATCATCATCGAGGAGCGACGGTAGGTGGCTGCGTACTTCTTTGACAGTAGCGCGATTGTCAAACGCTACTTGATTGAAGCGGGAACTGCGTGGGTTGGTAGCATTACCGATCTGGCAGCCGGCAACAAGGTTTATCTCGCTCGAGTCACTCTTGTAGAAGTGATCTCAGCCATAACGCGCAAAGCGCGCAGTTCGGGACTTTCGGCGACAGAGGCGAGCAAGGCAATTGCAGACTTTCGGTATGATTTTGGAAATGAATATTCGGTGATCGAGCTGACCCCAAGGCTCATTGAACAGGCGGCGGATTTGGCTGAAGCGCATGCGTTGCGAGCCTACGACGCAGTGCAATTGGCAGCCGCACTGGAAATCAATGCCAATATGAGATTAGCAGGAGCGCCTCCAATCACTTTGGTCTCAGCCGATGGCGCTCTAAACACTGCCGCGCTCGCTGAAGGACTTGCAGTTGACGACCCGAACACTCATCCTTAAGAGGCGGCACCAGGAGGCGGCAGCAAAGAAGCAGGAGCAAACAATTGATGAGCGCAGAAGCAATAGCCACTAAAACCAGCACAATGAAACTCTGGTATCTGTTCATCGCCACGTTGGTGATGTTGTTTGATCAATTAACCAAGTACTGGGTCTCAGTGAAGCTTCGCGAGGGCGACGAGATTGACATCATTCGAGGCTTCTTCAAGCTCAGCTATACCGAGAATCCGGGAATCGCGTTTGGGATGCTCAACAACGGTAACGTGAAATGGCTGCTGGTGGCAATTTCCGTGGCCGCGATAATGGTCGTGGTGTACTACATGAGGCGCACTCCGATTTCAAATACCCTGCTGCTGTGGTCGCTCGCGCTGTTGGCGGCGGGAATCAGCGGCAACCTGATCGACCGGTTTCGATTGGGCCGGGTTATAGACTTCATATTGATCTACTACAAGAGCTATCAGTGGCCGGTCTTTAACATCGCGGACACGGCGATAACAATTGGCGCAGCGTTAATGGCTATCGAGCTGTTCCTGTCGCCGCAAGCCGAACGAGCTGCGGTTGTAGAGCCGGCCGCCGAAGCCCCTCACGTCGAGGGTTCGTAGTCCGTAGCACGCGGTCATCCGACAACGGACTACGGACTACGGACTACGGACAACGGACTAAATGTTTCCAGAACTATTCAGAATACCCGGACTAGGGCTTCCGATCGCGACCTACGGCGTATTGCTGGCGATCGCCTTCATCGCGGCGCTGTGGCTGACGGCGCACCTCGCGGCGCGCGACGGCTTGCCGAAAGATCGAATCTACGACCTTGGCCTTTACATCCTCGCCTCCTCGCTCATCGGGTCGAAGGTGCTGATGGTGATCACTGAATGGAACGAGTATCAGGGTCAGTGGCGGCGAATCTTTTCGTTCGATCTGTGGCGCTCGGGTGGAGTCTATTACGGCGGCTTCTTAGTTGCGCTTTTGATGAGCGTCATTCTGATGCGCAGATGGCACTTGCCGTGGCGCAAGACTTCTGACGCATTTGCGCCTGGAGTTGCGCTCGGGCATTCGATAGGCAGGCTCGGATGTTTTTCCGCCGGGTGTTGCTGGGGAAAGCCGACTACTTCGTGGATAGGCGTGCACTTCACCGCGAAAGCGAGCGAGTTGACCGGCGTCCCAATTGATTCAGCGCTCGTGCCGACCCAGTTGATCGAAGCGGCCGCAAACCTCGCGATCTTTGGCTTCTTGATGTGGCTGCGAAAACGCCGCGCCTTCGACGGGCAAATAATCTACTCGTACCTGATGATCTATGGCGTTGCGCGATTCACAATCGAATTCTGGCGCGATGATCCGCGAGGCCAGGTGTTCGGGCTTTCAACCTCTCAGTTCATTTCCGTGATCATGTTCGTGCTTGGTCTGGTTATGACGCTCTATTACCGGCGCCGGCTGAATCAACGATCTGCTCAAGGCCGGGATGTCGCCGCGCAGGTTTCGTAAGACACTTGTAGGGTGGCCCTTTTTGGACTGCGGCGGCAAGTCCGCGCGACGCCGCTTTCTTTCGATTTCAAAGGACCGGGAATCAAAGCGGCGTCGCGCGGACTTGCCGCTGCAGTCCAACCGGCCGCCTTTGCTTCAACGTGAGTGTTGAGCCTCAACTCCTAAACGTGAGCGCCGAAGCAGCAGGTCTGCGCCTCGATGCATTTCTCGCCACCCATCTCAAGGAATTAAGCCGCACTCGAGTTCAACGCGCCATCGTCGACGGCGACATTCTGGTAAACGAGCACGCTGTGAAGCCCAGCTATCGATTGCGCGATGGCGATCAAATCGAGATCGATCTGCCCGAACCGCCGCCCGTCGAACTAGTCCCTGAACCGATTCCTCTGAACATCGTCTATGAAGATGACGATCTGATCGTCGTGAATAAGCCGGCGGGAATGGTCGTTCATCCCGGCGCGGGAATCGAGTCGGGCACGCTCGCTCACGCGCTGGTCTATCACTTCAACTCGCTTTCGGGGACGGCAGGACGAACGCGGCCGGGCATCGTTCATCGCCTGGACAAGGAAACCTCGGGGTTGCTGGTGGTGGCGAAGAACGACGTTTCGCACGAGCGGTTGTCCGATCAGTTTCGCGACCGGCAGGTCTTCAAGAGTTACATCGCGCTGGTCTATGGCCGCCTGTCCAAAGAGCGAGGCGAAATAGAGGTGCGCATCGGACGCAGCCCGCACAACCGCACACGGATGAGTGTGCTTCGAGGAGGCGCGGGCCGGACGGCTCATACGATCTTCGAAGTTGCCGAGCGCTTTCAAGACTTCACGTTGTTGAATGTGCAGATCAAGACCGGCCGCACTCATCAGATTCGGGTTCACCTGGCGCACATTGGACATCCGGTTGTTGGCGACGCGACTTATGGGGGCGGGCGCGAGAACTCGATTCGCAACGTGGCGATCAAGCGCGCCGTGCATTTGCTGGGGCGTCACTTCTTGCACTCGGCGGAGCTAGCGTTCAATCATCCGCGCTCAGGCGAGCGCCTTGAGTTTACCGCACTGCTGCCCGCCGAGCTTAAGGCGTTCTTGTCGGAGGTCGGTTGAAGGCGACATGATGAAGTATTATCTCTGTCGACAACTATTGGTGGGAGTTCGCCATGCAGGAGAAAGAAAGAATTGCAAATTGCAAGCCTGACCCTGCGCCGGTCTTTAGCGGGAGATTCATTCGACGGCGATCTTGTGCATCGTGATCTTCAGCTCCGACCAATCCTTCAGCAACTCCGCTTGCAGCGACACATGCTGTGTTTGCGCGCGGCTAGACCCGAACAATTAAATGAGTCGAACGCGAACACACGACCGTTGCACGAAGCAGTGTCATAGCGGTCTCCTTCTGATCGAGTGTTTGGACTTAACGGCTAGTGAACTCCGTCCATGTTATCGAAACGGCAAATAAACCCCCAGCCGCCGGTTAGCTCGCTCACGGCCAGTATCAATTCGTTGCGTCCCTTTTTGAGTGGCAAATATACTGCGTCGTTTTCTGGATTTACTATGCCTAGAAATCCGGGGTCGCGGAAGCGTTGGGCACTTCTGCCACGATAAAGAATCTTGTCATTCAGAAAAACGCTCACGTCGTCGCTGTAACCAACGTTGAGCTTCTTTAGTTGATCCCGATCGGACACTACCGTGGTGCGCGCGTAAACCACCTGCATTCCTTTTTGCGGCTCGAGGCGTTTTGAGAAATCGTTTGAAAAGGTGGGGATAACTTCCGGGCTCCTTCGGTACCGATTAATAACTACGAATCCCGGGGGTTCAGCCGTGATGTTCTGCCACTTCATCGCGGCCGCTTCCGATTTCGATAGCGGACGCTCGAGATCGCGCTCTAAGCCATCCAGACTCGGCGACAGGCTCCATTGTGTGATTGTTGCCGCTCGCATTGCGGGCTCATGACGCTCCCACGCTACGGGTGGCGTTTCGCGTATTTCGAAATTCGAGAAGTAAGCTGCACCCTCCAAACCAACGCCACCTTTGCGAATTCCGCTTTTCAAATCGTTCATGACGAGCGAAGGCTCGCTCATATTGTTGACGTATAATTTCGCCTGAGCACCGGTTATCTCGAG
>Ga0137403_10009325_pt1 | contig 10917 bp, 9 predicted proteins | sample CZOMad2_1_16fung_FD_122057 | JGI IMG/M metagenome (GOLD analysis project Ga0137403, IMG submission 122057) | Vadose zone soil fungal communities from Angelo Coast Range Reserve, California, USA - CZOMad2_1_16fungal (Hybrid Assembly) | ecosystem: Environmental > Terrestrial > Soil > Vadose zone...
GATCAGAACCATCGGAAGTACCAACGCGGTCGCGTAGAGTCCCGCAGCTACCTCCTGGGGCTCTACGCGACCGCGTTGGTACTTCCGATGGTTCTGATCCAGATCGGCTTCTCTCCCGAGTTCGAGGCGAGCTGGATTTACCACGTCTTCCCGGTCGGCATACCAGGCCGGGTTCTCCGAGGCAGCACCAAGGCCATGCTGCTTCGTTTCGGCGCCTTGCTCTTCGGCCTCGCCGCCGGAGCGCTCTTCGCGGTCATGGGATGGGACCTCGTCCCGCACGCGATCCTCGCCGCCTGCCAGACGTGGACGATCGCGGTGATGTACTCGCTCTTCTTGACTCCGCGGCTCCCGTTCTCCGAGAGCCCCACGATGATGCAGTCGGCCGGCCAGTTTGGGCGCAACATGCTCGCGCTGCTGCTCCCCGCGGGGGCCGGATTCCTGCACTACGTCCTGGCCGCAATCCGGCATGCCGTCCCCGTGGCGACCCTCCCCGCCTTCGTGCTTGCCCTCTGGATGACGAGCCGCTACGACGCTCTCGATTGGGCGACGCTCGAGGCGCGGCGATCCACGACCTGACGCGGATGCTGAGAACGTTCACTTGCGCATGTGCCGCGCATGCGGCCAGAAAAAGGCCGGCCATGACAACGGCCCGGCGGAGAAGATATCGATGCAGCATGATCTTTGTTCCTTTTGGGTTGTGGCTGACAAGTGCGCTCGAGCCGGGATGCTCTCAACTACGCCGCGCGCGCTGGCGGCGCCATGAACTCCGGGCCGACCGGATCGCGGATCTGGTCTTTCAGGATGTGATCGATCAAGGCCATGTCGACCTCGTTGATCGACCAGCCGAGCACTTCGTCGATGGAGGCAAGGTGTTCGGGTTTGCGTGCACCCCACAGGGCGACGGTGCCGCCCTGGTCAAGGATCCAGCGCACCGCAAGTGCCAGGACGTTCTTGCCGTACGACACCTGCGCCAACTGCTGCAGATATTGCACTGCCATCAAATACTGACGCAGACGCGGTGGCTGGAATTTGGGGTCCACCTTGCGCAGATCATCGCCCTCGAACCGTGTGTCGTCGGTGATCCTGCCGCTGAGGAGCCCGCGGCACAGCGCCCCGTAAGCCAGCACCGTGACGCCGGCCCTGCGGGCGTAAGGCAGCACGTCCTTCTCGATGTCGCGCTCGAACAGGTTGTAAGGTGGCTGCACCGTGTGCAGTGGTGCAATTTTGTGAAAGGCTTCCATCTGCGCCGGGCTGTAGTTGCTCACGCCGATTGCGCGGATCTTGCCCTCTGTGCGCAACTCGTCCAGGACTGCAGCAGTCTCCTCGATGGGCACCCTGGGATCAGGCCAGTGCACCTGGTACAGATCAATGTAGTCGGTGCGAAGCCTGCGCAGCGAATCTTCGATCTCCTGGCGAATCCGCGCGCGCGTCGAGTTTCGAAACACTTTGCCGTCGCGCCACTCCAGCGCCACCTTGGTGGCGATGACCGTGCGGGTGCGCCGGCCGCCTCCGGCCAGCGCTTTGCCCACGATCTCTTCCGAGTGGCCGAATCCGTAGACCGGCGCGGTATCGATCAGCGTGATGCCTTGATCGATGGCGGACTGAATCGTGGCGATGGCCTGCCGCTCGTCGCTTCCGCCCCACATCCAGCCGCCCATCGCCCAGGTGCCCAGACCGATGCGGGAAGCGACGATATCCGTGTTGCCGAGTTGAATTGTTTCCATGGTTCTGTCTCATGAGATGCTGTTGCAAGGGCGATGTCGATGCATCGCGGGCCGTATCCGTAGTGCGTTCGCGTATTCGCTTTGCGGTATCGGATGTGCAGCACTATGCATACCGCGGGATTGGCCCGCCATTGGCGGATCATTAACATCCGTTAATGTCCGTCGTATTCGGAGCCGGTCGGATGGCTGCGATCATGCCCGCTCATTTGCGCCGCCGGCGGACTCATTGACGCGCAGGGCGCTCAGTCTTTCATGCCTATCCTCAGCGCATCCCACCCATACGCGGCATCAGGTGGACGACATGGTCCCGGTAGAGGGCTTCGGCGCCCAGTTCGATGTCGACCTCGCGCACGCAATCGATGCCGTAATTGAGTTCGCAGTGCTCGATAATCTTTTGCCGGCGTGCGGCGTATTGTTCCGCCGTCTGCCGTTGATCCTCGGTTGAAGCGGCCTCGGAAGCTGTTCCGGAAGAGTGCGATTCACTTCCTTCTTCGGGCGGATTCTTGATTTCGCCGGTGGATTGCTCGGTGGGATGGTCTGGTGATTCGGTTACCGTCACGGGAGCCGCCTGATTTTGTTGCATGACGTATGCCGAATCGCCGGAATCGGCCGCGTAGGCTGCTCCATGAACAGCGATCGTCAGAAGGGCTGCCATCGAAATAGCTGTCAGGTTTTTCATGTTCATCCTCAAAGAAAGTTTGGACGCGGTACCGACGTATTCCCGCAATGGCGGCATCGCTTACAACGCAAAGATGACGACCGTTGCGCTGCCCTGCAGCGGAATGGAACCACCGCTGTTCCCGGACGCCACGGCTACGTACTGACGACCGCCTTGTTCATAGGTAATCACTCCACCGGCAATCGGACCGCCCGTGTTGAACCGGTACAACACCTTGCCGTCGCCGGCATGCAGCACGACGAAATTGCCGTTCAGGTCGCCGGTGAAGAGAACGTCGCCGGCAGTGGGGGTCACGGCCGCATACATCGGGGTGGGAGATTTGAAGCGCCACTTCATCTTCCCGCTTAGCGGGTCGATGGCGTTGGTCCAGCCATGCCACTGCTGCGTGGGATCGTTGGTCCCCCAGCCGTTCGCCAGGCCGGTGTACGGTAGGGGCGGACTCCACTTGGGCTCCGCGCCGAGCTTGAAGAGCGTGCACCAATCGATCGCATTGACATATAACAATCCAGTGCGAGGGCTGTACGCCGGCCCGTTCCACTGCACGCCGGCCACCGGGCACACGTGAATGCCCTCGGCCGTGACCGGTTGGTCGTGATTGATCACCGTGGTTACCGGCAGGGTGAACACGCGCTTGCCGTCGCTGCGATCCAGGACATGCAGCACGCCATCCTTGCCCGCCGCAGCCACCAGCTTCCTGCCATGAGATTCGAACAACGAAACGACGGTCGTATCCCAATCCTTGTCGTCGTCGGCGACCAACTGATACCACCACTTCAGCTCACCTGTGCGCGCATGCAAGGCGACGACGGAGTTGGTGAACAGGTTCTTTCCGGGTCGGGCCGCCTTGTAGTAGTCCGGCCCGGGATTGCCGACAGGCACGAACAGTGTCTCGGTTTCCCGATCGAGTGCGTACGTGGTCCATGCGGCGCCTCCACCGTGCAGCGCGCTGTCCAGCTTCTCCCAGGTGTCGGCACCTGTCTCGTTGCCGGTTGGCGTGAGATCGAAGCGCCAGGCGAGCGAACCGTCTGCGACATGGAAAGCCATGAGGCCGCCGCGAATGCCCCAGTCACCGCCTGCCTTGCCAATGAAGACGAGGTCGTTCCAGACGATTGGCGCCGCCCCGATTCCCTCGCCGATGTTCGGGTCCACGATCTGGCGTTCCCACAGAACGGCCCCGGTCTTCGCGTCCAGGGCGTACAGGAACCCGTCCTGCGTGCCGCGGATCACGCGGCCCGCGGCGATCGCCACACCCTTGTTGGTCGCATTCATTTCGGCACCCTGCACCGCGTGCCGGTGAAGCCACACCTTCTTGCAAGTCTTCGCGTCGATTGCGTACGTGCTGAGGTGAGTCGTGACGTACATGAGTCCGCCATAAACAACCGGCCCGGTTTGGAAGGTCCCGGTCTCGCCGAGCTGAAACATGCAGACGGGATGCAAGCCACGCGCGTTGTTCGCCGTGACTTGGCGCAGCGAGGAGTAACGCTCACCGCTATAGCCCTTGTTGTACATGAGCCAGTGATTTTCTGCGATGTCAGCCGCGTTCAACTCGGCTTGCGTAGGTCCCGCGCTGCTTGGCTGTCTGACTGGTCCGGTCAGTTGGCCTATCCTGACAGCCGCTCCGGGGGCTTGCGGATTCGATGCTGGCGAGGTGGTGGCAAACGTTAGGCCAGCGTCCATTGGAGATTGGGGCGTCAACGTCGCGGTTCCGGCCGGAATTCCGTTCTGCGCCACTATGAATGCCACGATATCGGCGTACTGCTGTCCCGGGAGTGAATCGGGCTTGCCCAGTGGCATCTGCTTGTGAACATAGGTGTACAGCTGCGTCAACGCCTTGCCGTTCCACTGCGCGACGAAGGACTCGCCCTTGAGTGCGGGCGCGCCGGTGCCTTGCAATGCGTCGCCATGACAAGTGCCGCAGTTGGGCCCATACGCGATCCGGCCCCGGTCCGCCTGCGCCTGGGTAAACCAGCCGCTTCCATCGGCGTGTGCAGTCGATGTGGCGCTTGCGTACAGGATCGAGGCGCAGAACGCGAAGAGCGCCAAAGCGCTCACGCTGTCGATGCTTCGCGGGCGAGGAGTAGAAGAGCTGTACATGGCAATGCTCCTGGTGATTGAAGTTCGCGACGTCGGGGTTGCTCAGGCAGCACTTTGCATGGCGGAGGGTTTGCCAGGCATTGACGGATCATTAAGTTCCGTTAATCTCCGGGAAGCGACCGATGTGCAGTCTCCATCGTGCGCATCGTTCGATTTTTGCGCCGTCGCAGGTGGCGACGAATTTCTTCGGCACTGGCACATTTTCTTCCAGGCCGGTTTCCTCGACGGTGAAGGCAAGCATTCCGCAGGCCAAATCGCAATGGGCCGGAAAGCCGCCGGCCTCAGGGCATCGACACCTTTGTAGCTGCCTATTTACATCTATCGTTAATTCGCGCGGTCTAAGGCTGAATTAAGACATGGCGACTATGCTCGTCGAAACCTGGGGACTTCTACATTGGAGCCACTTTGAATCGACTCGCCTTTTTGCTACTACTCGTGACTTTCTCCGCCTCGGCAAAACAATTGCCGTGCAGCGTTCACCCTGGTAGAGACACTTCAGCCTCGGCTCTCTCCGAACTTGCAAAGATTTCACGCGCTGACGCGGAGAAGGCAGCGCTCGCGCGCCTGCAATCATCTTCCAAGGAAGTCATTGATGGAGAACTTGAGATTGAGCAGGATTGCCTTCTCTATTCCTTCGATATTCGACTCATGGGCAATAGCGGAATTGAGGAGATATGGGTGGATGCTGGGACAGGCAAGATCCTTTCGCACAAACATGAAAGCTCAAGGCAGGAAGCGGCAGAACAAGCCAAAGACAAAGCGTCTTCAAAATAAAATCGGTGATTCAGCGCCCGGCCGCGTTCCGCGGGTCAAACGCCACAGATGCCTCAGGGCGGGGCTGTACGATGACAAGCGCACAGGAAGCGACCGAATTGCGATTGGACGCGCAGCGTAGTCGGCACGCCCGCGAATGGCCGATACGAACCTGACGCACGTAGCGCCCTGGTTGCGTGGCAGGTATCACGGTTGACTCACTCCGGCGAAAGCTCTAGAGTGACGCTTGTCATTGGGGAGTAGCCGCCTTCCGCAACGGAAGGGACCGCGTCAACATGCTTGGCCTGCAGGCCATGGCGCGTTCAGCCGAAAGGCTTGGCGAGACCTTTGGCACATTGCCCGGTCCAGGGTTGGACGGAGGGTAGTGTGTCATTGGTCCCTCCGTCCAACCCATTGGACGGCCCATGGAATCCTTCTTCGTTTCGATGTTGGTTGTTGCCGTAGGTGAAATAGGCGACAAGACGCAACTGCTCGCACTGCTGCTCGCCACTCGCTTTCGGCGGCCCGTTCCGATAATTCTCGGCATTTTCGTTGCAACCGTCGCCAATCACGCGGCGGCAGGCGCGGTGGGCGAACTGATAAAAAATTCGCTGGAGCCCGGTACGCTGCGCATTCTGCTGGCAGTCTCGTTCTTCGCCATCGCGCTGTGGGCCATCAAACCGGACACGATGGAAGACAAGCCACGAGACCTGGGCCGGTATGGCGTCTTCGCGTTCACCGTCGTCGTCTTTTTCCTGGCCGAAATCGGCGACAAGACCCAGCTTGCGACCATCGCGCTCGCAGCCAGGTACGACTCATTGATCAGCGTGGTCTGCGGCACGACGATCGGTATGCTGATCGCGGACGTACCCGCCGTGCTTCTCGCAGACCGTCTTACCGTGAAGATACCGTTGCGGTTGATCCGTTACCTATCGGCGTCGCTGTTCGCGCTGCTCGGTGTGGCGGCGCTGCTCGGGATCGGGCTGGGGCCGTAAACGAAGACTTGCTCACGCGGCGGCTAACGCGGCTCCGTTGCAGTGGGTCAGAGGCGGCCTTCGGCGCGAAGCCGCCGGCCGATTCGATCGATTTCCGCTTCGCCCCGGTCAAGCGTCGCGCGGCTCGTATGCACCGAGTAGTAGCCGAGGACGAGCGGGTACGGATGCTTGATCGCCGATCCCAGGACGAAGGCCGTATCTCCGTCCGCCACCAGGTCGATGGCGTCGCCGGATTCTTCGAAGACGGCGAGCTCTCCGGCACGGATCGGCGCGTGTGACCGCAGGCCTCCTTCGTCGACGGCGAGCCACGCGACCGTGTGTCCTTTGGGCGGCGTATAGCGCCAGCGCTGTCCGTCTTTCAGGCGGACGTGGACATAGTTCATGCCCGCGGGGGCGCGAATCGGGCTGGTAGCGCGGCCATAGTTGCCGAGAACCACGCGTGCGGGGCCCTCTGACTGCACCTCGTCGGGGGCGATGTACTGACTCTCCGCGGGAACGTTCTCTTCCGATGGCGGCAGCGCCACCCATAGCTGGAAGCCCCGCAATGGCTCACCGGGCGCGGCCCCCCCGTCATGCCATACGCCGTTTCCAGCCTTCATCCACTCGAGCCCGCCCGTCGGGACTGTGCCCGACTTTCCGGTCGTGTCTTCGTACACCACGCCGCCGCGAAGCACGACGGTGAGGGTCGCGATGCCCGAGTGCGGATGGATTCCCATGAACGGCTCGGGGCGCGGCGCGACTTCGAAGCGATCCAGGAATACGAAAGGCTTGATCAACTCGCCGATATCCGAGGGGCTGACGAGGCGAGTGATGGGACCGTGTCGGCGGCCGCTTGTGGTTTGCACGATGCGGCGAGTGGTGGCGTCCGCGCGGGTGAGTACTGCAACTGTCGAGTTCATTTCCGTCTCCACAAAGTTGATGGAGGCAAAATAGGGGCTCGCCTCATATCCCGGAAGCCTCTATATTTAGATGCAACCTATCGGTAAAGGAGATGGACAATGCTGGACGGAGTGACGTTGGATCAACTGCGCACCTTCATCGCCGCGGTGGACGAGGGGAGCTTCTCGGCCGCGGGGCGCAAGCTGCGGCGCGCGCAATCCGTGGTGAGCCAGACACTCGCCAATCTGGAAGCGCAATTGGGCGTAAAGCTCTTCGATCGTTCTGCTCGTTACCCCCAGCTCACGGAGGAGGGACGTGGCCTGCTTGCCGATGCTCGCGCGGTGGCGGACAACATCGATGGTTTCAAAGCCCGGGCCCGTGCGATGCGAGAGGGCCTCGAACCCGAGCTCTCGGTCGTAGTGGACGTGATGTTGCCGATGGAAGCGCTCACGCGGGCGGCGGCGCACAGCCGCAAGACGTATTCTCATACGCCGCTGCGGCTCTATGTGGAGGCTCTCGGCGGCGTCATCAAGCCGGTTCTCGATGGCGACTGCAGCCTCGGCGTCATCGGCTCGCTGCCGCTCGTGCCGGAGGAACTTCAATCCGAGGCCTTGCTGAATGTTCCCTTCGTCACGGTCGTCAGCCCGTCACATTCCCTGGCACGGACGCGCGGCGTGTCCTCGGCATCGACCATTGCCAAGCACGTGCAGCTGGTTCTCACGGACAGAACCGTGTTGTCCAAGGGCCAAAGTTTCGGCGTGCTGTCGCCGCTGACCTGGCGCCTCTCGGATCTCGGAGCCAAGCACGCGTTCCTCAAGGCCGGGTTGGGATGGGGGCACATGCCCCTGCACGTCGTGAAGGCGGACCTCGACAGCGGAGCGTTGGTCAAGATCCGTGTCGAAGGCAATCCGCGTGACATGACCATGCCGATGATGGTCGTCTTTCGAAAGGACGCGCCGCCCGGGCCCGCCGGCCGTGCGTTCATTGCGCAACTCAAGCGCAAGTGAAGCGGAAAGGACGCCGCATCCCGGGAACCTGGTCGTTGCGGGCGGCCGTTTCGAACAAGCGAAACATCTCAAGCGGAGGAAGTGTGCGAGAGACGTGGCCATGATAGCTGCGCTAACTGCTGGCGTGAGAAACCATCGATGGCAATTGTCCTCTCGGCGACCCATGATCCTGTCCACTGACACTCATCGCCGAGCTTCTGGCGCCTTCGCGCGAGAGCAATCCCAATCAAGGGAAAACGGACATGACGAAGCAATCCAACAAAGGTACCGCACTGATCACTGGCGCTTCAGCTGGTATTGGAGCTGTCTACGCAGACCGGCTGGCGCGGCGCGGCTATGACTTGATCCTGGTCGCTCGCGATCGGGCTCGACTCGCCGGCCTGGCGAGTCAGCTCTCGGTCGACACGGGCCGCAAAGCGGAGGTCCTGACCGCCGATCTCACCCGCAGTGCCGATTTGCTTCGCGTCGAGGAGCGACTTCGTTCGGACGCCGGCATCACGTTGCTCGTGAACAACGCGGGATTCGGCGCCGCCGCGCCTTTGATGGACTCCGATCCCGACACCCTGGAATCGATGATCCAGTTGAATGTCGTCGCACCGACGCGCCTGGCGAGGGCCGTCGTGACGGGCTTCGTGGCACGAGGCAACGGCACGATCATCAACATCGCGTCCAGTGTCGCTCTCACGCCCGAACTGCTGAACGGCACCTACAGCGGCACGAAGGCGTACGTCGTCAACTTCACCCAGGCGCTGCACCACGAACTCGGCGCGAAGCATGTACGCGTGCAAGCCGTGCTCCCCGGTGCAACGCGAACCGATTTTTGGGAAGCCGCCGGCTTGCCCCTGAAGCATCTCCCCGAGGAAATCGTGATGTCAGCCGGGGAGATGGTCGATGCCGCGCTGAGCGGGCTCGACCAGGGGGAGCTGATCACGATCCCGTCGCTCCCCGACGCGCGCGAGTGGGATGCCTTCAATTCGGCCCGCGTGGCGCTCGGCCGCAACCTGTCGCGTAACCACGCGGCGGATCGCTACAAAGTCGCGGCCTAGAAATGCGCAATAACATCCAGGCCCGATGAAGTCGCCGCTTCCATCCGGTCTACAACACGCGTAGCCGCGCACGTCCGGCGGCTACGGATTCACTCACGCATTCACTCTGGAGAAAATGGTAATGAAGTCACTGCAAAAATTGACGGTGATCGCCCTCGTGATGGAGATTCCATGAGCAAAGCGATCACCAAAGTGGTCACGTCTCGCCGCACATTCCTGATCGAGAGCGCCTCCCTTGCCGCTGCCGCGGGTTTGTCCGCAGGGACGATGGCTGCAACTTTCTATTCCGATAGCGCTTCGGCCACTTCCAATTCTGGCAAAGGAGAACACACGATGAGCACGATCACGACCAAGGACGGAACGCAGATCTACTACAAGGACTGGGGCAAGGGGCAGCCCGTGGTGTTCAGTCACGGCTGGCCGCTTTGCGCGGATGCCTTCGAGGACCAGATGTTCTTCCTGGCCTCGCGCGGCTATCGCTGCATCGCCCACGACCGCCGTGGACACGGCCGCTCGAGCCAACCATGGAACGGTAACGACATGGACACCTACGCCGACGATCTCGCGGCCCTGGTCGAAAAACTCGATCTCACGAACGCCATCCACGTCGGCCATTCCACGGGAGGTGGCGAAGTTGCCCGCTACATCGGCCGCCAGGGCACGAAGCGCGTCGCCAAAGCCGTGCTGATCGGCGCCGTACCGCCGCTCATGCTGAAGACGGCCGCCAATCCCGGCGGCTTGCCGATCGACGTCTTCGACGGCATACGTGCCGGAGTCCTCGCCGACCGCTCGCAATTCTTCAAGGATCTGACCCTTCCGTTCTACGGCTACAACCGTCCTGGCGCCAAGGTCTCGGAAGGCGTTCGCAATTCATTCTGGTTGCAGGGAATGATGGCGGGATTTCCCGCATGCTACTTTTGCGTCAAGGCGTTTTCCGAGACGGACATGACGGAAGACCTCAAAAAAATGAGCGTGCCCACATTGATCCTGCATGGCGACGATGACCAGATCGTGCCGATCGCCGATTCGGCGATGCTCTCGGCCAAGCTGGTAAAGGGCGCCACGCTGCAGGTCATCAAGGGTGCGCCGCACGGCCTGTGCACCACGCACAAGGACCAGGTCAACGAGGATCTGCTCGCGTTCATCAAAGCGTGAGTCAGGCTTCGTCTTGTCGCCATGAACGATAGGCGCTTCTTATCGACAACATGCAAGTGAAGGAGCGTCCTAAGTGCTTGCGACCCTGAGGCGGCGAATCGTCCGCGAAGGTTTGCCCGCCAACCGCTGCCCCGCGCGAGCGCTGAGCGCGCCGCGCTCGCTGGACCGGACCTGCTCGAGCAGCCACTCCCGGAACAGCTGGATTTTTTCGAGGGTCTCCGAACCCGGCGGATACACGATGAAGTACGAATACTTCGTGCGCACGCTTTTGGAAAAGAGCCGAACCAGTCGGCCGGATTCCAGGTCGCCCTTGACGAGCGATGCACGCGCCAGGGCGACACCGAGGCCCGCAATGGCCGCCGGAAGCAGCAGCGTTTGGTCGCCGTACCGCGGTCTCTGGCCGGTGTCGCGGTAGTCCAGACCGACCGCTTTGAACCAGATGGACCAGGGCTGTCGTTCATCGTGAAGAAGCGGCACTTTCAGGAGGTCGCCTGGTACACGCGGCAGCCGACCATCACGGAACGCAGGGCTGCATACCGGAACCAGCTCCTCGTCATAAAGTTTGATCGATATCAGCCCGGGCCA
>Ga0137403_10009327_pt1 | contig 10915 bp, 8 predicted proteins | sample CZOMad2_1_16fung_FD_122057 | JGI IMG/M metagenome (GOLD analysis project Ga0137403, IMG submission 122057) | Vadose zone soil fungal communities from Angelo Coast Range Reserve, California, USA - CZOMad2_1_16fungal (Hybrid Assembly) | ecosystem: Environmental > Terrestrial > Soil > Vadose zone...
GTCATAGGCCGATCCTACCGTGCCACATTCCGGCCCCTGTCCCGGGCACGGGCTCGGCCGAGTATTCGGACACTACGGGGCTGGCTTCGTTCGCCGGCGTATCCGGGTCGGCGTCCCCGTGCGAGCTTCGAAACGGGATCTGTCGGGACCGTGCTCTGCGCTGGCTCCCGTTAGTGGATGAGAATGCGGACCGAGTCAGCGCCTATGAACAGTGTTCCAGAGACGGTCTTCCCCTTCAGAACCCCCTGCACATCGCCTTCCTGGAACCCGGTGGCCTCGGTTTCAAAATGACAGATCAGGTCCGAGAACCCATCGGCGTTGACATCCTCAGAATCGGTGTTGCAAAACGCGAGGCTCGCCTCATTCCCCGTCCGCCCGAACGTCAACGAACTTCGGTCGACCGCGGTGGTCGCGTCAAAACCGGCGCTCGACAGGACGGCCACCGGAATCTTCCCATGGCTCTCCGCATTGATGCTGTTCGGAACGCTGTCGGGCTTGATGTCGATCGCTATGCTGATCGCCGCTGGTGCCGTGACGAACTGCACGACGACTCCAAGCGTGTCCTTAAACCCGACGGGCGAGCTAACATCCTCGTTACTGTAGACGCGTGAGATGGAGTCGCCAACAACAAATTGGGCATCAAAGCGGGTCAAGACCGGGGCCCCCGAAAAGTTTCTCACGTCGAGCAACAGATTGCCGGCCGAGGGGGCATAGAGGAATGGCGTCTGCAGAGGCACCACATAGTCGAAGTTGTTGGGCCCTCCTGGCGGCCCTGCAACCGCGCTAACGAACGAGAGCGATCCGCGAAAAACGACCGTGTCGTTGCCACCCACGTTGTTTGCGAATGTTGTGCTCAACCCATCAGGCGACGCCGCGGTCGTCGATAGATTGATCTGAACACTCGTGATCATGACCTCATTGGGGATGTTGACTGTCGCATCGGGACGGAAGGCGATTTGCGTGATCAAGCTCGGTCCGGGGAGGCTGGCGAACTCGGAAGCTGCGAAGACCTGCTGATACCGGAGAGAACCCCCGAAGGTCTCGAACGGGTAAATATTATCTGCGCCGCCCTCCGCGGCGGCTAAGGCGTTGGGAACGACAACGGTAGTCTCCGCGCTACCTACTCCTCTACCCGCCGTGGCGTACAATGCCAGGCCAAAGAACACCGTCTGTACTGCCTTTTTGACGAACTCGTGCATTGCGACCCTCCTCCGTGACCGTAGGAACCACCACAGGCCGTAATGAGGCGTCACGCGCGGCGGCAACTCAACGATCTGAACCATGTGCGCCATACCCAGGATTTCCAATATGAACCTCTTCCTACCCGCCTTCGTGGCGCTGAACAGGCGCATCATCCCGTCGCTAAGCTCGTGCATCCGTTGCGACACGTTGACGGACGTCATTCTCGCGGCGCACGTACCGTCCGGGGCCGCGTGCTCGTAGCGTGGGCCCTCCGAGTGTCCTGTCAGAGACGCCTCCGCTGCCTCGGCCCCCCTCGTTTGAACTGGGATTTCTACTTCTCGGCCAAGAGCTGGTCGATCAGGCGGCGGAAAACCTCCACGGGCTGGGCGCCGCGGACGGGCGTGCCCTCGACACTGTCACCAGGTTTCGTCCTCGCCACCACGAACCCCGGCGTGCCCTGGACCCCGGCGGCCAAACCGTCTTCGAGGCCCTTTTGGACTCGCCCGGCGTGCTTGCCCGATGTCAAGCAGGTGTCGAACGTGGCGCCATCGAGCCCGAGCGTGCGCGCGTGCTCGCTGAGCTGCGGAGGGGTAAGGCCCTTCTGATTCTGGAAGAGTCGGTCGTGCATCTCCCAATACTTGCCCTGGTCGCCAGCGCAGTGGGCAGCCTCGGCGGCCTTGCGCGCTTGCGGATGGATCTGATCGAGCGGATAGTCCCGGAACACGTAGCGCACCTTGCCCGTGTCGATGTAGTCGCGCTTGAGCGTCGACAGCGTCGCCGAGAAGAACCGCCCGCAGAACGGACATTGATAGTCGGAGAACTCCACGAGCGTCACGGGTGCGTCAGGTCGACCGAGTGCTGGCGCCTCCGCCACGCTCGCACGCGCGGGGCCGGGCAGCGTGGCGGGACCGCTGGGGACGGAGCGCTGCTCCATGAGCCGCAGGATCGGGCCGAGCAGGCGCTTGAGGTCTGCGAGGTCGGCCTTGACGCGGTCGAGATCCGCCTTGACCGCGTCGAGGTCCCCCGGCGCGCTCGGAGGCGCCTGCGCCCAGACCGGCGAGACCACCAGCGCGAGCATCGCCACCGCGGCCGGCACGGGCGTCCTCATGCGTACCACCGCCCAGGTGTCCAACAACAGGTCGATGACCCGCGACGAACGCTTCACGGGCAGTGCGCGATCAAGTACTGCGCGTCGGTGATCATAATCGCTGCCGCGGTGGCGTCCACGTGCTTGCCGCTCTGCGCTTGCAGTTCGTTGATGAACGCCTGGTAGATATTGTCAGCGGTTTCGCAGCTACCTCTTGCCCGCGCAGCGGCTGCGGCGTCCAACTTGGCGAGGAGGGAGTTCGCTATGCCCCTGTCATTGATCGCGCCGCTCGCGCGGAACTGCCCGACGTCATCCTTGATGCTGTCGGGCGTGACGACGATTGTGAAACTGACCGACGCGCTGCTGGTCCCTCCGACGTTGTCAGCCGCGTCAACCGTGAACGTGTGGTCACCCGGGGCCAAGGTGGTGTCCCGCTTGATGTGGAAAATCGAGAGGCGATCCTCCGGCGCTCGGTTGATCGTCGCCGCGGGCACGGTAACACGGCTCCGTGATGTCAGGCCGCGGACCGCAGCCGCTTGCTGATGACGGCCGCCATCGTGGCATGGCCGTCGATCTTCCGGAGTTTGATCTGCCCGCTGACCACGAGGCTGAACAGCAGGATCAACGCCGCGTCTTCGGTCGGGAGTGAGCCCTGGGTTTTCACGCGCCGGCGGAACTCCTCGTTGAGGCGCTCGATCACGTTGGTCGTGCGCAACGTCTTCCATTGCGCTTTCGGGAAGGTGAAGAACGTCAGCAGTTCGGCGCCGCCTTCCTGCAGACTACGCACCACGCCGGGACACCGCTTGCCCCACTTGCGCTCGAAGGCGCTGTACGCCGTGCGGCCGACGTCGCCGGACGCGGCGTACACGATGCGATGAAAGTCCTCGCGAAGCTCGTCGAGCGCGTGCTTGGGCGCCTTGCGCTCGAGGTTGCGGAGCTTGTGCACCCCACAGCGCTGGACCGCCGTCGCCGGCCACGTCCGGCCAATCGCCTGGCGCAGCCCCGGGTTGCCGTCGATCACCGCCAGGAGCGGGGCGCGCAGCCCCCGCGCTCGCAAGTCGTCGACGAACCCCTTCCAGGCTTCCCCGGACTCGCTCCCGCACAACTCCAGCGCGAGCAGCTCCTTGCGGCCGTCGGTGAGGACCGCCACGGCCGTCAGCACGGGCACGCTCGTCACCTTGCCCGCGCTGCGCACCCGCAAGCACACCGCGTCGAGATAGAGGTAGACGAGATCGACGTCGCTGAGCGCGCGCGTCCGCCACGCCGTCAGCCCGTCCTTCAAGGTCGCGACGATCCGCGAGACGGCGCTCTTCGAGAGCGGTGCGGCCTTGAGCAGCGGTTGCAGGGCGCCGCGGATCCGCCGCTGGTTGCCCCCCGCCAAATACGTGCCGACCACCGCCTCGTTGACCTCGCGCATCCGGCGCTGGTAGCGCGGCACCATCGTCGACGCCCATTCCTGCCCGCGGCCAAGCGCGGTCAGCGTCGCCCGCGGCAGCGTGAGCATCATCGGCCCAGTTGGCCCGGTCAGCGTGCGCGTCTTGACGCCGTTGCGGTACCCGCGCCTCTCGCCGTGGCGCTCGTAGCGCTGGGCGCCGAGCGCGATCGCGAGTTCCTCGTGCACCGCCGTCTCGATCGCGGCCCGCACCTGCGCATGGATCAAGTCGCCCAGCGCGATCGACGGCTGCTCATGCACCCGCTCCGACTTCCTGATACGCTTCGCCATGGCGCATTCCTCCGGCGGCCGTCTTGCCGGACGGCCGGTTGGTGGTTGGACTTCCCACCGGAAGAATGCGCCATTTCTCTATTTCCACACGATTCGGGACACCACCGGGGCCAATTCCGTCAGCAGGCTTATCGCCTGACCGCTCTGCAGTCCGTGACCGTCTAGCATGGTCAACCCGTCCAGACGCGGCGTCACACTGCCGACCCCACAACCCGTGTCGGCCTCACTGTAATTCAGCGTGAGGACATCACTGTGTAAGTACTTGGTGGCCGCCGGCTGGATGATCGTTATGGTCGGCGGAAACTTCTCCTGGGACCACTCCACCGATGCCGATCCGTAAACGGGGAACGGCTGGCCGTCGCTGTTATCCTCTGCGGATATCGGACCCGAGAGCTGATCGATCGGCGTCTTCACGACGACGTTCTGGGAGTCCACGGGACTCGCTGCCCTGAGCGGCGTGAGGGCGCCGCAATCCGGAAATGTACTGGTGCCGAGAGTGCCGTAGGACGGGTCGTAGCAGTCGGTGAGTAGGCCCCGTTCCAGGATGAGAGCGAAGAGCGGTCCTATCGAGGCGTCGATCGGCCCAAGTGCAAGCAGGATATCCCGGATAAGGACGATCGTATCGGCCGTATCAGGCTCTAAGAATCTGATGTCGTCGATGGACAGGCTCAAATCGGCCTTTGGTGGCAAAGGTGGCGCCGTGTATTGACTATCGTCCATGGTGATGATGACCCTTGCAGCGTCACTTGTGAACGGCTCGATGGACGCAGTGACCCCATGGCGCACCGTGAAGTGGGACGAGACCAATAGCTTGTGTGCTGCACACTGCCTCGGCACCGGTGGTCTCAGGATGTAGCTCATCGTCTGGAAGCCCTTGAAGGGTTTCGGCAGGAAGCCCTGGTGTGCCTCGAAGCGCGTGGTGCAGGGCACGTGAAACCACAACACCGGATCCAGGCAGAAAGTCGGTACACAGACGCCGAAGGCGCAGACATCCACCGTGCATCCCCCAGACTCATCGAGCGCTCCTTCTACGATGTCACCGATGACCGGGCAGCCCGGTATCGCCATCCCCTTCAGCAGCTCATTGTAGAGGTGGTGCCGCACACCCTTCCCGTCTTCGAAGGTCTGGCTTACGAGATAGGGCCTGGATATCACCTCTGAGAAGGTGACGGGTTGTCCTGACGATCCGGAAACCTGACGGCCAAAGGCCATCAACAGGGGTGGATGCATCTCCGAGTGAAAGTCCTCGTGGCCACAATCCACTATCCAGCGCCCGAACATCGCCACGCGATCGCCCTTGTGCGCCCGGGCGCGGTAGTCTGGAGGAACGAGGCCTTGGTCGGTCTCGAAACCGAGAACACCTCGGACCCCCAGGGGGCTTGTTGGCAGCGGCAACTGCTCCCGGTGGGCGCTTTCGACTGCCGCCTTGTACTCCATATCTACGTTGCAGTTGCCGATGCCCGCTCCGCTGCAGCAACTCTCGGGTGTCCCGGGCCCCGTGCACCCCGCGTTGGCATTATTGTCGTCGGCCACGCTGTTCAGACAAACGCCCTCCGGGGTGAAGCCAGTACATCCATTCGAGGGTGCCAGGAGGGACGCATAACTTTGGTCTGGTGCGACGAAAAACTCCCAGTCGGTGCCGAATGGATGAGTAAACGGCAGATCTTTCCCGGAGATTGTAGGTTCCTCGACAATAGTGCCCGCGAACCCGACGAGCCGTTCGTCGACCTCGCTGCCAAATACGGGCGTCCATTCGAACAGTGGCGTCCGATTTGCCAGGAACCGCCGGCCGCCGCAGAGGTCCCTTGCCCACCCTGGACTGAGGGTCTGATCGACCCCACCGACTACATACGGCGGATTGCTATAGTCTGTTTCGAGGATTTGCGCTGTGGCTTGTGAAGTCGCGGTGAAGAACGAAAACAGAAGGAGTGCCCCGAGGTACACGTCACTTGGCCGCATATGTGGTTTCTCCCCGAGGCCTTGTATGGCCGTTCACAGATTGATTGTCGGGCGGTCGGTGGAGAGGACTTTTGAACCAGGATTCCCCCAAACTGAGTGCCAGATATCCTATCGAAGCCGGGATCTGCGAAATAGAGCAATGCTTCGTTCCCTCTCGCGCTGCCGGACGCACCACGTGATGCTGCACCACCTCGTTCGACCTTTCGCAACACCTCACACGCGCTAGAAAGCGCGGCGCTTGCGCCTTGACCGACACTCGGGGCGACGACTCGCGCCACGACCGGGAACGGTGCGAGATGGATGCTCGTGTGGTTCGAGTCCTTCAGAATCACGGGCGTGACCGACGTCATGCCCAGGCGATCTGCGACTGCCACCGCGGCGCGGATCGCCCTCTCTTGCCTTTCCTTGTGCGTCACGGTGAGACTCACGGCAATCGCCACCTAATGTCCGCTGCACTGCGCGGTTAGCGTGCCCGCAGGAACCATGATTTCCCTCGTTCGCGCCAGCTAAGCCCCACCGCGCAGGATCTCCTCCGCTGTGTCGGCCAGATGATCAGGGACCACCACGCGCACCTGGATTCTCGGAAGGAAGGCGGCCGTGGACACGGCGGATCCCGAAGAGTGCAATCCGTCTGTCCTTCCGACGCTCCGAGCCTCGGAGACCGTCATGCTATTCACCCCGAGCCGAGACAGCTCCTCTTTGACCCGATCCAGATTGAACGTCATGATTGACGCGTCGAGCTGCTTCATGGCCCACTCCGGGTTGCTCTTGCGTTCAAGCGCAGAACTGTCGCCGTCACGCTCACTAGAATTAGGCTGACCGGCCTATTACCGCAACCCCTGCCAGCCCGGCCGGCCTAGTACGGGCAGGGGCGCCCACAGGAGTCGTCGCGAACGTCCTGCGATCCCTGACCATTCCCTCCCGACCCCCCTTAACACCGCCGCGCTACGCTGCGTGGCGCCGTCCTATCTGGCGCGACGCTTGCGGCCACCGGTCTTGGAAGGCACGTCGCGGCTGACCGGCCCTCCTCACCGCCGGTCCTCGGCTTCGTCCTCGCACGAGTTAGCACCGTCATCGTGACCATCGTCGTTACAGCGTTCTCCATGGATCCTGTGACGTGTGGTCACGTACAGATCTCGGAACCCAGACCCGCCTGGCCGACTGGAGTAGAAGTAGAGGGTCGTTCCGTCGCACGACAGCGCAGGCCCCCCGTCGTCGGCCGTCGTGTTGATCGTAGGGCCCAAGTTCACGGGAGTCGACCACGCGTCGTGTGTTGTCGCCCGTGTGGAGACCCATAGATCATTGTTTCCTGTGGTCCCCGTGCGAGCCGACGTAAGAAACATCTCGAGTCCATCCCGCCGGATGGCGGTGCGTGTATCGCGCTGCGGGCTGCTGAGCTCGGGCACTAGCACAGCCGGACCAAACGTTCCGTCTTCACGTTGTGTGCTGACGTAAATGTCGAAATCGCCGGGCCCGTCCTCTCGGAAAATGCTGTTGAAGTAGATGCTCGTGATTTCTGTTTTGTGGTCCCGGAACAGGGTCGGAGCGTTGGAGTCCACGCCCGGCAAATTGATGTCAGGACCGAGATTGAGAGCGGGCTCCCACCCGAAGTCGTCATCCGGATCACTCCGAAATGAAACCCAGATCTGCGCCGTGCCCGGCGACGCTGGTGGGCGGTTACTGCTGAAGAACAGCCAGTGTCCGTCGGGCGAGATGTCCGGCGCGATATCGTTGCTCGTAGTGTTGATGTTTGGTCCCAGGTTCTGGGGCGGTCCCCACGCGTCGCCAAGGCTCGCGCGTTGCGAAACCCAAATGTCGCTGCCACCAAGACCGCCGAGACGGCCGGAGGTGATGTACAGGCTCAGGCCATTCGGCGAGATCGCTGGGTGAAAGTCGTCAGCCGCAGAATTTACGACCGGACCGAGGTTCACTGGTTGCGACCAATCCGAGAAGCGGCCGAACCGATGCGGGCCGCAACGGTGGTGTTCCCCATGCTCCGCTGCGAACGATGTCTGTGCTCCAGCTACACCGTAAAGGAGAATAGCGAGGAGGATCGAAGACTTTGCACGTGGCCCCATTTTTCGCCCCCTGTCGCGTTGAGCGAGCTTAGTTGCAGGCCAACCCGAGGGCGATCAGTGCAGCGGGCTCCGCTCCGATCGTAGGCGCCGCAGGGATAACCCATAGGGGCCGCCATGCTGGGCCGGTCAGGTCCGACCCGCAAGTCGCAACGCGTCAGCGGAGGCTTCTTACCTCCTTTCGGTTTCCTCCGGGTAGAAGGCCGTTCGTGACACCTGAATTAAAGATGCAATGCCGCTTCGGCTGTCTGCTAGGAGGCCTCTGCTGCTGCCTGTAGCTGGCTACGGCGCGACTTTCTCGCCTTGGCCACCTTCCGGCCAGCCTCCCGTTTGGCTGCTCCTACACCGCTGCGGCACCGGATACAGACATAAATACTCCTTCCCTGCCAATTACCGGGCCTATAACCAAGAGCCGCCAGGGAATACGGGTGCAAATACGGACCGACAAAACCACTCCGGAATTTCGAGGCCGGATTCTGGGCGCCCCAGATTGTTGAGACGATTCCGAGGAATTTCGTGGCACGGCCACTTTTCGTGGCAATGTGCCATGAAATTCCGCACGCAGGGTCCAAGTGCCCCGCCCGTATTTGCGCCCGTATTGGCTGGTCGCTAATGTATTTACTCGTGTAATTGGCCCGACGCGGGGCGTGAACCCTCCGCAGTCCGAATCCAGGATCGAAGTCCGCGATGTCGAGGGTGACGACCTCGCTGCGGTGAAGCCCGCCGTACGCCATGAGCGCGACGATGGCGCGATCGCGTCGAATCCGGCAGCGGTCCAGCAGCTCCGGCACCGCGTCCCAGCGGAGTGTGGTGGGGAGCTTGGCCGGCGTTCGGGGACGCACCAGCGACGCCACGGGGTTTGCCAGGAGCTTGCCGCGGCGCACCGCCCACCGTGCGAGGCTGGCGAGGACGGCCACCCGCAGCCGGACCGTCGTCGCGCTGAGTCCTCGCTCGGCGAGGTGGTACTGGTAGGCCCGCACGAGATCGGCGGTGAAGCGGAAGATGGGGACAGCCGTACTCGGGTTGCCCTCAGCGAGGCGCAAGAAGTCGGCGAAGCAGGAGCGGTAGGTCGCGATCGTTCCAGGACGGCACTGGCGCTCGACCGCGAGATACGCGGTGAACCCCTCAAACAGCGTCGCGAGATGAGGAGTCCCACGGCGGGCAACGACGCGGGAGCGCGTGCGGGGCGGGATGAGCCAGGGGTCGGACATGGGCACCTCCGGGTCGAGTGATTGAACGGCGGGATACGACTACGACCGAAGGCCCTTGAGCGGTCTCGAAGAATGTAGGGGCAGGGCGTCAATTCCTCGGTGACGCTCAGTTGGATCTCTCTCGAAGAAATTTCAGTGAACATTCGCGTCAACGCCCGAGCGCAGCCGGCAGGTTGAGAAGATGCGAGCACCTCATCATCAGTGATGGTCGGTTGGCTGCGATGCGGCGCGGTGCGGCCCGGCCCCGCGTCGTCGGGTGGGAGCGCGCGTTGCGCCTGTCCGTGTTGTGTCCGCGTCCTGTCCCCGAACCACCGCGAACAGCCGCAAAAGCCGACTGGACTGCAGCAGCATGATCGAGGCCCTTTGGCAACGCAGTTGGCAACAGAGAATCGCATGGTGCGAATAAATCGTAAGCAGCAACGGCCTGACGGAGGCAGTGGCGGGACCTAAAACACGGCCTTGACTCGAACCGGTGCCGAAACGGAAACCAGGCGACTCGAGTGCTTCGCTAACCCCGGTCGGGAGGTCTCTAGCATGGCTCACCGGTGCGTCGTTCTGTTCTCATAAGGCTAGATTCAATGGAGCTGGGGACGCCGCGCCTCATGCGAAGGCTGACTTCGGCGACCTGCCTGCCCTGCCTTCGGTTACTTCAGCGCTGAGGGCATGCCCTAAGTGACTGGCTTCGGAACCAGTCGCACGCGGCTGTTAAGCTGTCGCCATCGCTATGAATCAGATACTTGGCGGCATCGAAGATTAAGTTCTGTACTTGCGTGTCCGGGATTTCGGGTTGAGGGAATTTCGTCGTTTGCTCGAGGCGGTAGCGTGTGCGAATGTGATTGACCTCACGCAGCTGCTGAAGGCTGACTCTCAAGTCGGCCCCTTTGGGGCCGACGGGCGAACGGAGAATCGACTGGAACGTGACGTGCCATACCATGCAGTTATGGGTCTCGGTCGTCCACCACGATACTTCGCCCGGCTCCTTCCTGAGGCCCAGCCGTTCGAGAGCGCTGTTGCGACTGCTTAGATAAATACCGATGGCCAGACCCACGAGGAAGTAGAGAGCGAGAAACACCCAGGTCTCCGGCGCGAGCAGGCTGATGCGGCGGGCCCCCAGCGTGTAGGTCTTGCCGCTGGCGATGAGCTGGGTGAAGGCGAGGGACAGGGACGCCCGTCCCTTCACCTTCCCGGAGCGGCGGACGCTGATGACGTGACCGCGCAGCTCGCTGCCTTCGGGCAGGGTGGCGTTGGTCTCGCCGTCGCTGACATAGGGACCGAACTTGCCTTTCAGCACCTTGATCGGCTTGCCATCCGGCGCCGCACCCAAATCCTTGGGGGTCTGTGCGCCGCGCCGGCCCGGCCCCTTTGCCTTCTTTTCGGCCAGCAGGGTGACGGCGTGATTGAGGCCGATCTCGAACACGTCTTCCGGCGAGGGCAGCGAGGCATAGATGCCGTCATGGGCCACGTAAGGCCCGAAGCGTCCGAAATTGGCGCTGATCTTCTTGCCGTCTTCGGGATGCAATCCGACTTCGCGCGGCAGCGACAGCAGCTTGATCGCCAGTTCCAGATCGACGTCGCTTTTGTCGGTGCCCTTGGGCAGGCCGCTGCGCTTGGGCTTGTCGCCTTCGCCCCGCTGCACATAGGGCCCGAAGCGGCCGCTGCGCAGGGTGATCTTGTCTTC
>Ga0137403_10009328_pt1 | contig 10914 bp, 9 predicted proteins | sample CZOMad2_1_16fung_FD_122057 | JGI IMG/M metagenome (GOLD analysis project Ga0137403, IMG submission 122057) | Vadose zone soil fungal communities from Angelo Coast Range Reserve, California, USA - CZOMad2_1_16fungal (Hybrid Assembly) | ecosystem: Environmental > Terrestrial > Soil > Vadose zone...
TGGGGGCGAGAACCTCTGCTCTTGAGCCGAACGAAAAGATCCAACAGGCAAGCCATTCCAATGAGTATGCCAGCAGAGTCACTACGACGCCGTCACGCTCGTTCTTCTCCTCGACCAACCGGCAGTGCCATTCGCGGCGCACGCGCTCCATCGTTTCGGGGTGGAACTTCACCTGAGCAGCCTCGAATTTGCCGTCGTGCGCGGCGGTTTCGAGGTAACGCTTCAGCGAAAACTGCGCGTGACCTGAAAAACGCTCGCTGCGTAATTCGATTCGGCAAATCCGATCGGTGCGAAAGTCACGCACATCGTGGCGCAGCCGGCAGTAGGCAATGAGATGCCAATTGTCCGAGTAATAAGCCAAGCCGAGTGGTTCGACGTCACGCCTGGTCATCTCACGACGCTGAGCACCCTGGTACTCGAGAGCCAAGACGCGTCGCTCCGCGAGCCCGCGCTGGACCGGAATCAGGGCCTGACTGGACATTCGCGGAATGGGAGCCAGAGCATGACCGTGAGCAACTACTGCCGTTGAACGTTCCAGTCGGTCGAGATAATCCTGACGGTCCCGCGGCAACACTGACCTGATTTTCAGCAGGGCAGACTCCATTTGCTTTCGCAACGACGCGTCCGTCAGGTAGTCCACAAGTTTTCCCCCCATGAACAGGGCGCTGGCTTCCTCGGCGGTGAACATCACCGGCGGCAAGTGATAGCCCTTGGCCAGCCCGTAGCCGACACCTGCTTCTCCCATGACCGGGATGCCGGCTTCGCCCAGAGCCGCAATGTCACGATATACCGTGCGAACGCTAATCTCAAAATGGGCGGCAATATCCTCCGCCCGCACGAGTCGTCGGCCTTGCAAATGCACAACGATTGCCATCAGACGGTCCACGCGGTTCATCGGCGAAAGATAGCACGCGCGGGGAAGCGTTAAGAGGATTTTCTGTTTACGCCGGGCGCGGAGGCCGGCTTTCACCCGTTTCTCTTCGAACGCCCAGGCGCTTCATTTTTGAAACCAGAGTGGTCGGTTTTATCTTCAAGAGAGCGGCCGCGCCATCAGCGCCGTAAATCTTCCAATGGCTGCGCTCCAGCGCCCTGGACACAATCACGCGTTCACGGATAACCAGCTCATCCAAAGAAAGCTAGCCATTCTCTTCAACGTCCGAAGCAAGCTGCCGATCCGGGACTGGCACAATTCGGCTGGCACGAGGCGGCAGTTCGAATTGCAGTTGGCGCCCGCGCGACAGGATTATTGCACGTTCGATGACGTTCTGGAGTTCGCGCACGTTGCCCGGCCAATCGTAGCTTTGCAACTCCTGAAGATGGTGCTTGTTCAGGCGAGGTCGCGCCACGCCGAGACGGCGGGCGGACTGTTTTATAAAATGTTCCGCGAGGATGCCGATGTCCTCGAGTCGCTCGCGGAGGGGCGGGACTTCGATCGGAAAGACGCTGAGCCGGTAATAGAGGTCGAGACGAAAACGGCCGGTTTTGGCCTCAGCCAAAAGGTCGCGGTTGGTCGCGACGATGAGCCGCACCCTGGTAGTGCGGGTGCGCTCATCCCCGACACGCTCGAATTGTCCTTCCTGCAAGACGCGCAGCAGTTTGCTTTGCAAGTCGAGGGGAATTTCGCCGATCTCATCGAGAAACAGAGTCCCGCCATCGGCCAGTTCGAAACGCCCCACCCGATCCTTGATCGCTCCGGTGAACGCGCCGCGGACGTGCCCGAAGAATTCGCTCTCGAATAACTCCTTTGGAATCGAAGCGCAGTTGACTCGCACCAGCGGATGATCCTTGCGCGCGCTCAGGTTGTGGATTGCGCGCGCCACCAGTTCCTTGCCCGTGCCCGATTCACCAAGGACCAGCACGTTGGCGTCAGTCGGCGCAACCGTAGCGATCTGCGCCAGGACCTTCTGAATGGCCGGGCTTTGGCCGACGATATCGCCGAGGTTCAGCCGAACTTCGTCCTGGAGAAACTCATTTTCCCACTCGAGACATTTCTGCCTTTTAAGGCAACTGAAAGCCAGGACGGTGCCGCCAATCTCTCCCTGATCATTCCGGTAAGGTGTGGTCTTGACATGCACCCAATGCAATTGGCCATCCTTCCGCTTTATTTCGACTTCAAAACACTCGGTCTTACCCAGGAGCGGGTGTGTGGAAGAACAATCGGGCCGGGGCGGGCGCCCTTCGGGTAAGAGAAGTTCATAACCAATTTGGCCGAGCAATTCTTCCAGCGCATAGCCTGTGATATCCACAGCCAGGCGGTTGGCGTAAAAAATCCGATGGTCGGCATCAATAAGAATGACTGCCTCGGAGAGGCTTTCAAGGACGGTTCGGTAGAACGCTTCGGGCTCTGCTCGCAAGGCTGCAGACAAGCCCTCAGTCGTTTGGGTCTCTGGCAACATACAACCAGACCATCGTGCAAGGAGAGAACAGGCGCAACGTCGGATCGTTGTTTTTGCAACGAATAAACGGTGATAACGAGAAAGCGTTGCGATTCTCCGGTGCGGATAATGTCGTAGTTCCACGTGGATAAAGCTGAAATCCAATCACTTAGACAGACTGTCAACGATAGCTCAATACTCTGGCACAGGACTGGCGTTAGGATCACCTCAGAATGAAATACTGAACACTATTCGCCGATATGAACACAATCCATCGTGACCAATTGCTCGACCAACTTAACTGGCGTTACGCCACCAAGCGGTTCGACCCACATCGAAAGATAAGTGGTGCAGATTGGGCTGCGCTCGAAGAAGCCCTCGTGCTGACGCCTTCATCGTTCGGTATCCAACCCTGGAAATTCATTGTCGTCACTGATGCTGAAGTAAGGCAGCAACTGGTCGCCGCATCCTGGGGCCAGACAAAGGTGGCCGATTGCTCGCATTTGGTTGTGTTCGCGATCAAAAGGGATTTGAACGAAAAGGACGTAGAGAATTACGTCGACCGGATTTCGGAGGTCCGCCAGGCACCCCGCGCTGCGCTCGCCGATTTTCGTGATATGATGGTTGGTTTTGTGGGGAAGCGGAACAATGGGTTCAACATCAATGACTGGGCGGCGCGGCAGGCCTATATCGCGCTGGGCAATTTCCTGACCAGCGCCGCGCTGCTCGGCATTGATGCTTGCCCTATGGAGGGCATCGAGCCAGAGAAGTACAACGAAATTCTCGGCTTGAACGAACAGGGCTTGAGCGCGGTCGTCGTTGCCGCTGCGGGATATCGGGCGCCAGACGACACCTACGCTGCGCTCAAGAAGGTGCGCTTCCCCAAAGAAGAGGTCCTCGTCGAAGTTTGAAAGGAGCAAGAATGATGAAAACGAAAACACCAAAAACCAACCATCAAAAGCTCAACGCGCCCGACCTGACGCAGCGTCCGCCGCGGAGCCCTCGTCAACGGCTTGGCGGTTACGCTATCCTCTCCCGCGCGCTGGACAAAGGCCGCGCAACCATCGCCGGCAAGCAGGGTGAGTATCATTTCAACTGCCCGCTCGACCAGAGATTCCTCGAATTCGCAGGCATAGACGCCGAGGAGTTGAAAGCCGAATTGGCCACGGGAAAGGGTGACGGAGAAATCCTTAACTGGATCAGCGCCAATTCCAAAACGAAGCCCAAGCCCTGGGAAATTGCCTCCTGGTCCGGCTACCAGGACGCACGTGGGCCGGATGACGTCGAGACGCGGGAGTTTTTTGACAGCCTTTTGGCGAAACTCAGCAAGACTCGCGAGGACATCCTGACCTGGTTCGATCTCCTGGATCTCGATGATTTTGTAAGCTTCGGAGGCAAGGCATGAATGGCAGAGCGAACAGATTAGGTTGTTGAACAAGAATGTACGATTGAGAGGAGAACATTATGGGCATTGCTTTCTCGACACTGGACCGCCCGCAATATTCCGCGAAGAAGACGGTCAAGCCGATCAATTTCTTTTTCCTGGCACCGGAAGCGGAATCGGCCTGTCTGATGGGTGATTTCAATAATTGGAATCCAACCTCTCATCCGATGCAGCGGCGAAAGGATGGGTGGTGGTCCCTGCAGGTGCCACTAAGCCACGGACATCACCAATATCTCTTCGTTGTAGATGGTACACCGACGCTTGACCCGCACGCCACGGGTACGACCCGGAATCCGCGGTACGAGAAGGTGTCTCTGATCGCGGTGAGTTGAGGAAGGGTCACGCATGTCTATTCTCCTTGCCACGTTCATCCTCGTCGGCTTCTTCGTCTTCTTTGGGGTTCGATGGGAGTATGAGTCCGGAAAGGAACCATTTCGCGCATTGCAACCGAAAGGAAACCTGCCATGAATGAAGCAGCCAATTTCCTGATGCAACACGGTGGTGCCGTTCTATTCGGAGTCGTAATCGTGGAGCAGATGGGGCTGCCCTTGCCCGCAATGCCGTGGCTCCTGGCGGCGGGCGCTTTGTCGGCCAGCGGGAACCTCAATTTAGCAGCGGCCATCGGTGTGACGGTTTTGGCTTGCATGGTGGCGGATTCGATTTGGTTTTATATAGCTCGTCGGAGCGGGAAGCGAGTGTTGAGCTTGCTTTGCCGGGTTTCTATGGAGCGGGACTGCTGCGTCCGCCGGAGCGAAGGCTTCCTTACGCGCCACGCTGCGCCGGGCCTGGTGGCCGCCAAGTTCGTGCCTGGGCTGGGAGCCGTGATTACGCCCCTGGCTGCGATCAGGGGGATGAGTTACCGCCGTTTCCTGCTGTTCGATGGAACCGGTTCGTTGCTCTACGGGACGTCCTACATACTGTTGGGCTTTTTCTTCACTGATCAATTGAAGGAACTACTGGCGCCGTTAGGCCGGCTTGGCTTTGGCGCAGTCACCGTCTTGCTGGTCGTGATCGCGGTTTATCTCCTTTTCAAGATGATCAAACGGCGTAGTCGTCGACGTCAGTCGGCGCAAATTTCCCACGACGGAAGCCTCGCACAGTTCGGATGGCCAGGGAGCGAAAACGATCAACGCCGACTGACGTCGGCGGCTACACCGAGGTGAGTATGAGGGCTTTCTTGCCAGACGAGACCCGCATCAGCCAGGTGCACCTGCGCACCGGCAATCTTGAACGTGCGCTTGGATTCTACACTAACGTCCTCGGGTTGCGGGTCGTGGAGAAGGTCGGCCCTGAGGCAAGCCTTTCGGCAACGGGAGGCCAGCCGGCGATGATCGCCCTCAGCGAAGACCGTCGTGCCACCCCGCGTCCGCAGCAGTCGATCGGGCTTTACCATTTTGCCATTCGGTATCCGGCGAGACGTCACCTCGCCCAAGCCCTGGAACGACTCTTGCAACAAGGATATCCCATTCAAGGTGCGTCAGATCACCTGGTGAGCGAAGCCATTTATCTCTCGGATCCGGACCACAACGGTGTCGAGCCTTATGTGGACCGTCCGCGCCCCTGCTGGGTCTGGCACGACGGTCAAATCGAAATGGCCACCGAGCCATTGGACCTGGATAAGCTGCTGGCCACGAACCCAGGCCCATCTCGACCGCCGATGCAAGTTCCGCTGAAGACTGACCTCGGCCATATTCACTTGCACGTCGCCGACCTGGCCGCTGCCGAGCGGTTCTATCATGAATTTCTCGGCCTTGCAGTTACGCAGCGTTCGTATCCTGGCGCGCTGTTCCTTTCCGCCGGCGGTTACCATCACCACGTCGCGGTCAACACGTGGGCGGGCGAACTCTCTGCGCCGCCGAACAGCACGGGCTTGATCTCCTATCGCCTGGAAGTGCCAGTGGCGGAAATTCTCTATTGCCTCCAACATCGTGCACCGCTCGCCGGCTACCTGGCGAGAACGTTAGCCGTGGAGAACGGCTCTGAAATGCTTCAAATCCGCGACCCCAATGGGACCTGGCTGGAGCTGCGGTACGTGCCGTCCGCTACGCAGCCTGAACCAAGCGAGAACGCTCTCAACCTCATCTCTAAACAAGCAACTCAAAATGAAGTATGAAATCGACGATTGAAATCAACGAAGCCAACTTCGAGGCCGAAGTTCTGAAAGCAGCCCAGCCAGTCCTTGTGGATTTTTGGGCGGAATGGTGCGGGCCGTGCAAAATGATCGCGCCAGTTATCGACCAGATCGCCACCGAACAGGCGGGGCGAGTAAAAGTCACCAAAGCCAACGTGGAAGAAAATGCCGCATTAGCGGCCCGCTATAACGTTCAGTCGATTCCCACGCTTCTCTATTTCGCCGGCGGCCAGTTGCGCAACCGAACTATCGGGGCGGTAAGCAAAACCAAGATTGTGGAAGACCTTGAAGCACTCCTGGTCGCGTTTTGATCGACAGCATATTCGGCTGCAGGCATACCGTTGCGGACCAGCCGGTGTTTTTTTTCGAGGCCAAGCGGACCGCTTCTTGCGCCGCGGAAATCCAGGCAGGAGCCATTGGGTAGGCTGTGACCGGGTGTGGTAGCCTAAGGTAAAGTTCAAAGGTCACGCATTACGCATCACGTTTCCTTCGCCGCAAAATATTACGTCTTGCTTGCTGTCGTCCCTTGGAAAAGGCATAAGTACTGGGAATGGCTGCAGTGTTACTCCCGCTTCTCGCCGCTTTGGTGGCCGTCGGCGCCGAAAGCACCTCTGAGCAAATCGACTATTTCGAGAAGCAAATCCGGCCCATTTTTGCGGAGCGTTGCTACAAATGCCACAGCACCCAAAGCGAAAAGTTAAAGGGCGGACTTTTGCTCGACAGTCGCGAAGGAGTTCTGAAAGGTGGCGAAGACGGACCAGTCATTACCCCGGGGTTCCCGGAGAAGAGCAAATTAGTCGAGGCGATTAACTATCAGAACCCTGATCTGCAAATGCCGCCGAAAGGGAAGCTGCCGGATGAGCAGATCGCCAGGCTGACTGAATGGGTCAAAATGGGTGCGCCGTGGCCTATTGAAAGCGGCAGAGAAACTGCGACGGTGAGTGCCACGTTCGATCTCGAGAAACGGCGCCGGGAACATTGGGCCTGGCAACCGATTAAGCCGCAGCGTCTGCCCTCGGTAAAAGAGAAGGGTTGGCCAGCAAGCTCACCAGACTATTTTGTTCTGGCCAAGCTGGAACAAAACAATTTGCACGCCGCTCCATGGGCCAACCGCCGGATTCTCATCCGGCGCATTTATTTTGACCTTTTGGGACTGCCTCCGACAGCGGAGGAGGTGGACAATTTTGTCCACGACACTTCACCGAAAGCTTATGAAAGAGTAGTGGATCGGTTGCTTGCGTCATCTCATTTTGGTGAACGATGGGCGCGGCATTGGCTGGACCTGGTCCGCTACGCCGAAACTCTGGGGCATGAATTCGATTATCCGATACACAATGCCTGGCGTTACCGCGATTATGTTATCCGCGCTTTCAATGCCGATGTCCCTTACGACCAGTTTGTGATGGAGCACGTCGCCGGAGATTTGCTGGCCACTCCGCGCGTGCATCCGGTTGAGAAATTCAACGAATCAGTGATCGGGACCGGTTTTTTCTGGTTCGGCCAGCGGGATCACTCGCCGGTGGACGTGCGACAGCACCAGGCCGAGCTGATCGATAATCAGATCGATGTGATGTGCAAGACCTTCCTGGGTCTGACTGTTTCCTGTGCCCGTTGTCACGACCACAAGTTCGACGCCATCGCCACAAAGGATTTCTACGCGCTCTACGGAGTGCTCGAGAGTTCACGTTATGCACAAAAGCAAATTGATTTCGTTCCACTTGCAAAGATAAAACAATTGAAAGAGTTGAAGAAGGAAATCCGTCGCGCTGCAAGTGCTGAATGGTCCGGGCAAACAGGCCAAATTTCGAATTATCTCCAAAACGTAAAAGGGGCAGAACCAAACGATCCCTTTTATCCCTGGTGCAAACTCTCCGCCGGCAATCCCAAATCCCCTCAAGAATTCCATCAGCAATGGAACGCGCTGCTACATGCTGCAGATTCCAAGGCGCCTTCTGATTCCGGCACAAACTACGAATTGTATGCTCGAGCAATTGGTGGCTGCTTCAATGGCTGGTTTGCCGACGGCGATGCATTTGCGCTGGGAGTGGGCGGGACGGGGGACTTCATCATCGGACCGACTAACCTCACCATTATTCACCAGCCGGCGGTCAATGACTCTGTCCTTTCACCGAGACTCGAAGGCTCACTCCGGTCGCCCGCCTTCGAAATCAAACAGCCCTATGCGTATATTCTAGCCGCCGGGCACGAGAGCCGCATCCGGATCTGCGTAGACAACTTGACCATGCTTCGTGACCCGATTTACGGGGGCCTAACAAAGCACCTCGACAGTTCTGCCTCGAAGTGGATCACTTTCGATTTGCGTATGTGGCAAGGACATCGCGCCTACATTGAATTCTGCGACCTTTCCACTCCCGACCCTACTGAGGAATCAAAGGGCGGGAAGCCAGGATGGATCTCAGCCAGCGCGGTCATGTTTTCCAGTGCAGCAACCCCTCCTGCCGTGACCAATGCAGCCGCTTGGGTCGAGCTTCTTGGCCCGCGGCCACCCGATTCACTGGCGGCTCTCGCGGTTCGCTACAAGGATGCGTTCACGCAAGCCATTCAAATTTGGAAATCGGACGTCCCCCACGATTCCGCGGGGGAACAAGCTCATCTTGCATTTCTTGATTGGCTCATCCAAAAGCAATTGGTGAGCGCTGGTCCGTTAGCAACTTTGCTCGCAGAATATCTTCAAATCGAATCTTCTCTTCCCGAGCCTAGCCGCGTCCCGGCCATGACTGACGGCGACGGTTTCGATGAACATGTGTTCATTCGTGGCAACCATAAGATCCCGGGTGAGCTGGCGCCACGTCGATTTCTGACCGCACTTGGTCCAGAAAAAAACACTCCATTCAAAGTGGGCAGTGGCAGGTTAGAACTGGCCCGCTGCATGACGGAGCCTTCCAATCCGCTCCTCGCGCGGGTTATGGTCAATCGCGTTTGGCTACAATTGTTTGGGCGCGGGATTGTTCCGACGCCGGACGATTTCGGAAAACTCGGCCAGCCGCCGACGCATCCGGAGCTCCTGGACTGGCTCGCCACCTGGTATCGGACAGAAGCTCGCTGGTCCACGAAGAAATTAGTTCGCTTGCTGGTGACCTCGAGCGCTTACCGCATGTCGAGTCAAGCCACTGTCCCGGAGGATGAGGAGAGAGATCCGGACAATTTGCTGATCCACCGCATGCCGATACGGCGCCTGGAAGGCGAGTGCGTTCGGGACGCGATGCTGGCCATTTCGGGCCGGCTGGATGACAAAATGTTCGGACCATCGATCCCAACGCACTTAACGGAGTTTATGGAAGGCCGAGGCCGTCCCGGTTCGAGCGGGCCGCTGGATGGCACAGGCCGAAGGAGTATTTATCTCGAGATCCGCCGTAATTTTCTCTCCCCGATGATGCGGACCTTTGACACACCTGTTCCCTTCACGACGATTGGCAAACGAACAATTTCCAATGTTCCGGCGCAATCCCTCATATTGCTTAACGATCCATTTGTCCTGGGCCAGGCGCGGTTGTGGGCGCTTAGAGCGCTGGCGGATCAAAACTGCTCAACTGAACAGCGAATCAAACGAATCTACCTGACGGCACTTGGGCGAATGCCAGAGCCCGAAGAAGAGAAAAAAGCACTGGGGTTCCTGCGGCAGCAAGGCGTAAGTTACGGCATACGTGAATCGGAATACTCGAATGACGAAAGAGTTTGGACCGATCTTTGTCATGTCGCCTTTAATCTAAAAGAATTCGTCTTTGTCGAATGATTCTTGTGGAGCGAGAGAGAATGAGATCATGAGAGGCACTTGCCATTGCGGGCGGTTCGCCGCCCCGCCGATTACCCGACGCGAGATGCTGCTCCAATGTGCCAATGGCTTCGGCGCGATTGCCCTCTGGGGGTTGCTGGGCGATAAGGCGTTCGGCGCCGTTCCTCACACCCCGCCTCATTCGACTACACCGACCGGGGTCATGGCACCGCGTCCGCCGCACTACGCGGCAAAGGCGCGCAATGTCATCTTCCTTTACATGGATGGCGGTCCCTCGCAGATGGATACCTTCGATCCCAAGCCGCGGTTGCAGGCGGAGCACGGCCAGCCATTCAAAATGAAGATGGAGCCCACGCAATTCAATAACAATGGCAACACGCTGGCCAGTCCGTGGTCTTTCAAGAATTACGGCCAAAGCGGCATTCCCGTGAGTGAACTTTTTCCACACGTTGGCCGGTGCATTGACGATGTGTGCGTTGTCCGTTCCATGACTTCGAATTTTTCCGAGCACACCAGCGCCAATTATTTTCTCCACACCGGTCTTGGACTTTCTGGCCGGCCCAGCATGGGAGCCTGGGTTTGCTATGGGTTGGGCAGCGAAAGCCAGGACCTTCGGCTTTGTCGTGTTGAACGGCGGCCTCGTTCCCCCCGGCGGCCTGGAAAATTTCGGCAGCGGCTTTCTGCCCGCCAGCTTTCAGGGGTCCATCTTCCGGCCCGGCGCGCATCCATTGGCGAATGTTCGACCGGCCGAGGCCCGCTCGGAACTCCAGCAAAACAAGCTTGCCTTAATGCGCGATCTCGATGCCGGACTGCTGAAGCGAGTGGGCCATGTCGATCAACTCGAATCGGCTATCGCCAACTACGAACTGGCGTTTCGGATGCAGACAGCCGTTCCCGAGTTGATGGACGTCAACGGGGAATCAGAAGTCACCCGCAAACTTTACGGTTTGGATTCGACGTACGAGCATACGCGCACCTTCGGAACGCAATGCCTCGTCGCCCGCCGCCTGGTGGAACGTGGCGTGCGCTTCATCGAACTCACCTGTCCCGCGATCAACGGCGCCGACCGTTGGGACCAGCACGGCAAACTAAAAGAGGGCCACGAAAACAATTCGCGTGCTGTCGATCAGCCGATTGCCGGCCTGCTGCAGGATCTCAAAGGCCGAGGCCTATTCGAACATACATTGGTGATTTGGGCGGGAGAGTTCGG
>Ga0137403_10005952_pt1 | contig 10913 bp, 12 predicted proteins | sample CZOMad2_1_16fung_FD_122057 | JGI IMG/M metagenome (GOLD analysis project Ga0137403, IMG submission 122057) | Vadose zone soil fungal communities from Angelo Coast Range Reserve, California, USA - CZOMad2_1_16fungal (Hybrid Assembly) | ecosystem: Environmental > Terrestrial > Soil > Vadose zone...
ATTTCACGAGCTCGCCCTGCAGCCGGAATAATTCCCGGAAATAGAATGCGTGCTCGGATTTTTCGCTGTCGCTGCGCGTGGTGTCACCGCCGGCAAGAACATCTTCGGCCGTCCTGTCCTCTACCTCCATCTCCAGCTCTTCGTCGTAGCTGTCGATGAGGTCGCGCTCGATGCGGCTCAGCAGTTCGTCGTGGTCGGGTAGCACCGGCTTGTCCATGGCAGGATCAGAATACGTGCGAGAACAGCCAGTACAGGCTGCCCGACAACAAAATCGCCACCGGCAGGGTCAGCACCCAGGCCATCAGCAGGTTGCGGATGGTCGCCATCTGCAGTCCCGACTTGTTGGCCACCATGGTGCCGGCGACACCGGAAGAGAGCACATGCGTGGTCGAAACGGGCAGGCCGAACATGTCGGCCGCACCGATGGTCGTCATGGCAACGAGTTCAGCGGAGGCGCCCTGGGCATAAGTGAGGTGCGACTTGCCGATCTTCTCGCCCACGGTGACCACGATGCGTTTCCAGCCGACCATCGTACCGAGGCCGAGCGCAATCGCAACGGCAACCTTCACCCACAACGGAATGAACTTGGTGGCGGAGTCGATCTGTTTCTTGAAAGCCTTCAGATTGCTCCTGGCGTCGGCATCGAGCACCAGCTTGTCGTTTTTATCGAGATGGCGGATCGACTCCGAAGTCAGGTACATGTCGTTACGCACGTTCGAGACCGCGGTGGCCGGGACATGCGCAAGCGAGCCATATTCCTTGACCTGCGCGCCGATGCTGCCGGTGATGGCAGCAAGAGCAGGCAGCAACTCGGGTTTCAATTCCTTGGTGCGCACGTATTCCGACAGCACTGCACGCGGATCCGCCGGCGCCGACCGCGGCGCGGCTTTGACCAGGGATTCTTGCGTAACTTGTGCCACCGCGGCGAATTGGACCATCTGGTCGGCGGGCATGGCACGGTTCAAGGCCGTGCGCAAACGAGACGCCGGTGCAGGTGAGGATCAGGATGCCGCGAATCCACCACGGCGGCGGCTTGTTGCCTTTCGGTTCGCTGTAGAGTTCCTTGGTCTTTACCAGCGCGCGCAAGGCCAGCAGCAGCAACGCCGCGCAGCAGAAGCCGACCAGCGGCGAGAGCAGCAGCGAATATCCGACTTTGGTCGCCTGTGCCCAGTCCACTCCGGTGGTACCGTCGCGTCCGTGCATCAAGGCGTTGGCCACGCCGACGCCGATGATCGAGCCGATCAGCGTGTGCGAGGACGACGCCGGCAAGCCCAGCCACCAGGTTCCGAAATTCCAGATGATCGCGGCGATCAGCAACGCGAACACCATCGCAAAGCCCGCGCTCGAGCCCACCTGCAGGATCAGCTCGACGGGCAACAGCGAGATGATGCCGAAGGCGACGGCGCCGCTGGAGACCAGCACGCCGAGGAAATTGAAGCATCCCGACCAGACGACCGCAAACTGCGGCGGCAGCGAATGCGTGTAGATGACCGTCGCGACCGCGTTGGCCGTATCGTGGAAGCCGTTCACGAACTCGAAGCCGAGAGCGATCAGCAACGCAATGCCGAGCAGGAAGAACGGCAGGAAGGTCGTGACCGGATGGTCGGTTGCCGTCACGTCAGTGAACAGGCTGTAGCCGGGGATCAGCAGGCCGGCGGCGAGCAGACCCACGAAGATGATTGCCGTGAGCGGACCGGGACGGCGATCGAGGTTGGGGCGGGGCGACGCGCGGGGCGGGGCAATGCCGGCTGTTGTTGTGGCGGTGTTCATGGATCGATCCTTCCTGAAAAGCGGATGATCGTTATTTCAGGTGTCAATTTCGTGACAATGCCGTGACGAGCCCTCTGAAAACAGGAATCGGGCTGTCAGGGCAGGCAGATAGAGCGGGCCGGATTGCCCTGGTGCCGGATCCTTAAAACTGGCTTAAGAATTTGCTGGTAATTTCCCTGTACCGATCGGGGAATTTCGACACGAAACAACGTCTGGGCGGATTCCGCGGTATTATTCAATCGCAGCGATCGGATTCGTCCTTCTTCCATCCGGTTCTCAGATCCATCTCCTGGTGCCAGTTATCGTCTATACGAGTATTAGAGGCAAGCTCGCATCCTCCGGCGGTAATGCGCTCTGCGATTGCGATCGATAGCCGGGTCGATGGTTTGAGCGCACCGACAAATGCCAGGCTTGTGCCACGATGCGATCCAGGACGCGTGGCGACTTACCTCAATCTGCTGGAGCCGGAGTCGCTGGTGCGGCAGTTCCTCGCGCATCCGCCGCAGGCGTTCGAGGCCTTTGTATCGCCCGAAGGCACGCCTGCGTTTTCGACCCGCTTCGACCTTCTGACCACCATGGATGATCCGGTCCGGTTGCGCTTCGCGGCGCTGCCTTTTTACCGCCATTGGTGCGGTTTGCTGAGACCCCGGACATGCTTCGTTGGGTCGACGGTCTCGGAATATGCCCTGTTTCCAAGGGATTCCGTGCCTGCCCTGCTGGTTCCGGCGCTGAAAAGCCGCTATGCAGATGAGTATCCGTTCCTCATCATCAAAGATGTACCGCAGGACTCCCCGCTGCTGGATGCGGCCAGCAACGCGCACGCGTACGAAGTTGCCGAGGCCTGCAAGGCAGCAGGCTTCGTACTCCTGCAGGGTCAGGCTTTGGCCTACGTTCCGATCGACTTCGGTTCGGTCGATGACTACATCTCGCGATTGTCGTCCGGACGCCGCAGGGACATCCGCCGCAAGCTCCGTGTCCGCGCGGATCTCGTGATTGAAGCGGTGCCTTGCGGCAGTGCCGGTTTTCGAAGCCCCGAAGTGCTGGACGAATACTATGCGCTCTACCTGAACGTGTTCCATCAGAGCACGGTGCATTTCGATTTGTTGAGCGCGGAGTTCTTCCGGGATTTATTGCAGGACGCCTCCAGCGGGGGCGTCGTTTTCGAGTATCGCCACGGCGGGCGCTTGATCGGATACAACGTGTGTTTCGTCAACGGGGAAATGCTGATCGACAAATATGTCGGCTTTCGCTATCCCGAGGCGCGTGCGCTGAACCTTTACTTCGTCAGTTGGTTCCACAACCTTGCTTACGCACAGGAGCACGGGCTGACCCACTACGTCGCCGGCTGGACCGACCCCGAAATCAAAGCCTATCTCGGTGCCCGCTTCACCTTCACCCGGCACGCTGTCCATGTCCGCAACGGTTTGCTGCGCGCCATTTTGCGGCGGCTTACCGCCTACTTCGAACGAGACCGCGCCTGGCACGAGACTCATCCCGATGACAGCTCCGGTCGTTCTTGACTTCGACGGTTCGGTCGGTCCGCTGCCCGATGCAGTGGTGCTGCCGCTCGGCGTCTGGCAGGAGCGCATCCGCTTCGGTTGCGGCATGCGCGCCTACCGCAAATTCGCGCGAGTGCTCGACCGTGCGCTGCCTGCCGGTCACGGCGCGGTCTTTCTCGGCAGTGGCGACTTTCACCACGTGAGCCACGCACTGATCGCGCGCCGCAGTCCCGATCGCAGGTTCAAGGTGGTGGTGCTCGACAATCATCCGGACAACATGCGCTTTCCGTTCGGCATCCACTGCGGATCGTGGGTGCGGCGCGTCGCCGCACTGCCCTGGGTCAGCCACGTGCACGTGCTCGGCATAACGTCGAGCGACGTCACCGCCGCGCACGCCTGGGAGAACTACTTCACTCCGTTGCTGCGCGGCAAGCTCACCAACTGGTGTATCGGCGTCGACGTCCGCTGGGCGGCGCGGCTGCGGCTGGCCGGGCGGTTTCTCGCATTCGACAGCGCGGCCGAACTGCTCGACCGCTTTGCCGAAACCGTGCGCAATGATCCCCTCCCGACCTATCTGACGATCGACAAGGATGTACTGAACGCCGGCGTGGCGCGCACCAACTGGGATCAAGGCTCCATGAGTGAAGCTGAAATGATCGAGACGATCGCATTGTTCCGGCAGCGCCTTGTCGGCAGCGACATTACGGGCGATGTTTCGACTTACCGCTACCGGACGAGCTGGAAGCGCTGGATGAGTGCGATGGACGATCAGCCTGACGTCAGCGGCGCACAACTGGCTGACTGGCAACGCCAGCAACACGCCCTCAATCTTCGCCTGCTGGACGCGATCCGCGCTTGCGGCTAGGCCTTGTGCTTGTCACAGGCGCCAGCCGTAGCCGAGGTAAAAGAGGTTCGACATTCTTCGCTCCACGATCGGGCTATTGACGAGGGAATCGCCAAGACGGGTTGCTTCATAGCCGAACAGGATGGTGCTCCGTTGGCCAAAATCGTAGTTGAAATGCAATCCGGCATTCAGGTCGGTGGCAGTGCCCGGCTGATAAAAAGGTCGCGTAGCAGTGGTCTCGTTGCTCCCGACGCCGTAGTAATAGTTGGCCAACCGGGAGTCCATTCGTTCGAGTCCGACGAAAGCCTCGACGCCAAAATGTCCGGTGATCTCCACGCGTTTGAAGCCCAGGAGCCTGACAAGACCACCTTCGCTCGCACCAGTGATGTCATGCAGGTAGCCCAGACTCAATCCGGCAGTGTCCGACCCGTAGTCGAGGCTCAATCCGGTTTCGATGCTCGACTTCCTGGCCATCATCCCGGTGAGCCGTGGGCCATCGCTCGAATTGAAACCGAGACGGGGCGTGGCGATAATGGCCAGGCCCAATGTCTTGGCCTGGTTGCTCAACACGTAGAGCCCTGCCTGCCAATAATCGATATAAGCAACGTCGCCGAACTCCAGAGAGGCGAGCGGCACCGGAAAGGTCTGATAACCCGCGCCGCCGCTGTAGCGGGAATCCATCAGCGCGCCCACCCCAAGCCGTCCGGTGACGAATTTGCTATCCGACCCGGTGTCCGCCGTTTCGGCGCGAGTTTCGCCCGCTGCGACATGGCAGACGACGGCGAATACGCAGCACGCGACGAACCGTGTGCGCGTCGGCCGGCACGCCCGATCGTGGCGACATGCCGATGCGCGGGCCGTGCCTTGCGATCGGTCGGTACTCATTCGCGAACTCGCCATTTCTCCGGACGACATTTGGTTATGATCTGAACTTCATGGAAGATTACCGCATATCGAAGCGCACGCTCGCAATCGGCCTTGCGCTGGCGACCCTCCTGGACACCGCCGGCCAGTTGCTCTGGAAATTCTGCGTTGCGAGCCTGCCGGAGAGTTCCGGATTGTGGCAGACCGCGGAGGCCGTGTTACGGCAGCCTTTGTTCATCGTCCTCGCGGGAATCTTTCTGATCCAGTTGTTCAATTGGCTGAAGGTGCTCGAACATGCCGATCTGAGCTATGCGCAGCCCATCACGTCGCTGAGCTATATCACGGTCTGTGTTCTGTCGGCCGTCTTGTTTGGCGAGCACATCGGTCTTGCCAAGATGGCCGGAGTCTTGTGCGTGCTTGGCGGCGTGTGGCTGGTGAGCCAGGGCAAGCCGCTCGAGCAAAAGAACCCGGGTATCGGATCATGACCCTGTCGCTGTCGTTGCCGCTGGTGGGAATCGCCCTGGTGATTTTGAGTTCGGCGATCGAAGGCTTCGCGCAAGTCTGTCTCAAGCGTTCGGCAATGCTGGCGGCCGGCAAACTGCGATGGCTGGCACTGGGAATCGTGTTATTCATCTTCGAAGCGCTTTTCTACAGCGGAGCGCTGCAATCGCTGGATATCAGCACGGCGTATCCGCTGGGCGCCCTGAGCTTCGTTTCCGTTATCCTGTTCTCGCGCTGGTTGCTCAACGAATCCATCGATCGCAATCGTTGGATCGGGCTGGGCCTGATCGTTTGCGGCGCCGCCCTCGTGGTGGGGTAGCCGTAACGAGCATCCGGTCTCGCGCTGACCCGGGCCCGGACGGCGCCTTCAGGTCGACTCTCTCGCCGGCACCAGCGGGTGCGCCATGGCCGCGGTCTGGCCGGGCAGGGGACGGCTCAGGCAGCGGCGAAAGAACTCCGCGGAAAGCCGGACAACATCGTCACGTTGCTGGTCGATCGTAATCATGTGATAGCAGTCGTCGAGGTATTCCACGCTGACCAGGCCGCCCAGGTGCCGCGCAACGTACTCGGCGTTCTTTGGACTGGTCACGTCGTCGTCCTTGGCTTGCAATACGAGTGCCGGCGTACGGATCGATGGCATCTCTTTTTTTACGATGCCGATCAGTTGCCGCAATTGGCGCAAGGATTGCCCCAGCATGCCCAGGTTTCCGGCCGCGTCGCTGTGACCGGAGACCATGCTCGCATGAATGACCTGGCGCAGCCGCTCGTTCTTGATGCCGTAGGGAAAGTTCTCGATGAACCGGTAGCGTGCGCCGAACGGGGTGCGCAAAAACAGCGGCAGCAGGAATGCGAGTTTCGGGATGGCCCAACCATCGTAGAACAGCGTCGTCGAGTACAGGCCAAGGCCGCGAATCCTGCCCGGATGCTGCGCCGACAGGTGCATCGCCATGATCGCCCCCATGTAGAGCCCGGCCACGAAGACATCGACGTGGCGCGAGGAGATATCGCGCCAGGTCTCCTCGACGCCGCGATACCAGTCCCGCCAGCCAGTTTGCAGCAAATCGCTTTCGCTGCCGCAGTGGCCGGCAAGCTGCATGCCGTAAACGCTGAATCCTCTCGCGGCGAGACCCCGGCCGACCGCCTGCATTTCCACGGGCGTGCCGGTCAGACCATGAATCAGTAAGACCGCCGCTTCGCCGTCGCCGAAGCGAAAGCTCCTGTCTTGGATGGCAGGCTCATTCGCGTCCTCTGCCGGCGTACCCGACAAGGGCGCTTTGCCGAACCACCCGTATAGCCATTGCTGCCAACGGCTGCTGTCCTCATGAGGCGTGTGTTCTTTCGGGGCTTTCATATCCATTCATCCCGGTTTGCCGTGGGCCGCAATCCAGCGTTCATCGGTTGCTCATATATATGTATGGCCTTAACGCGTCACCCGTCGAAACAGTTGATCGAGAAGCTGCATTGCCAGGTCCATTTCCTCGTAAGTGATGTCGAGGGACGGGGCGAGCGTGATGACGTTTTTGTAGTAACCGCCAATATCGAGCACCAGGCCGTAGCGCTTGCCGGCGACCTCGAGGTCCGCCTTCATTGCCTCGATCACCATGCGGTCGACGGTAGACTTGTCGGGCGTGAAGCCGTCCTCGGTGCAGATTTCGATGCGTAGCGCCATGCCCATGCCGTCCACGTCGCCGATGATTTTGTAGCGACGCTTCAAGTCGCGCAGTTGTTCGAGCAGGTAAGCGCCTTTCTCGCGGGTCAGTGTCTCGTAGTCTGTCTCGGACATGAGCTTCAGGGTTTCGAGGGCGACCGCGGTGCCCAGCGGATTGGAAGAAAACGTCGAGTGGGTCGACCCCGGCGGAAACAGTTCCGGATTGATCAGCTCCTCGCGCGCCCAGACGCCTGCGATCGGATTGAGGCCGTTTGTCAGGGCCTTGCCAAATACAATGATGTCCGGCTTTACGTTGAAGTTTTCGATCGCCCAGAATTTTCCGGCGCGATAAAAACCCATCTGGATCTCATCGTCGACAAGCAGGATCCTGCGTGCTTCGAGGATCTGCTTGAGTTTCTCGAAGTAACCCGGCGGTGGAATCACGTAGCCGCCGGTGCCCTGGATCGCTTCTACAAAAAACGCGGCGAATTCGGCGGCATTGGATTTCGGATCCCATACGCCGCAATACTCGGTATCGAACAGCCGGGCAAACTGGTCCACGCAGTAAAGGCCGCAGTCTTCGCGCTTCTTGCCGTAAGGACAGCGAAAGCAATAGGGAAACGGCACGAATTGGGCGCGGTCGCCGAAATGACCATAGCGCCTCCGATAGCGGTATGAAGAAGTGATTGCGGAGGCGCCCAAGGTTCGACCGTGGTAACCGCCCTCGAAAGCGAACATCAGGCTCTTGCCCCCGGATGCGTTTCTCACCAGCTTGAGGGCGTCCTCTACGGACTGCGATCCGCCGACGTTGAAATGCACGCGGCCTTTCATGTTCCAGGTCTTTTCAACCCGCTGTGCAATGCCCTTGGCCAGCTCCACCTTTTCCTTGTGGACGTACTGGCTGGCGAGCTGGGGCAGAGTGTCGATCTGGCGTTTGAGCGCGGCGTTCAGCCGGGGGTTGGCGTAGCCGAAATTGCAGGCGGAGTACCACATCTGCAGATCGAGGTAGGGCTTGTCCTCGGTGTCATAGAGAAACGAGCCTTCGCATCGCGCGAATATCTTCGGCGGCTCCAGATAATGTACGGTATCGCCAAACGAGCAGTATTTGGCTTCGTCTTGCAGGACTCGTTCGTCAGGCGTCACTCGGTGTCTCCATATGATGACTTGCAGATTGGACGGATCGGTGAAAGCCACCGACCACTTGCGCGAGTTCGCGCTCGATGTCGGAAAAAGTGTCGAAGGGCAGATGAGGGATCGTGTTCGCCTGGCAATGGGCAAGCAGGCGATCCTTCGCGAATACGAAATCCGCGCGCGAAGCAACGCAAAAATCCGACGTGCCGTCGCCGATGAGGATCGTGGCCGGGCGGTGTGGCGACGCCAGGGAATCGCTGCGCGCGATCGCACATTTGCAGGTGCCCGCCTGGACACTGCAGTCGGCAGCCGAATGAGGAAATTCGAGACGGTACCGATGGCCAGGAAGCGTGATCAACGCATTGGCCAGTACGCGCAGGCGGGCAAGCGCGTGATTGGCCAGGATACGCTTCACCGCATAATCGATTCCGTCGCTGACGACGTTCAGTGCGATATCACCGGATCTTTCGCAGGCTTCGACAAAGGATGGGAAAGCGGGATCGATTTCAACTGTATCGAGATAGCGGTCCAGCTCCCCGCGATTCGCCTCGATAAGGGAAACCTGGCGCGCCATGCATTCGCGCGAGCCGAACTTGCCGGCCAGCCATTGCTCCTCGATGTGGATCCAGGACGGATCCGCAAATCGATCGAGCAGCCTGTCGGTTACATCCTCCAGCGCAATCGTCCCGTCGAAATCGCAGACGATACTGACGCCCCGCCACCGTTGCTCCTGAATATGGAATGCCAAGTATCGCCCTTCCTTATGAGGTGTCCGGATAGGAATCGGCCGTTGCCCCGGCACCGGCGTGTCAGGGAACAACCGGAAAAGAGGCTGGGCTTTGTCGTCCCAGGCTTGTACTCGTTGACAATTCGGAACGCGCTGCTTCGCGAACCAGCGCGTGTTCAAGGGAAGATCCGGATCGACTTTCCAAGGCTCAGGCAGACTTTTTACGGCATATTTCTTAAACCAAGCTTAACCCGGGTTGAATTGGTTTGGGACGGGATTGTCAGATACGGTGGAATTATCTGGCACAATAAGACGAGGTGTTACTCAAGCCTTTTGATCGGTTTGTGGAAGACGACCTCCATGCAGGTCATGGATCGGAAACGCCTGAGCTTAGCAGAGTTGATCAGGGCCTCGCGGCGGCCGGACGGCGAATTTCCTGTCGGTAGATGATTGCCGGCCGCGCTTTCCAGTATGGACCGGTTGAAGGCCAAACATGCAAAATGTTGAAGCAAGAACGATGGATACCTTATCGAACATTCAGTCAATGTTGTCAAAGGAATATGATTTGCCGATGGAGCGGCTCGCCCCGGATCAGTCGCTTGCGGACTTGGGCATCGATTCTCTGACTACGATCGAGTTCATGTTCAAGCTGGAGGACAAGTTTTCGATCCGGTTATCAGAGGAACGCGGCAATCTGGCCACAGTGAACGACATCGCGGTACTTGTGGACGCAGTGCTGCGAAGGAACGCGGACCAGGCTTAGACCAGTGGCAGGCTCGCGCCGGGTTGCGATTACCGGGCTTGGTGTCGTTTCTCCCATCGGCACCGGCGCCGATATTTTTTTCGATGCCCTGCTTGCGGGGAAATCCGGAATCGGGCGTCTGAACATTCCTTATGCCGGGCGGCTCGGCAACCACATCGGCGCCAGCGTTGGCGATCTCGATCTGGCCGGTTTCACGCCGGCCATGCTTTCCCAAACCGAACGCGTTTCGCAAATGGCGATCGTATCGGCACGCGAGGCGTTGCTGCGCGCCGGGCAACCGCACGCCGCGACGCATCCCGAGCGTCGCGGCGTCTTCGTGGGATGCGGCTTTGGCGGTGCGCGCACTGTCGAGGATGGATATGAAGCTCTTTTCGCGCGCGGCCAGAATCGTGTGCGTCCCCTGTCCGTCATGCTCGCCATGGCCAATGCACCGGCAGCGCATGTGGGTATGCTGTTCGGGGCGCAAGGACCGTGCCTCACCTACGCCAATGCGTGTGCTTCCGGAGCTGTCGCGATAGGCGAGGCGCTGCGTTCGATACGCGCCGGCGAGATTGATGTGGCGCTGGCCGGCGGTGCCGAAGCGCTGCTGACCTTTGGCGTACTGAAGAGCTGGGAAATGCTGCAGGTATTGGCGCTGGAAGATGAGCAGGATCCCGCCGCGTCCTGCCGTCCGTTCTCGGCCGATCGCACCGGTCTTGTTCTGGGAGAAGGGGCGGCGTTTATCGTGCTGGAGGAATGGAGCATCGCGAAAAAGCGCGGCGCCCCCGTGCTCGCCGAACTCGCCGGCTATGCGTGCCGTAACGATGCGACCCACCTGAGCAAGCCGGATAGCGAGGGCCAGGCACGCACTTTGCGCGCCTCCCTTGCGGATGCAGAACTGGACCCTGCGGCCATCGGCCACGTCAATGCGCATGGGACGGCCACGCTGGTCGGGGATCGAGTCGAGACCGAAGCCGTGCGCGCCGTATTCGGCGAACATGCCACAAGGCTCGCAATCAGCGCCACGAAATCCATGCACGGACATCTCATGGGGGCCTCCGGCGCCGTTGAATTTGTAGCGACGGTGCAGGCATTGGTCAGGAGCGTCGTCCCGCCGACCATGTTTTTACGGCGATCGGATCCCGGGCTGGGCCTGGATTTCGTGGCGAATGAAGCGCGGCCATTGC
>Ga0137403_10009329_pt1 | contig 10913 bp, 6 predicted proteins | sample CZOMad2_1_16fung_FD_122057 | JGI IMG/M metagenome (GOLD analysis project Ga0137403, IMG submission 122057) | Vadose zone soil fungal communities from Angelo Coast Range Reserve, California, USA - CZOMad2_1_16fungal (Hybrid Assembly) | ecosystem: Environmental > Terrestrial > Soil > Vadose zone...
TTCCCGTTCAACCAATTGATCAAGCCGAATGAAAAAAGCAAATTCACCGTTATGCGATAGTAAATTCGCACGCTTTCTAAGTTCCCAAGATTTCCCACTCCCCGGCTCTCCAAGAACTACGACTCGTGCTTCTTTTAGCAACTCACCCCACCCCAAACTGCTTTCGCGCCCAAATGTAAAATTTGTATAGCTTTCAAAAGCGGTCTCTTCAGCTTTCCCGTTTTCGTCGAGCTTTCGGAAGCGCCGATTCAGTTCAATAAACGGCTCTTGTGTGGTTTGGGATTGATCAGACATTCCGACACGAGCGTATCAATATTCACGTTCTGATGCCAGTTGTCTCAGTTTTCCTTCTCAATTTGATTGCGCCTTCGCAGTAATTTGCGAACGAAAATCTCCCGGCAGGAATTTTAGCTGTGCGTTACGCTGTGAGCTTTTCTCCCATGCCTTTTCCAAGTCGTCCAGAGACGGCACGATCACTTCCGCGTGTTTCGCATGGGCGCGATAAACGGGTCACTGCATAACCGCATATTTCATTGACAGGTAGTGTTCTCTAAACGGGACAGGAGGCGGTTTCCTTTGCAGCTTCCAATTCGCTTTCCTGCCATCCCCGTTTTTTCTGCGGAGCCGCGTGCAAAACAACCCACGGCAACGCGGAAATGTTTTTCGACTGTGATCCTTCTATAACGTTGCTCACATGAGAAATGCGAAACCGTTTCGTATTTCTCCAAATATCTATCAGTGAATATGTTGCGAATGTATAAATGCATCTTTTGCGAAGGTGGCCTCGCGGCGTAACGACTTTAGCCTTTGGACTTTAGACCTTGGACTTTATTGCACACGTCGGTTTAATACACTTTTCGCGCAAAAGCATCAAATTGCTGGAAAATGCAATAAAACCGCCCCCATTTCCGCGTTCCGAATTCCGCGTTCCGCGTTCCGAATTCCGCGTTCCGCGTTCCGAAAACCTTACCGTAAGTTTTTCCGCGGAAAAGATCTGTGTTTAAATCGCGGTCGTGAAGACAGAAAGGTGGATGTGCGGCTTTCGTAGCGCAGACTTTCCAGTCTGCGAGTTGACGGGACTTTCCAGCCCCGTGTCTCTCATCCGCGTCCACTCGCCTCGCCGAAGTCCGACGAAGGCGGGTCTGCGGTTAAAAAGGGAATGCTATGAAAACACAAATACGAAGACTAATAAGGTAAAAATCAAGCCTTGGGCCATCACGAGATCAAAGTGGATAAAGGTATATCAAGGTATATCAAAGTGGATAAAGGGGGGAGGCTTGAGCCTCCCCCGATTTTGTGGACACGCAGTCGAAGGAACTAGAAAGTACCGACGATGAGCAACAAATTCGGAAAACGCTACACCAAGGAGTTTAAAGCCGAGGCCGTTCGCCTCTTGCTGACCAGTGGTCTACCTGTCCAACGGGTGGCCCATGATCTTGGGGTCTCCGATGTCGCACTGGCTGAGTGGAAGAAGCAGGCCATTGCCAATGGTGACCATCCCGAAAAAGCCAGACCCAACGGCATCCGCATCCAATATGCCGTGCTGGAACAGGAAAATCTGCGGCTCCGGCAGGAGCTGGCGGTCGCCCGCCAACAGCGCGACATCTTAAAAAAATCCCTCGGCATACTTTGCGAAGACCCGCAGCAGAAAGGTATGCCATGATTGCCGGTCTGACTGCGGAGTTCCCGCTCCAGGAGCTTTGCCAGATGTTGCAGGTCTCCCGCAGTGGTTACTATCAGTGGCGGCATCGCCAGCCCAGCCGCCGCCAAAGAGCCAATGACGTCTTGGTTGGTCACATTAAAAGTGCCTTTGAGAAAAGCCGCCACACCTACGGCAGCCCGCGAATCACCCGGCAGCTGCAGCGGCAGAACATTCCTTGTGGCAAAAACCGCGTCGCACGTTTGATGCGTCTCCACGGTCTCAAGGCCCGCTCCAAACGACCCTTCCGCCCGCGGACCACCGACAGCCGCAAAACGCAGTTGCTCGCCCCCAACCGGCTCCAGCGGCTCCGACCGGCCCGCCCCGACCAGATCTGGGTCGCTGACATCACCTACCTCTGGACCGACGAGGGCTGGCTCTACCTGGCCGCGGTCATGGACCTGTGCAGCCGCAAAATCGTCGGCTGGTCCCTTGGCCTGTCCTTGCAGTCAACTTTAGTGTCCCAAGCCCTACAGCAAGCCCTGGCGAGCCGGCACCCTCGCCACGGACTGGTCCACCATTCCGATCGCGGCTCCCAATACGGTTCCAAAAGCTTCCACGCCTTGCTCCAGGCCTGCCATCTCACTCCCAGCATGAGTGGCCGGGGCAACTGCTATGACAACGCCGCCATGGAATCCTTCTGGAGTACTCTCAAAACCGAACTCATCCACCTCCAGACCTATCACGGCTTGGCCGATCTGCGCCTGGCCCTCTTCGACTACATCGAAGCCTTTTATAATCGCCAACGCCTCCACAGCGCTCTCGATTACCAATCTCCTGTGGATTTTGAAAACCACTTATCCTATAAATGAACCCAACTTCGACATGTCCACTTTTTCGGGGGAACTCTAGGCCGGCGGTTGCCGCAGTTTACTGGACGCTGATGCGAAAGAACTGCTCCGGATTGTCGGGAGTGATCGGCATCGTGAAATTCAGCGTCCCGCCCGTTCCGGAATTGGTCTGGACTGGCGTCCAGGTGGCCGGCACGAGTGCGGGAGTTGCCTGCAACACATAATTAAATCCCGACTGTGAAGAAGCCACTTGCAGCGTAAAATTCGTCCCGCTGACCGCCGGGGATGTGATGGTGGGCATGGGCGCCACATTCGAGCCGACCTTGATCGTGCCGCTATTGAGCAGCGAAGTGTCCCAAAACAAATTCGTCGAGGACAACGCCGGCAGGTTTGTGACGATAAAAGTTCCGCTGATCGTTCCGCTGAACAAATGGAAGGTGTCGCCGGCCTGCAATGGCTCGCCGATGTTATTCACGGTCAGCGTGCCCGCGCAGGCGAGGCTTGCGGCCGAAAGAAGATCGGCATTTTGTGCATTGGTGCGATTGAGTTCCATGACATTCGTGCTCGCGTCGTCGAGCGTAACGCTATTGCTCACGGTAAGGGTGCCGATGCCCAAATTGCCCGGAGCCAGGGTCGCGCCGCTCACTGACACCGGACCAAGAATAGTTCCAGAACCGCCGATGGTTCCAAAGGTGTTTGCTGTTACCGGGCCTCCGTCCAGGTTGCCGTTCACCAGCAGTGTGCCGTTGGCTACGGTTGTGCCGCCGCCCCAAACATTGGTGTTGCCCGCCAGGACCACCACGGCTAATCCGTCTGCATTCAGTGATCCGCTGCCCCCAAGCGCAAGGGTGTTTTGGAAAGTCATCACCGTGCTGATATCTCCAACGGTACTCCCCGCCGTGCATTCCAGCGCTACGTTGGTTCCGAGAACCGCGTTGGAAAAATTCATGCGGACGTTCGTATTGACTGTCCGGAACCGCGAGTCGCTTGCAATCGTCACCGGACCAGCCCAGGTAACGTTGTTGCCGCTGGTATTGACGTAAATAGCGCCCGGCGCCGCGCTGATGCCAGTGCCATTCACGGTCAACGGCTCCGCCACCGTCATCGAACCCACGGCTGACGCGACTCCCAGTCTTCCGTTGGCCAGAACAACCGTTCCGGCGTCGGTGGAACCCAATGCGTTACTCGAAGAGATGTTCAATTGGCATCCATTCCCAATAGTGGTCAGGCCGGTATAGGAGTTGGGTGCGCCAAGTGTCACCGATGCACCCCCTCCGGTAATTTGAAGAGAGCCTGATCCGCTGATCGGCGCATTCAAGGCCACGCCGTTGGCGGACATGTTCACCTGCAATACGCCGTTGTTCGTGATCGGACCGGTTCCCAGGCTGCCAAAACTCCCGCCGACACCAATGGAAAGTATGCCGGACTGAATGTTGATCGGCCCGCTGAAATTGTTGCCGTTGCTGGTGAAATCCAATTCGTTGGTGCCCATTTTGGTGAGGGGGCCGGTGGTGACAATTCCCACCGTGCTGGCGGACCCATCGAAAATATATTGCGAGCTCGTATTGCTGACCGTCATTGAACTGGGAAAGAGAGACGAATTGGCGATGGTAATGTCCGGCACGGAGGACCCCGAATCATTGAAAATCACATTGGCTCCCGGCGAATAAACCGTGCCGTCTCCGGTCCAATTCGCGCTGGCGGTGTCCCAACTGTTCGCGGAACCGTCACCCACCCAGGTCAGATTGAGCAGAGACCCTGTGACAATCAAATTCACTTGTCCGGGCGTCGATGTGTCCAGCGCGAAAGTCTCGCTGCTGCCCGCCGGGGGAACGAGATTAAACGAACCACCCCCCTGAATGGTGCCGGTATAATTGATCAGGCGATACGTGCCGCTGGGCTTAAATCCCGTCAGGGTGAGATTAAGAGTTGGATTGCCATTGAGCGTCAGCCCGCCCGTTACATTCAAGATGTCGTTCGTTGCCGGAGCTAAATTGAAATTCAGAGTGTTGCCCGTTGCCGCCGTCATGTCTCCAACGACTGCGCCGTTGCAATTCATGCTTTGGGCGGTGACAGCATTCAATATCAATCCTCCCGCGAGACTTGCATCCAAAGTGCCGCCCCCAAGAATAATGGTGGAGGAATTGGTAACCGAGGAACCCGCCCCGAGCTGAAGCACGCCATTGGTAATCCGCAACGACCCGGTAAAGGTATTGCTGCCGGCTAAAGTCACTGTGTTGGTGTTCAGCTTCACAATGAAACCCGGTCCGGAAATTGAGTTGGAAACCACCATGTTGTTAGTCGAGTTGAAGACCAGCGAACTCGAGCCATTACCGACCAGAGTGACCGCGCCGGAGCCGAGCGCGTTGGTGGCGCCGCCCTGAATCCTGATGACGCCGAGATTATTCGTCCAGTTGCCGCTGTAAGCTGTATTGGTGCCGAGAAGAACCACGGCATTCGTGGCAGCCTGCATATTCACCGTCAGATTTCCACTGCCGCTCATCGTCGAGAATATCCAGATGTCTCTGGTTGTCCCGGCCTGGTCGGAATTGATGGTTGACGTTGCTATGACTGGATCGACCAGCACTTGAAGCGTTCCCCCGATTGGCACATTGGTGCCGCCAGGCCCGCCGTGGTATGTCATCGTTGCGCCGCTGAACACCACATTTGCTTTCGCCACGCCGTTGTTGTGTTTCAAATAATAGATGCCGTTGCTAATCGTCAAACTATTGCCGACAAAAGCGGCGGGCGCAGTGTTGTTCGGCGTGCGGACGGCAAAAGTGCCCGGCGTTACATAATCATTAGTGCTCAATGCCGCGGCTGCTGGCGTTCCCCAGATGGCCGAAGCCCATCCGTTGGCATCGGCGCCGGTCTGATTCACAGTTTGGAATATGACAGTTGCCTGTGCAGATGCGCCAATAAACAGAATCGCCCCGAGGATGGTTGCGCCCAGAAGCCTGGCTTGCATTTGAATGTTTGTCTTCATGTAGATACAGAGTTTTGCGGGGTTATGATGGAGAATATATTTTGGGATGAATTTCCGGGCTTAATGGCCATTATTTTGGCGCATGCCGCCAATTCGTCCACCCCACAAAAACGTGGGGGACGAGGTTGAATCAAGGCCCCAATCGAATCCGATAAAACTTCTGCGGCATGGACATCATGTCCGTTATCCCGAAGGTGAAATAACCGGGTGAACTGTTCGTCGTAAACAAATTGTCCCAGTCCAAAAGATTCGTGGAACTCAGCACCGTAAAATCCGGCCCGCCGGCGCCCGCAACATTCATCAGAAACGCTCCGTTGGTCATTTGTATTCCAAAAAATATCGGTTGTTGATTCGTGAACTGCACGGTCACGTTGGCGGTGTTGCTTCGGCTTAATCCTCCCAGGTGCGCGACGGTGCGACCCGAAGCGAGGGCGCCGATCTCCGCAGGCGTCAGCACGGCCCCGTAAAGCGCCACATCGTCCAGATTGCCGTTCAGCCAGCGCGCTTCGTTGCCTTTTTTGACACCGCCAAAGACCACTTCATCACTTTGATCCAGCGACCACGTGACCGGCGTCGCGGTTCCCACCTGCGCGCCATCGAGATAAAGCGTGAGCAGGCCGGCATTGCTGTTCGTGCGATCAAAAACCACAGCCGCATGATGCCATTCGCCCGTGGGGATAATTCCGCTCGCCATGTTTGCGTCCTGCGCGTTGGCGTTGTTGTAATGGCGTAATTGCAGTTGTCCGCCAGGAACCAAATCCAAATCAAGTTCGTCACCATCCCCGCTATAACCGTCACCGGCGCCGAGGTGAAAAATAAAATCATCGTTGATCGCACTGCTCCGACGGAACCAGGCGACCATCGTCCAATCAGAATTTTTTAAGCTGTAAGTGCCGCTGGAAAGCAATGCCTCCAACCGCGCGCCATTGCCCGCCCCCGACTCCGCCAACGACAACGAGCGCGTGCTGAACGGCGCGAGGCTCGCGGGCACATTCGTATCGTACGCACTCGTGCCCGCGCCATATTCCTCCAAGGTGCCCGTGAGCGCATTGGCCGAACTGTCGCTGACACTTTTATCATCAGCAGCATCGGGCGGCTCGAAATTGTAATGTAACAACCACCGCGCATCCGGACCGGTATCGGTTGCGGTATAGTGAAACGAAGCCGCGCCGAGGTAATTGCTCGCGGCGATGAACCGCGCCGTGTGTCCATCAGGAAGCAACATAACCGTGCCGCCCGCCGGCGCGCTCACGTCATAGCGCATTGCGGCGGCGGGCGTCTCAACATCCGAGACCAGCGGCAGGAGGTTCACGTCCACCGAACTATTGGGTGACACTGTTAAATTGGTGGCGAGAACATTCGGCGGCGTGTTCACAGCCGTGACTTTGAGCGTGAAAGTTTCCGGCGTCTGGTTGGTGCCGTCATTCACCAGCAACAAAATCGCGGCGCTGCCAAACTGGTTGGTTGCCGGTGTCAGTGTCACCGTCCGACTGGCTCCGCTGTCGCCGAGCGCAATGTCCGCCGTGGGCAATAAGTTGGTGTTGAGTGAAACCGCCTGCACGGTCAACGCCGCCGCGGAAGTTTGCGCATCGCCAATCGTGAACGCAAATGGTCCCGCGGGAGTGTTTTCGGGTGTGCTTTTGTCGGTGATCGTGGAAATCGTGGGCGCCGAGTTGCCATTGGTGCCTGCCGGCGTGATCCGGATGTAGTCAATCGTGATGTTGTAGGCGGAGGCGCTCGCGTTTTTGCCCGTCACGGTGAATCGAAATTGCCAATTGCCCGCACTGGAAAAAGTGTTCGTGCCGAGATCCGTCACACCGGCGCCAATCGTCGAACCGTAAGCATCCACCACTCCGCCAACGCTGGTAAAAGTGCTGCCGCCCATCGGCGCGACCGCAAGTTGGAATTTCCCAGAAGCGCCGCTCTGGCGGTAGCCGACTTTGACATCCCAAGGCCCGGCGTAAGGCAGGCCGACCCCAAGCGTCATGTAAGCATTCGCGCCACCGGCCAGCAGTTGCATGCCCGCGCCGGCGCTAAGTGTGTCCTGGCTGAAAATGTTGGTGGCGTCGCCGCTGGAGAAATCAAGCACGGGAAGTTTTTCAGCCTGGTTTGCCAGCGCATTCCAAATCGCCCAATAAGCGGGCTTCCTTTGGTAATTGGTATCAAATGGCAGCGCCGCGCCGTACCCAGGAAAAAAGCCCGGGATCCAGGAATATTTGTCGCTGAAACCCCAGGTTTGAAACACCCTGAAATGCGGCTGCCCCAACGCCACACCCAGCACGTTCCAATAAACTTCCGCCTGCGCGTTCAAATCCGCTTGCGTCGCCACTCCATTCGTGTCCACCGGGATGCGCACATCCATTTCAGTGATATGCAGGTCCAGGCCGAGATCGTTGAAACGTTTGAGATTGTTCCGCAAGCTCGTGTAATCAATGCCGATGATGTGCATTTGAAAACCAATTCCGTTCAGCGGCACGCCGCGGTTCAAAAAATCCTGCGCCATCGCGTAAACGGCGTCGGATTTCGCATTGACCGGTTCCGTATTGTAATCATAGTAGATAAGTTCCTTGCCGGGGTCGGCCAGGCTCGCTCGTTTGAAAGCCTCCTCGATATAACGCGTTCCGTTGGCCGCGTAGCCAATGCCCGGTTGATTAAACCAAAAACTATTCCGCAACGTGCCATCGTCGTTAAACGCCTCGTTCACCACGTCCCAACACAACGTGTTGCTGCGATACCGGCCCGCGACCGTGTCAATGTGATGAAACAAAAAGTCGCGTATTTGATTCGTGGTAAAACCACCACTCGTGATCCAGGTCGGAATGGATTGATACCAGACCAGCGTGTGCCCGCGCACTCGCTGTCCCGCTGCGGCGGCAAAGTTCGCAATCGTATCGGAGTCAGCCCAATCGAATGAATATTCATCCGGACGCAAGCTTCCCCATTTGAGCGCATTTTCCGGCGACGGCAATTGGTAATGCAGGCGCAGTGTGTTGGCGTAAGCCGCCTCACTGCCAGTGAGGATGGATGGATTGACCGCCGTGCCGATCCTCAGCGAGGGAAATTGCGCCGCCGCGTCTTTCAAAGTTTCTGCTTGAGCGGCGCCGCAGATCAGCAACAAAAAAACAATTCGTGTTCGAGCAAAACAAAATAACCGGCGCGCCAGGGTCATACACGATCGCATTTCATCAGCAGATAGATAATGGACCTTAAGGCTTTATCTTCAAAGCAGGAACATCCGCCGGATTGATTTGGCCAAGGTCGTCCTGATAGAAATAAAAGAGCCGTGCCGTGGTATCGAAGGTGGTGATTTGCAATAGATTCTCCCATTTGACCCAATTAACGGAATCATCCACGGCCAATTCATTAGCACCGTCTGGAAATTGCGCGCCCCGGCGTTGATGAGCAACCAGTTTAACACCGCTAATCGCCGCCCAGGGGTTTCCGGTGGCAGTAGGGTCTTTGCAGACCAAATCCGCTGCCAGCACCCACGAGGCCCTGGCACGGCTCAATCTTGTCGGACTTGCCGAGGCGAGCCCGGATGAATTGGCCACATTATACCACCAGTAGATGCCCCCAAAATATTGATAGCCGACATTCCATTGAGGAGGCGTCGTTGTGCCGTTGAAGAGCACGCTGCCCACGCCGAGAGAAGGACAAGCCCAGACGGAGGCGGAGTTCGTCTGCGTGGGGTCAAGATTCATATCTTTGGACAAGGAAGCCTGTGGCTGATTGATGGCGTGTTGGTTGTAAGGATCCTTTGTGGTCGCGCTGCCGGTGCCGTCTTTGGAGCGCGCCTCGATGACATAGTCATTATTGTCGCCGGCATAGATGGTCATCCCGATGCCGATCTGCCGGAGATTATTCACGCAGGAAATTTTTTTCGCGCGCTCCTTGGCGGCTGCTAAAGCGGGCAACAACATCGCCGCCAGAATCGCTATAATGGCAATGACGACCAGCAGTTCAATCAAAGTGAAACCGTTCCCCCGGCGACTCTGCAGCGCTGCGGGCAATACGGGACCAACTTCGATTTTTAATGGCGAATTTATTTTTTGCATGTTCACTCGGGATGTTGATCGGGTTTTGCTGCCGGCCGGCTATTTTCATAAAACAATACTGCCTCCCTTCCAGGGGCTCTACCCCACAAAAACATGGGAACGGCAGAGCGTCAGGTGGCAGGGATCGTTGCCAAACCTTGGCCCCAGAAAACGAAGGAGTGAAAGGCGGATTGAAGTAAAATTTCGCTTTCTTCCGGAAGAGCAAATCGGGAGTTCCGTGCCGACGCTTTTTGAAAGACGCCGGCGATATCTTCAAAAACTCGCCCGTGGCGCAGTTCGGCAGTCGTTGTTTCGCCCGGGCAGCGGCGATTTGACGACTCTTGCCGGGCGCTTACGCCGCGATTTCGGCCACCGTCTCAATTTCTTTAAGGTCCGCTTCGCTCAGGTGAACGGACGCGGCCGCAACAACCTCCTCCACCTGCTCCGGCTTGCGCGCGCCGACGATGGCGCCAGTAACGGCGGGATGAAGCAATGTCCAGGCGATTGCAACGGCTCCCGGCGATTCGCCATACCGTTTTCCCACCGAGCGCAACCGTTCCACCAGCGCAAGGTTCGCCGACAGGTTTGGTTCGTTGAAATCAGGATGGTGTTTGCGCCAATCGTCTTCGGGCAACTTCGAGATGCGTTCGCGTGTCATGGCGCCGGTCAACAGTCCCGACGCCATCGGCGAATAAACGATCGTGCCTATTCCCTCGAGCATGCAGTACGGCAGAACTTCCGCGGACACCTCCGGATGCACCAGCGAGAAGCGCGGTTGCAAAGATTTTTGCGGGGGGTGGCGGGTTCTCTGGTGCTTCGAAGTCGAAAGTGCAATCGTGCAGCGCAAAGGACTGAACGTTAATGATTAACCCACCCCGATAGAGAATCTGAGCTCGTGTGAGATCCAACTTGTATCGAAGAACAGACACACCTGCGAATGCGTTTGCCATTCTGGCACGGAGTCCAGAGTGGGAAAAACCGGCTAAATCGTCAAGTTGGATGCGACAGTCAGAGAGCGACATTGTTACCTCATCGGCGATCCCATGACTAGCATGGTTTACGTGAATTCCCAGAATTGGGGAATCGAAACAGTTCGGTAATTCCCGTCTTGTAAAGTTACTCTTCACTTCTGATCGGTATGAGATAAGTTGTCCGGCGGTTTTCCAAAAATCAGGTTGACTTTGTTCTGAACGGATCAGCCGTGAACCAATTCCATTCAGCACGTCAGGGCTCGCATCCGCGTGGACAAGGCGAGCAACCGAAAGGGCGGTTCCAACAGCCGGGACCTGTCGATTAAATTCCGGTTGGGACAGTGCAGCCTGTGAGTGAAGTTCTTTCTCAGTCAGGAGCTTGAGATAGCCAGAGATCTCTTTCATCTGGCCCTTTAGTTCGCTGACGTCGGA
>Ga0137403_10009330_pt1 | contig 10913 bp, 7 predicted proteins | sample CZOMad2_1_16fung_FD_122057 | JGI IMG/M metagenome (GOLD analysis project Ga0137403, IMG submission 122057) | Vadose zone soil fungal communities from Angelo Coast Range Reserve, California, USA - CZOMad2_1_16fungal (Hybrid Assembly) | ecosystem: Environmental > Terrestrial > Soil > Vadose zone...
TATGGTCGTGTAATAAGGATTCCGGATCGACCTTCCGGCCCCCATCGCCCGTCGATAACAGCAGGTCATGGGAAGGCGTGACGACCGCGAAATAATACAAGGGCGAATGGTCCGGAACCAGGCAACGCCGGCTGCCCAGGTCGTAGATCATCAGCGAGGGAGGCCGCGGCTGATTGAGCGGATAGGACTGCCCTACGATAAATAACCGGTGGTTCCATTCGACGCCCCGCAGGAGATTTATTCCCACGTCTTTCCCGGTGCTGTCCTGCAGGGGGATCCGGACAAAACGGTTTCGTTCCAGGCGGTAAAAGCCTTCATCGGCAAGCGCGTAGAAATAGCCGTCGCTGCCATGGATCAGCTGGTTTATGACCGGGTAAAAATTATCGGCTGTATGAATATTCCCGAGGATGCCATGCACCAGGGAATGCAGGCCGGCCCCGTTCGGGATGACCCATAATGAATCCTCTCCCATTTCTACGACATCGTTGATCAGGCTGGTGATCAGTCCATCTTCCGTAGCATAATTGGTGAAGCGGGAACCATCATAAACGCTTAATCCTCCATAGGTGCAGAAATAAAGGCGTCCCTTGCTGTCCTGGAAAATGGAACGCGCCCGGTTGTTGACCAGACCGTTCTTAGGGGTGTACCGGTCAAAGAAGTATTGCTGCGCATGGGAAACAGGACCATGCACAAATGAACAGGCTAATAAACACAAAAAAATGCTGACCCACATACCCGGATGAACTTAAAAGATTCCTTAATGAAGGAGGATTGGACGGGACGGGTTATTGCATCATGCTGACGTTGATCTTATCCTTCATCATTTCACGGACGGTGCTGGCGATACCGGCAGCATCAAAGCCGCATTCACGCTGTAATTCTTTCAAGGTGCCGTGTTCTACGATCCGGTCGGGAATGCCCAGGATCCTCACGGTGGCTTTATAGTCATGTTCCGATTGAAATTCCAGGATTGCCGAGCCGAAACCACCGACCACCGTGCCGTCCTCGACAGTCAGGATCCTGTCGTATCTGCCGAACACCTCGTGCAGGAGCTCCTGGTCCAGCGGCTTGACAAAACGCATGTCGTAGTGAGCGGGATCCAATCCGTCCGCCCTCAGCTCGCGGATAGCGGCGGCGGCAAAATTGCCCGGATGCCCAAGGCTCAGGATCGCGATGTCCCGGCCATCTTTTAATTTTCTTCCCTTGCCGATAACGATCTCCTTCAGGGGCCTCCTCCACTCCGGCATGACGCCTTCACCACGGGGATACCTGATGACGAAGGGTTCCTTCACCGTGTCCAGCTGGGCGGTGTACATGAGGTTGCGCAGCTCGCTCTCGTTCATGGGCGCGCTCACGATCAGATGGGGCACGCAGCGCATATAAGGAATATCGTAGGCCCCATGGTGCGTGGGCCCGTCCTCGCCTACCAGCCCCGCCCTGTCGAGACAGAAGACCACCGGCAATTGCTGGATGGCCACATCGTGTATGACCTGGTCGTAGGCGCGCTGCATGAATGAAGAATAGATATTGCAGAACACTTTCATGCCCTGGGTGGCCATGCCTGCCGACAGCGTAACGGCATGTTGCTCGCAGATGCCTACATCGAAGGCGCGGTCAGGCATCTTTTCCATCATGAACTTCAGGGAAGACCCGCTGGGCATGGCCGGGGTGATCCCGATGATCTTTGGGTTATTCTCCGCCAACTCGATCAGCGTGAGCCCGAATACGTCCTGGTATTTTGGGGGCTGGGGTGTTTCAAATCGTTTCTTATAGATCTCGCCGGTGATCTTGTCGAAAAGGCCGGGCGCATGCCACTTGGTCTGATCTTTTTCCGCCAGGGCATAGCCTTTCCCTTTTACTGTGATGATATGCAATAATTTAGGTCCAGGGATATTCTTCAGGTCATTCAGGGTGTCCACGAGCTTGGTGATATTATTCCCGTCGATCGGGCCGAAATAACGCAGCTTCAGGGCCTCGAACAGGTTGCTGCTCCGGCTGATGAATCCCTTGATACTATGCTCGATCTTACTGGCCATATCGCGGCTGAAATGGCCCCCTACGGGCAATTTGCCGAGGGCTTTCCAGATATCGTCCTTCAGGCGGTTGTAGGTCTGGGAGATCGTAATGTCGGTGAGATATTCCTTGAGCGCGCCCACATTGGGGTCGATGCTCATACAGTTGTCGTTCAGGATGATCAGCATGTCCGTATCCGCCACTCCGGCATGGTTCATGCCTTCGAAAGCCAGACCTGCGGTCATGGCGCCATCCCCGATGATCGCCACTGCTTTTCGGTCCTTTTCCCCTTTGTATTTCGCCGCCATCGCCATGCCCAGGGCCGCGCTGATGGAAGTGGAGGAATGGCCTACGCCAAAGGTATCGTACTCGCTCTCGCCCCGTCTGGGAAAGCCGCTGAGCCCGTTATATTTCCGGTTGGTCACGAAATTATCGCGGCGTCCCGTCAGGATCTTATGGCCATAGGCCTGGTGGCCTACATCCCATACCAGCTGATCATAAGGAGTGTTATACACATAGTGAAGGGCCACCGACAATTCGACTACTCCCAGGCTGGCGGCAAAATGTCCGCCATGGACGCTTACGGTATCAATAATGAACTGGCGCAGCTCGTCGGAAACCTGGTGTAATTGCTCGCGGCCCAGCTTTTTAAGGTCTGCGGGAGAATCTATCTTCTGTAAGAGGGGGCCAGGAGTAATTTCCATCAGTTCTTCTTTATCAGCACAAAAATACGGGTTTATACCGTAGATTCATACTGGATATCCCCCTGAACGCCGGAACGGCTCTTTTTTGTATGCCGGTCCCCACCGATGGCCTACTTATTTGGCCATTAATACAAAAGAAAGGGTGGGGGATACCGGAAAAGGGTAGTTTTGACCGGATCGACTCATTCAACCGTGCGTAATGACTAAGAATACGAGCAGATATTATTGGTGGCTACAGATTGGTGGCTGGAGCTTAGTAGGCCTGTCCATGTTATTCTTTGCCCATACTTTTGAGCAGACCGTCTCCTACTATTACCTAGCAAGGATCCTTACCGTGATCGTGGTTGGAATTATCAGCACCCATTTGCTGCGTGCCGTGATCAAAAAGATGAACTGGCTGATGCTGCCCATCGATAAAGTATTGCCCAAGCTCTTTATCGCGGTGATCATCACCAGCATTTTCTTTATCCTTTTCCAGATGGGCGTCTACCAGGTCTTCAATTTATCTGAGAATAAGAGGAAGCTGGACTTTACCACCCGCCTGCTGGCCAATATGCTTAATATCGGCATCTTTATCATTCCCTGGACCCTGATCTATTATTTCATTCATTATATCGAGAAGAGCAGCAAGCAGCAGCTGGATACTCTTAAGCTGGAAGCCCTGGTCAAGGAGCTGGAACTGAAGACCATCAAATCCCATATCAACCCTCATTTTATTTTCAATGCCCTGAACAGCATTCGCGCCCTGGTCGACGAAAATCCCATACGGGCCCGGACGGCCATCACGGAGCTGAGCAATATCCTGCGCAGCAGTATGCAGGCTGAAAAACTGGAAACGGTGACCTTTGAAAAAGAGCTGAATATCGTCAAGGATTACCTGGCCCTGGAACATATCAGGTTCGAGGACAGGCTCCAGATCGAGTATGATATCGACGAGGATACACTGGATCAGCCGATCCCTCCGATGATGTTGCAGACCCTGGTGGAGAATGCCATCAAGCATGGCATCAGCAAACAGGTGAACGGAGGCAGGGTCAAGATCAGCTCCGACTTCAGGGACGATTATCACGAGCTGGTGATCCAGAACACCGGCTTCCTTAACGGAGCCGCCAACGGGGATGGCTTTGGCCTTGCCAGTACGAAGAACAGGCTGATGTTATTATTCGGCCAGAAAGCTAACTTTGATATACGGGAGGTAAACGGTAATACAGTAGAAGCCAGGATAACGATCCCGGTATCTCTTGCGAAATAATCCTGTTGACCAATAAAAAAATTAATCTGACTGATAACATCCCGGGTATAAAGGTATGCGGGCAAATAAATCCATATGATCAGAGCTATTATTATCGACGATGAGCGCTTAGCCAGGAATGAACTCAAGAAATTATTGCTGGATTTTCCCGAGATCGAAGTGATCGCCGAGGCGGCCAACGCCAATGAAGGGGTAGAAAAGATCGACAGCCTGAATCCCGACCTCATTTTTCTCGATATACAGATGCCTGGCAAGACGGGTTTCGACATGCTCTCCGAACTGGAAAGGGCGCCCAATGTCATTTTCACCACCGCCTATGATGAATATGCGCTGAAGGCCTTCGAGGTGAATGCCCTGGATTACCTGCTGAAGCCGGTGGAGCCCAAACGGCTTGCCGACGCCCTGCAGAAGCTGCAGGTCGAAGAGGACAAAGAACCCCTGTCCGACCATCCGATCTCCGTCAACCGCAGCATCCTGAATGAGCACGACCAGGTATTCGTCAAGGACGGAGAACGCTGCTGGTTCGTCAGGCTGTCGGATATCCGGCTGTTCGAGAGCGTAGGTAATTATGCCAAAGTGTATTTCGGCCCGAACAAGCCCCTGATCCTTAAATCCCTGAACGCCCTGGAAGAAAGGCTGGATGAAAAAGTATTCTTCAGGGCCAACCGGAAACATATTGTCAACCTGCGCCTGATCGAAAAGATCGAGCCCTATTTCAATGGCGGACTGTTGCTGGAAATGAAGGGAGGCGAAAAGATCGAGGTCAGTCGCCGCCAGACCGTAAAATTCAAGGAGATGATGAGTCTCTGAATGGCTGATCACTGAGAAAATCAATAACTATGCGCAATCGAATCCTGACCGCTTGCCTTATCCTGTCTTCCGCCCTGCTGTCCAGCCGGCTGCCGGCCCAGGATATCGACAAGATCATCAATCCCACCGAAGTAGAGAATATCGAGAAAGTGCTTTCTGCCGATGATATGCAGGGCCGCCGCCCTTTCACTCCCGGCATTGAGAAAGCGGCTGATTTTATTGAAGCTCAGTTCAGGGCCGCGGGTCTGCAGAGCTGGAATAACAGCGGCAGCTACCGACAGCCTTTCTCCATGATCCGCGCGAAGAAATTGTACCAAACCGGTGACCTGGACGGCGTCCAGGTGTCGGGGGAAAATATTATTGCCGTCTATTCGGCGCAGCCGCACCTGGAGATCAATGAGAACAGCGGTTATGAAAAGGTATATGTCAAGGCGGGAGACGCTCCTTCGTCCCTTTATAAACATACGCAGGCTCTGAAGAACCGGATTGTCTTCGTTGATACCAGCTTTTCAAGGAATTTCAGCCGCCTGGCCACTCCGGGACGGCCGAGCTTCGCCTCCGCCGTGAACGTGGTCTTTATCCTCACCGCCAAAGAGCCTGCTCACTATACGATAAAGATCGATCAGGAAATCACGGAACAGAAACTGGCCAATGTGGTCGGCATCCTTCCGGGACGCAGCAAAGAAAAGGAATTCGTGATCTTTTCGGGACACTATGATCACCTGGGTATCGGCAAGCCCGATGCGAAAGGGGATTCAATATACAACGGCGCCAATGACGACGCCTCGGGTACGACGGCCGTGATCATGCTGGCCAGGTATTTTGCCCAAAGGCAGGACAATGAACGTACCCTCATCTTCGCCACGTTCACGGCAGAAGAAATGGGCGGATTCGGATCGCAGTATTTTTCCCGGCAATTCGATCCGGGCGCTGTAGCAGCCATGTTCAATATAGAAATGATCGGCACGGAGAGTAAGTGGGGAACGAATTCGGCTTATATCACCGGCTATGAGCGCACGGATATGGGGAAGATCCTGGAAAAAAATCTTGAAGGAAGCCCATTCCGTTTTTACCCCGACCCCTATCCGACGGAGCAACTGTTCTACCGGTCCGATAATGCGACGCTGGCCAGGCAGGGCGTGCCCGCTCATACACTTTCTACGTCCAAGATGGATTCGGAAAAATATTATCATAAACAGGGAGACGAGATCGGCACGCTGGATATGAATAATATGGCGCAGGTCATTAAGTCCGTAGCCGTCAGCTCGCGATCGATCGTCGCCGGAAAAGATACTCCTTCCAGGGTGGATACGAGCCAGCTACGATAGGGGTCCGATCCAGGTACTTCTTTCCTTAGGGCCCCGGGCTGGTGGGCCTCAGCCTTTCACGCATTCCACATAGACGGATTCTTCGGATCGTTCGTTCAGGTCGAGGCTTCCGATCAACGCGGGATCCATCGTGGTCTCGCCGGCCTTGAGCAACTGAATATTCCTGAAGTCATGCTGTTTCAGCAGGAGAACGATCGTGGCCCCGTTCAGCACGATCCCTCCCCGCATATTGGGGCGGAGCAGGAATTTTAATTTTTCGCGGAAGCCGAATTCCTGCATCCCCAGCGGCACATATTGGAAGAGAATGGTGGTATCCCTGTGCTGAAGGAACTCGTCGACCCGCATATCGAAGTCGAAAAAGGACAATCGGACAGTCCCCCCAGGTCTTAAGACGCGTCTGGTCTCCGCTAAAAAAATATTCAGCTGACGGTGGCTGAGGCACCAGCCGATCATATGCGAACTGTAGCATAGATCGACGGAATTATCAGGAAAAGGAAGTTTCAGGCAATCGGCCCGGAGAAATTCCTTTTTTTTTGTCTTTAGTTTTTTAGCGAATTCGAGCTGGTGTACGTTGATAACGCGGGATCTCAAAAATAAGCGCAATACGGGTACGGGAAATTTTGAAAGTATGGTGGTCGGGCTGTTATCGATATTGATAAAACCGTCGAGCAATGTGTTCCCGCAACCGATATTCAGCTTCATGATTGCAATTTTTTAAAAGTACTACAATCATTTCATATTTCGCTCGCTGCCGGGCTGGTGAAGGCGCTGAAAGAAAAGAGCGGCCCGCCGACTTCCGACTCAACCCGGGTTGTTGCTGGGGTGCGAGCGCCGATGTTGTTGCAGGAATAAGGGGCGGGGCGTTTATGCTGTCGCCGCTACCATCTCCATTTCGTCCGCACTGGGCCCGTAACTGCCGGGAATGGGTATGTCAAGCAAGCGGAGGAAGACTCCCAGCTGAGCGCGGTGATGCACGGTCTGGCAATAGGCAATGCGGATCATCTCGCCCTTGGTCATGACCGCCCAGACCTGTTCTCCATCCCTTAAGGTCCAGCTTTCATCCAGGAGCTCAGGGGTAGCAGCAGCCAACTGCGTCCTTCCATCGATGAGGGTCCTTTCAAAATAAGCCAGCAATTCCTCCGTAGTATTCAGGACCTCCTGCTTGTAAGGATTAGCGGAAAAATCCAGCCCGTCGGTAGTGAGCGTCATCGAGACCCAGCCCGGCAATTCCCCGATATGGGTGGCCAATTGCTGGATGGTCATGCTCCTGGGGTGTGGTTTCCAGCTGAAATATTCAGTGGGTATGCGTTCCAGCATATTGCGGGTGGTGGCGGCTTCCTGATCCATTTCTTTTAACAGCGCTTCAATAGTGGTTGACATAAAATTGTGTTTTGAGTTTTGTATTTTGTTGACAATACAAAGAAAACACCCCTTAGTGTCAGCATTATGTCAGCAGGATCTACGGCGGCGAAAATATTTTTTTACGGGCCGTAAACCGCGGTGCGCGGATAGGACAGAATGCCAGGATTTATTGCCGGATAAGCATCCTGGCTATTTTCCCAGCTCCTCCAGCATTGCTTCGGTGAGCGCAAGGTCGGCGGCGGCCATATTCTCTTCCAGGTGCCTGACGCTGGAAGTTCCGGGGATCAGCAGGATATTGGGTGAATGATGCAGGAGCCAGGCCAGGGCTACCTGGTGCACCGTTGCGCCGGCCTTCTTCGCGACCCGTTTGATCGCCTCCATATCCTCCACGGCTCCTGCATTCAGCGGGTACCAGGGGATGAAGGCCAGGTCATTCTCTTCGCAATATTTCAGGACAGGCTCCCATCGACGGTTGTCCAGGCTATACATATTCTGTACGGATACCACTTTGATGTATTTCTCCGTTTTTTTGATCGTGGCGACATCGACCTCGGAAAGACCGATATGTTTGATCAGCTTTTTCTCCTGGGCATCCTGGAGGAATTCCAGGGATCTTTCCAGGGGGACTTTGGGGTCGACGCGGTGCAGCTGGTACAGGTCGATCTGGTCCAACTTCAGCCTTTCCAGGCTTCCGGCCAGTGCCTCCTTCAGATGGTCGGGGTGCGAATTGACGGGCCATTGATTGGGTCCTGTGCGGGTGAGTCCGCCCTTGGTGGCGATGACCAGACCGGATGGATAGGGATATAAGGCTTCCGCGATCAGCTGCTCGGAGACATAAGGGCCATAGCTATCCGCCGTATCGATAAAATTCACGCCGAGATCCACCGCTCTTTTTAATACCCGTATCGATTCGGCCTTGTCTTTAGGCGGCCCCCAGATGCCATCTCCCGTGATACGCATGGCGCCATATCCCATCCGGCGGACCCTGAGGTCGTCGCCGATCCTGAAATCTTGTTTTACTAAGGTTTCTTTGCTCATATGGAATCAATTTTATTTTCGGATGATGTGCGCGGCTATGAGAAAATAACGGCTGGGCTGAAAAATAGTTCATCCATTGAGCCTCTTCCACACCCAGCGCAGCAGCAACGCGAGCCCGAGGATGGACAGGACGATCAGTATTTCCCGCAGCAGGGAGTGGGCGGGTCTGAATTTTATAGCCTGGGTATCACCCGACAGGATGGGTGCGGCCCAGTAATAGGGCAGGGCCCTTTCGTGGGAGATGTTCTTTATATAGTCGGTCTTGGCATGCTGCAAGGCCAGGTCCAGCGGCATGCCTTCGGAGAGATAATGATAAAATAATTCGGTGATGCTATAGGTGGACTGGTCATCGACTGCCCATAGATTGGTGACGGAAGAAGGGATCCCTATGGCGGCGAACCCACGATTGAAGCTGAATACGCCTTCCCCTTCGTAGACCCGTCCATTTCCCGTTTCGCAGGCGGATAATACGATCAGGCGGGTGACGGGCCTGCTGTCGGGTATCAGATCCGTCAGGGATAAGGACGAGTCTGCAAACCAGATCTGTGGATCGCTGCTGTTGCCGTCCGCGCCAAGGCTCACACTGCCGGTACCGGGAAGGCTGCTTCTGTTCCCGGTGGCGCCGCTGCCAAGACTATCCCGGGGCCCGCGGGCAGCATCCCCGATGCTCCGAACTCCTATGGTGCTGCGAAGGCCATCCGAGGCATGGGTGTACAACTGGATGATCTTAAATCCATAGAACTGGCGGAGAAAATTATTGCGGGTGGCCTGCACCGAGAGCAGGCTGCTCGTGTTATTGAAATAGGATGCGATCCTGCCCAGCGAATGTTCGCTGCCGGGCAGCGCGGGAAGGCCCAGGCCTGCCGAATAATGAACGGGGGCCACTCCCAGGAAGTCGCCGTTCACCCGCGTCGGGGAAGTATCGGAATGATTGAGCAGGTAACGTGCGGAATAGGTATAGCTGACCGCATGGCCTTCGAGAAAATAGACGGGATTGCGCGTATCGTTCTTTACGACGAGCGCCTCGAAGGGGAAGAACCGGCCATCCGGCGAGATAATGATCCTTCCATCGGGCAAGGGTCGATCCCCGAAGATCAGCCTGTATAAATGCCCGGCTGCCTTTGTAAAGTCGCCGAAATGATCATTGAGCTGGTCGGGATTGGAAAGGGCGGTAAGATAGAGCCGGAGCGTGCTGTCGAAATCATGCTTGTCGATGCGGGATAAATGGCTGCCCGACCGGTCCGTCAGCAGGGTGTAAACGGCCTTGTCCCCGGAAAATAATTCCAGGAAGGCCTGGTGATCGGTGAGCAGCGATTCCTGCACATTCCGCAACCCGATCCGGCTGGTGTCCAGGAATCCCTGGTAATACAGGGGATACTTTTTTTTGATCAGCTGTTCCCTGCGGGCCAGTTCCTGACGTGCGCCAAGGAGTTCCCTTTCGATGGGTTCCCGGGACGCAGGAATGCCGCTCAGCTGCCGGTCCAGTTGCAGGATCTTCCTTTTTACCTGTGCGAGTTTCAGGAACTCTTCATTGTTCAGCCAGTGTTGCTCGCTCAGCTGATCGGACAGCAGGGCGGCTTTGCTCTTCTCGAAGAAATAAAAGGCCTGCCGGGGATCGTCGTCCAGATAACAGGCCTCGATGGCATTCTCATAGAGGCGCCGGTAATTAGCCCGCCAGAAGAGCTTTGAAAAAGTTTCTGTCTGGGCCGCCCGGATCTTGTCGAGCAATTGGTCGATCGTCGCGTACGTGGCGATCGCCTGCCGGAGAGACGCAGTTGCTCCGAAGGCTTTGTGTTCGCTGATTTCCTTTTCCCGAAAACTCTTATATTTTTTCAGGTATGCATCCCCTTTATCCAGGATCATCTCTACCAGGTACTCGACAAAAGTCCCGTCCACGAGTCCCGCGGCGCCACTCTGCAATAATTTTTTCTCGTCCATTCCCGGCTCCAGGACCCCGAATGATCGCCCGAAATAAAGAAAAGCGGAATCATAAAGCCCCTTCTCCACATATACTTTGGCGATATCATCGAAAAGAGCTATCGAGTCGGGCGTGATCGCATAGCGCAGCGCTTTATTAAAACAGCGCAGCGCTGAATTATACTGATGCAGGTGTTTAAAATAAAGCACGTCCCCCAGGTTGATCAGCGTTTCCGCACAGCCTTTATAATTCCCGATCCGTTCATTATAAGTAAAAGATCTTTGGGAATACAGAACGGCTTTTCTGGAATCCCCTTTTGCCGCATTGGCCCTTGCCAGGAAGTCGTATAAGACTCCCAGGTATTCTTTATTGCCTTTTTCCTGGCATTCTGCGAGCACTTTTTCCGATAATTCCGCGCTCTCATCGTATTTCTTCAGTTTGAGCAGGGAATTGATCTTCCAGGTCAGGTAATTATAAATATTTCCGGG
>Ga0137403_10009331_pt1 | contig 10913 bp, 5 predicted proteins | sample CZOMad2_1_16fung_FD_122057 | JGI IMG/M metagenome (GOLD analysis project Ga0137403, IMG submission 122057) | Vadose zone soil fungal communities from Angelo Coast Range Reserve, California, USA - CZOMad2_1_16fungal (Hybrid Assembly) | ecosystem: Environmental > Terrestrial > Soil > Vadose zone...
CCTCCGCCTCCGCTGCGAGTGTGAGAAGCGTGTCGAGTTCGCCTTCCAAGTCGGTGAAGTCTTCCCGCGGGAGGGACGCGAGCCTTTGCCGCAGCTGTGTTTGCTCCGCTAAAATTTTCACGGCATCGAAAAGGGAAAGACCCTTTATTTGCCGACGTGTTTCCGTCAGCAATTGAAGCGGTGAAGAAACAACACCCGCGGCGGCCAAGTCGGCATCGATTCTAAAACGGTTCCCGTCACCTTCGCAGAAAATCGCCAGATCATGGTCGGCGATTCCAAAAACTTCGCGCAAAACACCGACGATCTCGTAAGCATTCCGCGGATCGATCACGATCGTACAGAGCGCGGTCAGCCAGGCATAGGCGGGATTGTCGCCCTTCAAGTCGCTTTCGGATTGGATGGCAACGGGCAGACTGATACGTCGTAAGGCTGTCGCCATCGTTCGGAGCCAGAGCTTTCGCGGGCAAAGAATCGCCACGTTGCGCCACGTGTTTGCGCGCAATTTTTCGAGTCCCGTTTTTTTGATCCAGACCGCGAGCACGTCCGCTTCGATCCGGGCTTTCTGATAATCTTTCGGCTTTTCGCCGGCGGGCAGCAAGCCTGCGCCGACCGAAACTCGAATAACCTGGCCCGGTAGAACATCAGGACGCGGTTGCAGCTCGACAAATTTTATCTGCCCGTTCTTTTCGTTTAGAAGTTGGCGAAAAGTGTCGTTCACAAAATCGAGCTGCCGCTGATCGAGCCGAAACGTCACCGGGAATTCGAGTTCGTCCGCCGAAGCGCCGCGGAGAAGCGCGCGATGAATAGCGCGGTAATTGTTCAGATCGGCGCGGTCGCGATAGATCGATTGCTGGAAATCGCCGACCATGCAGAAATGGCCGGGCTGCGGTGGCGCGGTTTCAGTCTCCAGCCATCGGCCAGTTGCATCTGGCGGACGGGTGATTTCCGTGAGCACGGAGAATTGGGCCGGATCTGTATCCTGAGCTTCGTCCAGGATAACGCGGAAGTTTTCTTCGCGCAGACGACGGGACGCGGTGGGATGTTGCAGCAATTCGTCCGCAAGGGCGACCTGATCTGGGTAAGTGACCAGGCCGCGTTCGATCCGGAAATCGCGGAAATCACGTTGCACTTCAGCGGCAACGCAGAGTGCGGCATCCGCCACCCAGGTGCGCAGCGGTGCAAAGGCCTTATCCCAACGCTGCAGAAAATCTCGCGCGCTACTGGAGCGAACAGGCCAACGGACGAATTCCCAACCGGCGCGGTAGCGTCGTTCCCAATCGGTCAGTGCCGCTTTCGAGTTTGCGATTGTTTCCTGCGAGGCAGTTGCTGCAATCGCCGCGTGCACCGGTTTGGAATCGACTGTTGGACATGGGCCGATATTGCCCGTGGCCGAAAGAATCGAGCGGGCATTGCGTCCGAGTTCCATCAGCTGACGCGCGGGCGCCAATCGGAAAAGAGCCGCGCGCGTTTCCGCGCTCAAGTTCCGGCCGATGTGGTGATGTTCCTGCACGAATGCTTCCCACAGTTCTTCATCATCCTCCGCCACGAGATCGAGGGGCGAGGGCAGGCCAAGATAGTGGCCGTAATTCGTAAGCAGCTTCATGCAAAAGCTGTGAATTGTGCCGAAGAAAGCGCGATTGAAGGCGGCCTGAATGGCCGGTGGGCGACGTTCTTCAAGAATGCGTTGCCGTGTTCGCTGCTGCATTTCGTCGGCTGCGCGATGCGTAAAAGTGACCACGACAAACTTTGGCAAGATCTCGACGGCGTCTGCGGCCCTCGCGAGCTGAACAATGCGCTCGGTGATCGCGTAGGTTTTGCCCGAACCGGCGGAAGCGACCACTGAGAAATTGCGGTCGAGTTCTTCGGCGAACCGTCGCCGTGCCGAATGATCGCTTGGCTTGTTCACCAAAACATGTCCTCCTCATCGCGGACCAGCGCCGGATGTGTTAGCTCCCACCGCTGCTCGAGGATGTCCGGATCGATGGCGAGCGTCGCGAGCGGATAATCGTCCATGAACCGGTAGGCGGAGCGCAATGGACCGTGCATTCCGAAAACGCCCGTTCGTTGCATCTTGGCGAGCGCGGCAAAAATATCTGCTTCGCTCGAAAAATCGGAACCGGAGATCTGCGGCTCGAGTGGCCTGACAAGTGGAGAGAGCAGACTGACCTCGATCCGTTGGGCGCCGAGAACGCGCGCGGCCAGGGCGTAGAGACCAAGCTGCAACGCCGAACCATCGAGCAGTTTTTTCTTTAGAGCGGGCCTTCGTCCATCAGCATCCTGCCGCCCGGCGGTGAGTGCCTTTTTTGCGCCGGTCTTGTAATCGACGATCCAAAGCTCCTGTGCGGCGAGGGAACCCGGTGTCGGTTCTGTGCGGGCGAGAAGGAGATCAATCCGTCCGCGCAGGGAAAGAATTGCGCTCTGGGCTGGCTCGAAATCTCCCTCGACATTCCACTCCGTGGCCATCCATGGCCACTCCGTGATGGTTGCAAGTTTGTCAGCGAGCGCGCGCGCCAGAAAGATCGCGTTGCGCCAGCCACCGCTCCACCAATCAGGCACCGGTTTCCCAGCCGCCTCACAAAGACGCGTAACTTCAGAACGTTTTGTTTCCGCCGCGGCGCAAACGCGTCGCTCGATTTCGGCGGAGTCCGGCAAGCGCGTAAATGTTTTCGCTGTTCCAGCGGCGATAGCGGCCAACCAATCGTGCACCCACTTTCCGCTCGAGCTATTCCAGAGATTGACGCTTTCGTCGGCCGCTTTGATGCCGAGATATTTTTTCAACCAGACGAGAGCGGGCGTAGCGATCAGTTGCTCGAATTCGGTCACACTCAAACTCGGAACGGCGGACGGCTTGGAACGGAAGGCGAAATCATATTCACCCGACGGGACATTGGGATCGCGGCGAGCATCGTAGGCGACACGCGTCGGTTCGTTTGTTTTCAATGCTGGCGCGTCGCTCTTCTTCCGATCGCTGGCTTCGTCGAGCCAGCTCCGGGTCTGCACTTGCAGCTGACTCATTGCCTTCTGCGTCAGCGGACTGTGATATGCCCGCTGATAATGCCGTGTGAACAGCTCGCTCGGATCCCAGAGGCGTTCCGGCGCATCCTCCTGTACGAGGCTGGCGGTGAATGTGATTTTCTCCGTTGCAGATTCGAGGAGAGTTTCGAATTGCCTGAGCGCTATCTGGCGCCGCTCGGCCGGGCCGAGATAAAGCGTATGATTCTCCTGAATTGCGGTATGACCTTCGCCTTGGCGACCTTGGCGCGCGGCGCGGCGATTTAGTTTCTGGATACTGCCGTTAAATGCATCGATCTCGTCTTGCCGTGCGAATTCGCCGGTCTCGCGCGGTGGCCATGAACCTTCATTCCAGCCCGCGAGAATGAGGTGCGACCATTTCTGGCCGTGGGTCTGCGGAACGGCCAGGAGTTGGACGCGTGCGTAGGGATGATCGCCGGACGGTTCGCGCGCGGCGGTAAAGGTGGACGCGATTTCGCCCAGCCAACGCAGATAAAGCGCGCGGGAAAATTCGATATCCAGTTTACCGACCCAATCGCCGGTACGTTGCGAAATCTCCATCCAATGCGACTTCCAACCGAGTCGGTTAAGCGCGGCTTTTGTTGCGAGAAGGAATTCGGAGAAACGAGCGCGCGCGGGGAGAAATGGAATTGAGTCCAGCGCCGCGGCCACCTTTTCTTTTTTGCCTCCGGATTCCTGCGCGCAGAAGCGTCGCAAAATGTCCAGATCGTCGATCAGCACCTCCGCATAGGCGGAGCGCAAGGTTCGCTCAAAGGCGTTCAAGCTGAGATTAGAAAATAGTTCAGCGTGGTCAGAGAGGGCGTTAACGAAATGAAGGAGTGAGTTAATGCGCGGGCTTTCCTGAAGCCGAAGCCATGCGCGCCAATCAGCCGCCTCGAAAATTCCCGGGAGAAAATGTGCCACACCGTCGTGGTGCGAAATATCCAGTCGAGCGAGCGCATTTGCGACCAGGCGGGGCAGGGCGCCCGCGCCGGAGAAAACGATGCCGACGCGATCGCAGGCCGGGTCTGCGAGAAAATCCAGGCATTGCTGCGCGACGGCCTCGGCTTGCTCCCTTGTGTCTGCGCCAACCACAAACGATCGATCTACGGAAGCAACGGATGCACCTCGCATTTCTTCCTCACTGAACAGGCTGTCGGTAATTTGATTCATCGGCAGCGATATCGGCTTCGCTTCGCCAAATGCTTCTTCCCAAGTGCCGACCCAGGTTTCGTCAATGTCACGTGCTACATCGCAGGGATCATCCAGAAGAACGGTCGCCTCCTTCGAGGAAACGACGGCTGCTTGGAGCAAAGGCCAGAGCGGCCAGTGGGCGCCGTTAAATCCCGTCACCAGAATATTGGCAAAAGTCGGCGGACTCGCGAGGGCCTGACTGAGTGCCCGCCGATCAGCAGTGTGAATCAATTCGAAGCCGCAATCCGCGAGCCGCTGTTGAAATCGCGTCGCGATCTCACGTAAAGCTGGAAGTTCCACCGCGGAAAAATCCCAACCCGCGGCTCCGAGTTGATCGATCGTGCGAAGCAAATGGTCCGGCGCTCGCGCCACAGATTTTGCAGCGAGAAAGTCGGCTTCCAACATTCGTTTTTCCCGTAACGCTGGATCTTCCGGGAGCTTCATGCATTCCTCCGCGGCAATCGAAAGGAGAAGGCGCAAATGCTCACGCAGCGCAAGGCGCATCTTGCTTCGCGCGGCCAGCAGTTCCCGCAGTTCGGCTGGAGAAACGAATCGGATCCCCAGCAGCGATACGCCCCGATCGAGCAGGAGCCCTTTGATTGCGTAAGCCTGACTGCGAAAGGGCACTGCGACTAAAGTCGGTTGTCGTTGCTGCCAGGAGACGCGACCGGCGGCTTGAAACCATGGCAGGAGAACAGTCTCCCACGCCGCGTGAAACGACGCGCCGGTGTGTAACGAGATCTTGGTTGAAGGTCGGTCAGCCTCGACGCGCTTTTTCGGCATCGTTCAATCTAGCTCGCCGCTCGCCGTCGTCATCGATTGCTTCGCAAGCGTGCGCTTATCGCCCATGCGTCGCGTGAACCCTTCGCGATCGAGTCGTTCAAGAAATGGAACCATGATTCGCCTCGAACTCTCCAGTGCCTGCCGCAGTTCGCTCACCGTTGCCGGTCCGTTTTTGGAAATGAAATCACCGACTGCACTTTTCATGCGTTCAAAGTTCTCGCGCAACAGCACCACGTCCGGAGAGATTTCGGTTACCTTTCCGCTCTCCATTAAAAATTTGAGAGCCCGTTGCCCCTGCGGGTCCGCCTCAAGTTCTCTACGCGGCGGCGGATCGAACGGTTTCCTGGATAAGTATTCGTGAATTTTCTCTGCGAGAGGCTGCAGATTTTCTGGCAAAGCTGGCCGATGTGAGCGCCGCGTAATTGTTGATTCTTTCCGAATGAAATCAGACGAACACAGATCCACCATCAGCGCCTGGAAAACGTCGGTCGGTTTGTCGCGCAGCGCGGCGCGGAGATCGCTCAAGTTGTAAGCAACTCGTTCGGGATTCTTGCTCAGTGCGTCGTCGATCAGATGAGTGGCGCGGTCTCGCAAAGCCCGCCAGTTGCCTGGGTTGGCCGCGATTTTTTCATGTATGACAATCTCCTTATCGCGCTGCAGGTCCAGTAAGGCGTCAGAGATCTCGGTGCTACTGAAGCGAGATTTGCCAAGGAGACCTGGAATTTTCACAATTCCGCGCAGTCCAACTTCAGAGCGCACCCAAAGACGGACATCATCCGGGGCCGCGGCCCGACCCATCAGCAATTTCCGTTTCGCCTCAGCGCGAAATTCCGCGCTATTTGGATCCAGCACCATTCCACCTGCGAGGGTATGTTGTTCAGACGGATCGCGAATAACAAAACGATCGCCGGCAAATGCAAAGATTGGCGATGCGAGTCTCAGCCGGACAATCTCGTTTTTACCTGGTTCAAGAGCCCGATTTTTCAGAAGCGTGATCTTTGCCGCGATGCGCGACGTCCCATGATGAAGATACACCGACGAACCGCTTTTCAGCGGCCGCGCGCCGGCATTTTCGCGAGAAAGTCGCGGTGATTTTTCCAGGAGAGCAATGAGCGTCGAATTTGCAGGATCGAAATCGGCAATCGTCACAACGTTTCCACGGGTAATCTGGTCGACGCTGACGTCCGGCAGATTAATTGCCGTCCGCGTTCCCGGTTCGGCGACTTCCAAATCGCGCCCGTGACTCTGAATCGACCGAATGCGCCCCTCGAGAGTCCCGGGTTGGACAACAATTCTCTGCTCGCGGCGCAGTTGTCCGCCCGTCAATGTTCCCGTAACAACGGTGCCGATTCCGCGCAGCGTAAACACCCGATCAATAAACAAGCGCGGCTTTCCGTAGTCGCGCGGTGGGCGCATGGTGGCGAACTCACTGGTGAGGGCGCTTTTCAAGTTCTCAATACCATCACCGTTGCGAATCGAGGTCGGGATGATTTGTGCATTTGCGAAGGGACTGTGGGTCAAACGATCACGAATTTGCCGCGTGGCTCTATCGATCCCGCCGAGATCGCTTTTTGTAAGGGCCACCACAGCTCGTTCGACTCCGAGGTAAGTCAGGATTTGCAGATGCTCCTCCGTTTGCTGCATCCAGCCATCGTCGGCGGCAACAACCAAAAGCGCGAGATCGATCGAGCCGACACCAGCAATCATGTTTCGAACGAAATCTTCGTGACCGGGCACATCAACGATTCCTGCCTGTATTTTGTCGCCGTTCGGGGCGGTCAAATTTAATTCGGCAAACCCAAGATCGATTGTGATTTGCCTTTCCCTTTCCTCGGGCAGCCGATCGGGGTCTGTTCCTGTGAGCGCCTTCACCAGCGCGCTTTTGCCGTGATCGACATGTCCGGCAGTCGCGAGGATGAAATGCTTCGTCATGTCCCAACCCCAAGGTCAAAGATGCGGTGTCATCCTGAACGACGTGAAGGACCTCTCACAGGTTGATCACACAATCTAAGCAGTGTATTCCGGCTTCGATTGTGAGGTCCCTCGCTCCGCTCGAATGACAAGGCTGTTGAGTTCAAAGGCTTTCGGAGCAGACACTGCGAATTGAGTTGGCTACGAGATCGTCTTGCTCCGGAAGAATTGTGCGCATGTCGAGTTTTAAACGCTCATTGGAGATATAACCGACGATCGGTGGCGTTGCGCTGCGCAAACGAGCGGCGAATTCCGCAGGCGAACAATTTTTCGGCAGTATTTCAATCGCAACAGACGACATCATTGATTTTGGCAATGTGCCACCGCCGACTCTGCCTCTGCTGCGGCCAATCGCGATCTGGAACGGCAAGTCGCTCAGACGGTCCTTCATCGCTACGGCTCGGTTGCGCAACTCGTCTTCGGTGGCTCGTAACATCTTAATCGCCGGAATTTCTGCCGCCCGTTGGTTGAGGTGAAGATCGATCGTCGCGTGCAACGCGGCGAAACAAAGCTTGTCACAACGCAAAGCCCGAAATAGAGGGTCGCGTTTCAAGGCAGCTACCAATCGCTTCTTCCCGACGATGATGCCCGCCTGCGGTCCGCCGAAAAGTTTGTCGCCGCTAAAGCACACCAGATCCGATCCGGCTTTCAATGCTTCCGAGGGTGTCGGTTCGTGCTCGGCGATTCCAAATTGCTCGGTCGGCACAACCGCGCCGCTGCCCAAATCCTCGACAAAAGGAATCCGCTTTTTTCGCGCAAGCGCTGCAATGGATGCTGTGGGCGGCGACTCGACAAAACCGCTCATGAAAAAATTGCTGCGATGAACTTTCAGAATCATTGCGCTCCCGCGACCAATCGCGCGCCTGTAATCATCGAGGGTTGTTTTGTTAGTGGCGCCGACCTCACGCAATACGGCGCCCGTGGCTTCGATTATTTCGCTAATTCGAAAACCGCCCCCGATTTGAACGATCTCGCCGCGTGAAATGATGATTTCGTGTTTAGGCGGCGCACCCTGACCACGGCGGGCAGGTTGTGGTCGGGCCCTCCTATCCTTTGCCGCAAGATGGTGAACGATCAGAACGAGAGCTGCCGCGCAATTGTTGACTACCGTGGCGGCTTCAGCTCCGCAAAGCAGCGCCAGCGCATTCTCGATATACGCGCCACGATGGCCGCGTTCACCAGTTGCAAGATCGTATTCGAGATTGGAATAGCCTGAGCCGATTTCGGCGAGAGCGCGGATGGCCTCGGGTGCGATCGGCGCGCGACCGAAATTTGTATGAATTACAATCCCGGTTCCGTTGATGACCTGTTGCAGTCGGCTGGCGCGAAACAGCTCAAGCGAACGACGGAGCTCTTCCACTGTGGATCCAATTTCCTGGACCTGCCCGCTGCTCCGTGCCTTCGATAGTTCCCGTCGGACCAGATCGACAACCAGTGGACGCGGCAGCCTGCTCGCCGTGGCGAGCTCATGTTCGCCCAACGCATCAAGAAGCTTATTAACAGCAGGAATTTCCCGGCGCGAACGCGGTTTCATTCTTTCACGCGTATCCGTCGACCACGGGGCCGATGGGCAATGATTCTTCCGATGACAGCAGCGCAAGGCGTTCGCCTTTGCCGCAAGAGTCCAAGCACTTTCTCAAGCTTTGCCGCTGGGACGCAGAGCAGTAATCCGCCGCTGGTTTGCGCGTCGGTCAGGAGAATTCGTCGCGAATCATCCGTGCTCCCCCAATCGACAGCTACGGTTGTGGCGACCAGATTTTCGCGACTTCCTCCCGGAATACAGGCTTGTTCGATCAAATCGGCGATCTCCTCGGCAATCATAGGGACTGCGCTCGAATCGACTTCAGCAGAGACGCCGCTGGCGCGACACAGTGAAACCAAATGGCCCATCAATCCGTAACCGGTTATGTCGGTCGCTGCGCGCACTAGGCGGAGCTCGGCCAGCTCGGCGCCTACCGTGTTTACTTTCGACATCAGCGCGATAACCCTTTTCTGAAGTGTGCGCGATGCGACTCCGCGCTTGATCGCAGTAGTGGCGATGCCTGTGCCCAGCGGCTTGGTCAACACCAGCAGATCGCCAGGTCGCGCATTGGCGTTCGTTGTCAGACGGCGAACATCGATGATTCCGGTAACCGCCAGTCCGTAAATTGGCTCCGGATTGCGAATGGAATGACCCCCGATGATGGCGCAGCCCACCTCGGCTGCTTTGGCCAGACCGCCCCGTAAAATCGCAGCAATCACTCTTGGCCTCACCAGGTCGGCAGGGAAGCCAACAATATTTAGTGCGGTCAAGGGACGCCCGCCCATTGCAAAGATATCCGAGAGCGAGTTGGCGGCCGCGATTTGTCCGTAGGAGAAAGGATCGTCCACAATCGGTGTAAAAAAATCTACGGTTTGTACGAGGGCGCGATGGCGATCCAGGCGATAAACGCCGGCATCGTCGAACGTGGTCGAGTTCACGATAACTTTTGGGTCCAAGGAAAGCGGAAGCTGCGGCAAAACTTGTCGCAGGGCCTGTTGGCTCAATTTGGAAGCTCACCCGGCGCAGGATGAAAGCGAAGTCAGTTTACGGACTTGCTCACGTGACATTTGGAATCACCTCCTTTCCAGATTTTCGATTTTCGAATTTCAATTTGTGAATGAAGAAAATTACCCGTGATGAGCGAGCGCAATCGCAAATCGCAAATCGGAAATCAAAAATGGAATGGCGGAGAGGATAGGAATCGAACCTACCTCGGCCCCGGGTATGCGGAACCGACAACGGTTTTGAAGACCGCGAGGACCACCAGGCACCCTTCACTCTCCAGATAGTGGATTGCGGAATGGGGAATGCGGAAAGCTTATTTTGCTTTCTTGATCGCCGTGACAACGGCGTCGAAATCCGGCCAATCGCCGGTGTCGAGCTTGGAATGGAGCAATTTGCCATTGGCGCGAATCTCGAAAGCGCCGCCGCTCGAGGGAACTAGCGTGAGCGACTTAATGCGCTCGCCGAGCTCAAGAATTTTGGTCGCCAAACTGACGGCCTTCGGCGTGTAGTTTCAAACGACGCAGTATTCGATCGACACTTCGGTCTTCACCGACAATCTCCTTTCCGAAATGAAACTATCGGCGCGATGAAATGAGGTCAAGAGATGCTAGTCGTTGTAGCGGCGTTTGTGACAAACGCCGAATCTCAAAAACCAAGGCGCTTGACACAATCGCCTCAAATAAGGAAGTGTAGCCGCAACCCGCTCCACCGGGCTGCGGCTTTTCCACTTCAGCAACTCCGAACGCTTTCGGAGCTGTCAGCCCTGAAGATGTTTTTGCAAGATTGGGCCAAGACGCCTTTTTGCAGCGTTCCAATTCATCTCAAGGGCCACCTAGGAAGTCACCCATGACACCTCACAACACTGGGTCGAGGCCAGTGCTCGGCGCAAATTATCAAGGCGAGCAGCAATGTTCCTTTCAGGTCTGGGCTCCGAAGCTGGCGAAAGTGGAAGTGCACCTTCTCGCTCCGATAAGCCGCGTGGTGGCTTTAAACAAGACTGACCGAGGCTATCACCAAGGGCGGGTCGAAGGAATCGGGCCGGGAGCAACTTACGTTTACCGGCTAAACGGAGAAGTGGAGCGGCCGGATCCAGCTTCGCGTTACCAATCCAGCGGAGTGCACGGTCCCTCTGAGATTCTGGAGCCGCAATTCGCCTGGGACGACCGAGCCTGGTTCGGTCTGCCGTTGCGGGATTATATTCTATACGAATTGCACGTTGGCACCTTCACACCCGAGGGCACCTTCGACGCAATTATTCCTCAGCTTGCAACTCTCAAGGAATTGGGCATCACCTCGATCGAATTAATGCCGGTAGCTCAATTCCCAGGTGCTCGCAATTGGGGATACGACGGCGTGTTTCCTTACGCAGTGCAAGACTCCTATGGTGGCCCATACGGGCTTAAGCGGTTAATTAACGCCTGTCATC
>Ga0137403_10009332_pt1 | contig 10913 bp, 9 predicted proteins | sample CZOMad2_1_16fung_FD_122057 | JGI IMG/M metagenome (GOLD analysis project Ga0137403, IMG submission 122057) | Vadose zone soil fungal communities from Angelo Coast Range Reserve, California, USA - CZOMad2_1_16fungal (Hybrid Assembly) | ecosystem: Environmental > Terrestrial > Soil > Vadose zone...
GGATGCGGAGGACGCGGAACGTCAGGCACGGCGCGACGCCGCCGAAGCGCAGCGGGCGGCACAATAGTGGGGTAGCGAAATTACGTAGGGGCGCAGCATGCTGCGCCCTACCTCCCTATAACAATCCTTCCCGTCGCAACTTTCCCAGCTGATCGTAATACGCCTCGTGCACCGCGAGTACTTCCGGGCCGGTGACCGTCGCCACGCCGGCTTTCCCGACCTCGATCCCCGCCGCGAAGTTCGCGATGTGCGCCGCCTCGCGCACGCTCGCGCCCGCCGCCAGCGCCGTCCCCACCCACGCCGTCACGGTATCGCCGGCGCCCGAGACGTCGAACACCGCGCGTGCCATCGTGGGAATCCGCGTGACCTCCTGATCCTTGGTCACCAGGATCATCCCCTCGCCGCCGAGGGTGAGGAGCAGATTGTCGACCGCCAGTTTGCCGAGCGCGTCGGGCAGGGCGTCGGGGTGGGCGAGGTCGAGCGCCGCGCCCATCGCCAGCTCCAATTCGCGGCGGTTCGGCTTGAACACGGTCGCGCCGCGGTAGGCGAAGAAATTCTTGAACTTGGGATCGACCGCCACCGGCAGGCTGCGCTGCTTGGCGATCGTCATCCCGCGCTCGATCACCTGCGGCACCAGCGTTCCTTTATTGTAGTCCTCGATCAGCAACGCGTCGGCATCCTCGAGCGCGTGCTCCAGCGCGCGGGCCAGTTTCTCCATGACTTTGGCCGAGATCGGGTCGTCGATCTCCTCGTCGATGCGGAGCATCTGCTGGCCGCGGGCGACGACGCGGGTCTTGGACGTCGTGGGCCGGGCCGAATCGGTGATGAGAAACGACGAGTTGAGCCTGAGATCGTCCAGCTCGGCGCGCACCGACTGCCCGCGTTGATCCTCGCCGACGACGGCGACGAGCCGGCAGTCCGCGCCGAGGGCCGCGACGTTGGCGGCGACGTTCGCCGCGCCGCCGAGGCCGTGGCGGCTCGCGTGCACCGTGACGACGGGGACCGGCGCTTCGGGGGAGACGCGATCGACTTCGCCGACGAGATAGACGTCGAGCATGGCGTCGCCGACCACGACGACCTTGGTCGCGGCCATCTTCCTGAGCAGCGCTTCGATGCGATCGCGTGTCAGCCGGGCTTCCGGCATCGTTAACCCCGGTGCCCCGGGGTAAATGAACCCCTCACGGTATCCTTCCCTCCTTCTTAGTTCTCCAACTCAGTTGCACGCTCCCGACCCAGCGGGTTTTCTCCGGTCCGTTCGAAATCAGGTGGACGCCCCCATCACCCGACAGCACCCAGCGGCCGTGGGCGGCGCGGCCGGCGAGCGCGAGCCGCAGGGTGCGCGTCACCGTTCCGGCGAACAGCGTGGGCGTCGAAGCGAACTGCGCCACGGTCGGGTAGGGCAGCCGGAAATCGCCCTGGCTCTGGCGCAGCACCGTGACTTCGGGTTCGAGCAGCACACCAGGCGCCGCGATCATGCTGCCGCGCAGCGTCAGCTGATCGTAGCCGGAGAAATTACGCCCCAACCCGACGCCGCGCCGCATCACGGCCTCGGCGGGATTGGGCGTGCGATAGGTGAGATTCGCGACCTGCGTGTAGAACGCCGTCCAGCCGTAGCGCGCGATCCCGCCCTGCGCGCCCAGCGTGAACCCGTAGGACGGCGGCTCCCTGTCACCGGCATTGCTGCGATCGACCTGGATGTCGTCGAGCAAGACCGAGGCGAACAGCTGGGTCCGGTTGATGCGCGTCGTGACGTCGAAGCCGATCAGGCTGTTGGCCCGCGAGTTCTGGTCGTACTGCTGCAGCAGGCCCAGGGTGAAAATGTTGGCGAACCACGGCTCGAGCTGGCGATCGGGGCCGGCGACGATCGTGCCTTCCCAGAGCGAGAACGTCGCGTTCCCGGGCGGCCGGACGGTGACGCGATGAGCGATGAAGTAGCGATGCTGCGGCGTGCCGCTCGTGTCCGGGAGATCGTCGAGCTGCGTGATCAGGCCCTCGAGGTACAGGCCCTCGGTGCCAATCCGCACATCGAAATGATCGTAGCTGTAGGGATTGGGCGACACGAGCAGCCCGTCGGTGATGCGCGGTCCCCAGTTGCGATCGACGCTGCCGAAGAAAAGCTCCCCGAAGCGCCACTGCGCGCTGACGTACGCCTCGGCGGTCCGGCCGGCGATCACGCGGTCTTTCTTGCCGAAGTAGTCGGGATCCCATTTGAGCCGCGTGTCGAAGTACGAATGCGACACGAAGACGGCGGGACCAAAGTACAGCGTCAGCCCCGCGCCGCCGGAGTATGTCGCGTGGCCGGGGCCTGCTTCCCGCAACGGATCGCGGCGCGCGTGCGAGCTCGCCGCGGTCGCCGCCTGAATGTCGATGCGCGACGACGGGCCGCGCATATGGCGCGTCAAGTCGGAGCGGATCTGTTTGACGACCGCCCACTCGGCGCCGGTGACGACGTTGCTGTCGACCGCCTCGAGCGCGCGCACGACCTGTTCCACGCGGAACGGCCGGCTGAGCGGCGACGGATCGGCGATCCGCCCTGCAGCGATAAGATGCTCGATGAAGGGCGTGGACCAATGGCTGAGGGGCAGGTACGGAGATGCCTCTTGTGATACTGCGACGCTAGGAAAACAAAAGGCGACGCTAGAAAAAAGCGACGCTAGGAGACGGCGATTCCCGGGGAGCATAGTCGCCCCAATCTAGCGTCGATTTATCCTAGCGTCGCCTTATCCTATCGTCGCCGTTATTGTTCGGCGCGATGCACATCGAGAGTTACCGTGGTTCCGTCGTCGAATCCCGCCACGCCGTCCACGTTGCGGTTGTAGACAGCAACGGCCGTCTCGTGGCGTCCGCAGGCGATCCGGATTACAGGACCTTCTGGCGCTCCGCCGCCAAGCCGTTCCAGGCGATGCCGCTGGTCGAGGACGGGGTCGTCGAGCGCTTCGGGCTCACACGGGAGGACCTGGCGTTGGCGTGCGCGTCGCATTCGAGCGAGCCGGCACAGGTCGCGCTGGTGCGCGAGTTCCTGCAGCGCGTCGGCTGCTCGGAGCGCGACCTGATGTGCGGCCCGCACCGGCCGCTGTCGGACGTGGTCGCCAAAGACTACGAGACCCGCGGCGTGCGGCTCACGGCCGTGTCCTCGAACTGCTCGGGGAAGCACACCGGCATGCTGGCGCTCGCGAAACAGCATGGCTGGCCGACCGAGTTCTATGCGCGCCTCGAACATCCGGTGCAGCAGCGCTGTCTCAAATCGGTCAGCGAGTACACCGACGTGCCGGTCAAGGACATCGGTGTGGCGGTTGATGGTTGCGGCGTAGCCTGTTTCGCGCTGCCGCTGCGAAACATGGCGCTCGCCTATACCAGGATCCCAACCGCGATCCTCGAGCCCATGGTTCTTCACCCCGAGTTGATCGCCGGCGAAGGCAGGCCCTGCACGGACATGATGCGGGCGCATCCGGGACGAGTGGTCGCGAAGGTCGGTGCCGAAGGCGTGTACAGCGCATCCCTCATTCGCGAGAGCCTCGGCGTCACGCTCAAGGTCGAGGATGGCCACAGCGTCGCGTCGGCCCTGGCGATCGCCTCGGTGCTCGCCGAGCTGGGCCTCAAGCCGCAACCGGCGTCGCTGCTGCAACGACCCATCACGAATTCTCGCGGTGAGACGGTGGGCGAGATGCGGGTTAATGGAGGGTTGTCGCGATGAAAAGCGTACGCGGTGCGCGGTGCGCGGTGTTACCATGAGCCTCGATCCGCAGACGCTGGCATTGGTGCGGATCGCCGTTGCGACAGCCACGGGCGATGAGACAAAGCTGCGCGACCGGATGATCGCCGCGCGGGCGGTGCATGTGCCGCCGCACTGGGTCGACGAGCTTTTGCTGCAGAGCTTTCTCAACGTCGGCTATCCGCTCGCGTTGGTCGCATTCGGCGTGTGGCGCAGTGTGGCGGGGCCGGTGCTGGACAGCGAGAAGGGCGAGCCGATCGCGCATCCCGAGTGGGAGCGCTGGACCACCCGCGGCGCCGAGGCGTGCGCCGAGGTGTACGGGCGGACGTTCCACAAGCTGCTGCTGAATCTGCGGGCGCTGCATCCGTCGATCGAGCCTCTCGTGGTCGTCGATGCGTACGGGAAGATCCTGGGACGACCCGGTCTGGATTCGAAGCGACGCGAACTTTGTACGCTCGCTGCGATCGCAATGCAAAATGCGCCCCGTCAGCTGCACGCTCACCTGCGCGGGGCCTTGAATACGGGGTCGAGCCGAGACGAGGTGGATGAGGTGATTGCGATTGTGGAGACGGATCTCACGAAGGAGCGGGCGTTGAAGCTGTGGGAGATGTGGGCGGATGTGCGTGAGAGGAGTTTGGTATAACCCCGGGCCGCCGGCCCGGGGTCAGCCGGGACAGGAACTGCTCGAGGCGCGAAGCGCCTGTGAGGGCGGCTAACCCCGGGGCGGTGCCCCGGGGTGGACGGAGTCCCGGATGTTCATAGATCGAGTTGTGGTTCAGGTGGCCGCCGGCACAGGTGGCTCGGGCGCCTCCTCCTTCCGTCGCGAGAAGTTCGTGCCCAAGGGAGGGCCGGATGGCGGCGATGGGGGGAAGGGCGGCAGCGTGTACGTGAAAGCGGACACGAATCTCGCGACCCTTCTCGATTACAGATACCACACCAAGTGGATCGCAGAGCGTGGCGCGCACGGCAAGGGCAAGAACATGAGCGGCAAGTCGTCCGACGACGTCTACCTCCCCGTGCCGCCCGGCACCGAGGTTCGCGACGCAGACACCGGCGAGGTCCTCGGCGAGCTAGTCCAACCCGATCAAGTCTTGCTGGTTGCCAAAGGCGGTCGGGGTGGTCGAGGGAATCAACATTTTGCCACGCCGACCCATCAGTCGCCGCGCGAGTGGGAACCCGGAGAAGAAGGAGAGGAGCGGCGCCTCGAGCTTGTCCTCAAGCTGATCGCCGACGTCGGCCTGCTCGGCGAGCCGAACGCCGGGAAGAGCACGCTGCTGTCGGTGATTTCGGCGGCCCGTCCCAAGATCGCCGACTATCCGTTCACGACGCTCGAGCCGCACCTCGGCGTCGTCGGGCTGTCGGACAACCGGTCCTTTGTCGTCGCCGATATCCCCGGCATCATCGAAGGGGCGCATGAAGGGAAGGGATTGGGGCTCCGTTTTCTGCAGCACGTCGAGCGCACACGCATTCTTGCCGTGCTCGTTCCGATGGACAGTCCCGACCCGCAGGCGACCTACGAGTTGCTGCGGCGGGAGGCGGCGTCGTATTCCAAGGAGCTCGCCGCCAAGCCGCATGTGGTGGTGCTCACGAAGGCGGACCTGCAACCACAGACGGCTGATGGCACAGAGCTGATAGCCACCGAAGCGGGCGCACCGGTCGTGACCATTTCCGCCGTCGCGCGTCAGGGGATACCGAATCTGTTGGAAGTCCTATGGAAGACAGTGAAGTCGTAGCGACGCTCGCGCTCTCGCTCGTTCCTGGCGTCGGCCCGCAGCGTCTGAGGCTCATCGTCGCGACGTTTGGGAGCGCGCAGGCCGCCCTGGCCGCGCCGCAGTCGAAGCTCCAGACCCTGGAAGGCATCGGCCGCGCCGCGGCGACCGCGATCAAGGAGGCGCGTCCGGACGACGGTGCGCGCGTCCTGTCGCAGCTCGTCGCGATGGGCGCCCGCGCGCTGATCAGCGGCCAGCCGGAATTCCCGCCGCAGCTCGAGGAGATTCCGGAGCCGCCGTCGGTGCTCTACGTCTGGGGCGACATGTCGCTCCTCACCAAGCCGAGCGTCGCCTTTGTGGGAAGTCGCGACCACACGACCTACGGCGCGGAAGCGGCCCGCGTCCTGGCGAGCGCCGTGGCGCAGCGGGCGGTGATCGTGAGCGGCATGGCGCGCGGGATCGATGCGATCGCGCACGCCGCGGCGCTCGACGCGACCGGCCAGTCAGTGGGCGTCCTCGGCAATGGATTCGGCGTGATCTATCCCGCCGCCAATCGCGCGTTGTACGACCGCATGGTGGCGCACGGTTGCCTCGTCACCGAGCATCCACCCGGCGAGCGCCCACATGCGGGCTCCTTTCCAAAGCGCAATCGCCTGATCTCGGGCCTGTCACGCGCGGTGGTGGTGGTGGAAGCCGACGTGAAATCGGGCGCACTCGTCACCGCCAACGAAGCACTCGAGCAGGGGCGGCCGGTGCTTGCTGTGCCAGGCCCGATTACCAGTCGCACGTCTGCCGGTTGCAACAAACTCATCCAGCAAGGCGCGAAGCCCGTGCTCTGTGCCGCCGATATCCTGGAAGAGCTCGGCCTCGCGACGGGGATGCGTGATCTGGGTCTCGCGCTCTCGACCCCGGCGCCCCGCGCGCCGCCGATCGACTTGACGGGCCTGCAGCTGACGCTGTGGAGCCGGATGACGACGGAGCCGCAGCACGTGGACGCACTCGTCGCGGCGACACAGACCGGCGCCGCGAACGTGCTCGGCGCGCTCACCGAATTGGAGCTGCGGGGGTTGGTGCGGCAGGGGCCGGGGATGGTGTTTGGGTTGTGTTGAGTCGAGAGGCGGGTGTCCAATCGCGTTGACCCCGCGGCATGGCCGCGGGGTTGGTCGACCCACCGTTGGTCGACCCGGAGTGGCTGTGTTTCATGAGCACCATTGGCACAAGGCGTTCGAGCTCTACGCGCACATCACGTGGCGCACACGGTGGAGTGAGCACGCTGTCGCCAAGAGCCATGTCGAGATCATTTCGACGTCGATCCTGAACGCGGCGCAACGTCACAACATGCGCGTCCTCGGCCAGGCGGTGTTGATGGATCACGTGCATGTACTGGTCAGCTTTAGGCCGGACTCACAATTGGCGTCATTCGTTCGGGATGCGAAGTCTGAGTCTTCTCGCCGCGCTAGGACGGTTAGCTGGGGCCGTGGCTACTACGCTGGTTCGGTCTGTCGGCGACACATCGCAGCGGTACGGGCTTACATTGCCCGTCAACACAGCCGTCATCCCGAACTGATCCCACCAGGGTAGACCAGCCCCGCGGCCATGCCGCGGGGTTAACGGATTAGGAAGCCCGCCCTTAGTATTCGTCGGTGCACCTCTACCTTCACGTTCCCTTCTGTGTCCGCCGATGTTCCTACTGCGACTTCTCGATAGCAGTACGGAAGCGGATTCCTGCAGCAGAGTACGTGGATGCGGTCTTGAGGGAATGGGGCTCGGCTGACCCCGGGCCGGCGGCCCGGGGTGGACCGATCTCCACCCTCTACCTCGGCGGCGGCACGCCCTCGCTGCTTCCGGCCGACGCCATCACGACCCTCGTTGACAAACTCCTGCGCTCGGCTGACCCCGGGTCGGCGGCCCGGGGTGGACCAGAAGTCACCCTCGAAGCGAACCCGGAGGACGTGACTCCGGATAAAGCCAAAGCCTGGCGGGCCGCCGGCATCAACCGCGTCTCCCTCGGCGCCCAGTCGTTCGACGACGCGGTGCTCAAATGGATGCACCGCTCCCACGACGCCGCGCGGATCGGCGCCGCCGTGCATGCGCTGCGGGGCGCCGGCATCGAGAACATTTCTCTCGACCTGATCTTCGCGCTGCCCGACGAGCTGCACCGCGACTGGGAGCGCGACCTCGACATGGCGCTCGCCCTACGGCCGAATCACCTGTCGCTGTACGGATTGACGGTCGAACCACGGACGCCGCTCGATCGCTGGATATCCAGAGGGGCAACGCAGGCACCGGATGACGAGCGGTATGCGGAGGAGTATCTCCTCGCCCACAGACGGCTGATGGCCGACGGCTTTCTATTCTATGAAGTGTCCAACGCTTCGCTTCCGGGCTTTCACTCGCGCCACAACTCGGCGTATTGGTCGGGAAAGCCGTATCGCGGCTTGGGACCGGCGGCGCACTCCTTCGACGGCACGACGCGCCGCTGGAATCTGCGCGCCTGGGAGGCCTATCGCCGGGCCATCACCGAGGGGCGCTCGGCCATCGAATCGGAAGAAAGGCTGACGGCGGAGCAGCGGGAGCTGGAGGCCATTTACCTGGGACTCAGGACAGCGGAGGGTTTGCCCCTCGCCGCCGCCTCACCTCGCCGCCCCTCGCCGCCGCCTCACTTCGCCGCCCTGGGGTGGCTGGTTGAGCACAACGGAAGGCTGCGGTGCACCCCGGAGGGCTGGCTCCGATTAGATTCTCTAGTCAACGAACTAGCCATGCACACCGAGACCCGGCAGTGACGACCCCGCTAACGGACAGAGAACGCCAGGTTCTCGAGGCCGTCATCGAGACGTACGTGCAAACCGCCGAGCCGGCGGGGAGCCGGACGATCGCCCAGCGGCATCAGCTGGGCCTGTCGCCCGCCACGATCCGCAACACGATGAGCGACCTCGAGGAAAAGGGATACCTGTACCATCCCCACACTTCGGCCGGCCGGATCCCGACCGATCTGGCCTACCGCGTCTACGTCGACTACCTGATGCGGCCGCCCGTCGTCGCGCCTGCGGAGGCCCAGCACCTGCGCGGCGAGCTGGAAGCCCAGCGCGCGGCCGTCGAGACGATTCTGTCGCGCGCCGCGCAGGTCCTCGGCGTGTTGACGAACGAGCTGGGCGTCGCCGTGACGCCGACGATCGACGAAGCAGTCCTCGATCGCCTCGATCTGCTACAGGTCTCCACGGAAAGACTGCTGCTGGTGCTCGCGCTGCGCAGCGGCGCGGTGCGCACGATCTTCGTGGAAGTCCCGGCAGAGCTGGCTCCCGAAGCGGTCCAGAAAGTGACCGTGGTCCTCAACGAGCGGCTCGCTGGACTGACGCTCAAAGAGATTCGCGCGACCCTCGCCGACCGGCTCCGCGACGCGAGCACCTCGGAGCCGGGGTCTTCCGAGCTGCTGAACATCTTTGTCCAGGAAGCGGATGGCCTCTTCGACGTCCCGATCGCGACCTCGACCGCGGCGCCGGTACACCTGGGCAGCACCCAGCTCCTGGCGGGTCAGCCCGAGTTCTCGACCAGGCAACAGCTCCAGGGTCTGCTCGAGGTGACGGAGCGGCGCGACCTGCTGCGCGATGCGCTGACCGCGCGCGGCGGTGAAGGACTCACGATCACGATCGGCCAGGAGCACGCCGACGCGCGGCTCTCGACTTTCACACTCGTCACGTCGACGTACCGCTTCGGGCCGCTGACGGGCGTCATTGGCGTGTTGGGACCGACTCGCATGGCGTACGACAAGATCGCCGCGCTCGTCAATCACACGTCGCGGCTCGTGGGGGAGTTGCTCGAATAGCATGAAGCAGGATTTCTACGTCGTCCTCGGCGTGCAGCGGGATGCGAGCGAAGCGGACATCAAGAAGGCCTACCGCAAGCTCGCGATGGAGTGCCACCCCGACCGCAACAACGGCGACAAAGCCTCCGAAGAGAAATTCAAGCTCGTTACCGAGGCGTACGAGGTGCTGCGAGATCCGGAGAAGCGCGCGGCCTATGACCGCTTTGGTCACCAGGGAGCGCGTAGTACCAGCGGCTTCGGCTCGATGCACTTCGACCTCTCCGAAGCGCTCATGGTTTTCATGAGAGACTTTGGCTTGGCAGGTGGTAGGGAGGGTGGTGGAGGGTTTGGAAGTTTTGAAACTCTGTTTGGCGGCGGCCAACTTCGGGATCGGCGCCGCGGGCACGACATCAAGGTGGGGCTGAAGCTCACGCTCGCCGAAGTCGCCAGCGGCACGACCAAGACGGTCCGCATCAAGAGCCTGGAGTCCTGCCCCGAATGCGCGGGGACGGGGGCCAAGCCCGGGTCGAAGCCGGTGCAATGCGGCACCTGCGGCGGTGTCGGAGAAGTCCGCCGCCAGGCGAACTCGCTGTTCGGGCAGTTCCTCACCGTCTCGCCCTGTCCCACGTGCGCGGGTGAGGGCACCGTCATCCAAAACCCGTGCGACCGCTGTGGTGGCGACGGGCGCGTCAAATCCGAGAAGACGATTCAGATCGACGTACCCGCCGGCGTTGCCGATCACCACTACCTCACGCTGCGAGGGCAGGGCGTCCCCGGTCCGCGCAACGGGCCGCGCGGCGATCTCATCGCGGTGCTCGAGATCAAGGAAGACCCGCGCTTCGAGCGTCACGGCGACGACCTCGTCTACGACCTCGGCATCACCTTCACACAAGCCGCGCTGGGGGCGGAGGTGCAGGTGCCCACGCCGTTCGGCCAGACGATGCTGCAGATCGAGGCCGGGACCCAGACCGGTGTGGCGTACCGCTTGCGCGCCAAGGGCCTCCCGCGCCTCGGCGAGGGCGGCCATGGCGACCTCCATGTCCGCATCCACGTCTGGACGCCGACCAAGCTGACGGGGAAGCAGCGCGAGCTGCTCGAGAAGCTGAGTGAGGTGGAGGACGCGCCGCCGGAGAAGGAAAGCGGCAAGTTCTGGGACACGATTCGCCGGGCGCTGGGGCATCTGTGATCGCTGGTGGGTGTGTGTTCTGCAAAATCGTGAGCGGCGAAATCCCGACCACGATCGTAACCTCTCCGGCACTGATGGAGAGATCGCATGGGAATTCAGCAAAGTACCTGCCCACTTTCAAATCAGCAGGTTGTGACCAGAAGGTGGTGATCGGGATAGAATCCAAAGTCTGGAGTCCGATGGCAGCGATGCAATGATTGATGGCGGCAGAAATCTCAAATTCGAGTCTGACCCGCCAAGATTCACCAAACCGGAAGCTACCGGTCGGCTGAGATTGAGCGTTCAAGGTTGTTACGGCAATCTTCTCCAATGGTCGGGGTAACTCCTCCGGCCCAAGAACAGCGACCGCCCGTTTTTCCTCCGAAGCCGCCGAGAGATATTCCGCAATCACCGCTTGGGGAGCGCCAATCGACTGCAGTTTCCCCCGGTCGAGTAGAGCAGCTCGCGTACAGAGCTTCGCCACCGCTGCCAAGTTGTGGCTGACGAATAGAATAGTTTTTCCTT
>Ga0137403_10009333_pt1 | contig 10912 bp, 9 predicted proteins | sample CZOMad2_1_16fung_FD_122057 | JGI IMG/M metagenome (GOLD analysis project Ga0137403, IMG submission 122057) | Vadose zone soil fungal communities from Angelo Coast Range Reserve, California, USA - CZOMad2_1_16fungal (Hybrid Assembly) | ecosystem: Environmental > Terrestrial > Soil > Vadose zone...
AAACGTGCGCTTCGACAAGATTAACAAAAGAGAGGCCGGCGCGGGCGTCATCAGGAAGTTCAATTACGGGCCTGAAGAATTTAGGCCCCGAACCGGTGGGATACTTTCGTCCCGCAACCCATGATCGCAGTGTCGCAGGAGGTATCGAAAGATAACGCGAAGCTTCTGTGAGGCTGTACGCGGGCTGCTCTTCGGCAAGGTGTTTGTTGAATTTTCTTTTCTCTAATCCCACCTAAGGGACTATGCATCAGGGGTTGGTTAGAGTCAAGTTTACTCGACGGAAGATAACCTTAGAGAACTCCCCGGTCACGGGTACAACAGCAGCAATGATACGATAGCCTTTTTCAACCGATCTTCACCTGAGAATAATCGCTAACTTTTTGACTTTGCGGCGTAGAAGGCCGCACCCTGAAGCGCGGCCTGGTCATTTAGAATAACTCGCACCGGCATCGCGGAGAGAAGCTCCCGGTAACGACCCTTGTCAAGGAAAGCACGCATGAAGGTTCCATCTCTGAGCTTTGGAAGGATCTTCGGCGCGATGCCACCGCCGATATAAACGCCGCCGCTAGCCTTGCCCCTCAGGGCCAAATTCCCCGCTTCGGCGCCGTAGACCGACACAAATAGATTAAGCGCCTGGACACAGATGGCGCTCCTCCCGGCTAAACCCTCTTGGGAGATAACAACGCTCGTATCCTCCGCCGCCGATATTTTCTGTTTCAGCCAGTCGGGCTCCTCAAGCCGGCCGCTGTCGCGAAGGAATCCGTAAATATTCGCAATCCCGGGTCCGGAAACCACCCGCTCATAACTCACATGACCGAATTCTTGCATTAGATACCGGAGCAGATCAATTTGCGTCTCATCTGTGGGGCCAAAATCACCGTGCCCGCCTTCCGAAGCCGACGGATGGTAGTCGCGGCCGTCGTCGTAGAGAGTTGCCTCGCCCAGGCCCGTGCCGGCAGCGATCAAGACTTTGTTTCCCCTTCGCTCGCTCACTCCTTCGTTGAGAGTGAAGAGCTCGTCAGGTCCCAGAGTAAAAATGCCGTAGGCCGCAGCTTCCAAATCATTGAGCAAAGCGACGGAATCCAGTTTGCACAACTGCTCAATTTTGGCGGCGTCCACCACCCATGGAAGGTTGAGGGTTTTGACCTGGCCGTCTACCACGGGACCGGCAATACCGAAACAAGCGCGGCTGATTGAAACTTGCTGACCAGCAAGAAACGCTTCGACAACAGGTTCGAGACCTCGATACTGCTTGCTCGGAAATGTTTTCTTGAGCTCGGGTTGAAGCTTCTCTCCCCGGATCGAAAAAAGCGCCAGGCGGGTCGTGGTCCCACCGATGTCCCCGGCAAGAATGAGATTGTTGCCAGCCACGTTTTTCAATCTTCGCTACAGTCAGCGATGCGACTCAAGGGCGACGCCAGCGCCGCCCGTCCCTCTGCAGAAACTCATCGGCCTCTTTCGGCCCCCAAGAACCGGCTTCGTAATTGGGAAAATTCGTCGGCTTGTGCTTCTCCCAAGTCTTGATAATCGGATCGACCAGCGCCCAGGCCTCCTCCACCCAATCGTGGCGGGTATAAAGAGTCGAGTCCCCTTCGATGCAGTCTTCCAGCAGAGTTTCGTAAGCCTCCGGCGAACTGTTGCCGAAGGCCTGCTCGTATTTAAAATCCAGGCTCAGCGGACTGACACAGATATCCGGTCCGGGCGGCTTGACTTCGAATGTCAACGACACGCCTTCGTCGGGTTGAATCCGCATCACCAGCACATTGGGGCTGACGTCATCCACCGCCGCGCAGGAGCGGAACAACAGCAGCGGAGGCCGCTTGAATTGGATCGCAATCTCAGTCACCCGCTTGGCCAAGCGCTTGCCCGAGCGCAGGTAAAAGGGCACACCCTCCCAGCGCCAATTGTCGACGAAAAATTTGATCGCCGCGTAGGTGGGCGTGGGCGAATCCTTCGCCACGTCGGGCTCCTGGCGATAGCCAACGACCTCCTTGCCGCCGATTTTGCCGGGTCCGTATTGCCCTCTCACTGCAATCTCATCCACTTTATCGGGAGTCACGGGGCGCACCGAACGAAGGAGTTTCCCTTTCTCGTCGCGGGTCGCTTCAGCGCCAAAGGCCACCGGCGGCTCCATGGCCGTAAGGCAAAGCAATTGCAGCAGGTGGTTTTGAAACATGTCCCGCACAACCCCGGACTTGTCATAGTAACCGCCACGATTTTCCACTCCCACGGTTTCCGCCGCAGTAATCTGGACGTGATCGACGTAGCGCCGGTTCCAGATCGGCTCGAAGACAGCATTGGCGAAACGGAAAACCATGATGTTCTGCACCGTCTCCTTGCCGAGATAGTGATCGATTCGGTAGATCTGTTTTTCATCGAGCACTTCATGCACTCTGCGGTTGAGCTCCCTGGCGCTCTCGAGGTCCGTGCCGAAGGGCTTCTCGATGATCACTCGGGTGCGCGGCTCACCGTCGCTCTCCCGGGACGCCAATCCCACTGCCGCAATTTGCTGGATAACCGGGCCATAAAGATCCGGTGGCGTCGCCAGGTAAAAAACCCGCACCGGTTGAGCGCGGCTGCCGCGGTCGAACCCATCGATAAATTCCTTGAGCCTCTGGTAACCCTCCAGATCATCGTAGCTTCCCGCCACATAATAGAGATTGGCCGCGAACTGTTGCCAAACGGATTCGTCCTTGAGACCGGTGCGCGAGAACTCGCTCACTGCCTCGCGCATCTTTTTGCGAAACTCTTCATGGCTCATTTCGCTCCGGGCGTAGCCGACGACCGCGAAGCGCTCCGGCAAGCGTTTTTCAAGAGCGAGGTTGTAAAGAGCCGGAATCAACTTTCGTTTGGTGAGGTCGCCGGAAGCGCCGAAAATGGTTAAGACGCAGGCGTGCGGTCGCTTTCGTTGGCTTAGCCCCGTCGTCGCATAGGCATGAGGATCGCTGGACATACGGTTATTCCTTCTTCACCACGTGACCATGATGCAGTGTCGTTACCTAGATTCAAGCCTTTGGAGTCGCTTCGGCCCCGATCATTGCATTGCGCTTTTTTTCTAGTGCGCCCAGCAGCTGATCGAAAGAAGTGGCAAAAGCAGTAACACCGTCCTGCTGAAGCTTCTCGGTAATTGCGTCGAGATTGATGCCCAAAGCTTTCAGTCGTCCCAGAACCGCCGCTGCGTCATCGAGACTATCCCTTACAGTCTCTCCCGGCACCTGGCCATGATCTTTGAAGGCATTGAGCGTCTCCGGCGGCAGTGTATTGACCGTCTCAGCGCCGATGAGGTTTTCTACGTAAAGAACATCCGAATACCCGGGATTCTTGGTGCCGGTGCTGGCCCACAGCGGCCGCTGGACGCGAGCGCCTCGCTGGCGCAGCGCGACAAACCCCTCGCCATGAAAAATCTGGAGGAAACGGTGGTAAACCATCTTGGAATTCGCGATAGCAATCTTACCGAGCAGTGTCTTCGCCTGCGGCTGCGCTGTTGCGAGAGTCTCGAGGGCACGATCCACCATGGTGTCCACTCGACTGACGAAGAAAGAAGCGACGGAGGCGACCTTCGCCGGATCAGCGCAGCGCTCGAGGCCGCGAATATAGGCGCGCGCCACAGCCTCATAGTGACTCATGGAGAACATCAAAGTGATGTTGACGTTCACGCCCTCGGCGATGAGCTCTTGAATCGCCGGAATTCCCTCAGGAGTCGCCGGGACTTTAATCATCACGTTGGGCCGTGCCACCGCAGCCCGCAAACGTTTCGCCTCGTTGATGGTGCCCTCGGTGTCATGGGCAAGGTGCGGCGAGACTTCGAAGCTGACGTAACCGTCGGCGCCGCCGGTGTCGTCGTAAACCGTCCGGAGAACATCGGCAGCCATCCGAATATCGTCGATGGCAAGGGATTCGTAGAGCTTCCCCACGGCCGTTTTTGGATCTTTCGTCAGCAGCGCCCGCAACGCATCGTCATAATCGGTGCTGCCGGCGATTGCTTTTTCGAAAATGGTTGGGTTGCTGGTGACGCCGCGAATACCATCCTCTTCCACCAGTCGCTTGAACTCACCCGTGTGAAAGAGATTACGCCTAATATAGTCGAGCCAAACGGACTGTCCCTGTGCGAGTAATTCTTTAAGAGGGTTCATGACGTTTCTCCTGACGCCGATTTGCCATAGCGCCTCTCCAGCGACTTAATCTTCGCCACACGACGAAGGTGGCGCTCTTCCGCCGTAAACGCAGCGGCGAGAAAAGCCCGCACCAGTTCGCGCGCCAGCTCTTCGCCGATGATCCTTGCTCCCAATACGAGAATATTCATTTCGTCGTGCTCGACTCCTTGCCGCGCCGAGTAAGTATCGTGGCACACCGCCGCGCGAATACCCGGTAGTTTGTTTGCCGCCACCGATGCGCCAACCCCGCTCCCGCAGACGAGCAGGCCGCGCTCTGCTCGACCTTCCAGGACCGCTTTTGCAACAGCTTCTGCATAGTCCGGATAATCCACCGGATCTTTATTCATAGTGCCGAGGTCGATCACCGCGTGACCCAGCTCGTGCAGGTAACTCCCAAGCTTTTGCTTGAGTGCAAATCCGGCGTGATCCGCCGCGATGGCGATGTGCATGTTCTATTTTCCCAATAGCTTCAGCGCCCGCTCCACGACGTGGTCCACGGTAAAGCCGAGCTTTTCCATCACCACATTTCCCGGCGCCGAGGCACCGAATCGATCTAGCCCGACGACGTCGCCGCCGTCGCCGACGTAGAAATGCCATCCCTGGGGCAGCCCCGCTTCCACCGCGAGCCGCGGCCGAACCGACGGCGGCAAAACCGATTCGCGATAGTCCCGCGGCTGCAGGTCGAACAGTTCCCAGCTCGGCATAGACACGATGCGCGCCTGAATTTTTTGCTCCGCCAGTTTTTGCCGCGCCCCGACGATCAGAGCCACTTCCGAGCCGGTGCCGATCAAGACGATATCGGGTTTGCCGCCCGGCGCATCGGCCAAAACGTAAGCGCCCCGTCGCAGCCCCTCGGCGGCGGCGAATTGACTCCGATCGAGGGTGGGAACATTTTGCCGCGTCAACACCAAAGCCACGGGCCGGTGGCGCGACTCGACGGCGACGCGCCACGCAACGGCGGTCTCATTAGCGTCGCCCGGACGAATGACCATCAACTGCGGGATAGCGCGTAGCGCCGCCAACTGCTCGATGGGCTGATGCGTCGGGCCGTCTTCACCGAGGCCGATGCTGTCGTGAGTGAAAACGTAGATGACGCCCAGCTCCATTAGCGCCGCAAGCCGAATCGCAGGGCGCATATAGTCTGAGAATATCAGGAAGGTCGAGCCAAAAGGGATGATGCCGCCGTGAGCTGCCATACCGTTCAGCGCCGCGGCCATGCCGTGCTCGCGCACGCCGAAATGGAGGTTGCGTCCGGCGTAGCTATAGCCGCCGCCCGCCGCGCCCTGGCTGTGGCTAAAGTCTCTCTGAGGACTTTCAAAATCGCCCAGACTTTGCAGCACGGTGAACGTCGACGGATTCAAATCCGCCGAGCCGCCGATCAATGTCGGCAGCTTGGGCGCTATGGCGTTGAGAATTTTTCCCGATGCGATGCGGGTAGCCACCCCCTTGGCGTCGGCCGGGAAATCGGGAACCGCCGCGTCCCAACCCTTCGACAACTCGCCGTGCATCACTTCTTCGAACTCTCGGGCGAGGTCAGGAAATTTTTGCGCATAAGCGGAGAATTTCCGGTTCCATTCCGCCTCGGATTTTTCTCCCTTGCTGACGGATTCGCGAAAACAGGTCAGCGCCTCTTGCGGAACAAAAAATGGCGGTTCCGCTGGCCAGCCGAGCTTTTGCTTGGTTCGCTTCACTTCCTCTGCACCTAGCGGAGATCCGTGGGCTTCGAAAGTGTCCTGCTTCCCCGGCGATCCATAGCCAATGTGTGTGCGCACCAGAATCAGCGACGGCCGGGCAGTTTCATTGCGTGCCGCGCGTAATGCCTGGTCAATGGCCCGCAGGTCGTTGCCGTCTTCCACATTTTGCGTGTGCCAGCCATAGGCATCGAACCGTTTTGCGCAATCTTCCGTGAAGGTGAGATCGGTAGAAGCCGCCAGCGAAATGTGATTGTTGTCGTAGAGATAAATCAATTTGCCCAACTTCAGATGGCCGGCGATACTGGCGGCTTCGGCGGCGACGCCTTCCATCAAATCGCCGTCGCTGACGATTCCATAGGTAAAGTGATCGACGATCTCGAATCCCGGACGGTTATAGCGCGCGGCCAGATAGGCCTCGGCGATGGCCATGCCGACTCCGTTGCCAAAACCTTGACCGAGCGGTCCCGTTGTAGTCTCCACTCCCGGGGTTATGCCGCGCTCGGGATGGCCGGGGGTGCGGCTCTCCCACTGGCGGAAGCGCTGAATTTCCTCTAGGGGCAGATCATAACCCGTAAGATGGAGCATACTGTAAAGCAGCATCGAGCCGTGGCCCGCGGAAAGGATAAAGCGATCCCGATCAGGCCACGCGGGATTGCGCGGATTATACTTCAGGAAGCGCGTCCATAGGACATACGCCGTCGGTGCCAGTCCCATCGGTGCGCCGGGATGGCCTGACTTCGCCTTTTCGACGGCATCCACGGAAAGCATGCGAATGGCATTGACGCAGAGCTGATCGAGTGATTCGCTCATAAACATCTCTCCCTTTTTAAAACCCGCTCACGGCCGCTGATGGAATGTTAGCTCCCTTTCTTAAAGTAAGCCATATAAAGCGATCAGCTTCCCTTGGCCAAAACACGGTCGAGATTGAAAGCCGCGCTGATCAGACCCAAATGCGTAAAGGCCTGCGGAAAATTTCCCAGTGCTTCGCCACCGTGACCGATCTCCTCCGCGTACAGTCCCACGTGATTAGCATAACCAAGCATCTTCTCGAACATCAAGCGGGCCTCTTCAATTCGCCCGGCCCGGCTCAATGCCTCCGCCAACCAAAAGCTGCAGATGCTGAAGGCGCCCTCGCGCCCGCTGATGCCGTCCACCGGGTCGTCTTCGCTGAGCGAATAGCGATACACGAGACTATCCATTGCCAAACCATCCTGGATCCGTTCCAAGGTCCGGATCATGCGCGGATCGCTGGGCGAGACGAAAAAAACCATCGGCATCAGCAGCAGGCTCGCGTCCATCCGATCGGAGCCGTAATACTGAACGAAAGAATTAGTGCTCTGGTTCCACCCCCGCTCCATGATTTCGCAGTAGATCTGGTCGCGAGTTTTCAGCCAGCGCTCTTGATCCGCCGGAAAACTTCGTTTGTTGGCCAGCCGCAGCCCGCGGTCGAGAGCGACCCAGCACATTAGCTTTGAATAAACGAAATGACGCGGTTCGCCCCGTATTTCCCAGATCCCTTCATCCGGCCTGTGCCAGTTGCTGCAGACGTAATCGAGCAGTCGCTCGAGATTGCGCCATAAATCGTAGGATATCGGGGCGCCATACTTATTGTAGAGATATACCGAATCCAGCAGCGCTCCGTAGATGTCCAGTTGGAATTGGCCGTAAGCGGCGTTGCCGATGCGCACCGGCCTTGAGTTCTTGTAGCCTTTCAAGTGGGGCAGAATTTCCTCGGTGAGCTGGGAATTCCCCTCAGTAGAATACATCGGCTGCAAAGAGCCATCCGGATTGAGGTTCCGACATCTCTCTTCCAGCCAGTCCATGAAGTGGCCCGCCTCCTCGTGAAAACCGAGTCTCATCAGGGCGTACACAGTAAAACTGGCATCCCGCATCCAGCAAAAGCGATAATCCCAATTGCGAACACCGCCGATCTCTTCGGGTAAACTGGTGGTGGGGGCCGCAACGATAGCGCCGGTGGGCGCGTAGGTAAGCAGCTTAAGCACCAGGGCGGAGCGGTGTACCATCTCCCGCCAGCGCCCGGTATAACGGCTCTGGGACAGCCAGCGTTTCCAAAAATCGACGGTCTCGCGAAAGGCCGTCTCCCCCGTCTTCTCAGGAATAAGCAGATTGGCCTCGCTGCCCTGATCGGCTTGACGGAGAAAAAATGTTGCCGTGTTGCCCCGGGGAAGAGAAAACTCCGCCACCACCCCTGCGCCATCGATGGTCAGCGGTATCGGCGAGGCCAATCCGACGGAGGTGGAGGAGGTGACAAAGGTGGTGCCTTGAGGAAACCGATGGATCTCGTGCGTGTCGCGGGCGTAATTGAAAGCCGGAAAGCATTCCAAGCGAAAGCGCACGTGCCCGGCTACGGTGGTGACGCGCCGAATGATCTGATGATAGTTTGGCGGCGCATAGACCAGGCTGGGTCCCTCGATGGGCATGAAATCGATGAGCTCAGCAATCCCGTCGGCGGTAAAAAAACGGGTGATCAGTACGTTGGTATCCGGCAAGTAAAGCTGTTTACAGCGCTCCGGGGACACCGCACTGATTTTGAAATATCCGCCCTTTTCATCATCCAGGATAGCGGCGAAGACGCTCGGCGAATCGAAGTGCGGCAGACAGCACCAATCGAGGGAGCCGTCGATACCTACCAGCGCCACGGTGTGAAGGTCGCCGATAACGCCGTAATCCTCAATGGGCTTGTAAGACACTTTTATTCTTTCTTACCGTCCAAACAAATAATTGCCATCGACTGGTGGGGCGATTGGGAGCTCTTCTTTGAATCGTAGCACAATCAAGATTGGCTGCCAGTCGCCGAAGCAAATTCCATCTCAGTCCACAGCACCAGTCATTTTTTCAGTCCCAAGCGTTGCAGCAGTAGCAGAGTATTAGGCATCGCCTCCTTAAGTGCGTTGTCCAAAACAGATTCCAAGTGACGTAGATCATCGGCCGTGTCGATATCGAACCAAGGGGGAAGAAGGTGGTAATCAACTTTCAGAGAGGCAAGCTTATTCTGGGTCTCCGTCAAAACTTCACCATGGCTCCAACTCATGCCTTGAAAAATTTGCGGCGTCGGTCGATTGCTGCCCACTAGATAGTAACCTCCGTCGCGACCCGGCCCCAATACGACGGGTTTATTCGGCGCCTCTAGAAATGCGTAAGCCTGGTCGAAAAAGTGCAGCGGAACCGGTGGCAAATCGCCGCCGATGAGAACGATATTTTTGTGGCCCATTTGAAAAAGCCTCTCGAACACGGCTGCCATACGGGCGCCGAGGTCATCACCCTGTTGCGGAAACAGGTGGAAGCAAGGCGGCGCTAGTTTCTCCATCAGCAATTGGGCGTCATCGGGCGCAAAGGCGAGATAGAAATCGGCTGTGTCCAACGCTTGAAGGTGGTTTAATTGATCCATGAGCAGGGAGCGGGACAACTCCGCGGCTTCTTCGGCCGTGAAAAACGACAGCAAGCGCGTTTTGACCTGGCCAGCCAGAGGAGCCTTGGCCATCACTGCAAGAGCATTAGCGCGTATCGCCATAGTACCGTTTCAAACGCACCGGCGAGATGCCGACAAGATAAAGCGACTTGAGCATCCACATCTTCAATATCGTGCTCCATATCCCTTCCCTCTCCCAGCGCCGTGCGGAAGTAACCACGCAGCTGCGCAGACAGGCGACCGCGCCTCTGCGCTTGAGTGCCCGCGAGAAAGCCACGTCTTCCATCAGAGGGATGTCAGGGTAGCCGCCCAGTTCCGCGAAAATCTCGCGCCGCACAAAGATCGCCTGGTCGCCGGTGCCGACTTTCGAAATCCGCGACCGCAGGCTGATCATGAAACCAACCAACCTGAGCATCGGCCGCGCGTCGTCCAGTTGAAGATCGAAATGACCACCGACAACCCTCTGATCCTCCAATGCCGAACGAATATCGTCGAACGCGGATGGCGGAAGCCGGGTGTCGGCATGAAGAAATAACAGCACGTCGCCGGTTCCCCGTTGCGCGCCGACGTTCATCTGTCGCGCCCGCCCGCGGGGCGACGGGTAAAGTTCCACGCCGAACCTTTGGCAAACCTCACGGGTCCCGTCACTGCTCTCGCCGTCAACAAGAATCAGCTCGTCAGGCTTTAAGCGCTGCAGCGCCAGCAACGTCGCGGCAATGGTCTTCTCTTCATTAAGGACGGGAATAATCACGCTAATCCGCATCGCATTAAATCTGCACAATCCCGCGAATCAAAAACATTGAGCGCTACCGGCGCCACCTCAACCACTTGTCAAAAATTTTCTTGACCGTAGGCGTCAATTTTGTGAACATATAGGCGTCGCCGATTTTGCGCCACACCTCCGCCTGAGCGGGATAGGAATGAATCGTCGAAGAGAGAACGCTGACACTCTGTTTAGCACCATGGCGAGGGTCAATTCGTTGATCATTTTTCCCGCATGGCGCGCGACCAAAGTGCCGCCCAGAATTCTGCCAGTTTTCTTGTCATAGTGAACCCGCGCGAAGCCTTCGTCCTCGCCGTCGAGGACCGCTCCATCGACGTCAGTCAGCGACTCAGTGATCGTCGCCACATTAAAGCCGGCGGCCCGCGCCTCTTTCTCATGCCTGATGACAATCAGGTTGTACTTTCCCGCTGGCGTGGGATTGACCCAGTCTGGCGGGTGGCAGTTTTCAATGAGGCGCTTGTCATGCGCATCGTCGACAAGCATCATTTCCTCCTAGGATGTAGGCTTGTAATTAGGATCGAGGTGCGGCTTTCTCCCAACCGCGCTGCCTTCCTGACTTTGCTCCGCTTCGCGCAATGCTCTGCGCGCCATCCGCGTGACCATCACCACCACCGCGATGGTCGCCAGTAACCCGACATACTTCAAGATTTGCTGGTAAAAATCCGCCGATGTGTCCGTCGGTGCGCCGATGGCGTCGCGCGCCGCCGCGCCGATGTAAACCAAAAGGAAAGTGGCCGGCAGCATGCCGAACAGATTCGCCAGAACATAGGCACCCGTGCGCACCGCCGTTAGTCCCAAGAAGTAATTGAGCAAAATGAACGGGAAGATCGGACTCAGCCGCGTCAAGAGG
>Ga0137403_10009334_pt1 | contig 10910 bp, 12 predicted proteins | sample CZOMad2_1_16fung_FD_122057 | JGI IMG/M metagenome (GOLD analysis project Ga0137403, IMG submission 122057) | Vadose zone soil fungal communities from Angelo Coast Range Reserve, California, USA - CZOMad2_1_16fungal (Hybrid Assembly) | ecosystem: Environmental > Terrestrial > Soil > Vadose zone...
CCACCGTAGCGGGCACCACCACCACCTCCACGACCACGACTCGACCCCCGACGACGACGACCTCCACCACCGTGCCGGTGACGACGACCACCACCGTAGCGGGTACCACGACCACCTCCACGACCACGACTCAACCCCCGACGACTACGACTTCCACGACCACGACTTCCACCACCACCACCACGACTCAACCCTCGACGACCACCACCACGACCTCCACCACCGCGACGACGACGACCACCACCACTACCACCACGACCTCCACGACCACCACGACGGTGGCCGGGTGCCCCACCTGCGGCCCGAGCCCCGCTTTCGGCCTGGGGCAGGCGGGCAGCTTCGCGGTTCTCGCACTCGCGAATGGAAGCATCGATATCGGTACGGCCGCCACGACGATTACCGGGGACGTGGGCGTTGGACCTAATGAGTCGGGCACCCTGGAGAAGGCCACCATCAACGGTCACCTGTTCGTCGACCCCACCGCCACCGTCTCGATCCACCCAGACCTCATCGTCACGTGCGGCACCTCCACGAAGGACTTGAGCGGAGCCGATGCCGACGCGCGGGCAGCTTCCCTAGCCGACGCGGCGCTGCCACCGACACAGAGCTTCGGGAACATCACCACGACGACGACGATCACCGGGAACGGCGGGCTCAACGTCATCGACGTGGGCACGATCAATCTGATGGACACGCTGACACTCGCCGGTACAGCGTCGGACGTGTTCATCATCAACGTCTCGGGCGACTTCACCTGTAACGGGTGCGCGATTTCCCTCTCCGGGGGCGTAACGTACACGAACGTGCTCTTCAACGTCTTCAATGCCGGCACGACCCTCGTCGACATTTTCAAGCCTGTCGCAGTCGTGAATGGGATATTCCTGGCCCCACTGCGGGCCGTCACGGTCGACAAGGCAACCCTGAACGGCGCCGTCATTGGTGGAGGTGTCGCCATGGACACGCTCACGGTGCATTCCGGTGCAACGGTGACGTTCTGTCCTCCCTGTCCTGCGTGCTCACCGTAACGGGGCCTTCCGTGTTGAAGAGCGCCAGGAACGAGAGAAGGAGATGCGAGTCCAGTGAGTGCAGTGACGGTCCGCGGACCGCAGGCTCTCGAGGCTCCACGTTCGGAGAAGCACGTGATTTGACGGGTCGGCTGCGGGCGTGATGACGTCGGCGGGGTGCTCCGCGTCCTCCGCTCGCGCGACTACCTTCCTCTTCTGGTCGGGCTCGTTCATCGCCAACCTGGGCGTGTGGATACTGCAGATCGCGCTCGGCTGGCTGGTCTACGACCTGACGCGCCGGGCGTCGCTCCTCGGCACCGTCAGCTTCTGCGGCAACGCGCCCATCCTCTTCCTCGGCCTCGTGGGCGGCGCGATCGCCGACCGGGCCAGCCGGCGCACGATCATGCTCGGCACGCTCGGCGTGATCGCGGCGACCGCGCTCACCCTCGCCGTGCTGACCGCGAGCGGGCACATCGCGGTCTGGCACATCATCGCGATCTCGATGGTCGCGGGTACGGCGAGCGCGCTGTTCGCGCCCGCCATGCAGGCCGTGATCCCGAGCCTGGTCGAGCCCGGCGAGCTCCTGAACGCGATCTCGCTCAACTCCGTGCAGTTCAACCTGGCGCGCGCGATCGGCCCGGCGCTGGCCGGCTTCGCCTACGGCACGATCGGCCCGCAGGGCTGCTTCGCCCTCAACGCCGCAGGCTTCCTGGCGATGATCCTCATGATCGCCCGTGTCCGGCTGCCGAGGCGGCCGCCCGGGGCGCCCCCGCCGGTCGGGCGCGCGCTGCGCGACGGGCTCGGCTACGCGCGCCGCCATCCCGTGATCGCCCCCTCGCTCGTGCTGGTGGCCGTGATGAGCGTCTTCGGCTTCCCGTACATCATCCTGCTGCCGGCGCTGGCGCGCGACACCTTGCACCTCGACGCCACCGGGCTCGGCTACCTCATGGCCGCGATCGGAGCAGGCGCCGTGACGAGCGGCCTCGGCCTCTCGGCCGTCGGCGACCTGCCCCGCAAGGACCTCGCAGCGGGCGGCTGCGCGATCGCCTTCGGCCTCGCGCTCTGCGGCATGGCGCTCGTGCACACGATGCCCGCGACCATGCTCCTCCTCTTCGTCATGGGCGTGCTGCAGACGGTCGCGGTCGCTTCGCTCAACACCACCATCCAGACCGTCGTGCACGACGGCATGCGCGGGCGGGTCATGAGCATGATGACGGTGATCCTCTTCGGGTTCACGACGGTCGGGGCGCTCGGCATCGGATTCGTGGGCGACCGGATCGGGGTGCCACGCGCTCTGGCGGGCGGCGGGGTCGTCATCGCCCTGGTCGCGACCGCCGTCCTCGCGTACGCGCCCGCCCTGGGGGCTGCAGCGGAGCAGGCCTCGGGCGCTGGCCGATGACCGTGGGGACGGCCGCTCCGCGGCCCACGGCCATCGCCCGCGCGACGGAGAGCTTGCAGGCGCCGGCCGAGTGGCGCTACCTGGCCGGCATCACGCTGCCGACGGCCCGTAGACCCGGATCTCGATGATCTCCCGGCATTCGTCGCACGGGACGTCCTTGATCACCGGGAAGGAGGTGAAGTGCGCTCGAATGCGAGCCAGCCAGCGCTCGCGCGTGCGCCGGCAGCATTCCTTCTCGGCGGGCTCGTCGGCCATACGACGGACCCGTATCTAGCGAAACGGGCCATGCGCGCCAAGCGGACAGCCGGGCCGCCCGCCACGCTCGACGCCGGCGCGCTCGCCGTGCGCGCCGCCCTCCGCCGCCGCGGGCTCTTCTGGGAGGGCGAGCGCGACCCGACCCCGCTCCTCGTGCCCGACGGCGTCGCCCGCGACCGCCACTACGAGCTCCTCGGCCACTACTCGTACCGCCTCTTCCTGCGCGACGTGCTGAAGCAGCGCGACGACCTCCGTCCCGCGCGCCTCCGCCGCTACGTGGGCCCGCCGGTCGCCGCCCGCTACCTGCGCTTTCTGCTCGACGCCGGCCTCGTCCAACGCAGCGGGCGCGGCGTGTATCGCCTCGGTGACGACCGCATCGTCTCCTTCGGCGGCACGCTGGAGTGGTACGTGGCGCAGCTCCTGGCGCGCGAGTTCGAGTGCGCGAGCGCGCACGGGCTCCGCATCGCGCACGCCGCGCACGGCGGCGACTACGACGTGATCGCCTGCACCGAGGGCGAGGTGCTCTACGTCGAGACCAAGTCCGCCCCGCCGCGGCAGATCGTGCAGGCGGAGGTGGGCGCGTTCCTCGACCGCATCGACACGCTGCGGCCCGACCTGGCCCTCTTCCTCGCCGACACCACGCTCCGCATGCGCGACAAGCTGGTGCCGCTGTTCGCGGCGGAGACGGCCCGGCGCGGGCTCGCGTGGGAGGCGACGCGGCTCGAGCGCGAGCTCTGGCGCGTCGGCCCGGAGGTCTATCTGCTGAACGCCGACCCCGACCTCCGGCGCAACCTGGGCACCTGCCTCGCCGCGCACTTCCGTGGACGGGGGATCGCGCTCGGCTAGTGTCCCGGACCCGAAGTCCGTTGCCAAAGTCGGGGGTGGATCGGCGGCGCTGGCAAGGCGCGACGACGAGGAATAGTTGGCGCTATTCCGAGGAGGAGCAACGCAGCCAGCGTCGTCGAGCCGCCCCCGAATTTGGTGACGGACTTCGGGTTCGGGACACTAGCGCGGCTTCTTCGGCGCGAGCACGCTTCCCGACCGCCCGCGCATGACGTCCGCCGTCTCCTTCGCCTCCCCGAGCGCCCCGCGGGCGAGGGCCTGCCGGAAGCGCTCGGCCATGGCCCGCATCATCGCGCCCTCCGCCGCGTCCGCATGGCCCGCGAGGGCGGCGAGGAGGTCCATCGCGCGCGTGATCTTGACGACCGCGGCGCCCGGGTCGCCGCGCTCGCGCGCCGCGAGCCCCTCGCGCAGATGCCGCTCGACCTCGTCCACGCCCGGGGCGGCGGCGGGCCCGAGGACGACCTTCAGCTCCCCCATGCGCGAGAAGAGGGCTTCCAGGGCCTCGGGGAAGTCGATCAGGTGCGAATGCTCCGGGTTGTCCGCCATCCAGGGCGCAGGATAGATGGCGGCCTTCGAGCCACGCAAGGAGGTGCCCGTCATGCTCTACGTGATCATCGGCCACGACGCCCCCGAGGCGCGCGAGAAGCGCCCGCAGGTGCGGCCGGCGCACCTGGCGCACCTGGACCCGCTGGCGCGCGCGGGGCGCATCCGGCTGGCGGGCCCACTCCTCGACCGCACCGGCAGCCTGATCGTCCTCGAGGCCGACTCGCTCGCCGAGGTCTGGGCGCTGGTCGCGCGCGACCCCTACGTCACCGAGGGCGTCTTCAACCGCGTCGAGGTGAAGCCGTTCCAGCAGGTGCTGCCATAGGAGAGGTGTGTCATCGGGCAGCGCGCATGTTAATTAGGGAGAGCATGGGGCCCTCTTCCGACGACCTCGCGCTCCTCGCGGCGCGGCGGGCGCGCATCATGGAGAAGATGGGGGGCGGCGTCATGCTACTCGCCGCCGCGCCCGAGCGGCCGCGCACGGCCGACATCCTCTACCCCTACCGGCAGGACAGCGACTTCGCGTACGTGACCGGCTTCCCCGAGCCGGAGGCGGTGTGCGTGCTCGCGCCCGACGCCAAGGAGCGCTTCGTCCTCTTCGTCCGCCCGCGCGACCCCGAGCGCGAGCTCTGGGTGGGCACGCGCGCCGGCGTCGAGGGCGCCGTCGAGCGCTACGGGGCGGACGCCGCTTTCAAGCTCGAGGAGCTCGAGCGGGAGCTGCCGCGCTTCCTCGAGAAGGCGCCGCAGGCCTGGCACACGGTCCGGCGGGACGACCCGCTCGCGCAGCGGCTCATGGCCCTCATCCGCCGCGCGCAGGAGATGCAGCCGCGCACCGGCACCGGGCCCACCACCATCCGCGAGCCGGGCGACCTCCTGCACGAGATGCGGCTCCGCAAGGAGCCCGCCGAGCTCGCGCACATGCGCGAGGCGATCGCGATCGCGTGCGACGCGCACCGCGAGGCGATGCGCAGCGCGCGCCCCGGCATGTACGAGTACGAGATCGAGGCGCTCATCGACTTCACCTTTCGCCGGCGCGGGGCGACCGGCCCGGCCTACCCGTCCATCGTGGCCTCGGGCGCGAACGCGACCGTGCTCCACTACACCGACAACGACCGCCCGCTCGGGGAGCGCGAGCTCCTCCTGATCGACGCGGGCGCCGAGCGCGCCGGCTACTGCGCCGACGTGACGCGCACCATCCCGACCGGCCCGCGCTACGAGCCCGCGCAACGCGACCTCTACGACGCCGTGCTGGCCGCGCAGCTCGCCGCCATCGCCGCGGTCGGGCCGGGGACGACGCTCGAGGCGGTGCACAAGACGGCGCTGCGCGTCCTGGCCGAGGCGTTGATCGCCCATGGGGTCCTCCACGGCACGGTGGACGAGGTGCTCGAGAAGGAGACCTACAAGCGCTTCTACATGCACCGCACGAGCCACTGGCTCGGGCGCGACGTGCACGACGTCGGGCGCTACGCCGAGAACGGCGCGCCGCGCGCCCTCGAGCCGGGCATGGTGCTGACGGTCGAGCCCGGCCTCTACATCCCCGCCGGCGCTGAGGACGTGCCCGCGCCCTATCGCGGGGTCGGCATCCGCATCGAGGACGACGTGCTGGTCACCGAGGCGGGGTGCGAGGTGCTGTCCGCGGCGGCGCCCAAGCAGGTGGCGGAGGTCGAGGCCCTCCGCGCCGAGGCGAGCTGATGCCCGGACCGATGGCAGGCGTGCGGGTGGTCGAGCTCGGGCTTTGGGTCGCCGGCCCCTCGGCGGGCGGCGTGCTCGCCGACTGGGGCGCGGAGGTGGTGAAGATCGAGCCGCCCGACGGGGATCCGTTCCGCGGCCTCTACCTCGCCGTGTCGGGCGCCGAGCTGCCCGCCAACCCGCCCTTCGAGCTCGACAACCGCGGCAAGCGGAGCATCGCGCTCGACCTCCGCACCGAGGACGGCCGCCGCATCACGGGCGAGCTCATCGACCGTGCCGACGTGTTCGTGACCAACGTGCGGCCGGAGATCCTCGAGTCGTTCGGCCTCGACGACGCCCGGCTGCGCGCCCGCAACCCGCGCCTCGTCTACGCGCGCGTCACTGGCTACGGCGAGAGCGGCCCCGACCGCGACCGCCCGGCCTACGACATCGGCGCCTTCTGGTCGCGCGCCGGCATCGCCGCGGCGCTGACGCCGCCGGGCAGCGACCCGCCCTACCAGCGCGGCGCCATGGGGGACCACGTCGCCGGGATGACGCTCGCGGGTGGGGTGGCGGCGGCGCTCCTCGCGCGCGAGAAGAGCGGCGCGGGGCAGATGGTGACCACCTCGCTGCTGCGCGTCGGCGTCTTCGTCCTCGGCTGGGACACCAGCGCGACCCTCCGCCTCGGCATCCCGGCCACGCCCATGACGCGCACCAGCACGCCGAACCCCGTGATCAGCTGCTACCGCGCCGGCGACGGGCGCTGGTTCTGGCTCCTCGGACTGCAGGGCCAGCGCCACTGGCCCGACCTGCTGCGCGCCGTCGAGCGTCCCGACTGGCTCGAGGACCCGCGCTTCGCCACCATGCGATCACGGCGGGAAAACTGCCCCGAGCTGGTCCGCCTGCTCGACGAGATCTTCGCCACCCGCCCGCTCGCCGAGTGGGGCGCGATCTTCGACCGCGCCGGCATGTGGTGGGCGCCCGTGCAGACGACCGAGGACGTCGTCCGCGACCCGCAGGCGATCGCCGCCGGCGCCTTCGTCGACGTCCCGCAGCCCGACGGGACACAGATCCCGGGTGTGGCCTCGCCCGTCGACTTCTCCGTCGACCGCTGGGCGCCGCAAGGGCCGGTGCCCGAGGTCGGGCAGCACACCGAGGAGGTCCTCCTCGAGCTCGGCTACGACTGGGAGGGGATCGCGGGGCTGAAGGAGCGGCGCGCGATCCCGTAGGGCGGCGAGGCGGCGACCCTGTCGCGGGCGGCGGCGCTGGACCGCGGCATCCCGCCTTCACATTCGCCGAGCGGCCGCGGCCGCCGCCTCGGCCGATGTGACCACCGGGATGATGTCGAACTCGATCAGATCCTCCCAGCTGGCCGTCCACTGCGCCAGAAGCGAGGGATCGTCGCACTCCATCACCTGGAAGCAGCGGTGGAGATCCTCCGTGACCCAGCTCGACACGTAGCGAAGACCCTCCGGCGCCAGCCGGCCGCGGTCACGAAAGCGGCGGTACACCGGGAGCGCGTCGCCGCCGCGAAAGTGCTCGACTATCATGTAGAGCATTCGTCCTCCGAAGGGCGACGCGCAGAGAGCTAGTGTCCCGAACCCGAAGTCCGGGACACTAGCCGCCAACGCACGATCATGCGCGCCTGCCCGCTTTCCACACCTCTTCGCATGGCCACTGCCGAGCCCACTCGAGCGTCACGAAAGGATAGCGCGTCGTCGCGTCGGCGGAGGGGCGCACCTCGAGGAGATCCTCGATGTTGAAGCCAGAGCGCCGCAGCAGGCGGATCCAGTCGCCGTGCGAGAGGTGGAATTCGACGCCGGGGTCGTTCGGCCATTCGACGCCATACATGCCAAACGCCGCGCGGAGCAGCCGATCCGTGGCGGCGATACCCTCCTCCGCCGGCATGCATAGCATCAGTAAGAAGGAGTTGGTGAGAAAGACGAGTTGGCCGCCAGGGCGGAGGAGGCGCGCGGCCTCTGGAACCCAGCGCTGTGGGTCAGCCCATAGGCACGCGCCGTACTCCGAGATGGCAAAGTCGAAGCTCTGATCGTGGTAGGGAACCGCTTCGGCGCTGCCGTGGAGAAGCGGGAAGTGGAGGCCATACTGCTCCTGCAGGCGCCGCGCGGTTGCCAGCTGCGCTTCGGAGTTGTCGATTCCGACTACTCGCGCGCCGCGCCGTGCCAGCCAGGCCGAGACGTATGCAGTGCCGCAGCCGAGTTCGATCGCATCCTTACCCGCCAGACTGTCGGGAAGGATGTTGAGCCGCGATTCGGGGACACTCCATATGCCCCACCTCGGCTCGACTGCTGCCCACCCTTCTTCGCCCGACGCAACGTACTGTCGCGCCCAATCATCCCACAACGCGCGATTGCGACGGACGTGGTCCGGCAGATCACTCATGGGATCTTCGACCTCATCTGTGTTTCAGCTATTCCTCGCCGCCTTACGACCGTGCGTTCCAGCCGCGACAGCGAGGGGCCGGGCTTCGTGGCGCACTCTGACGATCCGGCCGCTCAGCGGCGGCGCGCCAGCCCCGTCCGCTGCAGTTGCGAGTTGGACACACTCATCGAGCGCCGCCTCGCCAGCGCTCGCTCGGCTTCACGAGGCAGCTCCACGGCGACGAAGTAGCTCTTGGGATAGAGGTAGTCCTCGCCGGATTCGTCTATCACCCGCACGTATCCTTCTCGCGCGGCCGCGGTGTCCGGCTGCTGCTCGTAGAGCTTGCGCAGTTGGAGGTCCTCGCATCCTTCGTTGCGAACACACAGAAGAAAGCGCTTCTTCCGTCGGGTCGTTATCATCAGTCGAGGAACCGCTTGATCTTCATCTTCACCCGCCCGATCCCATGAGCCTCATACCAGTGTAGCTCAGCTCGTCGATGGCGCCCACTGGCAAGGCGGACCACAGCCAGACCCTTGCGCTTCCGCCAGCGTCCCGCTCCGTATCGCCGGCGGAGGCGAGCAAGATCGCGGATGCCGCGCCCAGAAGTGATCGTGACGACGCTTGCGATCTCGCTGACCAGCTCGAAATGCATCGGGGCGTCCTTGAGTCATAGATGTGCCGAGGCGTCCAACGGCCAGGCGCTGAGCGGCCGGCGCAGCCGGGCCGCTCCAACGGGTAGGCTGAGCGTCACCCATCGGCAACTAAGGGCCCTCGACAAGGAGTACATACCCGTCGGGCAACTGCGCGACAGTTCGAGCTCGCTCTAGAACCAGGGTAGCGGCTAGGCGGAGGCCTGCGTGTGTTGCACCGACCTCAAGTGTCGTGAGTTCCTCGCAGAGGGCCTGACATTCGCGCCGATCCAAACGGGCTTGCTCGTGCACGCTTATTTCGCCCAATCGAGTTCGCGCAGCCAGTTCCTGAAACAGGCTCTCAGGGATCCACAACGTGTCATCTGGTGAGTGAGCCCGATCTGACCAGTCGATCGACGCTTCTCTCTTGATCGCAGCGAAAGCCACGGCTCCTCGTGCTCGTACTGGGTGCCGGGATCACGAAAACGGTCGTCGTCAACAGACGCCATGAGTCCTCTTCAGCGACTGATTAGCCAGACCTGCCTCATACCGCACCCCCGTCGCGTCACGCCACCGCGCGACGCTCCTCGGGCTCGCGGGACGCCTCCGCGAGTCGCCGAGATCGCAGCTTTTCGTCCCCAGGAGGTGGCGCTCGCTCGGCGGGCTTAGGCTCCAGAGCCGTTCTGCGTCGTCGCAAAGCGGCGGAGGTGGAACCAGCCGGCGCGACACGCAGTCCTACGCCGCGGCGCTCGGCCGCTCCTTGAACGCGGCATACCAGCGCGCCACGTTCTTGCACGCCGGATCGATCGGCGCCTGGGAGAACTCGGCGAACTCGACCGCCGCGAAGAGCGTGCAGTCGGCGATCGTCGAGCGCTCGCCGGCGACGAACGGCTTCGCGCCGATGGCCGCATCGAGCACCTTCAGGTTCGCGGCGAGGCGGGCCTTCGCGTTCTCGGCCGCCTCGGGCGACTGCTTGAACCGGCTCGCCATGAACGGGTGCGTGTTCTGGAAGTACTGGGCGACGGCGCTCAGGATGCCAATCTCCGCGATGCGCTCGAGCTCGCGCACGCGCGCCCGCTCGCGCGGCGTCGTGCCGAGCATGGGCGGCGTCGGGTGGAGCTCCTCCAGGTACTCCATGATGGCGAGCGACTCGCTGAGACAGCTCCCGTCGTCCAGCTCGAGGACGGGGAGCCCGCCCATCGGGTTTTTCTTCAGGAACTCCGGTTTGCGGTTGTCCCCGGTCATGATGTTCACCGGCTCGAAGGGGATGCGGAGCCCCTTCTCGGTGAGATAGACGCGCAGCTTCTTCGGGTTCGGCGCGCCGACGAAATCGTAAACCTTCATGCGTGTGCCCTCCTGGATGACGTTTCCTCGCGCATACACCCGGAGCTTGCTGAAGCAACAGGGGTGCGACGTCAGCCCATGGCCTTCGCCGCGCGCCGGCCCATCTCCTCGGGGGGAACATCTTCCTTGTGCGTCGCGATCCCCCACCGGACACCGAAGGGGTCCGTCAGGCGACCGTAGCGATCGCCCCAGAACATGTCGGCGAGCGGCATGGTCGATTGGGCGCCCGCCTTGACCGCCCGGTCGAACGTGGCGTCGGCGTTCGGCACGTACAGGTAGATGCTCGCCGACGTCACCGGCTCCTGGAGCGCCTCGCTCAGCATGACGACGGAATCACCGATCTGCAGCTCGGCGTGCGCGACCTTCCCGTCCGGGGTCGGCATACGGAAGCGCTCCTGCGCGCCGAAGGCCTTCTTGTAGAACTCGATCGCGCCGGCGGCATCCTTCAACGTCAGAAACGGCGTCACGGTGTGGTACCCCTCGGGCACCGGCTTCACGGCCATGGAATCCTCCTTTCGGGTTACCGCGACGAGTGACCGCCAGGGCTTCCCCGAGTCAAGCCCCCCCGGACGCCGCGGCACCTGCGATGTCCCCACCCTCGCCATTCAACTTGTAAGCAGGCAGCTGCCAACTCTTTGGGCGTCGGCATGCGGTGGGATCTCGCACTGCGACGAAAAACCGAGGCTCGGCACGCGGCGCGCCCTGGCATCCAACTTGCGAACGCACCGCCCGGATCGTTTGGAAGGAAGGAGAAACGCTCATGTCGTTTATTCCAGGGACGCGCTGCCGCTCGACGCGCCCGATCGTGTACCCGGGAGGCCTGGTCCGCCGCGCGGCCTCGGG
>Ga0137403_10009335_pt1 | contig 10910 bp, 12 predicted proteins | sample CZOMad2_1_16fung_FD_122057 | JGI IMG/M metagenome (GOLD analysis project Ga0137403, IMG submission 122057) | Vadose zone soil fungal communities from Angelo Coast Range Reserve, California, USA - CZOMad2_1_16fungal (Hybrid Assembly) | ecosystem: Environmental > Terrestrial > Soil > Vadose zone...
TCAGACGTTGGACGGAGCCAACACCGTGAAGCAGCGGGTGTGGACGAAATTTCCGTCGTTGTCGAACAAGACGCTGGACGCGATCAGCACGTTCTGCAACGAGCCGTTCTTGTGGCGTAGGCGAGCCCGATAGTTGTAGAGCGTCTCACCCTTGGACAGACGCTTGAATATGTCGTCGATAATATCGGGATCGACGTGGAACTCGGCAATGTGATGCCCCACGTACTCCTCGTGGGTGTAGCCGAGCGGCTCGTAATCGGCTCGGTTGGCCCAGAAGATGGTCCCGTCGCCGGCGACCCAATGTAGCCCGACCACCCCATTGTCGAGGTGATCAGCCATATGCATGTCTGTACGGACGAACGTCTCTGTCTTTTCCATGACGCTTCCTCCTATCTCGCTACGGTGGACGCCAGCCTACTAGACAAGACCCACATTGGTGTAACATTCCCACAGGGACTGGTCATAAAGTGCCACCACGACATCTGTATGGTACTGGAGGGCCTGATGCAGCACGGCTAGCAGAGTTGGCATCCGTTTCACCGGCTTCGGCCATCGGTTCCCCATAGCCGGGGGCCGTGTAGCCCGGACGTCGAGCCAGCTGTTCCAGGAACGCGGGCGAGTCCTCTACCTTGAGTCGGATCACCACGGCGGCGATGACCGCCACCCCCAGACAGAAGAGCCCTACCAGGGGGAACCCGCCCAGTGCGAGCATCAGTCCGCCCAGCGAGGCTCCGCCGAACGCACCCAGTTGGTTGCTCACGGCGAACATGCCGGTGGCGGTGGTCCGCGACGCACCGGCCTGCTCCAGCAATACCGTTGGTGTCACCACCGACGAGATGCGCGCCAGACCGGCCGCGCCACCGGCCAGCGCGACGGTGGCCCATGGCGACCCATCCGCCGTGAACGCCAAGGCCGCCTACACGCCACTGCCTAGACATGCCATGCCGAACCAGGCAAGACGGTGACGATGGTCGGCGACGTGTCCCCCCAGGATGCCCCCCGCGATATGGCCAGCTCCGACGAAGGCCAATGGGAGCACGGTGTCTCCGGCGGTCATCTGGGAGGTGTGCATGAGATAGGCCGCCAGGTAGCTGAACAGGCCGAACAGGACCATATGCTGCTGATCCGCCGAACACTTTCCTCCTTGGCGTGTAAGTGGCATTTCAGCTATACGCAGTCACGATCGCTTTCGTGATGCCTCCGTACGCCAACTCGTTTTGAGCCGGCCACCTGTTCCCTAGAGATAGCAACTGCCCTGGCAGTAACATGCCCCACCGCATGATCCCGCCATCGCGGTAGCCATATGGCTGGTTTAAGGAGGTTTGCAGACGAGGGATAGGGATGGAAAATCTCTGGGCTGAGACGCTAGGACGCCGGCCCTGACATCACTCACCCCCAGAAGTGGGGGGCAGGGGTGGGGCTCACCCCCACTTTACCCCCACTTGTGGGACCACGCCAACGGCCACGGGATGATGGAGCGGAGTCATGCGTCAGAGAACCTCTGGAACCATGCATCGAACCGACTTGGATCAGCAGTGCCACGTACAGGGCGATGTGGTGCGAACGATGAAAATGATAAAACGAGACCGCCACGACGGCGTAGAGCACCTCAGAGGTCTAGGCGGTTCCTGGTCTGGGATACGAACTGACCCAGATATCGTCGGCCCGATAATGGTGGATCCTTGAGGTAGGCCTTGGCTAGCCTCCGCCGCGTCTTATGCAGCAGTTGTTGGTCTTCCTCCCCCCGTAGTCACTAGAGTTATTTTGCTACCTACAAAGCATCTATCTCTATGGACGAATCGGATACAATCTCAAGGCATTGTCCCACATCATTTTTTTCTTGCTCTCCAGCGACACGTCCGGGAGCTCCAGTATTTCTTGCACGGCCACTTGGTAGCGGCGACCTTCGGGATGTCCGAAGTCGGTCGCGGTCACAATGTTGTCGTCCCCGAGATAGTCGATGACTTGCTTGATGCCTGGGTCATCTTGATCCGCCGAAATGAAGCACTGGCGTTTGAAATAGTCAACCGGGAGCATCTTGAGTCCAGGAATGTCCAAGCCTCGGAACCCGCCCTGGACACTGGCGGCAAGCCGGTCAAGCCAAAACGGCACCCACCCTGCCCCAGACTCGAGATGGACCACTCGTAACCGCGGATGCTGCTCTAATACACCGCCCATGATCAACGCCGTGCAGGCCAACATGTTGCCTAAGGTAAATGCCACCGTTGTCTGCGCCGTGCGTAGGCGCGGCAGGTAGTAGTAGAGCATTTGATCTGCTGCGTTGCCGGTTCGCGCGTGCACGGCCAGCGGCACGTCGAGATCTTCAAGCGTGTTCCACAAAGGCTCGTAGAAGTCGTCGTAGAGACGGTGCTCACCGACGGGTACAGGATTGATATAGACCGCCTTGAAATCAAACGCCTTGACGCAGCGGCGCGCTTCACGGGCGGCTTCTTCCGCGTCACGTAGGTCCACTGCTGCTGCCCCCACCACGCGTCCCCCCGCCGCCGCGCAAAAATCGTGCAGCCAGTTGTTATAGGCGCGACGATAGGCGGCTGCGGTATCAGCGGGCAGGTCGGGCACCGCCGTCGTCAGCAATCCGGCGGTCGGGTAGACTACCATGTAGTCAATGCCAGCATGTTCCATCGCCAGCTTGTACATCTCGGGCGGGAAGCCTTGCCGGGCAAACTCCGCATACGCTTCATCATGCCCGGGCAGGGCAATGCGCGCTCCACCATCGAACGCCGCAAGGCGGGAATGGGTGTCGATGCGATTCCTCCCCGTCAGAGGATCGCTCCCAAAGGGCATGACATGCTCACCGCCAGAGGGTTTAGGGACGCGAATTTCAAAGCCGAAGGCCAGCGGGTCGCCCTGATAATCCGCCCACGCCACCGGCATCTGTGCTCGGTATTTTGGTTCGAGATACCGTTCAAACATGTCACGTGGTTCGATCACATGCGCGTCGCTGTCGATGAATTTTACACTGTTGGACATCGTTGTCTCCTTTCGTGCAACACTCTGTTCAGATGGTCCGCCTAACACCCCAAGCGCCTGCATTCGCCCCGCATAACGCGTGGACGCTATGCCCCCCGAACCCGCACTGGCCGTGGGGGAGTGTCGTGGCCGTGCGCATGGGCGGCAGCACCCAATCGCCGAACATCCAGGAGTGGGAGCCCGGCCAGCCCACTGTGAGATATGTTCGAAAACTCTGGATGACAATCATCAATGCGTTGACTACGATCCGTGTGGGTCTAGTATGGATCCGGTGAGCTCGAACACTTCCATGGTTTCTGTGGGTGCTATCTCCTCAATATCCAGCATCAGTATGAGACCTGCGTAAGGTCCTTGACCGTGGGCCGTTATGTGTCCGATAAAATGCAGCCCCTCAAGAGCGCCATGTACCGTACCCTCCCAGATGACCGTTTCCACGCCATCGACGTCCTCCGCTTTGACCGTAAAGCGCCCAGCAATAGGACCGCTCCCTGTTGCGTCCAGAACGCCGTTGAGCACCAGCAACTGTGTGCCCTGGATGGCGAAGTCCCCGCAGCAGAGTACAAAGTCGCCTGTTTGGGCGAGTTGCTTGATGTGGGAGTTGCCAGCCACATCCTGGACAATTTCTCCGTCTACGGTACGTTGGACGTTGCTATTGCCAGTGACGCCGGTTCGGGTCGGTCGCGCCGACACCAGCGCCTGCACAGCCATGAGGATGCCGGCGGTGAGCATGCACATGCGAGCACAGTGTGTGATGTCGCGTGTCATGGGGCGTTTCTCCTGTTCTTGATTATGGATAGGCTGTAACAAGCATAGCCGTCGACTAAAACACCAAGGGCATCGACGTGAATCCACGCAGTAACAGACTCTCACACCGTAATTCCGCCGGTTGCGCCGCGAACTGCAGGCCAGGGAGAAGCCGAAACAACGTCCCGAAGCCAATTTCCAGCTCGCGCCGGGCTAATTCTCCCCCCAAACACAGATGCGGTCCGTGGCCGAAGGCGACATGCTTATTCGGCGTGCGGGTGATATCAAAGCGCTCAGGGTTGGAAAACTGCTCAGGATCATGATTGGCGGACGCCAAGCCCAGGAACACGAATTGTCCCTTGGCGATGTGCTGACCGCGAATCACCAAGTCCTCCCGCGCAATGCGGTGGATAAACGGGACAGACGTGTCATACCGCAACACTTCCTCCACCGCCGAATGGATCAACTCCGGTTGTTCGCGGAGCTTCTGCAACTGATCCGGGTGTTTGAGGAGCGCATGGGCGCCATTGCACAGCTGATCGATGGTGGTGACATGGCCTCCGACGAGGATCATGACGCATTGGGCGCTCAAATCCTCTTCATCCCAGAGGCCTTGCTCCTGATGGGCGAGGAACAGGCTCATCAAGTCATGACCGGGCTCGCAGCGGCGTTGTGCCATAAGGTGCAGAAAGAAGCGTTCGAGGTTGACGGCGCCTTCGTTGGCTCGGCGTGCATCTTCCTCGACATTGCCGAATGTGCCGCCGAAGAACCGGATGACATCGTCGGCCCAGCGCTGAAAAGACTCGCGATCTTCGTGAGCGATGCCGAACATCTCGGCGATCACCATAGCGGGCAAGGGCTGGGCGAAATCTGTGACGAGATCCATCCGATGGTACGGTTGCACGCGGTCCAACAGGGCATCTGCCACCTGCTGTACCACGGGGCGGAAGGCCTCCAGGGCTCTCCTGGTAAAGCTTTCGCTCACCATCTTGCGCAGACGCGTATGCTGCGGCATGTCCTGCAATGCCATCATGCGCTGCACGATGCGGAGAAAATCGGCGACGACGCTCACGTCCAACCCCCGGAGCTGATGCGTCGCAAACTGCTGGATTCGGTCAGAGCTCAGGCGTGGGTCGTGTAAAGCAGCCATGACATCGTCATAACGCGACAGGACCCAGGCCCGTAATCCCTCGGACCAGTGGACGGGAGATTCGCGGCGCAGCTCGTCATAGATCGGATAGGGGTGGGCCAGCGCCTCAGGACTTATGAGATTATATGCCTCGACATTGCCTGTCATGTTCCCCTCCAAGATAGTAGTACCCGGGTTGACCAACACCTTCCCCTACATGTGGCGCCGCAGCAGGAAGTGCTTGTGCACGAGCGGCAGCACGATCCTGCCGGCACACGAGTGGGGGTCGAAGCCCTCCAATATGGCCTGCCGCGGCACGGCGTCATAATCGCAGCCCATCAAGAACCGCCCTATGCTCAAGCGATGCTCTTCAGCATCCGCAAGGGCCAACTCGTCATGGACATCCTCCGCGCTGTAGGCTTCGCCCAGAGAAGCCAGGGCAGCCTCACGGATCGGACCTAAGTGCTTGCTACTGGTTTCATTCATAGGCATACTCCCGAGACCAGGCCTTCAAAGGCACACTGCCCCCGCGTGGGGGTCGCGGGGGGGCCAGCTTGGCCGTGCGCATGCGCGGCAGCACCTGCTCGCCGAACACCTGCAGTCCCTCCAGACACTCCGGGAAGATGAGCATGATCCCCTTGGTCCCGGGCACCGCTCCAATACGATCGAGAATGGTGGCGCACTGGGCGTACGAGGCGATGATCGGCGTAATGCCGATATAGGCGACACCCAGCAGCGCCGCGGTCGAGACGACCCAGCCACTGCTAAGCACCGGAAGGAATACCCCGAGCTCGACCATCTGCCACTCCTCCTCCAACAGCGCTTCACAAAGCCGCGAGTCGCTGGCGCATGGGACTGCAGCGCCTGGATCTCGCAGGCCGAATGCCGGGTAGTTCCATGACCCTCCCGAGGTCACTTCTGGCAGACCAACCCGATGACCAGGCAATTGTCGTGGAAATCGCGCCAATACGCCTCCCCGTAGCGCGCGATATCGGCCGTCGCCACCTCCGACGGGTGCCAGGCAAACGCCCGGAATCCGGCCTCCTTGACCGCCCACTCATACGTGGCTTGGCTCCACTGGAAGTATCGGACGGGGGTCGGCGGCTCGGTGACAAACTCGGCATCGCACAGGTACCGGTCCTCCTCGGGCGTCTGGCGGAGCACGGTGAATCCGTACTTCGTCCCGTTGGGCTTGCTGAGCGTGAACGCCGGGTCCATGGTGTAGGCGATAAAGCGTCCGCCCACCACCAGGTTGTCGTAGGCGCTCCGAAACATGCCCAGCAACTGCTCCTTGCTCGTCGCATAATTGAGCAGATAAACTGCCGTGACCAGATCGAAGCGGCTCAGCCGGGAAAGTGTCACGGCGTCGCCCACCTGGTAAGCGATGCCGAGCGGCTCCGCCTGTTCCCGCTGAGTCGCGAGGCGAACCATCTCTGGCGAGATGTCGACGCCGATCGCCTGCGCTGCGCCGTGCTGCTTGAGCAGCTGCGTATAGAAGCCGAAGCCGCAGGCAAGATCCAAGACGCGCTTCCCGGCGAGCGCCCCCACCATACGGAAGAGCGTATAGCTCTCCGCCCGTTTGAGCGTGGCTGTGCGAGCATACTCGTCGTATTTGCTACCGATGTGATCATACTGCGCGGCTTGCTCCATTATGATCTCCTCCTTGTCCTCCGGCCGCGTGCCGGTTGCATCAGCTGGGCATCGTTGCGCTCAAGCGATGCTCGTCACCGCTGCTCTCGATAGTCGCGGCGGGGTTCGCCGCGATACCCCTGTGTGCCAGCTCGCCCTGCGCCGGCTGCCTGTGCCCTTGAGAAGTGGCTATTTGTCAAGGGATTAGAACCTTATGTTCGAGAAGGCATCCTTCTGTGTCACGCGATACACACGAGCGAAAGGGCAGCATGGGTATGACCGGCTGCCCCTGATTTCAATCAAAACATGTCCGGGCAGGATAGGCTCTGCGAGGGGATCCGCAGTGTCGCCTACAAACACCTTGAGCACGGCGAAGTGAGCCGCATTGCCACTGAGGGACGCATGGTCGGTAACCAGCAGCGACTTGCTGCTATTGTCGAAGGCGATATTTGCTGGAGCATCCAGAGGAATCGGGTTGCTGGGAAGGCTGGCTATCCTGGTTGTTTCTGTGCCATCGGGTGCGAGAACGGAGATTTCATTCGAAGCTGCAAGAGTGACATAAAGGTCACCTGATGCACCAAAAGCAAAGCCATCAGGAGCTTCGCCCTGGGTGTATTCGTGAAACACCTCGATATCTGCTACGTCGGGATTATCGACGAGAGGTAGGCGATAAATTGTGCCGATGCCTGGATTCGATGCGGAGAATGTGACAGAAACATAAACATGCTGCCGCTCGTGGTCGAGACGAATGCCGTTTGCACCAATGGGGAAAGGGCCACCCCCCGCAAGGAGTGAGCTTTGAAACCACACCTCTGGTGCACCCCCACCAGGCGGGACGCGCCAGATGGCAGCCTGGAAAGAGTCGGTCACATATGCCGTGCCGTTGTCAGCGAATGCGAGGTCATTTGCGAGGGCGCATGAGCCCGGAAAACCAGGACCAAACACACAGGTCGAAAGGTTTGGAAATGGATTCGAGTAGGTTTCCTGGATGTAGGTCTGACCTTGCTTGGTGAAGCGCAGCATGCCTAACTGGTTCTTGGGGGGCGCGAACAGTTGAGCGGTAAGCACATAGAGGTGCCCAGCGGCATCGATGGCGTTGCAACTGAGGGCGTGTTCGAAAGCCAGAGTTTCGCCCGAAACGACGACCTCGGTGTCCAGGGCGCCAGTATTCCTGTTGTAAACCAAGATCTTGGACGGGCCGGTACCAGCTGTGCCAGCTGTTGCAGGACCAGAAACATAGACACGGTTGCCATCCACCGAGATGCCCTCAGGGAAGCCCGGGACGGCCGGAACAGTGGCGAAGGTCGTAATATCGCCGAACTGAGCTGCGCTTGCTGGCGGGAGGCTTGCGAGGACCGCCGAAGCCAAGGCAAGCAGCGCCGCAGCGCCTCGAAGGAAACTCTTTTTGACAGAAGACGACTTGGACGATGCGACACGGTTCATCATGGTGCCCTCCTGCTCCCAATGGGAAATAGGGGTATTCGGGGTATTCCATCGGCTTCCGGCGCTTCCTGCGACTTCTTCCATCGTTTCGCCCAGCGCGAGGTGTGGGGATAATGCGCGTTGATTTCTCATGATCTCCTCCTTTGTTTGCGTCAAATAGCCGGCTTTCGGCACTTGACTGACCATACGGTGACCAATGTTCCTTTCGCATCCATCGAGGGGATACCGATCGGGGCTGATCGTCCCGGGTCGGCACCCCTCTGTGTATGCTGACGCCGGGTGAGTTCAACAATGCCTCCCGAGAGACTCCGATCGGCTCAATGGCTCTTAATCCAGTCGAGAATCTGCTTCCAGACAAGATTTTTGGCCTTGTCGGCCAGGAAAAGATCCGCGTGCCCAAAATCCTCGACCCTTTCCTCCACTGGACGGAGGTCGACGAGGTGAATGCTGACGTCAGTGCTGCCCAGTAGCGTCGTGGTGTAGACGCCGAACTCGCCAAAACCACCACCGGCCCCGACGTACAGGATTGGCACCGTGATCTCTGCCAGGTGATCATCGAACGGGAGGTCGACGATTTCATCGTGATCGCAAATTAGCGCCTCTCCCTGGGCGAAGATATTCACGGGCTCGTAGGGGGCCGCTCCCTGCAAGAAGTCTATCCAGTACGGATCTTGCGTATACAAAAGCGTTGTAGGATCGCCCGCGAGCCCGCCGGTGAAATGATACGAAGGGACTGGGGGAGGGAAGGGTGCGAAGAGGGCAAAGGTGGACGTACCAAGGAACAGGGCAGCCTGGAGATTCGTCAAGCCTGGGATGACGCCCGATGGGTCGTCAGGCGCCGTGATCGCCAACGTCCCAACCGTCGAGATCAGCAAGCCGGTGGTGTCATGAAAGGTGCCGGCAACGAGCCTGGCCTGTTGCGCCTCGAAGCGGTCGCAGGCTGCCTGCCGGAGCTCCGCATCATCGGTCTTCATGAAGATGTCCACGGGGATGAACCCCTGGACATGGGGCTCCGCACTTTGCGTTCCTCCGCTGAGATAGGCATACCCTGTCATGCCGCCGCGGCTCCAGCCCAGCAGGTGGATCTTGCCGGATCCACTGCCGCTGGCGGCTCGCATGTTGCGGGCGATGGACAGGGCGCAGCCGAGATCTTCGACATCGGTTCCTATATCCCACGCCTCCATAAAACCAAAGGCGGTAGTCTCCTGCGGGACCAGGGTCCAGCGAAAATCGATGCCCCAGACGTCGACGTTGTTCTGGGCCAGGAACACCGGCAGCGCCTGACTGTCAGGGATGGACGCCGACGAAAGGCTGGCCAAAAAGGCCCCATTGAATCCCCAGATGTCCACGTGAGCCATGAGGACTGCTTTGGATGTGGGATTGGGTACAAACGGCGCAATTTCTTTCACCACGCGGTGTAATCCGATGATGTCCCGTTCTCCAGTGCCGACGCGCACTTGCCAACCATACTCGGCGACGCTGCCCATAATGGGCCGACGACTGATCTCCCCGACCAATTCGCAGACAGCCGCCGACACAGTCCACGCCCCAGGAATCTGAGAATGTCCCTCTCCAGCCAGCACAGAGAGCGTGCTACAGAGGAGCAGCAAGGCCGCAACCACGACGCAAAGATGTTGCCGCCTCGCGGTGCATAGCCAGCCCAGCTAGCATACGACGTGTACAGAGTTGCGATGGTGTCTCATAGCTTGTCCTCCTCCCCAAAGTTGTTCATGGGTTCACGTCGTGATTCACCATGTCTTGTCTCGCCCCGCGGACGGCTGCCGGATGTGCACCGATCGCCGTCTACGGGGATCCAACGCTTAGTTGCATAGCGATCCTCCTCTACAGACACACGGTTGCCAGGAGAGCACTCGCTGAGACGAGTGCATGCAAAGCTCGCTGGGGCCCTCTGCGAAAATCAGGGTCCCGGGCGCCCCCTCCGGGTAGCGAGTCCCCAGTTTCTCAGCGATTGGCAGGTGGCGCAGTCGGTGACGTTGGCGGCACCTTCACGGACAAACTGACTTCGGCCGCTGGAGATTATTCAGCAGACGCTGGAGAACCGCTGTGTCGCTGGGCAATGAGAAATGATCCACTCCCACGTTGTCCGTGAATTCAAAACGGAAACAGAGCATGGCTTCCCACACGAGGATAGCGTCGTTGGTGATGTCCTCCTGGTTGATGTCACCATCCCTAAGGATGAAGATATCGGGATCGCTGGTGTCGACCACCTGCCCCACAGAGAGGTCCTGTAGCACCAAGCCCACCGCCGTCGGAATTCCGGAGCCCTTCTCGGCATACACATCAACATTGGGGAAGAACGTGGGCTTAGCGAACTGCACGAAGCCAATGTAGAAGGCTGCGGGCTCCTGGGCCAGGCTGAGGCCAGCGTCTCGGAACAGCTTCATGTTGTCCTTCGGCGTGTACGTTTTGCTCGGCTGCAGGGTCTGCACTACTACCTCATGGTTGTGGAAGACGGCGGGGTCAGCAGAACTCATATAGCTGGAGGGGTGGGTCTGGTACATGGCGGCGCTACTGGCCGCATTCGCGACGTCCGTCGGAAAGGTGAAGTCGATGACGTTCAGGCCCGTGAAATACACCGGGTAGAAGAGACCCTGCCCTGGCCAGTTGCCGGCAATGCCCGTGAAGCCGTGGATGAACGTGTTCTTCCATGCCTGTGTGGTGTGGGTGAGCAGGTACTGCGCATACAGCGGCCCGTTGGAGTGGCCTGCCAGGTGGACGGGGGTGTTTCGGTTCTGGTGGTACGTCTCCTCGATCAGCGCCATGGTGCGCTCCAGGAACCCACCCATGTCTGGGGTCAGGCGCGAATCATAACCAGCAACGCGGATGTTGAAGTTGCGCACGTAGCCGGCCGCCTCGAGGGCAGTGTATAGGGGTTTGTAGAAGGGCGCGCTCTGGGTCATGCCAAAGTTCTTCAGCTCGACGGTGACACCTGGCTGGTTGGAAAAGCGCTCTA
>Ga0137403_10009336_pt1 | contig 10910 bp, 10 predicted proteins | sample CZOMad2_1_16fung_FD_122057 | JGI IMG/M metagenome (GOLD analysis project Ga0137403, IMG submission 122057) | Vadose zone soil fungal communities from Angelo Coast Range Reserve, California, USA - CZOMad2_1_16fungal (Hybrid Assembly) | ecosystem: Environmental > Terrestrial > Soil > Vadose zone...
CCCAGCTCTTGCTTTGCTCTTGAGCGCCCTCGTTGCGCTTTCGGTCGATTCTAGTCCCGCCCAAACCTCGTCCCCTTCGCTGACGAAGACTGCGATCTTTGCCGGCGGCTGCTTTTGGTGCATCCAACCGGCATTCGACAAAGCAAAAGGCGTGATCAAAACCGTTGTCGGCTATTCTGGCGGAACGGAACCAAATCCCACTTATGAACTGGTTTCCTCGGAAAAAACCGGCTACCGCGAATCAATCGAAATCACATACGATCCCACTAAGATCTCATTCGATCAGTTGCTCGATATCTACTGGCGACAAATCGATCCCACACAGGCCGATGGCCAGTTCACCGACATCGGGTCGAGTTATCGGGCCGCGATCTTTTACAGCAATAACGAGGAAAAAGGGATTGCGGAAGCTTCAAAAGAGAAGCTTGCGCGATCAGGAAAATTCGACAAACCGATCGTAACCGAAATTCTGCCGACGATGAAATTTTATCCAGCCGAGGCCTACCACCAGAAATATTACCGGCAGAACCCGGGGCACTTCGAGGCATTCGAGAAAGGTTCCGGTCGCGTTTCCTTCGAAAAGAAGAAGTGGGGAGAGGATCGGTAGGCTCATACATTTTGAACCTCTGCGAAGGGCAGGCGTGTCTCGACTGCGATCACTCCTTTCGACGAGGGGAAATGTTTCAGAGCAAAATGGTTCCCGTTAGTTGCGGTGGTTAAAGAAAAACGAGAACAGGCAAGCACGTCGTCAGATGACGGATCCTCCCTTTGCTGCTGATGGTTTTTGTGGTCCGACTGGTCTTCGCCCGAAGAGCGTGGTCGTCAGAGGCAGCAGTCATGATCACCGAGTTCTCTGACTTTCAGCGTCCCTCCTATGGCGGACAACTAAAGAGAATGCAAATTTGCCTCTGCGTTTCGATTTCCATAATATCGCACGAGAAATTGTGCCAAAGTTGTCTCAATCCAGGTGCCATGGACTGTTGGTTATCACAGCGATAGCAGGTGCAAGCGGCCTGACTTTGATTTCGCTGCATAATTTTCGCCGCGAAGCGCAGCCGCCGGAGAATCGTCCCATCAAATCGCAAATCGCTGGTTATGTCACGTCGAACACATGCCGATCGTGTCACTCCGGAAATTATGCGAGCTGGCACGCCTCCTTTCACCGCACGATGACGCAGGTGGCAACGCCGGCGAGCCTGCCGGCGAACATGGAGCGACTCGAAATCGCGTTTGACGGGACCGAATACAAAGTCGAACGCCGTGCCGACACGTTCTTCGTTCGCAAGCGATCGGAGGGCAGCACCTACGGCGACGCACAACAAGTCGTGCTCGTAACAGGTTCGCACACCCTGCAAGTCCCGTGGCTCGAAACCGGTCAGGGCCGCACGCTGGAGCAATTTCCCTTCGCCTATATTGTCGCCGAGAAAATGTGGGCGCCGGTGACCGAAACATTTCTGATGCCGCCCGGGCTAAAGGATTATTATTCAATCGGGGCATGGAACGGCGCCTGTATGGATTGCCACGTCACGCAAGGGCAGTCGCGCTTTGTAGAAGGCAATAAGTGGGACTCAAATGTTGCGGAGTTCGGGATCGCTTGCGAAGCGTGCCACAGCGAAGGGGCTGAGCATATCGCACTCAACCGCAATCCCGTCCGCCGATTCAAGATTTATCTCACAACGAAATCTGACCCAACCATGACGAACCCTTTGCGCTTAAAGGGTCCGGACTCAGCGCTCGCATGCGGTCAATGCCACAGCGTCTGGGCCTTTAATAACATGACGGACAAAATCGATTTCAATCGCCACGGCACCAGCTTCCGTCCGGGCGGACACGATCTCGCGCAGCGTTTTGTCGTGCAGCCAAACACGTCTAATCACAGTGACCAGAAAGATTTTATTCGCCGGACCGAGCCGAGTTTCTTCGGCAACAGATTCTGGGGTGATGGAATGATTCGAGTAACGGGACGCGAATTCAACGGCGTACAAGCGTCGCCTTGTTTTCGCGGTGGCGAATTCTCCTGCATCTCCTGCCACGAGATGCATTTGGATTCGCCAGGCCACGCCGATGTGACAACGTGGGCGCGCAACAGCCAGTTGAAACCGAAAATGGAATCCGACGCGGCGTGCCTGCAATGCCACAAAGAGATGAGCGCAAGGCTTGTCGCACACACTCATCATTCGGCCGACTCATCCGGCAGCCGCTGTTACAACTGTCACATGCCAAACACAACCTTTGGCTTACTCCACGCTATGCGCAGCCATCAGGTTTCCTCGCCTACAGTGCACGAAAGCATCGCCTACGGACGTCCGAATGCCTGCAATCTTTGCCATCTCGACCGGACCCTTGCCTGGACTGCCGAGAAACTTCACGCCTGGTATAACCAGCCCATGGCAGATCTCTCACGAGACGATCAAACCATCGCCGCGGCGGTGCAATGGCTCGTGAAGGGCGACGCGGGCCAGCGCGTCCTCATGGCCTGGGCTTTTGGCTGGGAACCCGCGCAAAAAATCGCGGGCCGCGACTGGTTTTATCCCTATCTCATTTACACCCTCAACGATCCGTATGCCGCAGTCCGTTTCGACGCGTGGAAATCGCTGCAAACGCTGCCAGGTTTCGCGAATTTTTCTTTTGAGTACACTGCGACCGAAAGCCTTCTCAAAGAAGCGGCTGCGCACGCTTATGAAAAATGGTTGCGCGACGTGCGTTCCCCGAGCGCAAGTTACCGGCCTGAGACGCTGCTCGACTCGGATGGACGTTTACAAAAAGATATTTTTCAACGGCTCCAAATCGAGCGCGACGATAAGCGGATCATCCTGTCGGAATAATGCAAGCACCTGCCCGCCCGCAAACTACCCAAAAGAAAGCTGACCGAAATTTACGATTCGGCTGGTGGTCGCTTCTTATTTTCCTCTTGTTCGGCGGTGCGCTCGAAACATTGCACGGCTTTAAGATTGGCTGGTATCTCGATGTCGGCAACGAGATGCGGCGATTGATGTTCACTCTCGCACACGCACACGGCACACTCCTAGCACTGGTCAACATCGCCGCCGGACTCACTGCGCGAAGTGTTGCGCGCTTCGACCTCCGGCCGTCGATTTCATCTGTCTTAATTTGGGCTGCGATCCTTCTCCCAGGCGGGTTTTTTCTCGGAGGAATTGTCACATACGACGGCGACCCCGGACTCGGCGTATGGCTCGTGCCCGTGGGCGCGATTCTACTCTTCTACAGTGTCGCCCGCATTGCGCTGGACCTCTCGAAGCTTAAGTAGGGAAGTGGCAATCGATATGAAATATCTTCTCTGTGCGGTCATCTGGCTTTGCACCTTCACCATTTACGCCAAATTGCCCGCGCTCATCCCGCGCGAAGTTCTTTTCGGAAATCCGAAGCGCGCTAACCCGCAAATCTCTCCCGACGGTTCGCAGCTAAGCTGGCTCGCGCCCGACAAGAATGGGGTCCTCAACGTTTGGGTGAGCGCAATCGACCGCGCGAACCTGCATCCGGTCACGAACGAAACAGATTATCCCATTCACTATTATAAGTGGGCAGCCGAAGGGAAACATATCCTCTATCTCCACGACAATAACGGCAACGAAATTGACCACCTTTTTTCGGTCGAGCTAACGAGCGGCAACGTGCGCGATCTCACACCGTTCCGAGGCGTGCGCGCGCAAAATATCCTGACCGACTCGCAACATCCGAAATCTCTTCTGGTTGCGCTCAACCTGCGCGATCGAAACGCCTTCGACATGTACCGTGTCGATCTTGAGACCGGCGCCATCACTCTCGAAGCCACGAATCCCGGCGACATCCTGACTTGGAAGATCGACAACAATTTCGTGATCCGTGCTGCCACCGCTTTTGATGGAAAGACCGGCAGCACGATCGTGCGGGTGCGCGACGCAGCCGACAAACCGTGGCGCGACTTAGTCGTAATGCCCTTCGAGCGAGCGCTCTTTGCCGGCGAAGTCGTGAACGGCTCGCTTGTTGCCGGGTTCGATCCTGATGGCAAAAGTCTGCTTATTGATTCGCCGCTGCACTCAGACAAGGGCAGGTTGGTGCGCGTCGATTTGCAAGATGGCCACGAGCTTGAAGCAGTCGCTGAAGATGCCCACGCCGATGTCGCCTATTTCTCCGGAAGCCGCCTCGGACTGGAACCGAGCGTGATTTGTCATCCCGCCACCGGCGCGCTGCAAGCGGTCGAGTTCGATTACACCACACCGCACTGGTTTTTTCTCGATCCCAAATTGAAAGCAGATTTCGAGAGCATCAACCGTGAAGCGCCGGGATTTATCGAGCTTGTTAGCCGCGATAACACTGATGAGAAATGGATCGTGGCCATTCAGCGGAGCGACGCGCCCGGGTCTTACTACGCTTTTGATCGGAAGACGCAAAACCTTACCAAAATGTTCGATTCCAACCCGGACATCCTGCCCCTTCCGCGCGCGCCGAAAAAGCCAGTCGTCATCAAGGCGCGTGACGGGCTGGAGCTGGTCAGCTACCTAACGACTCCCCGAGGCGTGGAAGCGAAAAATCTCCCGCTCGTGCTCCTGATTCATGGCGGGCCGTGGGATCGCGATGACGATAGCTACGATCCCGAAGTGCAGTTCTTGGCAAATCGCGGCTATGCTGTTCTTCAGGTAAATTACCGCGGCTCGACCGGTTTCGGCATCAAGTTCTTCAATGCTGGCAATCTTCAGGTTGGGCTTGGGATGGTGGAAGACCTTTTTGATGCAGTGCATTGGGCCGTGGATCAAGGGATCGCTGATCCAAAACGGATCGCGGCGATGGGTGGGTCGATGGGCGGCTACGCCACATTGCGCGCGCTGGAAATGAGGCCCGACCTTTTCGTTTGTGGCGTTGATGAATTTGGACCCGCCGACGAGGCGGCGAGCTTTAGTTCCTTTCCCAAATACTGGTCAAACATATTGGCGCGTTGGCGTCGCCGCGAGGGAGATGCCGATCACGACGAGAACTGGAACCGAAAAATCTCGCCTCTTTATCATGTCGCTACCATTCGGGCGCCGCTTCTCATCAGCCAGGGCACGAACGATCCGCGCGTCAGCATCGCGAATACGAACGAAATGGTCGATGCATTACGCAAGGCAAAGCGCGAAGTCATCTACGTCGTTTATCCGGACGAGGGTCACGGCCTCGCGCGTCCGGAAAATAACTTGGATTTCTATGGGCGCGTCGAAGAATTCCTCGCCAAGCATCTCGGGGGAGGCGCGGAACCGTGGAAGAAAATCAGCGGTTCGACGGCTGAGTTACGATGAGACCGGCGTGCAAACGGGTCTGCTTCGAAGATAGAAGTCTTCACTTCACACCAAAAGTTGGTGAGCTTCAATATTTTTCGAAGTGATGCATCACCACTCGCAAATGACAACCCGTTTCACGTCGCGGGGACCTGGGTTACTTCACCTTGCGCATGGCATCCTCAACCATGGCGAGATGTTCCTTCAGCATCGGGAGAGTTTTCGAGGCCCAAGCCTTTAGATCGCGATCATCCCCACTCTTTGCCTCTTTTTGGAACTCAGCAATGTCATTTTTGTGGTCCATCTCAAGCAGTTTCAAATACTGCCTGTCGAAGTCCGCGGCTCCGATGTTTTGGGCCCTAACACCCCGGGTGTCGAACTTGACGCCTTTTCGGTTGGCCAGTTCCGTCAGCTCCTTGTTCGCCTTGGTGTGGTCGGCTACCATGCGTGCGCCGATCCTTTTTACGTCCGCGCTTTTTCCTTGTTTCTCGGCCATTTTCCCATTCTCAACTTCCTGCTGGCCACCGCTCGCCGCTTTTTGGATAAAGCTCACGTCCTTCTGGCTCAGTTTCACCGTCACGGTGCTGGAGGGTGGCGTCGGGGCGGATTTTGCACGCAGGTGAGGATTGCTCCCGATCCCTGTATCCTCTCGGCCCTCTTGGGCGCGAATGGGTCCGATCACCGACAGACTGCCGGCGATGGTCGCGATGATCGCGATGATCGCGATGATCGCGAACCGCGAGATTGATATGAATTCTGGTTTCATAGGCTTATTTCTGTTTGGATACTGTATATCATCATCGGCACTTTGGCATGTAAAGTTGGAAATTTGGACCTTGGCGCGCCTGTTTGGCTCGCTCTTTCCAACCGGACAGTATCGTCAGTTATTCGTTCGGCCTAATGGCTCATCGAATGCTTGCGACTTCTAAATTACTGACCAACTTGGATGCCTTCAGTGGCAGTGCGCTGAGCGTAGAGTTCGCTTAAGCGCCTTGTCATTAGGCCAACCTTGCCATCACCGATCAGTCGGTCATCGACTTTGATGACTCCCGCGAGTTCGCCCATCGTCCCCGTGCAAAATATTTCATTGGCGCGGTAAACGTCGCCGAGTGTCAGATCGGTTTCCACGCAGGGGATTCTTTGGGCGGCGCAGATTTCAATCACAGTTGCCCGAGTGATTCCTTCGGGACATGCCACCACTCGGCTCGTGGCCAGGCCGCCTTCGCGCACGGTGAAAATGTGCGTCGCATTCGTTTCGGCGACAAAGCCACTGGTGTCGAGCATGAGCGCGTCGTCCGCTTCGGCGTTGTTCGCCTCAATCTTCGCCAGGATCGAGTTGAGCAAATTCGCGTGATGAATTCGCGTATCCAGGATCTCCGGAGGCGGCCGGCGGATTTTGCTCGTGATCAAAGTCAGTCCGGTCTTCGCGTAGACCGGCGCTTTATGTTCGGCGAGAACAATCAGCGTCGGCCTGCTTTGATTAAGCCGTGGATCCATTCCAGAAGTAATCTTCACCCCACGTGTGAGCGTGAGGCGGATGTGCACACCATCACGCATTCTGTTCGCATCGAGTGTGCGCTTGATTTCCTCGATGATTCTTTCACGCGGCGGGATTTCTGGGAACGACAAAGCAACCGCGGATCGATGCAGCCGATCAAGGTGCTCGTAGAGCTTGAAAATGCGTCCGTTGTACAGCCGCAATCCTTCCCAGACTGCGTCGCCAGCTTGCACGACGGAATCAAATGGGCTGATCCCTGCTTCATCGCGATGCACCAGCCGCCCGTTGATGTTTACAATCAGATCGCGGTTCTTCTCATTAAATTCCTGTAGCATATAAACTCGTGCTCGGGATCGTGCTGGTGATCGAATCAATTTAAACCGCGAGCACCTCTACAAAATCCGCGATTTATTACAGGTGGTGTTCATAGAGCCGATCATAGCATTCGCGGCATCGCTCATGAATTTCGCGTAAATGCTTCGGCACCCGTTCATCTTTCGGCTGATACGGCAGAAACGATGTCGATCTTGCCACTTCGTCGTACCAATGCTTCGCCCAAACGCCATCGGTTTCGCACAAACCCGGCGGCCAAGAAAGCATCGATTCGCTAAACTCAATACCAGCCGCATTACAAAGTCGCCGCAAGACGCGCTCGGGATTTTCTTGAGTATCTCGGGCGTCGATAACCGGTGGCACCGAAGCGGTATTCTGGCGCACCCAATCAAAAATCTCCGCTTGTTGCACAAACCCAAGATCTTCCAGCGTCGGGTCGCTTTGCTTCTTAACGTAAGACAGGATCACCTCGCGCGGATCGCGAATGAGAAAGCAATTCGTCACACCGACAAGCCATTCTCGGTCGATTTCCGGCAGGAGATGATGCGTCATCTGTTTTTGATAAAAAATGTGGAAGGGACCTTTGTGCCGCGGCTCTGGAATCGGTCCCATTAGTTGCGCAACCACTTTCCGCCAATCGGTCTCGCCATGCGCGAGCACTTCATCCGCACCAGGATGTTTTTTTCCGGTCGTCTCTAGATAAAACGCGTAAAACGGCTCATCGATCACAAATGTGTCCGGCCGATTCCCCCATGCGCGCATCATCGCCGTCGAAATGTTTCGCGGACCCGACCACATGGCGATGCGAATTGGGACCTGGACGCTGGGCATTTCTTAAGATCAAATTACATCGAGCGGATAGCGAGAAGCAATCGTCTCTCGGGTTTTCTGACGCCGCGTACATAGCCACCGTTGGTAATCGCGGGACTGCAATCAGCGAAAGTGGCTACAAATGGTTTCGATTTGTTTAGCGAATTTCCAACAGTCGATCATCAGGGCTGATTCCACGGGTTCGCTCAGACATTCATCTTCGGTGAGGCCAAGCGGCGACGCAGTTACGAATTTTATATAGAGACGATTGCCTTCCATTTTCCCCTGACCCATTTCGACATAACCGGATTTCCGCAGCTTGGAATAGCCGAAGAGAAGTGTGAAGACGTTGATTACAGCAGTCTCGTTGGTTTTGCTTTTCGCGTGTTACGCGTTCGCCGGCGAGCGTTCAGCCTTCGCACGGATCACGGTTTACTGGCATCGCGAAGGTTCGGGCGAGCACGCATCCTGGAACGGTGCACGACTGCGCGGCGGGCATTGCGCTGTTGATCCAAAGGAAATTCCTTATGCGAGCAAAGTCGTCTTTCCCGATGCGGCATGTATGGCCGTAGACAGCGGCCCGGATGTGGTCAATCGCAAAGCTGCGCGCTCGTGCGCGCGGAACGCGGCTGAGCGCAATGCCATCGTCATCGATCGGTTTTTCAACACCAAGCAAGAAGCGCTCGCCTGGGCAAAAGCGCACCCGCATTTCATGACGGTGCGAATTCTGACGCCCGGTGCCAAGCAGGGTAAGGTCGCAACCGCGGAAGATCCAAGGTCGTCGCCGCCGAATATTGCCAGCAACCGTCGCGTAGATTTGGGTGCGACCGAATGATTACCAAGCCTAGCCCTTTGCGTAAGGGGCCCGTCGCCGCGCTATCAACGGACCTGTCGACGACGCAGCAAACAACTGCGGCTACAGCTTACGACTTCGCGTAAACGCCTAGCAACGGCCGGGGCGATGGCACCTTCGACTTAAAATCGCTTACGAACCCATCCTTCGTGCGAATCTCCACATGACCGGCTGCTTTGCTCGCGCCATACACCAGCACCGCGCCCAGTGGCGCAGCGTAGGGATCGGACACTGGGAGTTTCTTGAATCCGTAACTACTCACGAGCTCCTGCCCGGCTTGCTTTGCCAACGTCGTCGTAGGTCGGGATCTCAACACACCTGCGGCTACAAGCGCTTCTTTTACGAAATGCCAGCAACGCGAATGCGAGTGTGCGTGCGCTCGTTCCTCGGCGATGGTGGCAGCGTGGCACAGCTTCGGATCAATTTTCGGATCAAGCTTCGCAAACGGATGAACGATCTTCTTCGGCTGATATTTGTCGATAATCTCAACTGAATGCCGTTTGCCGGAGGCATCTCTATAATCAAACTTAGATTTCGGCGCTGCCGACACTGACATATTTATAGCTGAGGCTTGGCGCGGGTAAAATGCCACACCGCAAAGAGTGATAACGATAAAGGGGGTAATTTTTCGCATAAAGAGCGCGTCCTAATCGATTAGATTAGCTGCCTCCGCAAGCAGTTTTTTGAAAAAATCCTATTTTTTGTGCGACCGCTCAAGCCGAGCTACTCCTGCGGTTTGATTTTCTGTCGCCCAGTTAGATTGAAACCGTGAGAGATGCTCGACTTCGCTCGACATGACAAAGAAGTGAGGGGCATTAAAGCGAAGAAGCAATCTCAAGCATTCGTTGACGCATTTTGGTGTCGGGCAGCCGACCGAACCCCGCGGCCATGTTATCTTCCATGTGCCGCGGATTGTTCGTAGCTGGGATCACGCAGGTCACCGCCGGGTGCGCGACGATCCATTTCAGAAAGAACTGCGCCCAAGATCGACAGTCGAATTCGGCCGCCCAGTCAGGCAACTGTTTGGTCCGCACCCGCTCAAACAAACCGCCCCCACCAAATGGACGATTAATGATGACCGCCATGTGAAGCTCCTGGGCCAGCGGCAAAATGCGTTGGGCAGCTCCGGGCTCCATGACCGAGTAATTGATCTGGACGAAATCGGGTTTCTGACTGCGCATGATTCTTTCTACTTCGTAAAAGCCACGCGCCTGTGAATGCGTGATGCCTGTGTAGCTGATGCGCCCCTTCGCTTTCCACTCACGAAGTGAAGACATCTGCGTTTCGACATCGACTAGATTGTGGACCTGCATCAGGTCAATCCGTTTGGTTTGAAAGCGGTCCATCGACCGCTCCATCATCTCGACACCGGCCTGTTTACCCGACGTCCAGACCTTGGTGGCGATAAAGAGCGAATCGCGCAAATGCAATTTCGCGGCGAGTTCGCCGATGACACCTTCGGCTCGACCGTACATCGGCGAGGAATCAATCACGCGCCCACCCCGCTTGACGAACAGGGACATCACTTCTTCGAGTTGCCTTCTGTTCTCTGGCGTAAGATCGACATCGAACACGTTCCAGGTGCCGAGCCCGATGACGGGAAGTTTTTCACCCGAAGAAGGAATCGCACGTGCCAGCATACTTGATGGTTGACCTGCCGCTTGCGCGCGCGATGTAGGAATCGGCAACAGCAAGCCGGCCGCGCCGGCACCAATCAGTCTGGACGCCTCACGACGCGTAAGATTGCTCCTTGTCATGTCGAACTGAATTAGAGAATCTCTCATTGTTATCTGAACGGCAGCAAGAGATTCCTCGACTTGGCTCGGAATGACAAGAAGTTGGCCCGTGAATTCGACCCGCCGCCACTTTATTACGGTTTCGGCCGCCAGCGCACTTGCCGTCAGCGCAAGATCGACATCATTGTTCGCAGAAAAAACTGTGAAGCGTTCGCGCATCTTGATTCTTGGCGGCACTGGTTTTACCGGCCCCCATCAAGTCCGCTATGCGTTGAGCCGCGGACATAAGGTGACCACGTTTAATCGGGGGAAAACGCATCCCGGCGAGCTGCCGCCGGAAGTGGAACAGCTGGTTGGCGACCGTAACGGGGCGCTCGAAGCGTTGAAAAATCGACAATGGGACGTCGTCATCGACAACCCGACGACGT
>Ga0137403_10009337_pt1 | contig 10909 bp, 7 predicted proteins | sample CZOMad2_1_16fung_FD_122057 | JGI IMG/M metagenome (GOLD analysis project Ga0137403, IMG submission 122057) | Vadose zone soil fungal communities from Angelo Coast Range Reserve, California, USA - CZOMad2_1_16fungal (Hybrid Assembly) | ecosystem: Environmental > Terrestrial > Soil > Vadose zone...
GGTGCAGGCGACGTGCAACTTTGCACGGCGGACCTCTGCCAGGCGCTGAGCGAGGCCGAGGCGCACGACACGCGCGCCCTCTTCGTCCCCGGCGACGGCGTCCCCGAGCTCCCCGACTTCGCCCGCATGACCACGCTGCATGCCCTCGACGTACTGGCGCGGTCGGGCTGGCTCCTCGACCAGCTCGCCGAGGGGCGGTTCATCAGCTTCTTCCACCCCATCGTGCATGCGGGAAACACCGACCGCATCTTCGCGCACGAGGCGCTGCTGCGCGGGGTGGAGCGCGACGGGTCGATCGTCGCTCCTCAGCCCATCCTCACGCTCGCGCGCGAGGCCGGCCTGCTCTCCGAGGTCGACTCGGCCGCCTGCCGCAGCGCCATCCGGGAGGCGGCGCGGCATGGCCCGGACATGTGCGTGTTCATCAACTTCTCGCCAGCGGCGATCCGCGATCCGGAAGCGAGCCTGAACGCGACGGTGCAGGCGATCGAGGAGGTCGCGCTGGGGCGGGACCGCGTCGTCTTCGAGGTGACGGAAGCCGACCGGTACGGCGATCCGGCGCGGCTCGAGCAAGTCCTGAACGCCTACCGGCGGGCGGGGTTCCGGGTCGCGCTCGACGATCTGGGCGCCGGCTGGTCCACGCTCAATCTCGTGCATCGGGTCCGGCCCGACTTCATCAAGCTGGATCGCGAGCTGATCCGCGGCGTCCACGACGATCCGGTCAAGGCCCTGATCGCCACCAAGCTCCTGGAGATCGGCCACGGCATGGGCATCGGCACCATCGTCGAGGGCATCGAGGAGCAAGCGGAGCTGTCCTGGGTCCGCGATCATGGCGCGGACTTCGTGCAAGGATTCCTCCTCGGCAAGCCGGCACCCCTGGTCAGGAGCTGACGATGCACCCCCGCCTTCGTCGTCAGCTGGCAGCGCTCCGGTCCGATCTGCCGCCGGAGTTCCGTCAACTGATCGCCGTCGTCGACGCCACCTATCGCGAGAACGACGCGGAACGCGCCGAACTGGAGGAGTCGGTCAATTCGCTGACCGCGCTGCTGCACCGCGCCCAGACGCGCGCGGGCCGCGGGGTCGAGAGCCGGAAGGAGCGCCGGGCAAAGGCGACGCGGGCGCAGAAGCGGCTGGGCAGGCTCCTGGAAAAGAGCCGCCTCGCCGTGTTCGAGCTGACGCCCGAGCTGGTCGTGCGCAGGGCGAACCCGGCGGCGGCGAAGCTGGCCGGAGTCGGACAACAGGATCTGCCCGCGAAGAAGATCTTCGACGTCCTGGTTCCCGTGGGCGCGCCCGAGGTGCCCGAGAAGTGGGCCCGCCGCCTGGCCCGGGGCGAGCCGGTGGCGCGCACCCTGCCGTGCTCGGCGCGCGACGGGCGCGCGTTGGCCTGTGACTGGGTCCTCCTCCCGCGACAGCGCAAGGACGGGTCGGTCTTCCGGATCACGGCCGTGCTTCGCGACCAGACCCCGGTGGTGGAGAAGCACGACGAGGTCCGCGATCGGGAGGAACAGCTCTCGCTCGCCCTCTCGGGCGCTTCCGATGTGCTCTGGGACTGGGACCTGCCCGGGAATCGCCTCTACCTCTCGCCGCGCTGGCGCGATCTGCTCGGGTTGCCCACCGTGTCGAGCGGGACTCCGGCCGACTGGCTCGACCGCGTCCACCCCGAAGACGCCGCGCCGCTGCGCGCCGCGCTGGCCTCGCACTTCGAAGGCCGCACCGACTCGTTCGAGCACGAGCACCGCGTGCGTCATGCCGACGGCGACTGGCGCTGGGTCCTGGTCCGTGGCAGCGCGCGGCGGGACGAGAAGGGCGCCGCCGTCCGCGCCGCGGGCCTGATGAGCGACATCACGCGCCACCGCACGCTGGTGGAGCGGATGGCCCACGACGCCCGGCACGACGGGCTGACCGGCCTGCCCAACCGCACCCTCTTCCTCGACCTGCTGCGCCATTCCTTCTACCGGACGCGCCGCCACGAGGACTACCGGTTCGCGGTGCTCTTCATCGACATCGACCGGTTCAAGATGGTGAACGACGCCTTCGGGCACGAGGCGGGCGATCAGCTCCTGCACCAGATCGGCCGGCGCCTCGAATCGTGCCTGCGGGAAGGGGACACGCTCGCGCGGCACGGCGGCGACGAGTTCACCATGTGGCTGGACGACGTGCGCGGCTCGGCGGACGCGGTGCGCGTGGCCGACCGCGTGCACGAGGTGATGCGGGAGCCGTTCGATCTGGGCGAAGGGCAGCGGGTGCAGTCGAGCGCCAGCATCGGCGTGGCGGTGGGCTCCTCGCAGTACCAGAAGGCGGAGGACGTGCTCCGCGACGCCGACGTGGCGATGTATCGCGCCAAGGCGCTGGGCAAGGCGCGCACCGCGGTGTTCCAGCGCGACGTGGCCGAGGGCGCGCCGGCCTATCTCCAGCTGGAGAGCGATCTGCGCAACGCGCTGGTGAGGAACGAGCTCCTGGTCCACTACATGCCGATCGTGGACGTGATGACCGGCAAGGTGCGCGCCGTCGAGGCGCTGGCGCGCTGGCAGCATCCGCGGCTCGGGCTGGTTGGGCCCTCCAAGTTCATCGCGATGGCGCAGGAGACCGGGCTGATCATCTCCATCGACCAGTGGGTGCTGCAGACCGCCTCCCGCCAGCTGCACGACTGGCGGCTGGAGATCGCCACCGCGAGCCGGCTCTCCATCTCCGTGAACTTCTCCCGCAACCTGCTCGAGCAGGCGGACGTGGGCGCGCAGACCGAGCGGGTGCTGCGCGAATCGCACCTGGTGCCGGGCGATCTGAACATGGACATCAACGAGAGCGTGCTGGCGCCCGACAACGGCCTCAACACGCTCGCCGATCTCCACCAGCGGGGCCTCAAGCTGCACATGGACGACTTCGGCACCGGGCAGGGCTGGCTGCGCCACCTGCACAAGATCGAGGTCGACACCATCAAGATCGACCATTCGTTCCTGGCGGGAGGCGCGGATCGGGACCGGCAGGTGCTCACGCGCATCGTCCAGATCGCGCGCGACCTGGGCAAGTCGGTGATCGCGGAAGGAGTCGAGACCAAGGAGCAGGCGCGGCTGGTGCGCGAGGTCGGCTGCTCGTTCGCGCAGGGATTCTTCTTCAGCCCGCCGCTCGATCCGGCGAAAACGCGCACGCTCCTGCAGGGAGGCGTGCTGGACGTCGTCTGATGCGCTTCGAGCTCGTCGCATTCGATCTGTACGGGACCCTCCTCGACGTGAGCGGGCTGGCGAAGCGGCTGGAGCCGCTCGCCGGTCCCGATGCGGCGGCGCTCCTGGCGAAATGGCGCAAGGCGCAGCTCGAGCGCACCTGGCGGGAGAAGGTGTACGAGCCATTCGACGTGGTGACCGAGCGCGCGCTGCAGGAGGTGGCGCCGGGCATCGACGCGAAGACGCGCGCGCGGATGTGCGAGACCTGGCTCTCGCTGCCGGCGTTTCCAGATGCGCGGCAAGCGCTGGAATCGCTGGGAAAGGCGCGGGTGCGCCGCGCCATCCTCTCCAACGGCACGCCGGCGATGATCCGCGCCGCGCTGGCCCGGGCGGACCTCGAGGTCGACGACGTGCGCAGCGCGGACGAGGTGCGGGCGTACAAGCCCGATCCGCGCGTGTACGCGCTCTTGCCGCGCGAGCGCACTTTGTTCGTGAGCGCCAACGGCTGGGACGCCGAAGGCGCCAAGCGGAACGGCTTGACGGTGGCTTCGATCGATCGTGGCACCCCGCCGCCAGGCCTCGCCCCCGACCTCCACGTGCATTCGCTGGCCGAGCTGGCGGCGGCGATCTGGCGGGAGCAGGGCGTCCGGGTGGTGAAGGGAACCGAGCTGGATCCGAACACCGCGCAGACGCCTGGGATGTCGCGGGCCGCGGCCATCACGCGCGCCCGCGCCGGCGCCGAAAAGATCTGGGCAGGCACCGTCACCATCGATCCGAACGCGAAGACGGGCGCGCACCACCATGGGCCGGTGGAATCGGTGATCTACGTCGTGAAGGGCCGGGCGCGGATGCGCTGGGGCGAGACGCTCGAGTACACCGCCGAGGCGGGGCCTGGCGACTTCATCTACGTTCCGCCGTACGTGCCGCACCAGGAGATCAACGCCAGCCGCGACCAGCCGCTAGAGTGCGTTCTCCTCCGCAGCGGCCAGGAGCCGGTGGTGGTGAACCTGGACATCGCGCCGCGGGAGCCTCCCGAAGAAGTGAAGTGGATCGACCCGATCCACAAAGCCTAGGCTTCTCGCGGATTTTCGATGACGACGCTCATTCTTATTGTCCTTCTCGGTGTCGTCGTGCTGGCTGTTGGGTCTGCCATCTCTCTCGCCGTGCTCCGCACGGTCATCCGGTATCACCTGGAAGCCGACGGTATCAGGGTGACCTTCCTGTCATTCACGTTGTGGTACGCCCGCTGGACGGAAATTCGATCTGTCAGCGTTGTGTCTGGTTGGCAGATCATGCGTCCGAGCCTTGCGGTCAGGCTGGGTACCAAACTGCTCGGGCCCGGAGTGCAGATCAACAAGCGGCATTGCAGTGCTGTTCTTACCCCCAATGATCCGGAAGGGTTTGCGCGAGAGGTGAGACAGAGGGCGATGCTTCCTGGATTGGAAGGCAGCGAGTAACGCCCGATGTAACGCCGAATGACGTCATGCCGGATGGCGGCTCGGTTGGCGGCCCCTACCTTGCGGCATGAGCAGTCCGCTGCAGGGGCAGAAGGCCGTCGTTACCGGAGCAAGCTCGGGAATCGGCCGGGCAATCGCCATCGCCCTGGGCCGGGCGGGCGCCGAGGTGGTGGTCAACTACCGCGCCGAAGAGGATGCCGCGGCCGAGGTGGTGCGCGCCATCGGGGCCGAGGGCAGCCGCGCGATCGCGCATCGGGCGGACGTCTCGCGGGAGCCCGAGGTGGACGGACTGTTCGCGCGGGCCGTGGACCAGCTCGGGACGGTGGACATCCTGATCAACAACGCCGGCCTGCAGCGCGACGCCCCCTTCGACGAGATGACGCTGGAGCAATGGAACACGGTGATCTCGGTCAATCTCACCGGGCAGTTCCTCTGCGCCCGCGCGGCGGTGCGCGAGTTCCGGCGGCGCGGGCCGCGCCCCCAGGTGTCGGGCGCGCGCTGGGGAAAATCATCTGCATGAGCTCGGCATGCGAAGCTCTCCTGCGGCTCATCCCCTACCAACGCATCGGCGAGCCGGAAGACGTCGGCCGCGCCGCGGTCTGGCTCGCGTCCAACGAGTCCGACTACGTCACCGGGATCAGCCTCCATGTCGACGGCGGGATGACGCTGTACCCGGAGTTCGCCCACGGGGGTTAGCCCCGGCGCCACAGCCAACTCAGGCGCTACGCTTGAGCGCGGTAATTCGCGAGCACGCTAATCAGATGCGTTTTAGACTGCGGCCATGCAAGGCGTCCTGGCACCGGTCCTGACTCCGTTCGATTCCCAGCTGAATCCCGATGAAGGCCGGTTCGTGAGCTTTTGCCGGAAGTTGCTCGACGACGGCTGCAACGGGCTGGTGCCGTTCGGGACCACCGGCGAGGCCAACTCGCTATCGGTGGAGGAACGCGAGCGGCTCCTCGACGCCCTGCTCGAGGGCGGCGTGCCGGCGGAGAAGCTCATTCCTGGCACCGGGTGCGCGGCGCTGCCGGATACCGTGCGACTCTCCAAGAAGGCGGCGCGCGCCGGGTGCGCGGGCGTGCTGGTGCTGCCGCCTTTCTATTACAAGAACCCGAGCGAGGAAGGGCTGTACCGGAGCTTCGCCCAGGCGATCGACAAGACGGGCGAAGGGCGGCTTCGCGTCTACCTGTACCACATCCCGCAGGTGTCGCAGGTTGGCATCTCACTGCGCCTGATCGAGCGATTGTTGAAGGCATATCCGGGCGTGGTCACCGGCATCAAGGACAGCTCGCTCGAGCTCGAGCACACGCGCGCGCTGCTGCGGGCGTTTCCCGGATTCGAGGTGTTCGTCGGGACCGAGAAGTTCCTCCTCGCCACCCTGCGCGAGGGCGGAGCGGGCTGCATCACCGCGACGGCGAACGTGAACGCGCCGGCGATCTCCCGCGCCTTCCGCGAGCGCAGCGAGGAGCGGCAGCGCGAGATCGACGTCGTGCGTGAGGCTTTCGAGAAGCTCCCCCTGATCGCGGCCCTGAAGGAAGCGATCGCCCGGCGCAGCGGAGATGCGCGGTGGCGCGCCGTCCGGCCGCCGCTGGTCGAGCTGTCGCCCGACGAGCGCGCGACGCTCAAGGAAATGTGAAGCCCTTGAGCTGCTCGCGCAGCGCCGACTTGAGGAACTTTCCCGTGGCGGTGCGCGGGATCTGCGTCAGGAAGACGAACGCGTCGGGCAGCCAGAACCTGGCGAATCGCGGCTCGAGCCAGGAGCGCAGCTCCGCCTCTGAAGTGGTCGCGCCGTCCTTGAGGACGACGCACGCCACGGGCCGCTCGGACCATTTCGGGTGCGAGACCGCGACCACCGCCGCCTCTTTCACCGCCGGGTGCCCCATCAGGGCATTCTCGATCTCCACCGAGCTGATCCACTCGCCGCCGCTCTTGATCAGGTCCTTGGAGCGGTCGGTGATGCGCACGTAGCCTTCGGGGTCGATGGTCACCACGTCACCGGTGCGGAACCATCCGTCCATGGTGAACTTGTCCGCCTCGGCCGGGTTCTTGAAGTAGCTGCCGGCGACGCAGGGCCCGCGCACGTGCAGCTCGCCCATCGACTTGCCGTCCCAGGGCGCCTCGCCCTGATCGCCGACGGCCCGGACCTCGACGAGCGGCACCGCAGTCCCCTGCGTCGCGCGGAGGCGGAACTTCTCCGGGTCGGGCGCCTTTGCCGCGCCCGGCCCGGGACGGCAGATGGTCCCGATGGGGGACATCTCGCTCATTCCCCAGGCGTGGATGATGCGCAACCCATGCCGCTTCTCGAACGCTTCGATCATCGACTGCGGCGCTGCCGAGCCGCCCACGATCATCGTGTGCAGCGCTTTCAGATCGAACTTGCCCGGTTGCCGCTCGAGCTGCTCCAGGACGCCGAGCCAGACGGTGGGGACCCCCGCCGTGAACGTCACCTTCTCGTCCGAGAGCAGCTCGAGCACGCTCGAGGCGTCGAGATGCGGTCCCGGTAATACCTGTTTCGCCCCCACCATGGTCGCCGTGAACGGCAGGCCCCATGCGTTCACATGGAACATCGGCACCACCGCCAGCACCACGTCGGATTTCGACAGGCCCAGGGAGTCGGGCAGCGCCGACGTCATCGAGTGCAAGACCAGGGCGCGGTGGCTGTAGAGCACGCCCTTGGGCTTGCCGGTGGTGCCGGAGGTGTAGCAGAGGCCCGCGGCGTCGTTCTCTTGGATCCGCGGCGGCGAGAAGTCGGGCAGCTCGGACTCGATGAGCTGCTCATAGTCGATGGCGCCTTCCGGGGCCGGCTGACCGTGTCCCCAGACCACCACCTGCCGCGGCTTCACCTCGGGCCGGATGCGCTCCCAGAGCGGCCACAGGCAATCGTCCACCAGGACCACCGCGTCGTCCGCATGGTTGACGATGTAGGCGATGTCCTGCACCGAGAGCCGTGGGTTCAGCGTGTGCAGCACGGCGCCGCAGAGCGGGATGGCGAAGTATGCCTCGAGGTGACGGCCGTGGTTCCAGGCGAGCGTGGCGACGCGGTCGCCCGGCTTGACGCCCAGGCGGGTCAGCGCGTTCGCCAGCTTCTGCGCTCGCTTGTGGAACTCCGCGTAGGTGCTCCGCTGGATCGACTTGTCCGGCCTCCGCCACACGATCTCGTTGGCGGAGAAGTACCTGCGCGCGCGATCGAAGAAGTGCGCCAGCGTGAGAGGGACCTGCATCATCAGTCCGTCCATGACGCCTCCAGCCTGGGGCCAGGAATGTACACCCTTGAAATGCGCCGCGTCCTCTGGCGTAAGATGCGCGCCCCTCTGGAGGTGACATGCATCTTTCGCTCGTGCTGGCTGCCGCGCTGTCCGCTGTTGCGACTCCTCCGCCCCTCACCGTCGACGAGATCGTGGCCCGCTACGTCGAGGCCCGGGGAGGGGCCGACAAGCTCGCCGCGCTGCAGACGCTGAAAGTCACCGGCAGGGTGTTCTTCGGCGGCGGCGACGACTTCTCCGTCACCGCCCAGTTCGCGCAGTTCCTCGGACGTCCCAACCAGATCCGCAGGGAAATCACGCTCCAGGGGCTCACCGCCATCGATGCGTACGACGGCAAGGAGAGCTGGAGCGTCGATCCGTTTCAAGGCCGGAAGGACCCGTTCCGCACCACCGCCGACGAGGCTCGCGGCCTGGCACAGGACGCGGACTTCGAGGGCCCGCTGGTGCGCTGGCGGGAGAAGGGCCACCAGATCAGATATCTCGGCACCGAAGACGTGGACGGCACGCCGGCGCACAAGCTGCGCATCGCGCTCAAGGACGGCGACGTTCAGTACGTCTATCTCGACCCGGACTACTTCCTCGAGATCCGCCGCGTGAGCCAGCGGACCGTCCGCGGCTCGGAGCGGGTGACCGAGACGGACTTCGGCTCGTACGTGCAGGTCAACGGCGTCTGGATCCCCACTTCGGTGGAGTCCGGCAAGAAGAGCGGGCCGAAGACGCAGCGATTCACGGTGGAGACCGCCGAGGGCAACGTTCCCGCGGATGACGCCGTCTTCCGCTTCCCCTCGGGACCCGGGACCCGCGCCATTCTTCCCCCGGAGCAGCCCGCGCCGCTGCTCGCGCAGGCGCCCGCGCTGAAGGGGGCGGCAAAGGCGCCGGTGATCGACGGAGGCGTGATCTCGGGCCTCAATGCACGGAACATCGGATCGGCCGCCATGAGCGGCCGCATCGCCGCGCTGGCAGGGCGCAAGATCGACGGCAAGGTCCTGCTCTACGTGGGCGCGGCGAGCGGTGGGGTGTGGAAGAGCCAGGACGGGGGCACCACCTTCAAGCCCGTCTTCGATCGGCAGCCGGTGCAGTCGATCGGGGCCGTCGCCATCGACCCGAAGAACGCACAGGTGGTCTGGGTCGGTACCGGGGAATCCTGGACGCGCAACTCGGTATCGATCGGAGATGGAATCTACAAGTCGGTCGACGGCGGCGAGAGCTGGACGAACATGGGCTTGCAAAAGAGCGAGCGGATCACGCAGATCGCGATCGACCCGCGCAACCCCGACACGGTCTACGCCTGCGCGCCGGGCAAGCTGTGGAGCGATAGCCCCGATCGCGGTCTCTACAAGACCTCCGACGGCGGGAAGACCTGGGACCTGATCCTCACCGGCCCGAACCTCTCCACGGGCTGCAGCACCATCGCCGTCGACCCGAAGAACCCCGACGTGCTTTTCGCAGGACTCTGGGACTTCCGCCGCAAAGGCTGGACGTTCCGGTCCGGCGGAAACGGTCCGGATGCGTCGAGCGCCAGCGGACTGTTCAAATCGGCGGACGGCGGCCGCAGTTGGACGGAGGTGAAGGGCCTTGGTCCGAAGCCCTGGGGCCGCGTGGAAGTGGCGATCGCGCCCTCGAGCTCCAACGTCGTATACGCCTTCGTGGAATCGACCGACTCGGCGCTCTGGCGCTCTTCCGACGACGGCAGCACCTGGGAGAAGCGGGACAACAGCCAGATGATGATCTGGCGCCCGTTCTACTTCGCGCGGTTGGTCGTCGATCCCCTCAATGCCGAGCGCGTGTTCAAGACGGATTTCGAGTTGATCGTCAGCGACGACGGCGGGCGCAGCTTCGCGCGCACCGCCGGGTTCAACGCGCACGGCGATTGGCACGATCTCTGGATGGACCCGGAGAACCCGAAGTACGTCGTGGGTGGAAACGACGGCGGGCTCTTCTTCTCGTTCGACGGCGGGAACCGCTGGCTGAAGAACAACAACCTGCCCGTGTCGCAGTTCTACCATGTGGCGGTGGACGACCGGGATCCCTACCGGGTGTATGGCGGGCTCCAGGACAACTCCAGCTGGGTGGCGCCGAGCGCGTACGGCGGTGGAGTCTCCACCAGCGTCTGGGAGAACCTCTACGGCGGCGACGGCTTCTGGACCGTGCCCGATCCCACCGATCCCGAGGGGGTGTACGCGGAGTCGCAGGGAGGCTTCATCGCTCGCGTGGACCGGCGCCTTCAGACAGGCCGGGACATCCAGCCGAAGGCCGGCTACAAGGAGCGGCTCCGCTTCAACTGGAACACGCCGATCGTCGTCAGCCCGACGAACAAGGGCACGCTCTACATCGGGGCGCAGTTCCTCTTCCGTTCCCGCGACCGGGGAGACAGCTGGGAGCGGATCTCACCAGACCTGACCACCAATGATCCCGAGAAGCAGAAGCAGGAAGAGTCCGGGGGCGTGACCGTCGACAACTCCTCCGCGGAGGAGCACACCACCATCTACTCGATCAGCGAGTCGCGCTTCGACCCCAACACCATCTGGGTTGGAACGGACGACGGCAACCTGCAGCTCACGCGCGACGGCGGGAAGAGCTGGACCAACCTGGTCCGGAACGTGAAGGGGTTGCCTCCGAGATCCTGGGTGAGCTGGGTGGAGGCGAGCAAGCATGACGCCGGCACCGCGTATGCGGCCTTCGATCGGCACACGTTCGGCGACATGAATCCGTGGGTGTACAGGACCGCCGACTTCGGCAGGACCTGGACGCGCATCGTGGGACCCGAGCAGGGCGTCCGCGGGTACGCCCACGTCATTCGCGAAGACCTGATCCGCAACGACCTCCTGTTCCTCGGCACCGAGCTCGGCCTCTGGATCTCGGTGGACGCCGGAAAGACCTGGGCAGAGTTCAAGGGCAGCAACTTCCCCGCGGTCGCCATGCGGGACATCCAGATCCAGCCGCGCGACGGGGACCTGGTATTGGGTACCCATGGGCGCGGCATCTGGATCGTCGACGACCTCACGCCCTTGCGTGCCCTCACTGCGCAAGTGCTGGC
>Ga0137403_10009338_pt1 | contig 10909 bp, 10 predicted proteins | sample CZOMad2_1_16fung_FD_122057 | JGI IMG/M metagenome (GOLD analysis project Ga0137403, IMG submission 122057) | Vadose zone soil fungal communities from Angelo Coast Range Reserve, California, USA - CZOMad2_1_16fungal (Hybrid Assembly) | ecosystem: Environmental > Terrestrial > Soil > Vadose zone...
CTGGGTCAGTGAGCTGATACAGCAAGACCCAACGTTCCAGACTCGCTAGATTTGTCGACATTCACTGACGCGCGTCATGACGCGTAATGCGAACTCCGGTGGCAGATCCCGCCGCGATGCTTGATAAGCACAGACTTAATTTGCGGCGTTCTCGTCGAACTGCTTCCGCGATGTGAGGATCTCGCTCAGGTGGGCACGCGCCCACGAGCTCAGCGGTTCCACGGCTTCCCACAGGGTGCTGCCGAGCTTGGTCAACTCGTAATCCACACGCGGTGGAGTGGTCGGGAAGACAGTCCGCGTCACGAGGCCGTCCCGCTCTAACCCACGCAGCGTGAACGTGAGCATCCTCTGTGAAATGCCGCCGACCATCCGCTTGATCTCATTGAAGCGCTTGGGGCCATCGCCGAGCAGGACCACGATTAGCACGGTCCACTTGTCCCCTACGCGTGCCAGGATGGAGCTGAGGTTGCGGCAGTCTTCGCCGGCGGGATTGAGGAGCTGGACGGTCATTTCGGTATGCTCAGGTATCAGATCTGTGCCTTCTTGTGGACCATAACATCGGTACCTATATTAGTCCAAGTCGTATTTTGATACCGGTTTGGGCAACGAACTTGACAGTAGGAATAAAAGCATGACCGTCATTTCCGTCATTGTCGGAAGCACTCGCGAGCACCGCTTTTCGGAGAAGCCCGCGAAGTGGATTCTGCAGCACCTGAAAAAACGCGAGGATGTCGACGCTCGGCTTCTCGATCTTCGCGACTTTCCGATGCCGTTCTTCGATCAACCGGCCACGCCGGCCATGCCGGGTCGCTCGCCTTACCAGAACGAGGTCGTGCAGAGATGGACCGCGGCGATCGCGGAGTCCGATGGCTTCGTCTTCGTTACTCCCGAGTACAACTATGGCACCTCCGCAGTGCTCAAGAACGCGATCGACTGGGTCTATGCCGAGTGGAATCGCAAGGCGGCCGGCTTCGTGAGCTATGGCTCCGCCATGGGCGCACGCGCCGTCCAGCAGCTCCGCGAAACGGCGATCGAGGTTCAGCTCGCCCCGATTCGCTCATCGGTCCACATCCCTGTCGCCACGCTGTGGGCTCACTACCAAGGCGGCGATGTCGACGCTGGATTGGCCGAGCTCGAGGCGCCCGCCGTGGCGATGATTCACGATCTGCTGTGGTGGACCGCAGCCTTGAAGAGGGCGCGTGCCGGTGTGCCCGACCTCCGGTTTGCGGCGCCGGCCTAATCCCCGCGCTATTTTGGAGGAACCTCGATGATCCATGCTCCAGTTAAATCATCCTCTCCGCGCTTGGCCCGGGCGATCGTGCGGCGTACACGCCACCCTGACCTAGGTCGCGGAAGGCGTGGTCAGCTATATCGACCCGGACGACGTCAGGGGGGACACTGCCGGCCGGCGGTGTCGAATGGATGCAGGCTGGACGCGGCATGTGGCACGGCGGCGGGCTCGACAAAGCGGGCAGGACGCGCGGTTTGCAGCTCTGGATCGCCTTGCCGCCGGAACTGGAATTGGGTCCGACCCTCCGCACGAGCACGATCTAATCCTCGGCTATTACTCGGTCCACACGTCGCCCGCCGCGCTTCGCGATGCGGAGGCGCACATCTCGTCGATCAAGAGAGGAGATGACCTGGGATGCCCTTCCGCAATTTAGGGAGGGCCCGCGGCCACTTCATCGACCATGGCGATGATGCCTGATAGAACTTCGCCTCCCACCCTGAGACAACAGCCTTCGATTTGCTTGCGGTCAAACGATCTTCCGACGGTTTTGCCCTTTGCGACGATCTCTATTCTTGAGCCATCCGGGACGTGACCCGCCGGGCCGCTGTCGACATTCGTAATGATTCCAAAAAGGCCGTGGAGCACCAAACGGCTTTTTATTTCCTGCTTAATCTTCTTCACCCCGGTGTCGAATTGCTCTCGCAACTGCTCGTCGTCCATGGGGCTCTCCCAACATAGGTATTGCATCCCATCATACGCGACCGCCCCTTGGCCGCCGATCAGGGTGCCGGTGAAGGCTCTCGCCTCCAAATATCACAAACCCTCGTGCCGCGTCATAAAATCGTCAACTCTCTGAAGAATTCCAGCCCCATCATCTCGATGGTGAAGTATTCTAATTTGGCGAGCCGGGCTACGGACAGGCACCTCGAATGTTAACCGTACTGGCTGCCACGAGCATCAATAACAAGACATAGGGGTCGGCCGTCATGAAAAGTTACGAAGGCGTTTTTGCCAGTGGTGCGTCATTGCGCCTGAGGCGTTGTTTGGGGATTGTCATAGCGGCGGTTCTGACTGCTGCTCTCGCGGGAGGTCCTTCGACTGCGTTCGCGCAGCAAAGCGCGGTAAGCCGCTTCAAACCGTTGGACCATAGCCGAGCTCTTGTCTCGCAGAAAAAACCCATGTCGCTGCTCATGAATGAGCGGGTCAAAGTGGTGGTGACGATGAACGCCGAGTCGGTTGCGGAGGTCCGCGCACGTTCCCCCGGACACGTGATCAGTAAGCAGGATCACGACGCAATTCATGCGCAGGTCGAAAAGCAGCACGCCGCGATTGAGCCGCTGCTCGTGTCCCGGGGCGGCACCGTGCTCGCGCGTTATCACGACGCGCTGAACGGCATCAAGGTTGAGATTGCGCGCAGTGAGGTTGCCGGTCTCGCGAATCTGCCGGGTGTAGTTCAGGTAGTTCCCGTGCCCAAGTACAACATAAGGAATGTGGTCAGCGTCCCGTTCATTGGCGCACCACAAGTCTGGCAGGGTACCCCGGCCTTTCGCGGCGAGCACGTCAAGATCGCGATCATTGATACCGGTATCGATTACACGCATGCGAATTTCGGCGGACCCGGCACCGTCGCGGCGTTCGCCGCGGCTGCCGCGACCAGCGCCGCACCCGCGGATCCGACCTTGTTCGGTCCGGCGGCGCCAAAAGTTAAGGGTGGGACGGATCTGGTCGGCGACACCTACAATGCGGACATCGCCGGCAGCATGCCGGTTCCGGATCCAAATCCCCTCGATTGCAACGGCCACGGTAGCCATGTGTCGGGCACCGCCGCTGGATTTGGTGTCGCGAATGACGGCACGACGTATCACGGTCCGTACGATGAAGCCGCCTACGCGGCCGGCTTCGGCATCGGTCCCGGGGTTGCGCCGCTGGCGGACCTATATATGGTGCGTGTTTTCGGCTGCACGGGTTCGACCAACGTCGTCACCGAAGCGATCGATTGGGCCGTGCACAATGATATGGACGTGATCAGCATGTCGCTCGGCGGTACATTCGGCACGCGCACCAATTCCGACAGCATTGCCTCCGATAACGCCGCTAAGGCCGGCATCGTAGTCGTCGCCGCTGCGGGAAATGCCGGACCCGCACCGTACTTGACCGGCGATCCCGCGTCTGCGACTGATAGCATCAGTGTCGCGGCGATGGACGCACGTCAGTTCGTGGTGGGTGGTGTGCATATCGCGCTGTCGTCGGGGAGCGGCGCTGACGGCGTCGAGGCAAACAGCCTGGCGCTGCCGCATGGCAGCGTACTGGCCGTCATTCTGAGCAACGCGGGAAGGTTGAGCTTCGGCTGCAGTGCGGCGGACTACCCGGCGGGCGGCGCGCACGGCGCGTTCGTGATCGTATCGCGCGGGACGTGCACATTCGTCGCAAAGGCGAGCGCTGCAGCCGCCGCCGGTGCGGTTGCAATCGGTGTGGTGAACAATGCCGCCGGCCTCTTTGATCCGGCGATTCCCGGAGTCACCATTCCTTTCATCGAACTTGAACGGAGCGACACCGTTAAGTTCCTCGGCGCAAGAGCGCCGGCCAGCGCCTCGATTACACCCGCGCAATTGCCCAATGCCGGGTTCAAGCTTGCTGCCAGTTTCAGCTCCGGAGGTCCACGTACCGGCGACGGTGCCTTGAAGCCCGATGTGACCGCGCCCGGGGTCAACGTCTTCTCTACCAATATCGGCACCGGTAACGGTGGAACTTACGATTCAGGCACTTCGATGGCGACCCCGCATGTCGCCGGTGTCGCAGCGCTCGCGATTCAGGCTCACCACGACTGGAAAGAATCCGGCGTGCGTGCCGCTGTCGTCGAGACGGCATCGCCGGCGGCGCTTGGCGACTACGCACCGCGCATCGAGGGTTCAGGTCTGGTGCAGGCAGTAGGTGCTACCACGACCGATGTCACGGTTGGCGGAGATGAAAGCCACCAGCTTGGGCTCTTGTCTTTCGGGGTTGCCGAGTTGACGCACGACTTCCATGGGGATCGCGAACTCGTCGTTCGTAATCACGGCCGCACCCCTGCGACCTTTACGGCGACCGCGACGCGGGTGGGAGGAGTACCACATACGGTGGCGTTGTCGAGTTCGACGGTGTCAGTCGGCGGACATGATGATGCGTCCCTTCGGATATCGCTGACCGTGCCGGCCGCGACCGCCGGGAGCACTCACGATGCGGCGGGCAACGACGTCCTTCAGGAGGTTGCGGGGTACATCACGCTGCAGCCCACGGTCGCGTCGGCGAACCATGGCGTCAGTCTGCACCTGCCGTATTATCTCGTACCCCGCGCGCGCTCCAACGTTTCTGCTCGGCTGCGAGACGAGAAGAACCCAAACATCCGTCTCGAGAATCGCAATGGGGTGATTGCAGGCAACGGGGACTTTTACGCTTGGGGCCTGAAGAGTCCAAGGACGGGAACCATCGACGAGAGTTTCGAACCGCGTGCAATTGGCGTGCAGTCAATCCCGATCTCGGCAACTGACAGCATCCTCGTCTTCGCCGTCAACACGTACGGACGCTTCTCGAACGCGGCCCAGGGCGAGTACGACATCGCTATCGATGTGAACGGGGACGGTGTTCCGGACTTCATCCTGTTCTCGGCTGATATCGGTTTGATAGAGACCGGCTTCAATAACGGCCAAACTGGGACGTTCCTCTTCAATCTTGCGACGGGCGCGCTGTTCGCCGAGTTCCCGGCGGAAGCACCGACCGACGGATCGATCGTGCTCATGCCGGTTTTTGCCTCTGATCTGGGCATTTCACCGACGAACCCGCGTTTCAGCTACTCCGTCACGGCGTTTGACGGTTCCGGCTCCGCCGGCGAGGCGGTGCCCGGTACCGGGTTCTTCAATGCATTCACGCCCGCCGTCTCGAACGCGATGTTCGTACCGGTAGCGCCCAATACGACGATAGAAGTACCCGTCGCCATTGATCCCGTCGAGATCTTGAAGACGCCGGCGATCGGCTTTATGGTCGTTACGGAAGACAACCGGTCGGGCGGGTCCGAGGCGGCACTGCTGCGGCTAGAGCACTGACGAACGAGGCCGCGCCGGAGTCAAGAGACTGACTCCGGCGCGGTATCTTTTCGAGATCGGCAATCCCACACCGGGCGCTCCATTCGTCGAGAGGCGAGGCTGGTTGACCACACTTGGGTGGCCGCTCATACTCGGCCGCGATATTCCGGACCGCGGGTTCGCCGTGCCGTCCGTCCAATTGCGATGCCGGATGGAACCCCTACGCGCACGAAGCAATCGATCAGGCGTGGCGGGCGGTTAACGAACTGAAGACGGCCTGACCGGCCGCGTAACATTAACTCCTGGAAGGTAGGGACTTAGCGTGGCAACTAAAGCCGACATCATCGATTTTCTGACGCGTGAATTCCCGCAAAGCAAGTGTGTGGTCGAGGAGGTGGATGACGGTTCGGCGACTGTGATGCATCACGTGGGCACCGATCATCTGCGGCCGGGGGAAACGGTCTCCGGGCCGTTACTCATGATGGTGGCTGATGTTGCGCTCTACGTCGCCATACTTGGGACAATCGGCATCGTTCCTTTGGCCGTGACGACCAGCCTGACAATTAACTTCTTGCGAAAGCCGTCGGCAGGCAAACCCATCATTGGCGTGTGCAAGCTGATAAAGGTCGGCCGAACACTGGTTGTTGGAGAGGTTGCTCTGTACTCGCAGGGCAACGAAGAGATGGTCGCCCACGCGGTGGGTACGTATTCGATTCCTCCAATACGCGGTTAGGCAGTATCAACTGTCGTCGAATTTGACAGCAAGAGCCGGAGTGTGCGTCCTTCATGGCGGGTGCAATCTGGTGTGCAGACGAAGACTAGCACTGAGGTTTGAACCATGATCAGCAAAGCCATTTCAGCCCTGACGCCGACCGAGCAAGACCCGCGTTGGACGCGGGTCAAGATGCGCGACAAAAGCGCTGACGGCGCCTTCTGGTACTCGGTCGGGACCACCGGCGTTTTTTGCCGCCCGTCGTGCGCTTCGCGGACCGCAAATCCGAAGAATGTCCGATTTCACGGCAGCCCTGCGGCGGCGCGTGCCGCGGGTTTCAGGCCCTGCAAACGATGCAAGCCGGAAGGTGCGTCCCTCGACGCGCAGAACGCGACCCTTGTTGCCAAGGCCTGCAAGCTCATCGAATCGCGAAGCGAACCGATGTCGCTGCAAGAGCTCGCCAGTGCAGTCGAACTGAGCCCGCACTATTTTCATCGTCTGTTCAAAGCCAAGATCGGTTTGACTCCCAAGGAGTACGCGTCGGCGCACCAGGCTTCTCGAGTACGTAAGAATCTCGAAAGCGGACCGTCGATTACGCAGGCGATCTACGACGCGGGCTTCAACTCCAATGGCCGCTTCTATGAGAATGCCGCCGGAATTCTGGGTATGACGCCCAAGCAATTTCGCCGCGGCGGGCAGGACGAAGAGATTCGTTTCGCCGTGGGTCAATGCTCGCTGGGGGCGATCCTGGTGGCCTCGAGCCGAAAGGGAGTCGTATCGATTCTGATCGATGATGAGCCGGATGTCCTCGTGTGTACGCTGCAGGATCGATTTCCGAACGCGCAACTGGTCGGTGCGGACAAGGAATACGAGCAGCTGGTGGCACGCGTCGTGGGTCTTGTGGAATCCCCGGGCATCGATATCGAGCTGCCTCTTGACGTTCGCGGAACCGTGTTTCAGCGAAAAGTGTGGCAAGCATTGCGCAAGATCCCCGTCGGCAAAGCGGTCAGCTACGCTGACATCGCGCGCCGGATCGGGGCTCCGAAGGCAGTCCGTGCGGTGGCCGGTGCATGCGCCGCCAACAACATCGCGGTTGCCATTCCGTGTCATCGTGTTATTCGCAATGACGGCCATGTATCGGGCTATCGGTGGGGTGTCGAGCGCAAACGCGTACTCCTGGAGCGGGAATCTGCGTCACTGAAGGAATTTACCGGCGCTCTGCCGCTTGTCTGATCCAATTCGCAATTTGATCCGGCGCGGTAACGGGGATCATGTGGCCTCCTTCGATCACGTGCAGGGTCGCATTGGGCAAGGCAGCTACGAGGCGTTCGCCGTGCGTTCTATAGTCCAAGATAGGATCTTGTCGCCCGAAAATGACATCGACGGGAATCGACAATGATGGATAGCGCGGCGTCATGGCCGCGAGCTCGTCGGAAACCGTTACCATATCTTTGGAAGCCGCGATAAAGCTGTCGGGACGCAGCCCCAGTGTACCGCCACTATCGACATCAAAACTTTTCGGCACCATTTCGGGAGCGAATACGGCTTTGAGGGCCGTCTGATGGGCAAGCTTGCCCAGCGGCGCCATCAGGGTCCATGCGATGAGCCATCGCAGAGTGGGGGAACGGATATCGAGCGACTTGAAAATTGCGGGTGGTGCATGCTCCACTTGGCTCAAGGTTGAGATCAACACAAGGGCGCGCACGCTATCCGGATGATCGAGCGCGAGCGCGAGCGACAACGCGCCGCCCAACGAATGTCCCACCAACAATGGGCGGCTCAAGCCCAGCCTTTGGATAAATCGAACGATGACCGTCGCCTGAGCATGTAGGGTAAGGTGCGAGCCTGACATCATCGTCGAATAGCCGGAACCCGGACGATCCACCGCCACCACACGACAGGTCGCGGCCAGCTTGTCGACCAATCCATTAAAATTACGCAGATTTCCAGCGAGGCCATGCACCAATACGACGACCGGCCCACTCCCTCGATCCAGATAGTGCAGCCGGGCACCATCCACCTCAACGAAACGGCCGCTTGGCGGCGCCAAGGCTTCCGCTTGCCGCGCGGTCAGCGCCGTGAAGAGCACGAGGCCCACGATCAGTAGTGCTAACCCGGCGCCGATGGCAATGGCGATCAATCCGAAAACACCAATGTGCCGTCGTCGATCGCGCGCAGCCGTAGATTCACCAGGTCTACGAGGTAATTCTGTCGCAGCCTCCACGGCACTTTCCCGCTTTGCTTTGGAAACTGGTCCAACGAACGCAAGACATACCCCGAGGTGAAGCTGAGCAGAGGCATCGGGGGCTGCAATACCTCGTCATCGGCTTTGGGTTCAACCTGGCGATAGCCATGCCTGTCCATATGGTTCATCAGGCGGCATACGAACAGAGACGAAAGATCCGCTCGCAATGTCCATGAGGCATTGGTGTAGCCCACACAGAATGCCATGTTCGGGACATTGCCGAGCATGATGCCTTTATAGGTAAACGTTTTGGCCAGTTCGACCGGGACGCCATCGACACCGAGACGAATCCCCCCCAATGCCTTCAGCTTCAGTCCCGTTGCGGAAATAATGATATCCGCGGGCAGCGTTCGACCCGATTTTAGACGTATGCCTTCTTCGGTGATTCCATCGATGTGATCAGTGACGATCGATGCCCGGCCGGCCTTGATGGTATCGAACAGATCACCGTCGGGCGCGACACATACGCGCTGATCCCAGGGTTTATAGTGCGGCTTGAAGTGAGCATCGATGTCGTAATCTGCAGGCAGCCGTTTTCTCTGGGCTTCCAGTATCAGTCTTTTGAATAGTGCGGGGAAACGGCGGGCGAGGTGATAGAAGAACATCGTCATCAGGATCACTTTGGTACGCGCGATGCGGTACGCCAGGCGCAGCGGCAGTACCTTGCGCAACAGCTCTGCAACGCTGTCCCTTGCGGGCAACGCGGTGATGTAGCTGGGCGAGCGCTGCAGCATCGTGACGTGCGCCGCTTCTTCAGCCAAAGCCGGCACCAGAGTTACGGCCGTCGCACCGCTGCCAATCACCACGACCTGCTTGCCTGCATAGTTTAGGTCTTGCGGCCAGTGCTGTGGATGCACGAGCTGACCTTGAAATCTTTCCTGTCCAGGAAAGTCCGGGGCGTAGCCGTTGTCATAGTCGTAGTAGCCGCTGCATATGTAGAAAAACCGGCTGCTGTAGCGTGCCGTCTCTTTTGCGGCGCCAATCTCGACCTCGACCAGCCAGCGCGCCTCTGACGACGACCAATCCGCGAAGACCACGCGTTGTTCAAAGCGGATGTGGCGTTCTATGCCGTACTCTTTCGCGGTGTCGCGCAGATACGTCAGGATCGAATGTCCGTCGGAGATGGATTTTGCACCCGTCCACGGCCGGAATGAATACCCAAAAGTATACATGTCCGAGTCCGAGCGGATTCCCGGGTATTGAAACAGGCTCCAAGTGCCTCCGATCTCCTTGCGGCTCTCCAGGATCGCGTAGCGCTTGCCGGGGTGTTGGGTCTGCAGGTGGCACGCCGCACCGATCCCGGACAGGCCGGCGCCGACGATCAGTACGTCTATGTGTTCCACGGGCGGGATGCTCTTTGTTGTCATTGCGCCGACATCAGTATTGTATCTCCGTCGTATACTCCGTGACGCAACGTTCGCACGCGACTTGGGCGCTCCTAGCGCCGTAATGACGTGCAGCGATGATTCTCAATCATGGGCTCGAATTCATGAACGGCTGGCTCTCGACGTCGCGTGCTTCTTGATTGCGCCCTTGGGCGCGCAATGCGTCGGCTAACAGCCGCCCGGCCTGTGCCTGCGTGCCGCGATCGCCGCTCGCGAGCGCAAGTGCCTTGCGGCCGCAGCCCTCGGCCTGGTGCGCGTCGCTCTCCGCGAGCCGCAACCGGCCGAGCTCGATCCATAGCAGGGGATTGTTCGGTTCGATGCGCAGCGCCCGGTCGAGCGTCGACGACGCGGCCGGCAAGTCGCCGTGCGCGACCTGAGTGCGTGCCTGCGCCACCAGTGAACGCGTGGCGGCCGACAGGTGATTCTCGCGTGCAGGCGGCGGCGCGTGGGGCGCCGGTGGGGAGGGTGACGGCGACTGCGAGGGCTGGGGCGAGGACCCTTGCGGTTGTGGCGACGACGTCTGCGGCGTCGGCGGCTGGGACGTCGACGGATGCGGCGCCAGCAAGGAGCAGGCGCTCAGCAGCAACGCGGCGGTGAGCCCCGCGGCGAGTCCTCTCAGTGAATGGTGTTCTTGAACCATGCCTTGATCTTGTCGGTCAGTGAGGGAGTTGGCGAGGAGGCGCAGCCGGGCTTGCCCGGGAGCGAAATGCCCGCGGGCACCGCGACGGCAACCGCGTCCGCGCTACAGGCAGCCGTGGTTTCCAATCCGTCGCCGAATCCGATCCAGCGATCTTCGACGAGTTCCGGCGGCACGGGTTGGAATGAAGCAGACTTGACGCTCGCAATCGCGTCAGCCCACACCGGCAGGGCCCCGGCAGCGCCGGTAAGCCCGGTGGGACGATTGTCGTCGTAGCCGACCCAGACGACCGCGAGGTAAGTGCCGGTGAATCCGGCGAACCAGCTGTCGCGCGTGTCGGAGGATGTGCCGGTCTTGCCGGCGACAATCGTTCCCGGCGGCAGGCGGGCAGACGCGCCGCGGCCGGTGCCGCGCGCGGTCACCAACGTCAACATTCGATCGAGCTGGTAGACGGCGGCCGGGGGCGCGGCGGCCTCGACCTGCACCTTGAAGCTCTTGAGCGGCCGGCCTTGCTCGTCGAGCACCGCTTGAACCGCTCGCAGGCGCGCTCGAAACCCGCCGTTCGCAAGCGTCGTGTAGACCTGCACGACCTCGAGCGGCGTCATCTCCACGGTACCGAGCAACAACGATGGGTTGAGCGT
>Ga0137403_10009339_pt1 | contig 10909 bp, 15 predicted proteins | sample CZOMad2_1_16fung_FD_122057 | JGI IMG/M metagenome (GOLD analysis project Ga0137403, IMG submission 122057) | Vadose zone soil fungal communities from Angelo Coast Range Reserve, California, USA - CZOMad2_1_16fungal (Hybrid Assembly) | ecosystem: Environmental > Terrestrial > Soil > Vadose zone...
TGCGGCGCGCACGATGCGCACGTAGTGCGGCAGCAAAACGATCGCGACCGCCAGCATCGCGTTCATCAGCCCGGGCCCGAGAATCGCGACGATGACGATTGCGAGCAGCAGGCTCGGCAGCGTCAGCGTGATGTCCATCAGCCGCATGATGGTGATATCGACAACGCCGCGGAAAAATCCCGCGACGAGTCCGAGGATCGTTCCGGCTGCGACCGATAGCGTTACGACCGCGATGCCGATCAACAGGGACAGCCGCGCCCCGTGGATCAGCCGGGATAGAATATCGCGGCCAATCGCATCGGTGCCAAGCGGAAAATTGAGCGAACCGCCCTCCTGCCAGAACGGCGGCTTGAGGAAGACCTGATTGTTGGTGAGGACGGGTGAGTGCGGTGCGATCAGGTCGGCGAACAGCGCCGACAGAATAAGGGCGACGATGACGAAAAGGCCCGCGACCGCGCCGGCATTGGCGGTGAAATCAGACCAGAACTCCGCAAGCGGATGCGGCGGCGTTCCGGTATGCGCTGCGGCCGTCGACGCTTCGAGAGCTTTGGAGGTCATCGTGTGTGCCGGATGCGCGGATTGATCAGCCCGTAGGCAACGTCGACCAGCAGATTCACGATCATCACGATCGCGCCGATCATCAGCGTGCCGCCCTGGAGTACGGGATAGTCGCGGCGATTGATCCCTTCGATCAGCCATTTTCCGACGCCGGGCCACGAGAAAATCGTTTCGGTAAGGATCGCGCCGGTGAAGAGCACCCCGACCTGCAAGCCGATCACGGTCACGACCGGGATCAGCGCGTTGCGCAGGGCATGGATCGCGATGACCCGGAAGGTCGGCAGGCCCTTCGCCCGCGCCGTGCGGATGTAATCCTCGCCCAGCACCTCGAGCATCGCGGAGCGCGTCATGCGCGCGATGACGGCAAGCGGCACGGTGCCGAGTACGATCATCGGCAAGATGAGATGCGAAAGCGCCGAGCGGAACGCGCCCCAGTCTCCGACGATGATCGTATCGATCAGCAGGAATCCGGTAACTGGCTCGATGAAGTACTGCACGGCGATGCGGCCCGAGACCGGTGTCAGCCCGAGCTGCACCGAGAACAGCAGGATCAGCAGCAGGCCCCACCAGAAAATCGGCATCGAATAGCCTGTGAGCGCAACGCCCATCACGCCATGATCGAAGATCGAGTTGCGCCTGACCGCCGCAACGACTGGTCAACGTGACCTCGTCCGACGCAGCCCAGCAAGTGCGCCGTACACGAAGAGGACTGAGCCCACCAAGACACCCAGAGCCCCAATGAGGTAGGCGACATGCACCAGCGAGTTGAGCGCCGGTCCGCCCGGATTCATTCCCCGGACACCGGCGGCCGCCGCGATCAGGAATCCGAAGGTAATGCTGTACGCGCCCGCCACAAAAGACCAGACCAGCAGCCTGAGAGGGGCCTCGCCAAGAGTGAGCCGGTGAAGTACCGCTCCCAATGCTACCACGGAGAGGCCCCCGGAGACTCCGCCGGTGTGGGCAACGCGCCAGCCTCTGACTATATCCTCCGCGAGGGAACGACCTATGGCGTTTCCATACGGTATACCGCAGAGATTTCCGATGAGGAGTATTACCGCTCCGTGGAAGATGGCATGCATCTGCAAGCGTTCGCTCATGTCGCCCTCACGATGTTTCGGGTTCCTCTGGCTCAAAAGACCACGGCGCACCCACCCGTGCGCAGTCTAACTACCTCTTCGACTGCTGCGCCTTCCCCTCCCGTGTCAGGACCCACGCGAGTGCGTCCCACTGCTTCCGTGACACACCGGCTCAGGATCGTGGCGGCGCCGACCGCGACGTAGGCGACCACCGCAGAAGCCGAGAGCACCTCACGGAGTTCTCCAAAGCGATGGAATGGTTGGCGACACTTCAGGGTCCTACGACCTCTTAAGGGCTCTTAAGGGCTCGCGTCAGGCTGAACCTACCGGATGCCTGAGTGCAGATAAAATCCCCATTGAGCGAATCAGGGGGATCACCCGCATCGAACGTGACCGCCGGGACCGTGAGTTGACAGCACCGCGACGGCAGCGGGGACGGAGGTCCAGGCGGGAACGGCCCCCGACAGAGGAGGCCATTCCCCGGCCCGCCGGGATGGGAGGCGAAGATGTACAGGACGACCCGGCGGTGCCGGTGGCGCATGCGACACCAGCCCGTGATCATTGCATCGGAGAAATCATCAACAAACGTGATGACCGACGCGCAGAGGTCGCACCTCACCACGCGGCCGCCCAAATCGCCCGTCCACTTGGACTCGATACCGACAACGGCGTTCATGGAGGGCGGGGGACAGGGGCCTTGCGCACGCGCTATCACGGCGAGCAGGAGTAGCGGTGCGATCAGTCGTTTCGTGTAGTCGCCTCATTGGACGATGGCTCGAACCTCGCACCTCAACGTAGTTGTTGGCGGTGCCGGCAGCGAGCCCCGGACCCACGTAGAGCACCCGTTGTTCCCAAAGTAGACCCGCCCGCGCATTGCGGCAGAGATATTTCCAGCGCGCCTCTGGTCGAGCCGACGCCCAAAGGCTATCTCTGACGCGGTTCGGTCCGCAATCGCGGTCCAAAGCCCTGTGATCTGAAGCTCTTCAGCAGTGACCGCGAGGCGGCTCATGCGCTGCGGCGTTGATCGGTTCGATCCGCCGAGGAGTCGCTTGCTACGCCGGGATCACGTAGTGCAGCACGGCGAAGACATGGAAGGCGTTGCCGGCGAGCACGAAGAGATGCCAGATCGCGTGGCTGAACGGCAGCCGTTTCCACGCGTAGAAGATCACCCCCGCCGTGTAGCAGAGTCCGCCGTCCAGCAGCAGCCAGACACCCCCGAGCGGCACGTGCGCCAGGACAGGCTTGATCGCGATGAGCACCGTCCACCCCATGGAAACGTCATTCAGCGTACTCCATCCGGCACGGGCGCAAGCGGGTGAGAGTCCGTGCGGACGCTCACCCGCAGATCGTCCCGCACCCACTTGACGCCCACCGCCGAACGGGCGGTGATCGCGGCCGCGAGCCGCTCATCCTGGCTCGGCACGGTCCCGCTCAGGCGCGCTACCCCGTTCTTCACCTCGACGGCGATGCGAGAGTCGCTCAGGTCCGGGCGACTCGCGAGCGCGGCCTTGATGTCGCGCTCGAGCGCCTGATCAGTCGCCTTCACCGCTTCCTGCTTCGCGGGATGCACCACCTGGAGCATGTTGACGACACGCTTCACACCGCGTACCCGGCGCGCATCTTCCTCGGCCGCCGCCTTCGCCTCATTCGACGGCACCATGCCGAAGAGGGTCAGGTCGCCGTCCACCGTGTCGACGTTGATGTCGAGCGCCGGCGTGCGGCGGTCGGCCAGCAGGCGGAGCTTCGTCGCGGACGTGATCAGCAGATCCCGCGCCGCGTCGCTCATGCCGCGGTCCTCCCGGGCCAGGGGCCCGCTGGCTCGCCCGATCTCCGCGTCCGTCAGCTCCTTCGGGCTCTCGATCTCGCTGGCGACCCGGCGCACGCCCGGGACCCGGGCGGCGTCGCCCATGGCGCGCAGGTGCTCGCTCATGGTGCTCGCCCTGCCGGCGAGGAGCACCACGCCATCGTTCACCGACCGCACGGCGATGCGGCTGCCGGCGAGCGCCCTGTCGGTCCCGAGCGCCTTCTCGACCTCGTCGCGGATCTCGGCGTCGGCTCGCCTCACTAGCCTCTCACGCTGGCCGCCGACGACCTGGAGGATGTTGCGGACGTCCTTCACGCCGTCGACCGTCCTGACTGCGTCCTCCGCTTTGGCCTTCTCATCCGCGGTGCGGACCCTGCCGTGCAAGGTGATGCGGCCGTTCACGGTGTCGACGTTGATGGTCCCCCCGCGCAGTCCCTCGGTCGCGAGCAGGGCCATCTTGGCCCTGGTCGTGATCCAGGCATCGCGTGTGCTCGCCAGGGCTGCCCGGGTGCCCGTCAGCGCCAGGACCGCCGCGAGCGCGGCTCCGCCTATACATGTCGCTACCCGCATAACGCTCTCCCTACAAGGCACGGGTCGCGCGCCTCGCGCCCGATCGGGACGGGAACCGTCCCCGCGCCAAGGGCGCCCAGGCCGCGTCGAGACCTACACGAGCACGTCTCGCGCCACGCTGCAAGGACGCGTTCTCGGCGCAGACCCGGCGGGCTGGGCACTTTTTACAAGGGCATCAAGGCCATTTGGGGATGCAGGCTGTCGAGAGCTCAGCGACCAGCCGCGCCCGTCGCTCAAGGAAGTCCTGCGCGGCTTCCTGCAAGACAACAGGAACGCGATGTTGGGCAGTGCGCCGTTGGCGGCCCTCGCCGTGCTCTGTTTCGGCGGCGTCGGCGTATACATCGTGAACCCGAGTCTGATGAGTTGGAGCAGCGTGCACGTTCCGAACTCAATACGTTGGCTGGGCGCCGGTCTTGGCTGGACGGGCGCCCTCGGGGAGATTTGGGCCTTGGTGTACCTGGGCAGGCAGTACAGCCCCATTCTAAGAGTTCGGCGAGGTCACGAGCTCGTCGTGCAGGGGCCGTATGCCTGGGTCCGACACCCTGTGTATAGCTTCGGGATACCGATGCTTGCCGGTCTCGGATTGGTCGCCGCGAACTGGTTGATTGTTGCGACAGGCATCGGCGCAATCGCCATGGCGATGGTGCAGCGCACCCCGAAGGAAGAAGCCATGCTCATCGAAGCGTTCGGCGATTCCTATCGGAGATACTGCGAACGCACGGGACGCTTCTTTCCTCGCCTGCACTGACGGCGCGAGGAGGATGTCCCCTGCGGGATGGAGGATGCCGCAATAGGCATGGCTATCGAGCCACGAGGTGTGGCGACGACCACGAGCGCAAGCGGGCCGCCAGCGGGAGCGAGCGATAGTGCGGGCATGCGCTACGTCCCCCGCCCGACTTCCTCGTTGCCCTGCCTCTCGCCGTCACGCGGCAGGACCCCACGCGAGTGCGTCCCACTGCTTCCGTGACAGACCGGCTCAGGATCGCGGCGGCGCCGACCGCGACGTAGGCGATCACCGTAGACGCCGAGAGCCCGCGGCGCCCGAAGTCGGGCAACGCCGCCAGCGCGTTCCCTCTCGCCTCGCCGCCGTTGCTGCCTCTGCGCGTTCCCGTGGATCGCCTCCGAACGGGCAGTTGCCACTACATCCGAAACGCGAGCCGGGGCAAGGGATCGTCCGTGAGGGATCGTGCGTAAGTGTGATCGTTACCAGGGGCGGCCCTCGTATCGAGGTGTGAGCTAAGAATGACCCGCAGTAGACTCCGTTCGAGGCGTAGCGCGACGGCCGAGGCGGTGCCTTTCCGGGCGGCCCAGGAGCATGAAGGGCGCCTGGAGCCCACACTTTAGGGGCTCTTGACCCCGTACCATGGTACAGGGTGTAGCGTGTCCTCGCGATGGACGGATTCAAGACCAGCGAGGTCGCGAAGCAGGGCGGCGTCAACCTCGAAACGATCCGCTACTACGAGCGGCGCGGGCTACTCCCCAAGCCGCCTCGCACCTCCGCCGGCTACCGCACCTTCGACCCGGAAGCCGTGCGCCGGCTCCGCTTCATCAAGCAGGCACAGGCGCTCGGCTTCTCGCTGAACGAGGTCAGGGAGCTACTGCGCCTGCGCGTCGATCCGCGTCGTTCCTGCGGCGATGTGCGGGCTCGGGCCGAAGCGAAGCTCGCGGACATTGAGGAGAAGATCAGGGGCCTCCACGCCATGAAGAAGACGCTGGGCCGGTTCATCGCCGCTTGCTCGGGCCGTGGCCCGGTCAGCGCGTGCCCAATCCTCGAAGCGCTGGACGAGGAGGGCGTGAACATCCGACCGCGAACGAAGTCCGACCACACCGCAAGGAGGTGAACGACATGACGAAGACCGTTTCCCTGTGTCCCAGGTGCGATGCGTGCCCCACCGTCGAGATTGACGAACAGGACGTGCGCATCGGTGAGGCCGACAACATCGTTCGGCTGACACCGGCCGAGTGGAATGTGCTCGTTCGGTCCATCAAGGCCGGTGAATTGAAGGAGGTGTAGGTTCGAGCGCGTGGGGCAGAACGGGAGGGGCGACGCCTGGTGGCCCTCCCCGCTGACCCACGTGATCTCTCTCGGCGTGGGTCAGTCTGCACGAGTACGGGGCCTCAAGAGCAATGTCGATCAGCGCTATCCATTCGCGATGCGATGCCGCGTCATCTGACTGGCTGCGGGACCGGCGCGTATCCTGGCTCTGGCCGGCGGCCTTCGCCCTGGCGGGCGTCGGCTGGCTTTTCGTGCCCGGCGCGGCAGGCGCTCTGCTGGCGGCGGCGGGATTCGCGGTCGCTGGTGGGCTCTGCGTGGCGAACGCGGTCCACTGTCGCCGCATGCATTGCGCCGTCACCGGACCGCTCTACCTCGTCGCCGCCCTGTCGTTCGTCACGAGGGCGGCCGGCTCGGACATCCCTGGCGGTTGGATCGTCGCCGGTGCCGGAGTGGGCACGGCGCTCGCGTTCATCCCCGAGTGGCTCGGCACGCTCTATTTCGCCGCCCGCCCCGAGCGCCCAAGGGTTCGCGTGGCTGCCGCCGGCACGCTCGTCGCCGCCGGGTTGGTTGCCGCGTGCTGCCTCGGCCCAACGCTGTTCGTCGTTTTCGGCCTCAGCATCGCGAGCCTCGGCGCCCTCGGCGCACTGGAGCCGTACCGCTGGCTGTTCTTCAGCGCGGGGCTTGCCTGCTGGGCCGTTGCCTATCGTCAACGCCGGCGAGCGATGGGCGCGTGCGCGGAGGACATCTGCGGCACCCCGACCAGCCGACGATTCGGTGGCCTGCTCCTGTGGGCGAGTCTCGGAGCCCTCGTGGTCGCGGCGGTCTACCCCTACGTGATCGCCTGGATCGCGTAGAGAGGAAGGAGAACGAGGATGCGATTCATCGTGGCTGTGATCCTCTTGCTGCTCGGCGCAGGCGGAGCCCACCCCGCCGACGTGCAACGGACGCTCGCGCTCTCCGGGCTCACGTGCGCGGCCTGTTCGGCGGCCGTGACGAAGGCGCTCAAGGAGGTGGAGGGCGTACGCACCGTGAGCGTCAGTGAGGATCAGCGGCAGGCGGTCGTGCTGGTGGACGAGGCCGTGGCACCCGGCGCGCTCGTTTCGGCCGTTGCACGGGCCGGCTTTGCAGCCACGGTCGCCGCCAAGTGAAGCAACGCGCTCGCCGCAACGTCCGACCGACGAGCCGGCGGCTTCGGGTTCATGTCGCTGGTCTCCTGAAGCGGGGCGGATTCACCTGAATGGGATGCCCGGAGGGAATAGCAGCGGCTCTGGAGGAGTTGCCGGGAGTGAGGAAGGTCGAGTTCCACAGCGAGCGTGACATGTTCGTGGTGCACCACGCCGAAGTCGTCAGTGAGGCGGCGGTCCTTCGGCGCATTCGGGAGGCAGGGGCGCGTCACGGCAGAGCGTATGAGCCAACTGCCCTGACGAGTGAGATCGACAACCGGACAGGGAGGAGAACATGAACGAGAAGAGCGGGATATGGAGGGCATCGATGGTCTCGGTCCTGGCCATCGTTGCAGCGACAGGCATCGCATTGGGCCCAGCAAGCGCGGAGAAGGAAGGAGCAGCACGCATGGGACTGGAGCACCTGTTCGACGTGCAGTTGCAGTACACGGGACCCGTCGAATGTGCACCTCTCGGGGAGCGGTATGGCCGGTTGATCGGCGGTGGGACCGGCACGGTGAACGGGGGCAGGATCAAGGGCACGATTGTCAGGTGGTCCAACTTCGAGCGCACGCTGGCCGAGGGCATGTGCACGCTCCAGATTCCGGCCGAAGTTCGGACGGACGACGGCGCCGAGATCAAATTCGAGGGGCTGGGTCATGCTGTCGTGCCGGACAAGGCGCAGCCGGATAGGTGGATCAACGCCATGACCGTCCGCTTCAAAACCGAGGACGAGCGGTATGGCTGGCTGAACACGACCATCGGCGTGTGGGAAGGCGAGTTCAACATGAAGACCGGCACGACCACGGCGCGCGTGTACGCGCGGAAGTCGTGAGCCGCGCACCAGTCCCTCCAGTCTCGCGGACGACGGTGACGGGTCTCGTCGTGCTCATCGGTACGGCGCTCTCCCCGCACGCCGTTGTCGCCCTTGACGCGCCGAGGAGCGCGATATCCCTGGTGGCGAGCTTCGAGGATGTCAAGGAGATCGGGGAGTTGCGCCACCTCTTCAACGCGGACGAGGGGACTCCACGCCTGATCCTCCTGCTGTCGCCAACTTGACCCGTCTGTGTGCGCGGCGCCCGGTGGGTGCAGAAGGAAGTGTTGGAGAAGTTCCCTTCCGCGAAGCTGCGGGTCTACGCCGTGTGGCAGCCCATGCTGCCCACCGACTCTCGTTTTACTCGACGCGAGAGCCTGCTCGCGGACCCGCGAGTGGTCCACCTCTGGGACCGCGATAAGGCGGTCGGGCGATGGTTCGCCACCTACCGGGGACCGCAGAACGACTGCTTCATGGGTGACGTGGCGTGGGACCTCTTCTACCTCTTCGGGCCGGACGCTCGTTGGGGGGAGCGCCCCGACTCCCTCGTGGCCTGCGGGGGACCCGTGATCGAGCGGAGCGGGAAGCTCGCGGACGCGATCAGGCCGTTTGTGGCCGGCGCCGTCGATCCCGCGCGCTGATGGCTGCTCCCTTCGACCTCGCGATCCTCGGCTCCGGCTCGACGGCGTTCTCGGCGGCCATCCGGGCGGCCAACCTCGGCAAGACGGTCGCGATGACCGAATCGCGCACGCTCGGCGGCACCTGCGTCAATCGCGGCTGCCTCCCCTCCAAGAACCTGATCGAGGCGGCCACGCTCTATTGGGAGAGCCGACACCCGCGCTACCCTGGCCTCTTGCCTGCCGAGAGGCGCCTCGACTTCGGAGCGTTGATTCGACAGAAGGACGCCCTCGTCAACGAGTACCGAGAGAAGAAGTACCAGTCGATTCTCAACGACCGCATCAAGGTTTTCGACGGCCCGGCGCGCTTCGTCAGTGCGCGGGCGATCTCCGTCAACGGGCGGGTCATCGGAGCGCGGCGCTTCCTCGTCGCCACCGGCACGCGGCCAACCGTGCCGTCCATCGATGGGCTCGACAGCGTGCCGTACCTGACGAGCGATCTGCTCACCTCGGGAGAGGAGCAGGAACTCAGCAAGTTGCCCCGCTCGCTCGTCATCGTCGGGGGCGGGTACATCGCCCTCGAACTCGGGCAGATGTTCCGGCGCTTCGGGACCGAGGTGACGATCCTCGAACGCGGTGAGGGGCTCCTCCCGCAGGCTGAGCCCGAAGTCGGGCCGACAATTGCTGGCGTCCTCGAAGACGAAGGAATCCATCTGCGGGTCCGAACCCAGGCGCGTGCCGTGCGGCAGGACGGGGCCGAGGATGCGCGCGTGATCGCGAGCGTGGCGGGGCGCGAGCAGACCTTGCAGGCCGAGCGGCTGCTGGTCGCGACTGGTCGGCGTCCTAACACGGATGACATCCGTCTGGAGAAGGCGGGCGTGAAGACGGACGCCGATGGCTGGGTGATCGTAGACCCGACGTTCAGGACCAGCGCGGCTCACATCTATGCGGCGGGCGACGTGATCGGCCCGCGTATGGGCAGCCAACTTGCCACCCCGGTTGGCGCCCACGACGGCGCGATTGCCGCCGAGAACGCCCTAACCGGCGCAGCCCGCTCTGCCGACCACACAGTTGTCCCCCGAACGATTTTCACCGATCCGCAGATCGCCACCGTGGGCCTCACCGAAGCCGAGGCGGTTCAGCAAGGGCGCCGCTGCGACTGCCGCACCGTGGCGATGAGCCATGTCCCGAGGGCAGGAGCCGTGCGCGATACCCGAGGGTTCGTGAAGATGGTCGCGGACGGCGACAGCGGGAAGGTGCTCGGCGTCACCATGGTGGGACGCGACGCGGGCGAAGTCATCCATGAGGCGGCGATGGGGCTGCGGCTCAGAGCAACCATCAAGGACTTCGCGGACCTCATCCACGTCTACCCGACGATGGCCGAGGCATTGAAGATCGCGGCGCTGGCGTTCACCACCGACGTGGCGAAGCTCTCCTGCTGCGCCGAGGGCTGACGCGAAGAGCGCGAGGCCGCCCGCTAGCCAAGATGACACGCAGCGCTCTCGCCGCCTGTCTCGTCGTGATCTTGCTGGGCCTCTTCATCGTTGGATGGCTTTTCCCCCGAGGGAGGAAGCCTTACTCGACCGACATCAGCGCTTTGCACGCCAGATTCAACGAAGACGCCGGCAATGTGCGCCTGCTCCTGCTTCTGTCGCCCACGTGACCAGCCTGCCTTCGGGGGCCTCCGAAGTCGAAAGTCACGTACTCGACAAGCTGGACGCGCCCGATCTGCGGGTCTACGCAGTGTGGGTCCCAATTCTTCGCACGGACATGCGTCTTGCCGTATCGCGGGCGACGACACGGCTTCCCGATGAGCGCGTCAGCCACTATTGGGATGCCGAAGGCGACTTGGTGAAGGCGTACTCGCGTATTCTTGGGCTGCCCGACTCTCGACCGGCCTGGGACGTGTATCTCCTCTTCGATGGCAACGCAGAGTGGAAGGATCAGCCGCCCGCTCCGCAGGGCTGGATGCACCAACTGCCGCTTGCGCCCGCCGAGCGACGTTTGGATGGGGATCGTCCCGCCGCAGAAGTCGGCAAGCTGCTGAACCACGGCGAGTAGGGCGAAAGGTAGCCGGGCCGGAATGCTGGCGACGAGCCCCCGCCAGAGCTACGTTTTGCGCCGGGATTCGACGCAGGTTCTGGAAACACCCGCATCCGATCCGGCGGACGGTTGGACGGCAGAGGTTCGACGGGCGGAACCCTAAGACTGGCGGCATCCCATAGCGATGTCTTCGAGCCGGCAGCACGCCTTGTGAATCCGCCTCACCGCCTCGCTGTCGGTCGTGAACAGCAGGATGGCGCGGTTGTAG
>Ga0137403_10009340_pt1 | contig 10909 bp, 7 predicted proteins | sample CZOMad2_1_16fung_FD_122057 | JGI IMG/M metagenome (GOLD analysis project Ga0137403, IMG submission 122057) | Vadose zone soil fungal communities from Angelo Coast Range Reserve, California, USA - CZOMad2_1_16fungal (Hybrid Assembly) | ecosystem: Environmental > Terrestrial > Soil > Vadose zone...
ACGCATAAGGGAGATTTTCACCAGTCCCCAGCTTCCGACCAACTACTTCGTCGTCGACGAAGAGATTCTCGAACACGCTCGGCCGGGCTTGGCAGATTTGCGGATTTACAGCGGCGAGACGCAAGTGCCGTATGCAATTGCCGCACAAGCGGCGGGCATACAGAGCGCCGAACACGACGCGCGGATCCTAAACCTTGGAGCCGTCGGCGGTAACACAGAGTTCGACCTCGACCTATCCGAGACCGTGCAATACAACCGTGTACGGCTGTCCCTGGATGCGAAGGACTTCTTGGTCACTGCCCGGGTTCTTGGGAACGACACTCTGGCGGGAGGACGGCCCACGGACCTTGGCGTTTCCACGCTCTACGATTTTTCCCGCGAAAATCTCGGCTCTAACGCCACGCTGCGACTGGCAACCGCCAGCTTCCGTTACTTGCACGTAAGACTGACGACGGGAATGCGGCCTCAGCAAGTGAAGGGCGCGACGGTTTACAGCCTGGAGGATAAGAAGTCCTTCTGGACTGACGTAGGGTCGTGCGGCAGGCCTCGGGAGATTCAGCCGGCGGTCATGACCTCGTCGAAAGCGTCCGGGAATCCTGCAAGCAAGCCGACGACGGTCATAGATTGCGATGTTCCGCCATCGGTGGCGATGGACCGTGTTGTTTTCACTGTGGCCGAAGGGCAAGTGAATTTCCGGAGATCCGTCATGTTGACGGAGTCCGGCTCCGTGGATCGACCCCCTTTGCTTTTGGCTGAAGGAGATATCAGTCGCGTTCAGATGAAGCGGGGCGGCACCCTTGTGAATAGTGAGCAACTCTTCGTGCCGGTGAGTCGGTCGCACGGCAGACATTTCCTGGTCACCGTTTCCAATGGCGATGACCCGCCGCTGGCCATCGAGAAGGTTCAGCCTCAGACGGTGGAGCAGCGCGTATTCTTTGAGCCCAAGGGCGCAGCACATCTGCGGCTTTACTACGGCGACAACAGGCTCGATGCTCCTACCTACGACTACGCGAAATTCTTCAAGGATGATGCAGCAGCTCAGGCGGCCTTGGGCGCCGCGGAGGTGAATGCGGCCTTCGCGAGCCGGCCCGACGACCGACCCTGGTCTGAGCGGCACAAAGCGGTTTTATGGCTGGCGATGGTCGCCGCGGTTGCTGGGTTGGGCTTTCTAGCACTGCGTGGACTGAAGCAGGGCTAGTGCGTTCCGATTTGCAAGGTCGATATGCAGCTCTGGCTCTCCCACGGTAGCGAAGTCAGCATTCGAGAGCAACTCGCGACCCAGGTAGTCCTTGCCATTCTGAGCGAAGACCTGGCACCCGGGCAACGACTGCCCAGCACGCGGGAGCTGGCACGCCGTTTTCATCTTCATCCCAATACCATCAGTGCGGGATATCGGCAACTCGAACGCGAGCGGTGGGTAGAGTTCCGGCACGGCAGCGGTGTATATGTTCGAGACAAAAAACCTAAGGTAACTCTCCCACCCTCCCTGTTACTGGACCAGTTGATTGCAAATTTGTTTCGCGCTGCCCGCGATTCGGGTGCACCGTTGGCGGAAGTACGGGGGCGCCTGCGCCAGTGGCTGGAACTTCAGCCGCCAGATCATTTCCTGGTTATTGAGCCTACGGAGGAGTTACGCGAAATTCTGGTCTTGGAAATGCGGAAAGGGCTGACGTTTCCGGTGCAGGGTTGCGGGCTGCAGGAATGCAAGTCCCCTGACGTGTTGGATGGCGCAATTCCGGTGGCATTGCCCAATAAGCTGGCTTTGGTGCGCCCGTTGCTGCCCGACGGGGCTGACCTGCTGACGCTGCAGGTGAATTCAGTGCCGGCGTCGCTTAAGGGATGGTTGCCCGCGCCTGCGGATGCTCTGGTGGGGGTGGCCTCCAAGTGGCCGGAGTTCCTGAAATTGGCCCGAATTGTGCTGAGCGCTGCCGGCTTCCATCCCGATAATCTGGTACTGCGAGATGCGCGAAAGCTGCGCTGGCAGCGGGGGTTGGAGCAAACTGCGGCGGTCATCTGTGATGCTGTTACCGCATCGCATCTACCGAAGAGCTGCCTCGTCATATCGTTTCCCGTCCTCTCCGAATCGTCATTGGTGGAGTTGAAGCGCTACCAGGAGTTCGTCCGCAGCCCTCTCGCGCCGTAAGCCGGAAACTTCTTGACGCCGCCAATTCACACTATTACGCTAGAGATAGTATTGTATGAGGTGGACGAAGGTGAGTTCCCGGCGTGAGTTCCTAAAATCCGCTTCGGCTGGCGCAATGGCTGCACTCGCAGTCCCGTCGTTCCTGAACGCAGCCGGTCAAACTGCCATCAGCGTACCCGGAAAGGAGGGCTTGATTGTCCGCTCCTATCGCTTTCTCGACCTCGAGACACCGGTCGAGTTCCTAACGGATTGGATCACGCCTGTCCAGCATTTCTTTGTGCGCAACCACATGTTTGCGCCCGCCGCGGTCGAAGGCAAAGAGTGGAAATTGGCGATCGGCGGGCAGGTGGAAAAGCCACTCTCGCTGACGCTCGCAGATCTTCAGAGCGTCCCCGTACATTCCGTAACGAACACGCTGGAATGCGCCGGGAACGGCAGATCTCTGCAAAGTCCCAAAGTCCCAGGTGTCCAGTGGGGCAAGGGCGCGGTCGGCAACGCCCGATTCTCTGGACCGAGCCTGAAAGCTTTGCTGGAAAAGGCCGGAGTCAAAGACACGGCAAGGCACGTCGTGTTTCGGGGACTAGACGTAGTTCCGGGCAAAGTCCCGCCGTTTGTTCGCAGCATTCCAATTGAAAAAGCGATGGATGGGGACACGCTGGTGGCGACGCAGATGAATGGGGCCGTATTGACTCCCCATCACGGCTATCCCGCCCGTGTGATTGCTCCAGGCTGGGCAGGCGCAGCCTCGTGCAAATGGCTGACCGAGATCACGGTGCAAGACAAACCGGCGGACGGCAACTTTATGATTCCCGGTTACCGGATGCCCAACCAGCCGGTGAAGCCGGGAGAAACGGTGAAGCCCGAGGACACGCATTCGGTCACAGGGTTGACAGTGAAGTCGCTGATTGCCGGTCCCAGGGACGGCGCTAAGCTTAAGCCGGGCGCTCAGGTTGTGCGAGGCGTGGCATGGGCCGGAGAGGCCGAGATCCAGCGGGTCGACATCTCAACCGATGGCGGCGCCAGTTGGAATCCCGCGAAGCTCGGTAAAGATCAGGCGAAGTATGCCTGGCGTTTGTGGAGCTATCCGTGGAAACCAGCACACAGTGGTGACTACGCGATTCTCTCCCGCGCTACCGACAGTCAAGGGAGGGTTCAGCCAGAATCAGCCGTCTGGAACCCCAGTGGGTATTTTTATAACGCTTGTGATCAGGTGAAGGTCTATGTGCAGGCTTAGCGGCAGTCTCCTGATATTCGCGCTGTTGGGTGCGTCGTATACGCTTGGGGCGGAAGCTTCACCCGTCGCTGAATTGCCCGCTGGACCGACGCAGGAGAAGGCGACGGCGGCTTGTGCAAGCTGTCATGAAGCGCGGATCATTGTGCAGCAGCGCCTGAGCAAGGCGGCTTGGACCAAGGAAATGGACAAAATGATCAAGTGGGGAGCGGAAGTCGATCCTAAGGACCGCGACGCGCTGATCGATTACTTCAGCTCGAACTTTGGGCCGGATCAGGCTGCCTATGAAGCGCCCAGAACTACCGCAAAGGCCTTGACGAAGCGCCCCACCGCCAAGCATTAAACTTCAGCTTACCGCAGGGATTGTTCCACTTCGGTAATCCAATCGGGACGCTTCAAGACTTCACGCGGCTTAGGACCGTCGGCGGCGCCCACGATACCGTCGTTTTCCATCAAGTCGATGAGGTGAGCAGCGCGCCCATAGCCAATGCGCAGGCGTCGCTGTAGTAAAGAGGTCGAAGCCTTGCCGAACTCAAGCACTAGGCGTACGGCATCTTCGTACATTGGATCGTCTTCTGCGCCGTCGTCGTCACCGCCATCTCCTCCGGCTTCGGCGTTGCCGCGCTCGTCTTTCGGAGCCTGCAGGAAGTGTTCCTGGTATTCGGCGGTGCCTTGCTGCCGCCAGAATTCAACCACCGCCGCGATTTCCTTTTCCGTGACGAACGGCGCGTGTAGGCGATGGACTCGGGCAGACCCGGAGGGCAGATACAGCATATCGCCGCGGCCGAGCAGAGACTCCGCTCCATTGGCGTCGAGAATCGTTCGCGAGTCGACCTTCGTGGCTACGCGGAAGGAAATTCGAGCAGGGAAGTTAGCCTTGATTAAGCCGGTGATGACGTCCACCGAGGGCCGCTGCGTGGCCAGCACCAGGTGAATCCCGACGGCGCGTGCCATCTGCGCCAGGCGCGTGATGGACTCCTCTACATTGCTCGAATCCAGCATCATCAGATCAGCGAGTTCGTCGATGATGATGACGAGGTAGGGAATCGGCTTTTCTTCCTCAGCATCTTCAAAGAGGCTGGGAGTGTCTTGATCGAATAACTTGTTGTACTGGTCGATGTTGCGAACGCCCTTGGCGGCGAGCAGTTTGAGTCGGCGTTCCATTTCACGCACAGCATTTCGCAAAGCGTTGGCGGCTAGCTTAGGCTCGGTAATAATCGGCGTGTACAGGTGCGGAATACCCTCGTAAACACCGAGTTCCAGACGCTTGGGGTCGACCAGGATCATTCGCACTTGTTCTGGTGTCGATTTATACAAAATCGACATGATCATGGCATTGACAGCGACGCTCTTACCCGCGCCCGTCGAGCCCGCAATCAGCAAGTGCGGCATGGACGCCAGATCGGCGACGACGATGCGCCCGTTGATATCCTTACCCAGGCTGAGAGTGATCTTGGACTTTCCGCCGGTAAACTCGGGGGCTTCGATTCCTTCTCGCAGCCAAATAATTTCCCGCTCGTGATTCGGCACCTGAATCCCGACCGTCGATTTCCCCGGCATGCGCTCGATCAGAATGCTCTCCGCGCGTAGTGCCAGACAAAGGTCGTCTCCCAGCCCGGTAATCCGGCTGTACTTGATGCCCGCGTCGGGCTTGAACTCAAATGTAGTCACGACAGGGCCGGGATTGATCTGCGTCACCTGTCCGTGGACATCAAACTCAGCGCATTTCTCGGTGAGCGTCACCGCCAAAACCTTCAACGCCTCTTCGTTCACTGCATGCTGCTCATCCGGGCGAGTCAGCAGACTGCTGGGAGGCAACTTGAAAGTACCCGCTAGCTTCGGCAGAGTTGTCTTCGGCTGAGGACCAGTATCGGCGCGGCTCGTCACCGCCGGAGCTGTTTCCTCGGCTGGGGCGACCTCCTCCAACATGCGCTCGATACCTGTGCGGCGCACAGAAGCGTTGTCCATCGCGTATCCGGCCGTCGTCCCCGGAACCCTCGGCGCCACCATGGGCCCTGCATCCTCGTACTTCGCCGCCACGAGTTTGGCGCTGACCACAGGTTTCTGGGCGCGCCGCTTGTCCAGTTCTTCCTGGTCCCGCTTTTTGGCACGCGCACGCTGCCAGTCTTCCCATCGCTGCCACAGGGCCTGCACGAAGGCGAAGCGCGTCGGGAGCCATAGATGCAGGGACGAGAACGAGAACGCGGTTGTGAGGTATAAAGCAACCGCCACTAGGGTTCCGCAGACGATGTAGGCACCCATGAGGTTCAGATAGTGGACAAGAAAATCGCCCAGAATCCTGCCAAGTAGTCCTTCCAGCGGGATCACATGCAACCATCGGAAGTGCCCAGGCAGCAGTCCAAGCAGGGCAGGTCCGAACAACAATAAAGACCCCGCTCCCAGAATCTTAGCCGCAGGCGTCGCAACCCGTCGGGATCGGAACCAGCGGATGCCGAGCACGGCGGGAAAAACGGCTAGCAGGAACGCCGCCAAGCCGAACCCCTGGAAGGCCAAATCCGCAGCATAGGCCCCAACCATACCGATCCAATTGTGGTATCCGGTGGCGGCTTCGGCCGAGCTATTCGCCGCACTATTCCACGAGGCGTCCTGCGGCGAGTAAGAAACGAGAGCGAGGAAGAGGAGGCCTGCGAAAACGCACAACACAAACCCGATCAGCTCATTGAGCCGCCGGTTGCCGGTCGGGGTGAATGCTTTCGAGATAACTTTCATAATGGCGTATTTCGCCTCCCGGCCGTAGACAATCGCGACGCGAGGCAGAACTACACCAGAGCCTTACAATTATGCCAAGAAAGCCGTAAGGGGACAATGCCACAGCAGGGGAGGGATGGCGACTCGGGTTCACTGTTGGGCATCACTGGTCACATGGAACCCATCAGCTCGCCGCGAGAGGACGTTGCAATCCCATCGCTTTCGCCGTCACGTCCGTGTACTTCAGACCAGCTCCCGTATTGAACAGTACTACGCGGTCTTCCTTTTTCAAAAATCCAGTGTTCAACAGCTGATCGTAGGCCGCCGTAGCCGCAGCGCCCTCCGGAGAAAGGAAAATGCCCTCATTCCTTGCCCAATCTTTCAGGGAAGCCAGAATCTGCGCGTCGGACAAGGCGAGAGCCACTCCTCCTGACTCCCGCAGGATCTCCAGCATGATCGAATCGCCGTACGGTTTGGGTACCCGCAAACCCGCGGCAAACGTCGCAGCCTTCTCCCACATCTGGCTAACCGCAGCGCCTGCCTCAAAAGCGCGCACGACGGGAGCGCAGCCCGTAGATTGCATAGCGATCATTCGCGGCTTCTTGCCCGGCCGCACCCAGCCCAACTGTTCCAATTCTCCGAAAGCCTTCCACATTCCGATTAACCCGACTCCGCCACCGGTCGGATAAAAGACGGCCTCAGGGAATTCCCACCCTAGTTGCTCGACCACTTCATAGCCCATCGTCTTCTTGCCTTCCACTCGGAACGGCTCTTTGAGAGTGGAAACGTCGAACCATTTTTCCACCTGTTTGCGCTCCGCAACGATGCGACCGCAATCCGAGATCAGGCCATTCACGAGAGTCACGTTCGCGCCATAAGCAACCGCCTCGACGTAATTGGCGTAAGGGACATCTCGCGGCATAAAAATGTGCGCTTCGATGCCCGCAGCAGCAGCATATGCAGCTAGCGCCCCGGCTGCGTTCCCCGCTGACGGCACAGCCAATTTGCGGAAGCCGTAGTGTTTCGCCATGGTCACCGCCAACGCCAGCCCACGCGCTTTGAACGTGCCGGTAGGATTCGCGCCTTCTTCTTTTAAAAACACGTTTGGGTGACGACGGCTGGCAAGCATAGGCGTCCAGCCTTCGCCGAGAGTGACGGGCTCAACCTCGGGCAGAACTGACGCATAGCGCCACATCCCAGCCCACGGAGACGCGGCGGCGGCCTTGGCAATGGATTCGTGCCCGACAACCCCCGCGAGCGATCGAAGATCGTACCGAACGTAGAGTGATCCCGCACACTCTGGGCAGACGGTCTGTGGCGCGCCAGCAGCAATGGTCTTCTGGCAGCGTGAGCATTCAAAATGATGGATAGGCGGCATGTCGTTCGTGGCTAGCCCGCAGCCAGCCTTCCCGCGAAAGCGAGTACCGCGATTCCCAAGGCAATGCGATAGATGGCAAAAGGCACAAAGCCTCGTCGGCGCACCCACGACATGAACCATGCCACCGAGGCATACCCAACGATAAAGGACACAACGAAACCGATGCCCAGCAGCACCCACTGATGAGGATCGAGTTGCGCAACCCCGATGGCGTTGTCACCCTTGCCTCGAAGTGATTTCATCAGGGTGTAGCCGGTGGCGACCACCATAGTGGGAATGGACAAGAAAAACGAAAATTCCAGCGCTGCCGCTCGCGACATCCCCCAGAGTTGGCCAGCGGCAATAGTGGACATCGATCTGGAAGTGCCCGGGAAAACCGCTGAGAGAATCTGGCAAGCTCCAATCCAAAGCGCTTGAGCTGATCCCATGTCGTCCATTTTCCAGGTACGGATCGGACTGCCAGCCGCACCAGGACCTGCCTTTTCCCAAGGAGCGCTGCGCGCATCCACAATCCACATCACGATGCCGCCAATAAGCAACGAAGCTCCAATCACATAAAGGCTCTCGAGGTTTTTTCCAATGACCTTTGTTAGAAGAAATGACGGGATCGCCGTTACGACAAAAGCCAACGCAACGAGCCCAAGCGGGTGAATAAAGATAGTACGATCCCGGTGCGGCCCGCGAGGAAAACTTGAAATCAGCTTCAGTAAGCGATCGCCAAAATACACGGCCAAACACAGGATGGCCCCAAGTTGAATGACGATGGAAAACATCTTCCAAAATCCGTCGGCGAGGCTGATGTGCAGCAACACTTCCGCGATTCGCAGGTGCGCCGTTGAACTAACCGGCAAGAATTCCGTGAGACCTTCAACAATTCCAAGAATGAGAGCAAGCAAGTAGTCGTTCAGACAGCCTCCTGTGCGCAAGGAAAATTCTGATTCGTATCCACCATAACCCTCTCAAATCCTGTCTTTGATAAACCCTCAAATCCTTGTCATTCTTGAGCGAAGCGAAGAATCCCCGCACTCTCGATTCGGCGAAAACTGTTCAACCCTTTCTCACCGTGCACCGTCCCGGGGGGAAGCTTCGTCGCGCGGCTCCACTGGGTGCGTCTCAAAAACTCTCCACTGCCCTCAAGAACGGAAATCAATCGAGGAGATGCGCTGACGTCGAAACACTCTCTCGTTGAGCAGAACACACTCCCCAGAAACCGGCAGACTCAATTAGCTTGCGCGTAGCGCCGGAAAAAGCTATCCGGTTTCCATGCCGGACGAACGTCTTCGTTGGCGACAGTAACCGTCAATGCGCGAATAATCTCTTCAAACTTGGCTGCGGAGGCCAGGTCCACGGGCTGGTTCACGTCGTCCGAGGGAGCGTGGTAACGTTTCGTTGACCACTCCTTGAAGATAGCCTGTTCCGGAGATCCCGGTTCCGCGCCAACCTTCATCGCCAGCGCCGGAACGCCGTGCCGGATGAAGTTGTACTGGTCGCTGCGGATAAAGAGGTTGCGTACGGGCTCGGGGTCATCCTGGATGCGCACTCCCAGCGATTCGGCCGTCTTACGCACATCATCGCCCAAGGAAGATTCGTTAAGGCCGTAGACCGTAAGAATCTTCAGCGGCACAATCGGCAAGAACATGTCGGTATTGATGTCGGCGGCAAGGGAAGTGGCTGGCACAGTCGGGTGTGCGGCAAAATACTTCGAGCCAAGAAGGCCCTTCTCCTCCGCGGTTACCCAGACCAATAGAATCGACCGCTTCAGCGGCACGGGCGATTTGTGGAACGAACGCGCCAAATCCAGCAGCAGAGCACTGCCGGAGCCATTGTCCATCGCCCCGTTGTAGATACTGTCTCCGTTGATAGGCGCGCCAATGCCAATGTGATCAATATGCGCGGAGAGCACCACGTACTGACTCTTGAGCGCTGGATCGGATCCTTCCAATACCGCTGCGACGTTTGCGGATTCGACCTCGTGTTCTACGAGCTTCGTTTTGGCGCGAATCGTCACGGGAAGAGCAAATCGGGGCAGCGGCTTGCGATCCTTCGCGAGCGCGGCGATTTCGTCGAAACTGTGGCCGGTGCCGGCAAAAAGCAAGTCTGCGTTTGCCGGGTTAAACGTAGCTGATAGCTGTTCGCCCTCCGTTTCGTTGAACTCACTTCCCTCAAGATCCATACTCGGATGCGCACGATTCAGCGACATTCTCGACCACGGGATGTCCATAAACGCCGGATTCGGCAAGGCCAGTACTCCAACGATCCCCGCGGCTTTGAGCGTCTTCCAGCGCTCGGCGGCGGTTTGGTAATGGGATGCAAGCGCTCCCGGAATCGTGGAGGGAGAGCCGAGAATAATCACGGCTACTTTCCCCTTAAGATCCAATCCTTCCAGGTCGTTGTAGTTCTTCTCGGGAATATTGAGACCGTAACCGACGAACACAAGCGGCGCCTCCATTTCGGGGGCAAGCTTAATGCGTGTGTTGAAATATGCTTCTTCCCCGAGCGTCAGCGGCGTCGCTTTGCCGTCGCGCACCAGGGCCAGGCTGGAGTCTTTCTCGCTGATTTCCCGTACTACGAACTTGACAGGCTGGTAGTAGCCGTTCGAGCCAGCAGGTTTCACTCCCAAGCTCTTGAGCTGACCAATAACGTATTCCTGAGCTTCGTGCAGCCCAGGACTGCCAGTTTCGCGGCCTTCGAGCTTGTCGTCGGCGAGATATTTGACGTCCTCCCACCAGGACTTGCCGTCAAAGCCCGCCTGGGGGGCTTGGGCAAACGCGGATGCACAGAAGGCAAGTGTTACGGAAAGGGAACAAAGCATTTTCAACATGTATGCAAGCCTCGTGAGAAAAATGAGTCGCCGCCTAGTCTACTCCAGCGAATTCCCGTACACAGGAATCTCCTGCTCCAGATCGTAAAGCAAGCGTTGTGCGCGGTTGGCATATCCACTCTGCGGGTATTTATCCAGAATTCGCTGGCACAGCGACGAAGAAGCAGCTTTGGAGTCGGCCGATTTCTTGGGCTCGGCTTCTGTCTTGAAGATTTCAACGAGGGCAGCACGCCGCCAAGCAGCTTTATAAAGCGCTTCGGGGGCAGCCGGAGATTGCGGCCGGTCGTCCGCATATTTCTCATACATCTCAGACTCTTTGTTGGGACACTTCGAAGTGCCTTCCCAATCGCCGCACAGCTTGTTATCGAGCAGAGTGAACGCCGCCATGTCGGCCCACTTTGTCGCCGGATATTTCTTGATAACTTCCTTCATCCAGTGGTCATCCATCTGGCCGCGCAGCCCGGGGTCCTGCTCGCGCGCCGAGGGGCGCGACATGACGTCATCCTTTTCAATCTGCCATTTGTCGTCGGCGGCCCGGTACAGCGCTTCCGCGGCCAGAGGCGAGCTGGGGAAGTATTCCGCAGTACGGTAGTAAAGGCGGGCGGCATCATTGCCAGCGCCTCTACG
>Ga0137403_10009341_pt1 | contig 10908 bp, 8 predicted proteins | sample CZOMad2_1_16fung_FD_122057 | JGI IMG/M metagenome (GOLD analysis project Ga0137403, IMG submission 122057) | Vadose zone soil fungal communities from Angelo Coast Range Reserve, California, USA - CZOMad2_1_16fungal (Hybrid Assembly) | ecosystem: Environmental > Terrestrial > Soil > Vadose zone...
GTATCCAGTGGATGCGATGGCGGATCAGGAATTCCGACGACGCCACAGCGATGACGATGATCGCCTCGATTATCTGAACCATCGTGAAAGGGATTTGATAGAACACCTGCAGCGTCTGCCCGGTGATGAACAGGACCGCGATCAGGAAGCCGACCACCGCGACCACGATTGGATCGTTGCGCGACAGGAACGCGATCAGCACGCCGGAGAAGACATAACCGTCGGCGAACGACTGGGTCAGCCGGCTTTCCTGGCTGGCGACGTTGACGAATCCAGCAAGGCCCGCGCACGCTCCGGATGCGGCGACGACCAGTATCGTAGTGGCCTGGATCGGCACGCCCACCACCTTGGCCATTGCCGGGTTGGCGCTGATGAAGCGCATGTAGAAGCCGGCACGGCTGAGATGGACGAACCAGCCCGCAACGAGCACGCCGACGACGGCGATGATCAGCCCGCTGTTTACGCCCAGCCCGATATCCGTGAGGCGCTCGAACGGCCTGAACTGCGACGACTGCGGAAACGCGGTTTGGGCGTCCTGCCAGACGCCATAAAGCAGGTGAAACAGGAAATACTGGGCAACGTAATTCAACAATAGCGTCGCGATGATCTCGTTGACGCGAAATCGTATCTTCAAGAATGCGACGACCAGGACCCAGAACATGCCTCCCACTGCCGCCGCCAGCCCCATGAATATGAGCCGGGTCGACGGCGGGCCAATCTGGTGGATCGAAACGGCGGCGGCGAAAATTCCGCCGAATATCATTTGGCCCTCAAGGCCGAGGTTCCAAAAACCGATCCGAAACGCAATGCTGGCGCCGAGGCCGACCAGGATCAACGGCGCGGCCTGAACCAACGTATTGCGAAGGCTGTCGGCGTTGAGAACGCCGGCGAGCTCACTGGCCAGCTGGAGCGGCGGAATTCCGGCGATGGCGAGAATTGCGACCGAGATCGCAAGTCCAATCGCCAACGAGCCACCGAGAAATGCGGCCTGTTTCCATGATGCCAGGTTCTGGCGCATGTCGAGCGTGATGCGGCCGAACCGGCGGGCAGTTGGGGTGGACACGACTGTCAATCGATCGATGCCGTTGCGCTCAGGACATCATGCATGATCCACCATGGCTCGGCCAATCGCTTGCCGATCGGCTGGCCGCACGAATTCGCCCACAATCCGCCCCCGGGTCATCACGCCGATGCGATCCGACAGGCTGAGAATCTCGTCAAGATCCTCGCTGATGAGCACAATGGCAGCACCGCGCTCGCGCGCGGCCAGCAGGCGCTCGTGCACGGCGGCGCAGGCGCGCGCGTCGAGCCCGCGACTTGGACTGTGCGCGACGACGACCGCAGGCTCGCGGCTGAATTCTCGCGCAATGACGAGCTTTTGCGCGTTGCCCCCCGAGAGCAGAGCGGCCTTCTGATCGACGCTCCGAACGCCCTGCACGTCATAATCCGCGACCGCTGTCCTGGCGTCGCGCCGCATCGCGGCGCGATCGACGAACGCAGCGCGCCCATAGCGTCCTGAACGGATGTTCGCCACGGCAAAATTGTCAGCGATCGAAAGCCCTCCCGCCAAAGCATAGGCGTAGCGGTCCGCGGGAATCGCCGCCAGCGCCGCCGACCGGGGCTGCCCCGAGGCCGCATGACTGATGTCCCCCATGCCTTCGATCCAGATTTCGCCCGAGGTCGGCTCCTGCGCGCCGATCAACGCTTCGGCAAGCTCAGCCTGGCCATTGCCGCTGACACCGGCAATTCCGTAGATCTCGCCGGCACGCACGAAGAAGCTCGTATCTTTCAGCATGATCCGGCCGTCGGCGCGGGCATAACTCAGCGCGCCGACATTGAGCCGGGTCTGTCCCTCGGCAGTCTGGGAGCGTGCCGGCAGTGCGGCTGTCTGGCCCACTGTCAATTCCGTCAGCTCGGCCGCGGTCGCCGTGTCGGGATCGAGCGTGGCAACGGTCTTACCGCCGCGCATGATCGTCACGGCGTCGGCGTAACGTTTGACCTCCTGCAGCTTGTGGGTCACGAAGACGACGGTGGTTCCCGATTCCGCCAGCCGACCAATCGTTTCGAGCAGGCGATCCGCTTCGGCATCGGTCAGCACCGCGGTCGGCTCGTCGAGAATAAGGATTCGCACGCCGCCGACCAGCACCTTCACGATCTCGACCTGCTGCTGTTCCGCCACAGTCAGCGTATCGGTCCGCCGTTCCGGGTCGATGTCGAATCCGAGTTCTTCCGCCTGCGCCTTGATGGCCTTGCGAATCTCCTGGATGCCCGAACGAAAGTATCGCCGGCGATTGGCGAGCAGGATGTTTTCCGCGACCGTGAACGGCTTTACCAGCTTGAAGTGCTGGTGGACCATACCGATGCCGTGCTGGCGCGCATCGGCTGGTCCGCTCAGCGAAACCGGAGCGCCATCAATGGCGATCGTTCCGGCGTCTGGCGCATAGAGGCCGGCGGCAACATTCATCAGCGACGATTTACCCGCGCCGTTCTCGCCGAGAAGCGCATGCACCTCACCGGGGCGGGCCCTGAACACCGCGTCATTCAGAGCCACGACCCCATCGAAGGATTTACGGATCCCGGCGAGTTCGAGCGCAAGGCTCATGAGCGACGAGCGCTCATGATTATTTTTGCGTAATCACTCCGGGAACGTACCAGTCCATTTTCCATAGGCCACCGTCATCGATCGGCTTTCCGGCCGCAAGGCGTTCGGTTCCAGCCGTGTCTTTCATCGGCCCGGTGAAGATCTGCTTGCCGGCGACGATCGCGGCGCGTTCGGCCATCACCTTGTCGACCGCGGCCTTCGGCACAACCTTGTTGCAGCATGCGATGTCGGTGCCGCCATCCTTGATGCCCGGGAAGGCGCCGTACGGACTTGGTTCCCAGTTTCCAGCTGCGACCTTTTTCAGCGCCGGGATCAGGTGCTTGTCCCAAGTCCAGGCGGATGAGCACAGCGTCGCCTTCGGTGCGAACTCGCGCAGATCGCGATGATGCCCGGTGCCGTACAAGCCGCGTTCCTGCGCAACAATCTGCGGGGTCGGCGTATCGACGTGCTGTCCGATCACATCAATACCCTGATCGGCCATGGCCTGCGCCGCAGCGCGCTCCTTGACCGGATCGTTCCAGGAACCGGTGAAGATCACCGTGACGGTGGCTTTGGGATTCATCTGCTGCGCGCCAAGCTCATAGGCGTTGATGGTCCAGTTGACGGGACCGATCGGATGCGCCGCCACAAACCCGAGCTTGCCGGACTTGGACATCGCCCCCGCCACCATGCCGCAGAGATATTGGCTCTCGTAGGTGCGTCCGTAGAACGATTCGAGGTTCGGCCCATTGGTCGTGCCCGAGGCGTTGAGGAACGCAACCTTGGGATACTTCTGGGACAATTCCTTGAACGTGTCCGAGTAGCCGAAGGCGGTGCCGATGATCACATTGAAGCCGCGCTTGATGAAGGTCTCAGCTGCCGGCGTAATCTTGCCGGCAACCTCCGGGACGTTCTCGACGAACGGGATCTTCATATCGAGCGCTTTTTCGATCTTCGGCCGCGCTTCCTCGAAGGCCTGGGTCCAGCCGCCGTCGCCCTTGTCGGCGAAATACAGGAAGGCGATTTTCGCGGGGCCTGGAAGCGAAAATCCGGCAGCATGGGCGACAACGCCGCCGATCGTCACGGCCGCCGCTACGGGAATGACTGTCCAACGCATGGCTCAAGGGCTCCTTCGTTAAGCTTCATGGATCCCAGCAGGTGCCAAAATCATCGCAAACGGCGATCCAAATAGCCCGCCTATTGTTTGGTCATCGCCAAGCAATTTATAGGCATTCGCGAAATCCCTCGATCCCAGGCTGCACCTACGATCCGGCCGCCATTGCGGCCAATTCCCAAAGCCGGCCCGGACTGAGAGGTATTTCAAGAAGTTCTATCCCCTTGCGTGGCAGTTCCAGTGCATCCTCGATCGCCTGCGCGAACAGCGGTCCAACCGGAATGGCGCCCGCCTCTCCTGCCCCTTTGATGCCAAGAGGATTAAGCGGTGACAGCGTTGCGATGTGGTCGAGCTCCATGCGGGGCACGTCGAGCGACGTCGGCAGCAGGTAGTCCGCGAGCGACGCGGTCAGAATCTGGCCGGTGTCGTCGAAAATCAGCTTTTCGAAGAAGGCGTTGCCGATCCCCTGGGCGACGCCGCCATGAATCTGACCGGCCAGGATCAGCGGATTGATGACGGTGCCGCAGTCATGCACCACCACATATTTCTTGATTTCGAGCATGAACGTATCCGGATCGACTTCGACGATCATGGCGTGCACACCGCTTGCGGTAGTGCCGCCCGGCGGGCCGAAATATTGTGTCGATTCAAGGCCCGGCTCGGTGCCAGGCTTGACCGCGCCCCGCATCGGATTGGCCTTCATCGCCAGTTCCCCAAGGCGCACCGCGCGGCCTGGCACACCCACGATCGACACGTGCCCGGCTTCGAGCACGAGATCCTCTTCGGCACATTCGAAGTACTCGCTGGCGAGTTTCAGTATCTTCTGGCGAACAACTTTCGCCGCCTCGGATACGGCGTTGCCGGCCACGACCGCACCGCGGCTGGCAAAGGTCCCCGCGCCCCAGTGGAACCGATCGGTGTCGCCAGTGACGACATCGACGTCTTTGACATCGACACCGACCTGATCGGCAACGATCTGGGCGAAGACGGTGAAATGCCCCTGCCCTTGCGTGCCGATGCCCGTCGCCACGCTGACACGCCCATTCGCCTGCACCTGCACGCGGGCGCCCTCATAGGGACCGATCCCGGTCCCCTCGACGTAGTTTACAATGCCGATGCCGACGTTGCGCCCCGCAGCCCGCAACTTCGGCTGCTCGTCTTCAATGAAATGCCGGTAGCCGATGGCCTCCAGCGCCTTGTCGAGGATCGGCTCGTAGTTGCCGCTGTCATAGGAGAGCGGCGCGAAGTCCTGATAGATGATCTTGTTGTCGTAGGGAAACGCACTCGCCGGAATGAGATTGCGCCTGCGGATCTCGGCGCGGTCGATACGGAGCTCATGCGCAGCGATATCAAGCAGGCGCTCCATGACGAAGACGCCGTGCTGGCGGCCGGCACCGCGATAGGGCGTCACGATCGGGAGATTTGTGAAGACCGCCGTGAATGTGCTGTCGTAGGCCGGCACCACATAAGGCCCGAGCAAGGTGCACTGGCTGTTGATGGGCACCGTCAACCCGTAAGGATCGTAGGCGCCGGTGTCGTGCAGGAAGACATCCTTGACGCCGAGAATGCGGCCGTCGTTGGTCAGCGCAATCTCCGCATCGTGAATCTGCCCACGCTCGTGAGTCGTCGCGACGAAATGCTCGAGCCTGTCCTCGATCCATTTCACCGGCCGGCGGAGCTTCATCGCCGCCCACGGCAGCAGCAGTTCCTCGGGATAGAACATCATGATCTTCGGACCGAAGCCGCCGCCGACGAATGGCGCAATCACGCGGACCTGACGCTCGCTGAGGTTCAGCATGGCGGCAAGCCCATTGCGGACGAAGACCGGGGCCTGCGTAGTGTCCCACATCGTCAACTGGTCGGACCGCTCGTCCCACTGCGCGACGACGCCGCGCGTTTCCATGGGCGACGAGATGCCGTGCTCGTAGTGGAAGCGACGGCGGACAATTCGGTCGGCGCGCCGTGCCGCCGCGGCGTAATCGCCTTTGGTCTGCCGGACATAAGCGGAAATATTGCTGGGGAGATCGTCATGCACGAGCGACGCGCCGCCGGCCAGCGCGCGTTCGAGGTCGACGACCGCTGGCAGTTCGTCGAGATCGACGGCAATGTCAGCCAGCGCATCTTCCGCGATGTAGCGACTCGTGGCGATAACGATGGCGAGCGGCTCGCCGACGTAGCGGACCTTATCCTTGGCGAGCGGCGCGTTGGTCCGCAGGTTGAAGGTGATGCCGTCAATCGGCGGCGGCGGGACGAGCAAGGGTCCGGGTTGCCAGAACGCGCCGAGGTCGTTCGCGGTGTAGGCGGCCACCACGCCATTCCGCTGGAGCGCCGCCGAGACGTCGACCTTGCGAATGCGCGCGTGGGCGACAGGGCTGCGCAGCAGCGCGGCATGCAGCATTCCGGGCAATTCGACATCATCGACAAACAGCGCCCGGCCGGTCAGCAGCCGCTGATCCTCGTTGCGCGGGATCGGGGCGCCGAAGTAGCGCGTCGTCATGGCCGCGCCCCTCGCATGCGCTCGGCGGCGAGCAGCACCGCATCGACGATGTGCTGATAGCCCGTGCAGCGGCACAGATTTCCGGACAGCGCTTCGCGCACGGCCGCTTCGTCGGGCGATGGATTGGCATCGAGGAATGCCGTCATGGTCATCAGGATGCCCGGCGTGCAATAGCCGCACTGCAGGCCGTGCTTCTCGTGCATCGCCTGCTGCAGCGGATTGAGCCCATCGCCGCCGCTTGTCAGCCCTTCGACCGTCACGATCTCGTGGCCGTCCGCCTGCACCGCGAACATCAGACATGAGCGCGTCGGCAATCCGTCGAAGAGAATGGTACAGGCGCCGCACACCCCGTGCTCGCAGCCGACATGAGTGCCCGCGAGCAACAGCTCATGCCGGATGAAATCGCTCAGAAGCAGGCGCGATTCAACCGTCTTGGTGTGACGCGCGCCATTGACCGCTGTACTGATCCGGTGCTGATCAATGTCCACGGCTGCTCCGCGAATGACCTTGCTGCGCCCGGGTTACCGCAACCGCGAGCGCCCGCCGGGTCAGCACACCGGCAAGATGGCGTTGATATCCACCGCTGGCGTGAACGTTGCCGCTGGGGTCCATCGCGCCCATCGCCAGTTCGGCCGCTTGTGTGAAGGCGCTCTCGGTGGCTGCAATGCCAATCAGCGACCGCGCGGCATCGTCGGCGTGCCAGGGCCGATCCGCAACTCCACAAAAGGCCAGCCGCACATAGCGGCAAAGCCCATCGTCGCCGAGCGTCACGATGGCGGCAACGCCGGCCATCGCGAAATCGCCTCGCCTGCGAGCGACTTCCATAAAACAGGCGCCGGTGCGCGATTGATGATGCGGCAGCACGATCTCGACCAGCATCTCGTCGGGCCGCAGCGCCGTCTCCAGCGCCCCAACAAAGAATTCGCGGGCGGGTATCGAGCGATCGTTCGTTCTTGAACGAACCTTGAGTGTCCCCTCAAGCGCGAGAACGATCGCCGGCAGCTCGGAGGCAGGATCGGCATGGGCAAGATTGCCGCCGAGCGTGCCGCGGTTGCGAATTTGCGGATGCGCGATATGCGGCAACGCGTCCAGCATGATCGGCTGAGTCGCTGCGATGACCGGATCACGTTCGAGCGTCCGATAACGCGTCATCGCGCCGATGCGAATTCCGTCGCCGTCCCGAACGCCGGACAGTTCGTCGAGCGGGTTGATGTCGATCAACACCGCCGGCTGCGACAACCGGAAATTCATGGTGGGCACGAGACTTTGTCCGCCAGCGAGAAACCGCGCCTCATCGCCGTATTCGGACTTTGCCGCTAGTGCTTGATCAAGCGAGCGGGCAATGATGTACTCGAACGGCGCAGGCTTCATCGGCGGAGCCACGATTCCTATTTTTTGCAACGTCGGTTCTCATTCAACCGAACCCGCAATTATGATATTGATCGCGCATCACTGTCAAAAGCCAGCGGACGATACCTAATCTGACGCGTCGGCCGCGCGCCTGCGGGCGTTTCGCTGCGGCATAAGGTTTGCTTTCACTTTCGTTGGAGACGGAGTGAAAGCTGATGCCGAAAAAGTTTCACCTGGGATGGTTCACCAACTTCACCGTTGACGAGTGGAACGACCCGTTCGCCAGCGGCGGCGGCAAGCCGTGGAACGGAAAATACTATGTCGAAATGGCGCGCGCGCTCGAACGCGCCTGTTTCGATTACCTAATGCTGGAAGACACCTTGATGCTGTCCGATGCCTACGGTCACAGCACCGAGATGTACATGAAAAAGGCGATCATGGTGCCCAAGCACGACCCGGCGCCGCTGGCGGCGTTGATCGCGGCCTCGACCACCAAATTGGGCATCGTCGCCACGCTCTCCACCATGGCTTATCCGCCGTTTCTGTTGGCCCGGCTGTGCGCGACGATCGACAATATTTCCGAAGGCCGCTTCGGCTGGAATATCGTCACCAGCGGCGAAGACACCGCGGCGCAAAACTTCGGCTTGGACAAATTGCCGCCGCGCGAATCTCGCTATGCCATGGCTCACGAATACATGGACGTGGTGAATCAGCTGTTTGCGTCCTGGGATCCGGATGCGGTGGTGATGGACCGGGAAACCGACACCTATGCCGACTTCACCAAGGTGCGACCGATTCATTTTGCGGGCAAATACTTCAAATGCCGGGGTCCATTGAACACCGTACCGTGCCCGCAAGGCCGTCCGACCTACGTGCAGGCCGGGGGTTCGCCGACCGGACGCGCCTTTGCCGCGCAACATGCCGACTCCATCATCGCGGTGGCGAACGGCATCGCGGGCATGAAGGCTTATCGGGACGATGTCCGCGGCAAAGCCGCCGCTATGGGACGCAACCCGGACGACATCAAGGTTCTGTTCCTGGTGGCGCCATTCCTCGGGGAGACAGATGACGACGCCCGCGACAAGTTCACCGAACACGTGACCTCGCCCGCCTTCATTGAATTCGCGCTGGCCAAGCAAGGCTCGTTCACCGACGTCGATTTCTCGAAATACGACCTGGACCAGCCGCTTCCAGGCAAACTGACGACCAACGGCGAGCAGGGCTCGCTCGACAAATTCCAGCAATTCGGCAGCGGCAAGACGTTGCGGCAACTGGTGGCGGATGGCGGCACCAGCTCGTCGATCGAACTGGTCGGAACGCCGGAAACTGTCGCCAAGAGAATGGGCGAAGTGATGGAAGAAGTCGGCGGCGATGGCTTTTTGATCAAGAGTCCGTTCCGCAACAACAGCCGTCGCTACACCAACGAAATCACTGAGGCGCTGGTTCCCGCTCTCCAGCGGCGTGGGCTCGTGCGTACGGAGTACACCCAAAGTCATCTGCGCGACACGCTGCGAGAATTCTGACACAGTCACGTACGTCGCCACCGGATCAGCAACAAAATATCGCCCAGAACGAAAGGCGCGCGATAGCCAACGTTACCAAAACTCCCATAACTCGTTCGAGTCATCGTGAAATACGACTAGGTGATCGAGCCGATCACGCCTTCGATCAGATAGTTGGTGCCCCAGAGCACAGGATCGTAGAGACCAAGCGTCTTCTCGATCACCAATTTGCCAGTATTGTCCTTGAGAGGGCCGACGAAGATCGGCTCTCCGGCTTTCATCGAAGCGATTGCCTTTGTAGCGGCTGCCCTGGCCTGCTCACTTGCGCCCGCGCCGAATGGCGAACTCTGCACCATGTCCTTGTCGTAACCGCCCTCGTTGGCGTTGGGGAGCTTCTCGCCTTTGGCGATCAGCGCAGCATATGCGGTGTAGACTGTAGCCCACTTCAATTCGGCACCGGTGATGAAGCCCTTCGGGGCCAGAACGGACTGATTGGCATTGTGGCCGCAAGTCTTGACGCCGCGTTGTTCCGCCGTTTGGATAACGACCTTGGGACTGTCGACGTGGCAGGTGATCACGTCGCAACCGGCATCCATCAAGGCGTTCGTCGCTTCAGCCTCGCGCACGGGGAGCGACCAGTCGCCCGTAATCACGACGTGCACGTTAGCGGCAGGGTTCACTTTCTTCACGCCTAACGTGAAGGCATTGATATTGCGCAGGACAAGCGCGATGGGCTTCGCGGCGACAAAGCCGATCTTGTTCGATTTGGTCGACAAACCGGCGGCCACGCCGTTAACATAATGGCCCTGATCGAGGTAACAGAAATAGCCACCTAGATTCTGGGGATGCTTTTTTGGGTCCCACAGCGAGGTCGGATGGCGGAATTGAACGTCTGGAAATTTCTTGGCCGCCTCGATCATGAACGGCTCGAAATAACCGAATGAGGTTGGAAACAGCAATTTCGCGCCGTCCACCTTGATCATGGATTCCATGGTCTGGGTGATTGCGTTTGTTTCCGGAACATTTTCCTCTTCGACCACGGTCACGCCGGGAATCGACTTGAGAGCCTTGGCACCCACCGCGTGAGCTTGGTTCCAGCCGTAATCGTCTCTCGGCCCTACATAGATCATTCCGATGGTGATGCCGCCCGCGGCGCGTGCCTTCATGCCTCCAGTGAAGACGATCGTGGAAGCAGCACTGGCCCCGAGAAATCGTCGGCGCGTCATGTCGAACTTATGCATGATTTGGGTCCCTCAAAGCGGCCCGAGTGCCGCTTGGTTGTTCAAGTCCAAAGCAATTCGTCATGCAGCCGCGTCGGGTCGACCAAGCGAAATTTATTGGAGCTCCCGGGTTCAAAACGCGCTGTGACGGCGATCATCTTACGAGAGCCGTCAAATGTGAAGCTGAGGAAATAATAAGCTCCGCCGCTCGATTTTCAGGCTGTTGACGCGTTTAGCAATACGCCAATAATCGAACGCTGGTGCTTCGGTATGATGGGGGGAACATGAGCGAAAAAGTCGTGATCCTGAAGCTTAATCAACAACAGCTCGAGCTTCTCGATCGCACCATTGCCCAAGGCGTTGCGCCGGATCGCGCCTCGCTGGTGCGTCTCGCCTTGCACGAATATTTGGCAATGCAGGCAACCGCAGAGGCCGCCGATGAGCGCCCGTAAGGTCCTATTCGAGTGGGTGATGCAACCCGGCACCGGCAAGGCGATAGAGCTTTTGGCCGGACAAATCCTCCGCATAGAGCAGGTCGAGGGCCTGCAATGTGTCGATTTCAACTGCTTCAATCTGCACGACTACAAAGAGTTCATGCACTGTGGCCGCACCCGCACCGTGCACGGCTTCAATCCAACCAAAGG
>Ga0137403_10009343_pt1 | contig 10907 bp, 11 predicted proteins | sample CZOMad2_1_16fung_FD_122057 | JGI IMG/M metagenome (GOLD analysis project Ga0137403, IMG submission 122057) | Vadose zone soil fungal communities from Angelo Coast Range Reserve, California, USA - CZOMad2_1_16fungal (Hybrid Assembly) | ecosystem: Environmental > Terrestrial > Soil > Vadose zone...
TATGGAACATGCCCTGGCTGCGGCGGTATGGGGACACAAGGTTCATGTGGGCATGCCACCTGCTACACATGTACCACTGAAGCAACGTATCAGCCAAATTTTTGTTGCTAAACATTCAACTCATTTCCAAACACTACAACACCCAGTACTGGCAGTACTGTACTGGGTGCATTTCAAAATTTGTCAGTAACCGTTGAGGACATTGTTATGATCACTCGCTCATTGTGGGAACCAGTTCTTCCCAGTGTTCTTTTTTCGGATGCGCGGAACGCTCTGGACGCGATTTTAGAGGACATCTGTTCCTTCAAAGGAGAGCTTACCCCTGCTCTCGCAAGTGAGTTCGCTTTGCTGTTTGGCTACATGAGACAAGTCGAAAATTCCGAAAAGTGGGACCAACTTGCAATTCAATACCTCGAATGCAGTGTCGAAAAAACTTCCGCAATGCGTGGAGGATGGGTTGGACTTCACGGTGGTTTGTGCGGAGTGGGGTGGATTGTTGAACATCTCGGGCACATCATTGACGGAGATACCGAAACATCAGATATTGAGGATTCGGATGATTCCATCGCAGAAGCAGGCAGCGTTTCGCTGGAGAATATGAATTAACGGTTGTTGGAGTCATCCTTGTCCAGGAGACGCGTCGTATTTTCAGTGACACTCGGTGGCTGATATATCTCAGCCGTGTTCGGGCGTGGCCTCCAGCTCGGAACCGGGTTTGCAGCAGCCGGCGGCAAAGCTGCGTTGTGCACGGATCGGTTGATTTGAGGAGCGGGCGGTGCGTAACCGGGCATCTGCTCAAAATCCATTTGTGGAACTTCATCTTCCATTAACAGCGCGTAAAGGATCCGAAGCAAACCTCCTACGAAACAGAACAAAGCAGCCAGCGGAATGATTATTTGGGAAACTCCCCACAACAGATTAACACTAAGGATCGCGACGATCGGTACAACAAGTATCGTGCTAAGCATGAGCATTGCACCTTGACGAATTCCCTTGCTGCGCCGTGAAGTCTTTTGACTACCCGGTTGAAGGTAACGCGTCGGAATCGCACCTCCTGATGCCAGCACTGCCGTCACACCATCGAGAAGAAAACCACACCTCGAGCAGTAGCGTGTTGCATCGGAGATTTGCTGCTGCCCGCATTGTGGACAATACATTTCGAGAATCCTCACTCTTGCGCTGTACCGGATAAGCTGCCAGCCCGGGGAGCACGGCTAAGATTTCTGCCTTAGATGATAAACCCAGGCGGACTATTATCGGAAAGAGTCTTGAGCATGACCAGGGCGTGAGCCTGGTGATTAGCCGCACGCCGCAGCGTCTCCCGGAGTAGATCGATTAGTGGTCGTGACTCGCCGGAAGGTACAACGACATGCTTAAGCAGGCTGGCATCGTCGCCAAAGCTACTGAACGCGCACCTGCGGGTCGCTTCGACCTCGGCCAGGTGCTCATTGATGCGGTCTGGCGTCGATAGATGTTCTGGCAACGTCCACTCAAACGGATCGTCCCACAGGTTGGCAGTTATGCCGCCGAAAGTCTGCTCGATTGCTCCTGCACATCTCAGTATGCTTTCCCCGACCGAAGCTGCCAAGCCCAGGCTTGCACTCAAGGAAATCATCTCCGCCTGCGTGGGTACCGTGTACAAAATATCTACTGGCGTAGTCTCAATTATCGCGCATGAATTCAAATGCAAACGCGCAAACTCTCGGTCAAGGTTGTTTACGATCTCACGCTTGCCGAGGGTCTGCGCGTTTCTGTTGTCGTCCATACGCTGACCGAAAGGTCCGCCTCTACCTTTCTTTTACACGCCGGTCAGTCTCTTCCAACACCGTTCCGTAGTTTCGCCCGCCAAAATTGAAGCCCGTGTAGACATGGCCTTTGACACCAACGCGTGCTCCACGCGAGGGGATTCCACGACGTGTCACGACCCACAACCTTCCGGTGCCATCGTCAATCTCGTAAGCGCCGTTGCCCAGCGCTCCATAGCTATCTCTGACGGTACCCACGATCGCGACCTCTTTATTGCGATAACGGGCGGGGTCGGCGTTTATCTTGGAAATTGTTGTTTCACTGGGACAGGCCGTTAACAAGAACACCGCTGCGAGTATCAGCGATGCAGATCCGAGTCTCTTTGCTAAATGCATACGCGTCTCCTTATTTTGCTGTGAACTTACCTGGGAGAGCGCCGCATCAAGAACTTTGCTGGACTGGGAACAACTGCGGCAATTAACAGATGCCGCCGGCCGGCAAAGCGTTTTCTCAATTAGGCACCGCGGCGTTATTTTTCATGTACTATTTGCCAAACCAGCCAATCGGCTTGCCTGACAGATCAACCCAGACGCTCTTCACGTTTGTGTACATTTCGAGCGCGTGCTTACCCATTTCCCTACCGTAGCCGGATTGCTTGTAACCGCCAAACGGAGAGGCGGCATTGAACATGTTGTATGTATTGATCCAAATCACACCGGCCTTTATCTCTTTCGCGAAACGATGCGCCCGGGTGATATTGCTCGTCCAGATGCCGGCGGACAGACCGTAGATGGTTTCATTGGCCTGCTTGATCAGATCGTCTTCGTCCTGGAACGTAATCACCGACACTACCGGCCCAAAGATCTCTTCCTGGGCCACACGCATCTGATTCTTAACATCCGAGAAGATTGTTGGTTGGAAGAAGTACCCTTTCTGAAAAGCTCCTTCAAGTGTGGGGCATTCACCACCCGCCACCACGGTTGCGCCCTCCGCTCGCGCTATCTCGGTATAGCTCTTAACGCGGTTGAGTTGGACCTGCGATACCTGTGGACCCATGTGCGTGGCTTTGTCCATTGGATCGCCCACAACGATCTTCGCAGACTTCTCTTGCAGTTTTCCGAGAAACTCATCCTTCACAGTCTCCTGGACAAAAAGGCGGGAACCGGCGCAGCACACCTGGCCCTGGTTGAAGAAGATTCCCATCATCGCGCCGTTTACCGCCTGCTCGATGTCAGCATCCGCAAACACGATGTTTGGCGCTTTACCGCCAAGTTCAAGCGATACCTTCGTCAGGTTTTCGGCAGCGGCTTTGGCAATCAACTTTCCCACTTCGGTGGAACCGGTAAACGCAACTTTGTCAATGCCGGGATGTGCAGCCAGCGCGGCACCGGCCGTCTCACCATAACCGGGAACGATATTGACGACACCCTCCGGGAAACCGGCTTCCTGGATCAACTGACCCAGTTCCATCGCGGTCACAGGAGTTTGTTCGGCAGGCTTGAGGACAATCGTATTACCCGCGGCGAGCGCAGGCGCGAGTTTCCACGCAGCCATTAAGAGCGGAAAGTTCCACGGAATAATTTGTCCACAAACGCCGACTGGCTCGCGCAGGGTGTAGTTGAACATTTGCCCGGGAACGGGAATAGTCTCACCTTCGATCTTCGTGGCCCAACCCGCAAAGTATTCAAAGTTTTCGGCGACCTGCGGCAGATCGACATACGCCGATTCCCTCAGTGGCTTGCCGTTGTCCGCAGTTTCCAGCGCTGCCAGCTCCTTGCTGTGCTCTTCAATCAACTGCGAGAGCTTGTACATCATGCGTCCGCGCTCGCGTGCACTGATCTTCGACCACTTACCTTCAAAGGCTCGGCGGGCGGCGGCGACAGCTTTATCGATGTCCGCTTTGTCGGCTTCCGCTACCTCCGCGAGCGTTTCGCCCGTTGCCGGATTTGGCGTGGTGAATGTTTTGCCGGATTCAGCATCGACCCACTGACCATCTATCAGGAGCTGGTATTTCCGCGGCGTGTTTGTTTCGGCTGGTTGAACTGATGACATGATGACTCCTCGAAGTATCTAGTAGTCTCTGTGCAACCTCTGTGTTCTCTGTGTCTCGGTGGTGAAGCTAAGGCCAATAACCAATCACTACAGAGACACAGAGAACAGAGACCTCACAGAGAAAATCAAAAATCGGTTGTGCCCGCCAGCAACTGCCTTAGCACGTAAGGTAGTATGCCACCGTGCTGGTAGTAATCGATCTCAATCGGTGTGTCGATACGGAGAATGACCGGAATCTCTTCCGTTGTTCCTGACGCTCGATGGATCACGAGTCTCAGTTCCTTCTGCGGTCTGACTCCGTCTTCCAATCCGATTACATCAAACATTTCGGTGCCATCAAGGCCCAACGAGGCGGCATTAGTTCCTTCTTTAAACTGACAAGGCAAAACGCCCATCCCCACCAGGTTGCTGCGATGAATGCGCTCGAAACTTTGGGCGATGACCGCTTTTACACCCAGCAGCTTTGTTCCCTTAGCGGCCCAGTCGCGCGAGCTTCCGGTTCCATATTCCTGCCCGGCAATCACTACAAGCGGCACTCCTTCCGCCTGGTACTCCATCGCGGCGTCATAGATACTGATGCGCTCGCCGTCCGGCTGATGAACGGTCACACCGCCCTCAACACCGGGCACCATCAAGTTTTTGATCCTTACATTCGCGAACGTGCCACGCAACATCACCTCGTGATTGCCTCGGCGTGAACCATAGCTGTTGAAGTCTTCGATGCTTACGCCTTTGGCCTGGAGATACAGGCCCGCCGGAGAATTGGGTTTGATTGCCCCGGCCGGACTGATGTGGTCTGTCGTAACCGAGTCGCCAAAGATTGCGAGTGGTCGCGCGTTAGAAACATCCCGCCAGTCTTCAACCGCATTACTAAAGTTTTCAAAGTAGGGAGGCTCCTGAATGTAGGTTGACTCGGGATCCCACTTGTAAACACTTCCCGTGCTGGTGGGGATTTCGTTCCACAGCGGGTTCTGCGCTTCGAAGTCGCGATATAGTCTTCGATAGGTATCCGGATCCATCGCGGCACTCATGAGCGCGTTGATCTCCTGAAGGCCGGGCCAAATCTCGCGCAGGTAAACGTCCTTACCGTCGCTGCCTTTGCCCAGCGGATCTTGCGACAGATCGATGTCCACTCTTCCCGCAATGGCGAAGGCCACCACGAGCGGCGGACTCATCAGGAAGTTAGCCTTAATACTCTGATGCACGCGCGCCTCAAAGTTTCGATTCCCGGACAAGACGCTTGCCGCGATCAAATCGTGATCACTCAATACCTGTTCTATGTGGGGATCGAGTGGGCCGGAATTGCCGATGCAGGTCGTACAGCCGTAACCCACCAGATTAAAGCCGAGCTTGTCCAGATACTCCTGCAGTCCTGTCATTTGAAGGTATTCGGTGACCACTCGCGAGCCTGGCGCCAGCGAGTTCTTTACTGACGAGCGAACATCGAGACCACGCTCGACTGCTTTTTTTGCAAGCAAACCAGCAGCAAGCATTACGCTGGGATTTGATGTATTGGTGCAGGACGTGATGGCAGCGATTAAGACGTCGCCATGCCCCAAATCAACTTCCGCGTGAGGAAACTCTTCCGGATCAACTTCCACCAAACGGTCCGGAGTGGGACGGTTATTGACCATCTCCGTTTCGGTCCAAACGCTCGTGCCCTGTGGCGTCGAGATACCACCCGCGGCCACGGGAACACTTTCGGGTCGTTGTTCACCACCACCCGCGATTGCCGCTTTTGCGAAATCGACGGTACCGATGCGCGTGAAGTATCTCGCCTTGATCTCTTCGTTGGATTTCCCGTAGCCGCCATCGCCAATTGGTTTCCGCAGCAGTTCGGCGAACTGGCTCTTCAGCTTTGAGAGCTCAATGCGATCCTGTGGCCGCTTGGGACCAGCGACACTCGGAACGATCGAAGCAAGATCGAGATCGAGCACCGTGCTGTATTCACATTCACCCTTCCTCGAGATGCCAAAGAGGCCCTGCGCCTTGTAATAGTTGCGCACCGCTGCTACGTGTTCGTCCGAGCGGCCGGTGGCTTTGAGATAAACGCAAGTCTCCTCATCAACCGGAAAGAAGCCCATAGTTGCGCCATACTCAGGCGACATATTGGCAATCGTGGCGCGGTCGGTAACCGAAAGGCTCGCAGCACCATCACCATGAAATTCGACAAACTTTCCGACTACCTTCGCCTTCCGCAACATCTCGGCAACTCGCAGCACGAGATCCGTAGCGGTAACTCCCTCGCGCAAGCTGCCCGTCATGTGCACTCCGACAACGTCAGGCGTCAGAAAATAGACCGGCTGCCCCAACATCGCAGCTTCGGCTTCGATGCCACCGACGCCCCAGCCCACAATTCCCAAACCATTAATCATCGTGGTGTGGGAATCCGTGCCCACCAAAGTGTCGGGATAATAAAAGCCGTTGCGCTCCCAGGCGCTCTTGGCAAGAAACTCGAGGTTGACCTGATGACAGATACCGATGCCTGGCGGAATCACTCCGAAACCGTCGAAGGCCTGCGTTCCCCATTTCAAAAACTGGTAGCGCGAGTTGTTGCGCTTAAACTCCATCTCCATATTTTTCTGCAGCGCATCTTTGGTGCTTGCAAAGTCAACCTGTATGGAGTGGTCTATTACGAGATCAACCGGAACGAGCGGCTCGATAACCTCGGTGTTCTTGTGTAAACGCGCAACCGCGGACCGCATTGCGGCAAGGTCGACCAGCAGCGGCACGCCGGTGAAGTCCTGAAGCAGGACGCGCGCAACTACGAAAGGAACCTCTTCAGTTCTCTCTCCCTTCGCTTGCCAGTTGGCGAGCGCGCGGACATCGTCTTCGGTGATCTTCTTCCCATCGCAATTACGCAGGACGGATTCCAGAACAATCCGGATGCTGACCGGAAGCTTTGAGATGGGGCCGATGCCTTCTTTTTCAAGCTGAGGCAGCGAGTAGAACTTACCAGACTGACCAGAGCCTGCATCGAACATTTGTAGCGAATTGAAGGGACTTTGTGGCATATCAGCGGAGAACGCCTGTTCGTGATTCGGCAAGAACGATAGTTGCCGTAGCAGCAATCACGCGGAGAAAGTTTTAGTGTTTAGTTAACAAACTCAAGTGTAAAGTCCATGTTGCATAGCCGTCAACAGGGGGGAGGCCTCTCTGCACACGTAATCCGATGAGTCGCAAGGTTGTTGCTGAGCCTCCCTCTGTTTGCTATAGTTCTTGTTATCCCCCGCCGTTGCAACCGACGTTTCAAGGGTTGAGAACCTCGCTGCTGTTATTAAAAGCTGATTCGAGGTCCGCGCAAGCTCGCTGAATTTCGAATTCCGATTGAGGAGAGTTATATGCCAAAGAAGCAGGCCGACGACTTCGAATACTTGAGCAATGATCCGGACTTCGTTCCGAATCCGGAGATAGAAGAGTTTATGGAGGAAGAGATTGCGAGGGCGCCCAAGGATCCTGATCAGCTTGCGCATCGCTTACGCAACAATACGGCGGCCTCTCCCAAAGATGCGGGCGGGGACCTCGATGCCAGCTGGGAAGACGTGAATGAGAGCGGTTCAGAAGCAGTCGGTGGCGACAATCCTACGCCCGATCAATCAATGGTCGAGGAGAACGCGCATGCAGTGGGCGTAAATTTCGAAGATAACGAGGAGCTCGATTTTCTCGACAAGATTGAGCGGCGCGATCGCGATCGTTTTGAGTTGGACGAAAGTTCAAAAACGACAGAAGACATGATATAGCCGCATTGAAGACCGCTCGAACGGAGCTTATGGTTTACTTGCGACGTATTTTGATCGTGGTTGCAGCGAGATTCTCTTAACGACAATCTTTTCCGCCGGCCGCTCTGTTTCTTCCTCAACCGGCGCCCGCATGATGATCTCCGCATTTGTGATCCCATCAATCACTCGTCCGAACACTGTGTAGTCCTCATCAAACTGTGGCTCAGGCTTGAGTGTAATGAAGAACTGGCAATTTGCCGTGTCGCGCGCTTGGGCTTCGCTTACAGCAGGGTTACCGGCAATTGCCGGCGACGCGCCCCTCCTGGCCGCTCCCACGGTCCCGCGGTCAAAAGGAATGTCGCTGAACTCGCCCGGCACGTTTGGATATGGCGAGTCTCCGGTACCATCGTTTTCTGGATCGCTGTCCTTCGATAGCGGATCGCCTCCCTGGATTAAACCCGACTCAGCATTGATTCGATGAAAGGTCGTTCCGTCGTAAAACCCTTCCTGGATCAGCTTCTTAAAACGCTCTACCATCTGTGGCGCGAGGTTCGGATAAAGCTCGATGACGATCTTGCCGTAGTCTGCCGTTTCAATGACCGCGACTTGTTCATCGGGCTGCGGCGTGATTCCCTTCTTCACATCGCTTCTGGGCGCGGTGTCTGCGCCACTATCGAAATCTCTTACTGCCGTCTTTGTCTTGTTACATCCTGAGAGCACGAGCGCTGCCAGGAGCGTTAATACCAGGAGAGCAACCAGAGAGAAGCCTCGGCGTTTTCCGGTTAAAGAGTTAAGCCTCACGATCACAAGTCTCTTCCTCTCAAGGGTGACCAATCTTCGCAGCCATATCGAAAAACAAACAGCAGGCGAGACCGCGGATCAAAACTGTTTGCGGCTGTCGAGCAGAATGGTAACCGGCCCATCGTTAAGCAGCTCAACCTGCATCATGCTCCGAAAGCTTCCACTGGCAACTTCGCTCAATTGCTTCCGTGTTTGCGCGATGAAGAACTCATACAGCGGCTTAGCCACTTCGGGTGCGGCGGCATCGATCCAGGAAGGACGAAGTCCACGTCGCACATCACCGTAAAGAGTGAACTGCGAAATCACGAGGAGTCCTCCGTCAATCTCCTTCACCGAACGATTCATCTTGCCGGCTTCATCATCAAAGATGCGCAAAGAGACGATCTTCGCGGCGAGGTACGCAGCATCACCTTCAGAATCATCTCGCGCTACGCCTAATACGACCACCAGCCCTCGTTTGACCTCGCCGACGACTTCATCTTCCACAGTGACCTTTGCGCGCGCAACGCGCTGCACAACTGCTCGCATAGCTTATTGCACTACAAAGTTGTAGGTAATCACGCCAGTGACCTTCACCGGTTGCCCGGAGAGCTTTGTGGGCGTGAAACGAGCCGCCCGGGCGGATTGCAGTGAGGGTTTCACCAGCAGCGGGTCACCGCCGCACATATCCGCCGCGTCGATCACGTTGCCTTGTTCGTCAATCGTCACTTTTATGACCACTCTGCCCCGGGCGCGGGCGCGACGCGCTTCTTCAGAATAGGAAGGCCTCGGAAGAGATATCGCGCGCCCGTTCAATACGCCACCTTCAACCAGCGCGTCTTTGGTAGAGTTGGAAGCGTCACCCAACTTCTCCTCCAGCTCTTTCAGTTTCTCTTCCTGATGGGTTTCATACGCTAAGCAAAAATAGCGATCTTTGGTCTTTAAATAGTCTGGGTTCTCCCGGCCGAGTAGCTTACCTCGGAGAAGTGTCGCTCGCTCATACAGAGGCTGCGCTTTTTCAAACTTACCTGTAAAACGGTAAAATTCGGCCAGCATGTACAGCGACGTAGCAAACTCGGCATGGTTCTGCCCGAAGACTTTTTCGCGAATTGCGAGTGCGCGCTTGTATGCCGCTTCGCTTTTGCTAAAGTCCCCCTGTAGGTAGGTAAGAAACGCAAGCTTATCCAGAAAGATAGCGGTGCCGGCGTCTTCCGGGCCGACTGTTTTCTCGTAAGTTTTTAACAGGCGTTCGACGAGCTTCTGCGCTTCGCCGTACTTCTTCTTCGCCGTGTATATCTCAGCAAGGTTGAGCAACGCACTCTGGACCATTTCATGATCAGGTCCAAGTGCGCGCTCCCGCAACTCCAGAGCCCGCTTCGCCGACGGCAGCGCTTCATCGTACTTCCCCTCATTGTAAAGCTTTACGACCGTCAAACTTAATCGTGAGGCTTCCGCGAGCGCTTCCGCGGAAGACGTGTTCTGTTGCCGCGATTGTGTTGATTCCTGCGAGATTGGCTGGTTGTTAGATTGCAGAGCAGCTTGAATGGAAACAGCTTCGGGAGCTGCGAGTGGCAAAGCGGAAAGGAGTGCCAGCCCAAGCGTCCATCGCACTATCAAGCGAAGTGTCAACGAAGTTCGTTTCATTCCCCTGGGAGCAAACAACTAACCCTTTTTCGGTGGCTTACTGGGTCTGATTTCAACCCGGCTCGGCAAGGCCCGCTCGTCATGATGCAGCAGATCGATAACTACCCTGGCGATGTCGGAAGGTTGCAACTGCCAGGCGTTCCTGTCGCTCGGTGAATCGCCGCCAAACTCCGTGTTTACCGAGCCGGGCATGATGTAACTGACTTTGATGCCATCATGACGCACTTCCTGCATCAAGGCTTCGCTGAAGCCGTTTAGGCCAAACTTCGACGCGTTGTAGGCGGCCATACGCGGATGCGGGTTGGCGCCGGCCAGTGACGAAATGTTGATGATATAACCACCACCTCGCTGCTTCATCAGCGGAATCGCTTCGTGGCAACAGTAAAAGACGCCGAAGAGGTTGGTCTCGAGCACCGCGCGAAAATCTTCAGGCGACATCTCTTCAACGGTACCAAAGGCTCCGATCCCGGCATTGTTCACCAGGATGTCAAGACCACCGAATTCCGACACAGTTAGTTCCAGAAGAGACTTTATTTGGGCGTGGATCCGAACATCGCACACTATCCCGGTGGCACTGCCCTTCCCCAACGCCCTTAAGTCGCGAACCGCTTCGACGATCTCGTTCCCGCTGCGGGCACTAATGCAAACGTTGACGTTCTCTCGCACCAGCGCTTCAGCTATGCCGTGGCCGATACCCTTAGTGCCGCCAGTTACGATTGCGACTTTGCCGTTAAGATCCATAGGCAAAACTCTAAACTCGATCTCAGATCGGCGCCGCAAAAAATTTTGCAAAAGCCGACGGCCCTGGCTAGCTCTTGAGTTTCTCCTGCAACCGCTCGTTCACAATCTTTGGATTCGCTTTGCCTTTTGACGCTTTCATCACTTGTCCGACGAAGAAACCAAACAAGGTCTCTTTGCCTTCCCGGTAACTTGCGACCTGCGGATGATTGGCGGCCAGCACCTGGT
>Ga0137403_10009346_pt1 | contig 10905 bp, 8 predicted proteins | sample CZOMad2_1_16fung_FD_122057 | JGI IMG/M metagenome (GOLD analysis project Ga0137403, IMG submission 122057) | Vadose zone soil fungal communities from Angelo Coast Range Reserve, California, USA - CZOMad2_1_16fungal (Hybrid Assembly) | ecosystem: Environmental > Terrestrial > Soil > Vadose zone...
CTATTCGCTGATTCACGACGATCTGCCGGCGATGGACAACGACGACTTGCGGCGAGGGCGGCCAACCTGTCACAAGGCGTTCGGCGAAGCGGTCGCTATACTCGCTGGCGACGCGCTGTTGACTCAAGCCTTCCGCGTGTTGGCTGCCGACGCCCCGAAGCGCGATGCTGAACGGCAGGTAAGAGTCATCCGTGAAGTGGCGACGGCCGCAGGCACCGTCGAGGCCTTGATCGGTGGGCAAATGGCTGACATCGACAGCGAAGGCGAAAACGTTGACGGCTCGACGCTCGAATACATCCATCGCTCGAAGACTGGCGCTATGATCACGGCATCTGTTGTGGTGGGCGGCATCATCGCGGGAGCAAACGGAGCCCAGATCGAGAAGCTTCGCGCATATGGTCAGTGCATCGGCCTCGCGTTCCAGATCGCAGACGATATTCTGGATGTGACCTCGACGAGTGAACGGCTCGGCAAGACTCCCGGCAAGGACCAGGCGGCCCACAAAGCCACCTACCCGGCGATTCACGGCATAGCCGCGTCACAAACACGAGCACGCGAGCTTGTCGAGGAGGCAGTCAGGATCGTCTCGAGCCTCGGTCTAAAGACTCAAGTCCTCGAAGAGATCGCGCAATTCATCATTGCAAGAAGCTCGTGAGGCCGCTATCTTTGTAGCTCTAGTTCAGCCCCAACAAACTCCCAGGAGACTAAGGCTTATTATGAAACTACTCTCGCAAATCAACGATCCGGCGGACTTGAGGAAACTTCCGCAATCAAAGCTGCAACCCCTCGCTGACGAAATTCGTGAGTATATGATCGAAACACTCTCGAAGATCGGCGGCCACACCGGCGCGAGCCTGGGACCCGTCGAGCTGATCATCGCGCTGCACTACGCTTTGAATACGCCTAAAGACAAACTGGTCATCGACATAGGTCATCAGGCCTATGCGCATAAGATCCTCACCGGCCGCCGCGATCAGTTCCCCACCATTCGGCAATATAATGGGCTGAGCGGCTTCCTCCGCCGCGAGGAATCTGAATACGACGTGTTCAACGCGGCTCACGCGGGAACGTCGATTTCCTCGGCGTTGGGCATCGCGGCTGCGCGCGATCTGAAGCACGAAGACTTCAACGTAGTGGCGTTTATCGGTGACGCCGGACTGACGGCAGGAATGGCGCTCGAAGGCATCAATCAAGTCGGGCACTTGAAAAAGCGCATGATAATCCTGCTAAACGACAACGAGATGTCGATCTCGCCCAACGTCGGCGCACTTTCCGGGTACCTCAACCGAATTCGCAGCGCGCGGCCCTACAACGAGTTCAAGCATGAAGTCGAAGAGTGGCTGAAAGTTATTCCGGCTTTCGGCGAGTTGATGCTGTCGAGCGCGAAGGCGGTGAAAGACACGCTGGCGAGAGCCTTCATACCAGGCGCGCTTTGGGAAGAGCTGGGACTCAAGTATCTGGGTCCCATCAACGGTCACGACATCAATTCAATTCTCCAAACGCTGGAGGAAGCGAAAGCAGAAGGGGGACCGGTGCTCATTCACGCGCTGACGGTGAAGGTAAAAGGCTACGAGCCGGCTGAGCGCGACAAAGCCGCGTGGCACGGTACGTCGGCCTTCGAGATTGCGACAGGCAAGTTCATCAAGGAACCCGCGACTGCACCGGCTTACACTGCTGTGTTCGCGCAGGCAACCATTGACTTGATGAAGGAAGACGAACGCATCGTAGCGCTAACGGCCGCGATGCCGGACGGCACGGGGCTCAGCAAGGTGATGAAGGAGTTTCCAACTCGCACGTTCGACACCGCGATAGCCGAACAACACGCGGTGACTTTTGCCGCCGGCATGGCGACGGAAGGCTTGAAGCCAATCGCGGCGATCTACTCGACGTTCTTGCAGCGTGCGTATGATCAGATATTCCACGACGTGGTGCTGATGGGGCTGGACGTGACATTCGCGCTGGATCGGGCGGGTGTCGCCGGAGCAGATGGGCCGACTCATCACGGTCTTATGGACTTCGCCTATCTGAGACCGATGCCCGGGTTTGTGATTATGGCGCCCAAAGACGAGAACGAGCTGCGTCACATGCTCAAGACCGGGGTGTTGTACGACGGTCCCGCGTCCGTGCGTTACCCGCGCGGAAGCGGCGTCGGTGTGCCGATGGATGAAAAGATCGAGGCGCTGGAGATCGGCAAGGCAGAGATATTACGCGAAGGCTCGGACGTGGCGATCCTCGGAATCGGGTCGGAAGTGAGCTACTGCGTGAAGGCCGCCGAAAGGCTCGCGCTTGAGGGCCTCAACGTTACGGTAGTCAATGCGCGCTTCGTGAAACCCCTCGACTCGGAGCTGATACTGGCGCTCGCGCGTTCGCACGGCGCGATCGTGACCGCGGAAGATCACTACCTGATGGGCGGTTTCGGCAGCGCGGTGATGGAGTTGCTGGAAGAAAACCAACTGAATGAAGTTCGGGTGATGCGTCTCGGATTTCCGGACAGGATCATCGAGCACGCCAGCCAGAGCTTGCTGCTTGCGAAGTATGGGCTTGATGCAGACGGAATCTACTCACAGGTGAGAGATTTCGTCGCGAGCAAGTTCAGCTTCGAGCCGGTGTATAGCAGGTAGGAGTCCGTAGTCCGTGGTCCGTAGTCCGTAGTCCGTAGTCCGTAGTCCGTAGTGAGTGGCATCGCACCCATCTCTCCAAGGAAGCTACGGACTACTGACTACGGACTACGGACTTCTTCTTCACTGCGTCTCACGTCTCGCCCCTCGTTGATCCTCTTCGAAAATATGAGTCGTGTGTTCGGTGACGCTTGGGGGCGGTTCGATTGAAGGTTCGTAGCTTCTCGGCACCGCTTCCCGCTCGACAACTGGCGCTGTGTCTTGCCTGAGAAACGGTTGTGGTTCTTCCAACAAAGGCGGCGGAGTGAAACGCGCCGTCAGCGTAGCCATCGACTCGCCGAAGAAGGCGGCGTAGAAGATATGCGCCAGACCCTTCAACACCGGCAGCAACGCAATCAGCCAGATCATCCTCACGACCGGCTCCAGCCCCTGGACGTGTCCACCCGACTGCTCTTCAATATGCCTTATCAATCCGGCGTCGATCGCGTTCTGGCTAAGGTAGTACAACACAACTCCGAGACCGGCGCCCCAGAACAGACTCACCAGGCCATTTCTAAGGTTGTGCTGCCACGAGTAGGACATGTAATCCTTCGGCTTTGGTAGGTTTTGGCGGCGCGCTTCTTCTCGAGCCTGCTTTCTTGCTTCGCGGCTGATGCGGTGCCGTTCCATTGCGTCACCGGAGCGGGACCCGTGAAGATCATTAACACCCACCTTCAGGTGGGCGCCACTCCAGCTCGTCTTCCAGCTCTGCGCAAAGTCCCTGGCATTCTTGGCCAGCGCTTCGACGTCGATACCGAACGGACCCTGGGGACTGTCGCCGCCGCTGAGCGCATTATTGATCAACTGAAGATTGGTCCCACAAGCTTTGCAGAACCGCTGGGTTTCCAGTGATTCACCGCCGCACTTTGGACAAAACATTTCGCCTCCTGATTTAGAGTTCAACCTTCAGGTTGCTTGCCCGCGACGAAGCAAGCTAAAGATTGAACTCTGAACATGCAAGCTGAAGCTTGAACTCCAGGCTTATCATCGGTGCCCCGATTATACCCGTGCTCATTTTGCATTCAAAGTTCCACGGTAGCGATACGCCTCCACCTGACCGAAGTTGGATACTAATGAGAGTTACGTTTAATTACCCAATTACGCCTTTCTGATTCTATGCTCATACGCCAACTGTAGCGCGATAGTTTTGAACTCGGATAAGCTATCTGCGGTGGCCAGTTTGACCTCCCTTAACACACCGCCCCGCAGAATCATCCTCGCGCTGACAAAGTTCGTGGTGCTGATAGCGATCGCCTGTGCCGGGTGTAAGCACCCCACGGTGAGCCCGCCGCCGTCCGTTGCCGAAACCGTCGATCCGTGGAAGGAAGCGGTGAGCAAGGTCGAACAAGATCGTGGCGAAGCAGTCGGCAGAAAAGCTACAGTCGAAGTCCCGGAACAACTGAAACATTACGTTGATCGCCGCCGCTTTCTGGCTGTCCAAACGGCAGATTTGCAGGCGCACGACGATGTAATCGCCGTTGACTTCGCGGACCTGGTACCGTTGATCCGGCGCCATGAACTAGTGGAGATGAAACAACTGGGATCAGACTACATTTTGTACGGCGTTGGCTACAGCGTGAGCGGCGAGCCGTTCGCCCATTACTATCCAGCTGCACGACAAGACATACCGCTTGCTGCAACCCAGGGAGGCGTTATGGAAGAAGTCCAGCGGGCCCGTGATGCAGTCAAAGAAAGCACAGCCAGGCTCGCGTATCTCGAAACCGAACGGCGACGCGCGCCCAAGCGTGAGCGCGCGCTGCGAGCCACGCTCTTGAGCCAGGTTGGTCAAGCGCGGAAGGCGCTCGCGTCGGCGAAGACAAAAAGCAAACTGTTGGCGGCTTTCAGCGCGGATCCAAAGGGGGGCAAGTCTCTCGTGGCTGAATATCAACTGCTCTCCGAGCTGGCCCGTGACTTCGAGGGCGAGACTTATGATCTGAACGACGCGGACGCACGACGTCGTTTGAAGATTCGCCTTCTCAGCTTCATTCGTCCGGAGGCACGCGATCTGCTCACTCAGATCGCTCACAGCTACAAAGAGCGGTTCGACCGCCCGCTGCCGGTCTCTTCGCTGGTGCGGCCCGTGCAGTACCAGCAGGAACTCGCCCGGAGCAACGCGAACGCCGCTCGCGGACCCACACCTCCCCACTCCACCGGATTGGCATTCGATCTGTATTACAGGTATATGAGTGCAGCCGAACAGGAGTATCTGATGTCGGTTGTCGCACAACTGAAAGACGAGGGTCGTGTTGAGGCGCTTCGCGAGGCGCGAGACAACATTCACGTGTATGTCTTTGGCAATGGGCGGCCGCCTGATGAGAAGCTCGTCGCTCGTTTGATCGCAGAAACAGGATCGCACCACGCCCCCAAGAAACCGCGAGCTCCCTCGCGGCGAATGAGTCGAAAGCGCGCGCGCTGAGGTTACAAATCAGAATGGCAAAGGAGCGGGCAGACAAGATCTTAGTCGAGCGCGGACTCGTCGACAGCCGCACGCGCGCGCAAGCATTGATCCTCGCAGGACAAGTGCTTGTGCGAGAACAGCGCATCGACAAACCCGGCCAGTTGATCGACCTTGACGCTGAGATTCGAATCAAAGGCGAAACTTTACGTTATGCCGGCCGAGGAGGATTAAAACTCGAAGCAGCGCTTCGTGAGTTCAACCTCAATCCTGACGCCAGGAACTGCCTCGATGTTGGGGCCTCGACCGGTGGTTTCACAGACTGTTTGCTTCAACACGGAGCGGCGCGGGTGTGGGCGATCGACGTGGGCCACAATCAACTCGTGTGGCGCTTGCGTCAGGACCCACGCGTGGTGGTGCTCGAAGGAGTGAACGCGCGCAACCTGGACCCCGCCCAGTTCTCCGTTCGTCTTGACCTCGCGACGATTGATGTTTCGTTTATTTCGCTGACTAAGATCCTTCCCGCAGTCCGGCCTTGTCTCACGGATACTGCCGATTGCGTTGCGTTGATCAAGCCTCAGTTTGAAGTCGGGAAGGGTGAAGTTGGACGCGGCGGCATAGTAACTGATCCTGCGAAGCACAGACGGGTGCTGAATCAGATCAGGGACGCTGCAACGGCAATTGGCTTTCGTCCGGTTGGTCTGATTGAATCTCCAATTCTCGGAGCAGAAGGCAATCGCGAGTTCCTGATGCATTTGAAGCTAACGTCGGAGGCCGGCGCCGGCGTTGACGAAAAGATCGATTCACTCATTCGTTGAATCACAGAAACTTGTGCGCTGAAATGCGATGCTATAGATTAAGCAATCGCCAGATCATGCGTGCTACTTTCACCTACCTCATAGGCCCCCAAAAGGGAGAACGCGCAAAGTTCGACGCCGAACGAATCCTGGTCGGGCGCGCGCCCGACAACACGCTCTGTTTAGGCGACGGCGCGCGGCGAGTCTCGTCACATCACGCCGAAGTGATCCAGCGCGGCGATCAATATGTGCTGCGTGATCTGGGTTCGACCAACGGAACCATGATAAACGGCCGCCGTGTGGTGGTCAGTGAATTGGCGAACGACGATCTGATCGAATTCGGCGCGGGCGGTCCGCTGTTGCGATTCGGAATTGAGCGCCCTGAGAAAGAAGATCAACTTGAAACCGTCAGCAAGGATCGACGAGGGCGCGATCGTATTCGTTCGGCCGCGACGCCTCGAGACGAGGCGGTCGGTCATCGCGCAGTCGTGAAGAGCAACGCGATGCTCATCTCCGCACTCGTAGCTGCTATGCTGCTCGGCGGTGTTGCCGGAATAGTCGCGTCTTTCAGGCTTCGCGCATCGGACCCGGAGTCGATGAGCTTCGCAGAAATCGCCGAGCTAAATAGTCCGGCAGTCGTCCTGATTCGAACCGAGTTTGAGTTGCTGGATTCGAGCGGTCAGGTGACAACCACCGAAGCGCGAACCGGGTCGGGCTTCATCATACCGGACAGCGGATTGATAGTCACAAATCGCCATCTGGTGCGCGACTGGGAGTACAACCCGCCGCCACCGGGAACGACCGGCCGCATAACAAAGATCGAAGCGATCCTGCCCCACCACATTCTCGAAGACCTGCTGCCGGCGGAGGTCTACAGACTCGGAGAAAATAACGTTGACGTGGCGATCCTGAGAATCGACTCCCCAAACCTGCCGTTTGTGCTCGGCATCGAGCCCGACCTCAGCCACACAAATGCAGGCGACGAAGTTCTGGTTATCGGGTATCCTCTTGGGCTGGAGTTGTTGGAAAAGACCAAAGACACCACGGTCGATCCGTCGCTTTCGCCCGGTATCGTGAGCCGCGTGGGGCACGACTTTATTCAGCTCAACCTGCGTGCTTATCACGGCAACAGCGGAGGGCCGGTGCTCAATCGAAAGGGCGAGGTGATCGGGATTCTGACCGGACACCTGGGCAGCGCGCCGGACATCGCGCTTTGCACGCCGATACGCTCCGCGCTCGGGACTGGTGAAAGATGAGTTGAGTAACATGTGGAGAGGGACTGACTTATGGCAGATCAACCACAGCGAATCCGCGAGCGGAAGACGTTCGAAAAGTTCCAACCCCCCAAGCGCGTGCTATTGGGACCGGGGCCGAGCCCCGTTGAAGATCGCGTGCTCGAAGCGATGGCCGCGCCGGTGCTCGGCCATCTCGATCCGCTCTTCCTGCGCTGCATGGATGACATCCAGGAGATGCTTCGATACGTGTTTGAGACGGGCAACCGCGTCACGGTTCCAATCTCCGCAACGGGAAGCGCGGGCATGGAAGCGGCTCTCGTCAACATCATCGAGCCTGGCGATGAAGTGATCGTCTGCATCCACGGAGTCTTTGGTGAACGGATGCTCGATATCATCGGGCGAGCCGGCGGCAAACCGGTGATCGTGCGCGCGGAGTGGGGCCATGCGATCGGGCGCAAGGATATTGAAGCCGCGCTCGACTCCTCGAAACCGCGCGCGCTGGCCATCGTTCACGCTGAGACTTCGACGGGCGTGCTGCAAGACCTCACAGGCCTGGGCGAGCTGGCTCATAACAACGGGGCGCTGCTTGTCGTCGATGCTGTGACCTCGCTGGGAGGGCATCCCGTGGGAGTTGATCGCAACGGAATCGACGTCTGTTATTCAGGCACACAGAAATGCCTCGGGGCTCCGCCGGGTCTTGCGCCGATAACATTCTCCGAGCGCGCGCTCGAGCGAATTCGCGCAAGAAACTCAAAAGTTCAGAGCTGGTATCTCGACATGACGATGGTCGAGAAGTACTGGGGCGCCGATAGGACTTATCATCACACTGCGCCGATATCGATGAACTACGCGTTGCGCGAGGCGCTCAGGATCGTGTGCGACGAAGGGCTCGAAGCCCGATGGTGGCGCCATGAGCGGAACCATCGCGCGCTTGTTGCAGGCGTTGAAGCGATGGGGCTCGAGATGAATGTCGCGCCCGAGCACCGGCTGTGGAGCTTGAACGCCATTCGCGTGCCCGAGGGCGTGGACGACGCTCGCGTGCGAGGTCGTTTGTTGAACGACTCGAACATCGAGATCGGCGGCGGTCTTGGCCCGCTGAAAGGGAAGATCTGGCGCATCGGGCTGATGGGTTCGGGAAGCTCGCGTGAGAACGTGCTGCTCGTACTCGAGGCACTAAATCGTGCGCTCAACGCAGAAGGCTTCTCGTGCGCATCAGGTGTCGAAGCCGCAGAAGGAGTGAACTAGTACAAATGACAGACGCAATCGAGCGGTATCAGAAAGACACGGACAGCGGGCAACGTGCGGTAACGCTTCCGCCGACGCTCTTTCTGTCACGCAAGCTTTTGTTCAACCGCGAGGAAAGCTGGCTCGAGTTCAATCGCCGCGTGCTCGAAGAGGCGCTGGATCAATCGCAACCCTTGCTCGAACGCGTCAAGTTCATGTCGATCTTCTCTTCCAACCTCGACGAGTTCTTCATGATCCGCGTGTCGGGGCTGAAGGAGCAGGTCGATGAAGGTGTCACAGACCTCTCGCTCGATGGGCTCGCGCCGGCCGCGCAGCTCAAACTGATCAACGAACGATTGCGCCCGATGCTCGCCCAGCAGGTCGCCTGCTTCAAAGAGGACCTGCTGCCCGCACTCGCTCCGCACGGAATCGTCATAACGTCGTACCGCGCGCTGTCGGACCGCGAGCGTCGCACGTTGACCACATACTTCATGGAGAACGTGTTCCCCGTGCTCACTCCGCAGGCAGTCGACCCAAGCCATCCATTCCCATACATCTCGAATCTCAGTCTTAACCTCGGCGTGATGATCGAACCCAATGTCGGCGCGGACTCGACGCCCAACGCGGCGACGACCCGCTTCGCACGCGTGAAGGTGCCGCCCCTCGTCCCGCGTCTCGTGCCCGTTGAAAGCGCGCAAGGCACTGAGTTCATTTTTCTCGAAGAACTAATCGTCGCAAACATCGAGGTCCTGTTCCCGGGCATGCGCGCGAGCGAGCTGCATGCATTCAGGGTGACGCGCGATGCCGACATTGAAATCCGTGAAGACGAAGCAAACGATCTGTTGCAAGTAGTCGAGCGCGAGGTACGCAAGCGGCGATTCGGGACGGCGGTGCGGCTTGAAGTGGCCGCGTCGATGCCCGGTGAGATGGTACGTTATCTGGCAAGCTCGCTGCGGCTGAATGCCGCTGACGTCTACACGATCGACGGGCCGCTCAACATGCCCGACCTGATGGCGCTCTACAAACTCGAGCAGCCTGCTCTGAAGGACAAACCTCTCATCGCTGCGGTCGCCCCTGCGTTGAGAACAGCGGAGTCGATGTTCGATGTAATCAAACGCAACGACGTGCTCGTGCATCATCCGTACACCTCTTTCTCATCCGTGGTCGATTTCATCAACGCCGCGGCGGACGATCCGAATGTCCAGGCGATCAAGATGACGTTATATCGGACCGGCCCCGACTCGCCGGTCGTGAAAGCGCTGATGGCGGCCTGCGAGAAGGGCAAACAAGTGGCTGTGCTTGTGGAGTTGAAGGCCCGCTTCGATGAAGAGAGCAACATCGAGTGGGCAAGGCGCCTCGAGCGCGTTGGCGTTCACGTCGTGTACGGGCTGATTGGATTGAAGACTCATTGCAAGCTCGCGCTGGTAGTGCGCCGCGAGGGCGATTCGCTCCGCCGTTATGTCCACATCGGCACGGGCAATTACAATCCCGCGACTGCGCGCATTTACACCGACATTGGCCTGTTCACGGCTGACGAACACTTCGGCGCCGACGCGACTGAGCTCTTTAACTATTTGACGGGGTATTCGAAGCAGATCGAATATCGCCGCTTGCTGGTTGCGCCGGTGAACCTGCGCGAGCGAGTAACCGCCCTGATCGAACGGGAGATTGAACATCACCAGAACGGACGACCCGCGCGCATCATAGCCAAGGTCAACAGTCTGACCGACACCAAGCTCGTTCGCAGACTCTACGAAGCTTCGCAATCAGGGATGCCCATCGATCTTTTGGTGCGCGGAGTCTGTGCGCTGAGGCCGGGAGTGCCGGGCTTGTCGGACACGATCAGCGTCACGAGTATCGTGGGCCGCTTCCTGGAACACAGCCGGATCTTCTATTTTCTCAACGGTGGCGAAGAAGACATGTACATCGGCAGCGCGGACTGGATGCAACGGAACCTCGATCGTCGCGTCGAGCTTCTGGCGCCAATCGGAGATCCGCGATTGAGGAAGCATCTGAAGGAAGAAGTCCTCGACGTGTGCCTGCGGGACAACGTGAAGGCGCGACGATTGCTGCCCGATGGAAACTACGAGCGAGTGCGGGCTGGTGAGGGTGAAGAGATTGTGGATTCGCAAAGTCTGCTCATTAATCATTACAGCTCCGTTTAGTCATCTCATTCTCTTCAAAAGCCTCACGCTGCGCTTCGAGATTTCCGACGATGTTGTGTCGATAACTTACACGGGCATTAACATGTCAGGCACCGAAGAGTCGGGCACAACCAAGCTCCATCCGGACGGCAAGGAACACCCCGTTGCAGAAGCTCTCGGCATTGTGGAGGTTTCGAGGTGGGCTGGCCCGCGCCTTCTGGAGTCGGTGGGCAAGAAAGATGGAAAAGTGCTTGGCCAGAGCACGTACGAAGTCTCCAGCGACGGAAACACGCTAACGGCAAAGATCAAGGGCATCGATGCAAGCGGTTCAACGTTCGAGCAGGTCATCGTGTTCGATCGTGAGTAGCTTGAGCGACGCAAACAATCCAAGGTCCAGGCTCATGAGAAAAACGTTAAGTCGCCGGCAGCTTTTGAAATCGGCCGTTGGAGCCG
>Ga0137403_10009347_pt1 | contig 10904 bp, 15 predicted proteins | sample CZOMad2_1_16fung_FD_122057 | JGI IMG/M metagenome (GOLD analysis project Ga0137403, IMG submission 122057) | Vadose zone soil fungal communities from Angelo Coast Range Reserve, California, USA - CZOMad2_1_16fungal (Hybrid Assembly) | ecosystem: Environmental > Terrestrial > Soil > Vadose zone...
GCTGAATGCGGCGGTTTGCTAAACCGTTTTAGGGACTAAACACCCTAACGGGGGTTCGAATCCCCCCCTCTCCGCCAGAATGTAAGTGCTTTAAAATACAGGCTTTATTCGGACGCTTATCCCGTGTTACTCATTCTTGGATTTTTCCCGCCGAACTTTTACTGTTATGTTTAGTAACTTGAGATTTCTAAATGCATGAGAAAACGGCACTTCCGATTCTCGTGTTTGGGGTTCGAAATTTGACTTCTCCGCACCACTCAGGATGGATGATTTTGTTCCAGAATTGTTGCAAACGCCCAAACGCATCACTAGCTCCCACGTGAAAACTTGCCACCGAGGCCGTGAACATTTCGTCCTGCGTAACGAGATCCCGCGAAATCTCATAGTCGGCTTCTGCAGCCGGCTCTCGAAAGAATTCACGTTGCGCTCGTCCGTACAGCTTCCTTCGCAAGAAGGATGCAAAGCGTTGATCTCGTCAAGGTAGCTGAGCAGCGCGTCGACAGAATCTCTTAGAATCGTAGAATCGTTACCGCACAAGAACTATCGAACGCAGGCGGTGACTTGCAGAAAGTGCAAGGGCGAAATGGCATTTGCGGTGGCGACTAAGCCAACCGCAGGGTTTCAACCGATGCGCACGGGTTCCCACCGCCAATGTCGAGGACGATCACCAACTCCAATGCTAGCGTTGCGAGAGAAGGCGCACCCCCCTCTCCGCCAGAATTTCCGTAACCGCTTTTATCGGTAAGACTTTCTGCACAGCGGTAACCTCAGCTCTATAAAAATATTTTGGGTGGCCGGGTAAGGAGATGGTATGGTTGGAAAGAAGGCCACCACGTTTAGTGGCGTCTTTGGTCGGGACACAGCGACAGGCAGCCGGCCGTGCATTCGAGCAAAAATCAAGCGCTTCGGTCAATCGAAGGCGGAAAAATCCTGTTTACGCTCCTCCAAAGTACAGAAGGGCTCTCTGCCAAACCTTTTCTGCAACGAGACGTCCTAGAAACCTGCCAGCAAGATCGCCCGACCTAAAATGAAGGCCACCGTAGCGCCGAGACATTCCAGCCTGATCTGCCGCAAATCTGAATGTCCGCCAACTTAGCGTCACGCGGGACTTCGGTGTTCCTGGTTCAACTCTGGAGGATCCCGGTTCAAAACTCACCGAATATTCGAAACACCCGCTGTGTGTCCAAAACTCGAGTATAGTTGCAGCTGCCGAACTAAAGGCACTATGTCCCGAAGGGTATTCAGGGAAGGGAGGAGAAGGGAAGAAGGTTGGCTGAAAGGGTATCCAATTGGCGCCATCCATCACAGCCGTTCCTTTTCCTGGTCCTCCCCAAGCAGATATTTTCTTTCCCGCGAAAAGATATGGAATCGCGCTCACCGGCCGTACGGAATCGAATTTCCGTTTTGCTCCCCAGGCTGCGACTCCAGCATCGAAAGTTGCATTGGTAAGAACAAAGAACAATTTCACATCATCGTCGAGGGTGTGGTGGTCACGCTCAGATATGAACTGGGCAAATAGACACCAGTGGCCAGCCGGTAACTCAGAATTGGGCCCATCGGTCCAGTATTCTGAGATCATTTTCTGCTCATCGGTGAGCCCCGCTGAAATATCGATTAGTTCATCGGCTTGAATTGAGAATTGCTCGGAAGCATAACGTACGACGGGGAACAGTGATTCAACGCGTGCCTGCTCAGCTTCGTACGGACCGGCGAACGAAATCACCCTAAACCAGTGCGCTCCTAAGAAGGGCTCTGGAAAAAGTATGCGTATTCCCTCATCCGGGTAGTAAAGGGGCTGGAAGTTGTTCGGGGCTCTAATCGAGATTGGATTCACTGGCACATTGCTTTGGGGATTCAAGGGAACATAGTTCGTGTAGTCAGCATACGGAAATTTGGTTGCGCTCATGTTCCCTAGCTGATTTGACCCGTCCTGGTGACGCGCATTGAGGACAATTTCACAAGCCGCGTTTCCTACACCTGCAGGTGTTGTTGGATTGGAATCTACTTTCGTCGGATCGTATCCGAGAGACCCAATCATAAAAGGATCGAAAATCGTACGCCGGTCCTGTGGAAATAGATCAACAGCTGCGCGATAAGCTGCGTAGCTGATCGCGGCTCTCTTATTGGATTCGGTCCTACCGCTCTTCGGTGCCTTAATCCAGTTCCCAAATTCAGGATTCGAAGCCCGATCGTCGTATGTCATCCAGGCATCGTAAATACAGGTGTGAACTATGGCCAGGGCTCGCGCCACCATAGGAGGCCCAAGATGAGCCCGCCGTACCGCTTCGAGAACCGTCCGGTTCCATTGAACTACGATCGTCGGTTGGGCTGTCTGTCTGCATCGAACGGACTGAGGATACCCAGATAGTAATAAACAATAGACCAAGATTCGAAAAGCGATACGCTTCATGTTCGTCTCGGCTTGCGGAATGAGCTAGTGCGCGTTTGTTCAAAGGTTACCGCTATTAACGATCATAGTAGATGCGCTCTTAGTTCTCCGTCTTTCCCCCGTTTCGGTTCGAGTTCATACCAGCGAGTGTCGGATACACGAGTCGCGTCGTATGGCGGAGTGAACACATCTAAGAGCTGTGCTTTGTTTTTGGCCATTACTCTATGCACGTTACGGACCCGTGACGTCAACCAACTCACGTCACCAGCGCGACATATTTTGGTGCCTCTGTCGCGTAATAAAAACGTTGCGGGGTCACTGTGACCGATGAAATCGAGATTGTGTATTTCAATTTCGCCAGTCAGACACATGCACGCACCGGCCATTGAGGGATGGTCGTGATAAGTAAAATACTGGCCCTTTTCGAAAGAAAACAGAGCCACTTCGAATGACCTCTCCTCTTTCAGCGGGAGGCCAACAAGTCCGCTCGGGATTATGTCTCTGAGATGGATTCGGAGCTGATCGTTTACGGAATCAGTTCGGTAGTTTAATGTAGGAAGCAATCGGCAAACCCGATCGATATAGGTCTGTTCGCTGAGGAGTCCTCGCCCGTAATCCTCGGCCAAGCGAGACAATTGCTCGACAAATCCCTCCCAATCCAGTTGTTGTCCCAGAGGCTCTAGGCATGCGCGGGCAAGCAGGTTGACAAAGTGTACGGCGGCCGCCGCGCCTAGTGTGATTATCTGACGACGAGTTGCCAATATTGGCAGCATGGAGTGTCAAGGCACCGGGATGATTACTGCTGGCTTCGAACCAGGCAAAGCAATTTCGTTTACTTGCCTTCGAGAGACCGCATCAAAGCGCATAATAGTTTGGTCCGCTGGGTTCGCGGCATATAAGAAAGAGCCGTTTTTTGCGACCGCCAAACTCCAAAACGGCTTGCTTGCATTAATTGAACCTTGAAGAGCCAGGGTTGATGCGTCCACAATCTCAATCGCCGTTGCCATTCCTTGTGAGCGCGCGGTGACCGGACCGCTGCCGAAGTACCAGACGTGACCCTCAGGCGACCGAGGCCACGGACCAGGGGGTATCCATCGACCTAGCATTCTGTTGAGTAGGGTCGAACACGGACCGGCGCCCGTTAGCACGTCCAATCGGCAGACCTCGTTCGAACCAGATAAAGCCAGAATGCTATCACTGCCGCCGTAGTAAGAGATGGCTCGTGTGGCTAAGGGTTCTTGTGCCATTTGACCGGAAGCGGCGTCGTACGGTCTTACAGGGAGAGCAAGATCCTTGATGTTGGAGACATTCCCGGTACTGTCGAACCGAAGCAGTCTCAACATATTGCTTGATCCGCAATGGACCATCACATCCCAGTCTGGGCCATCTAACGGAATCAGTTCAGCCACACCACACCCAGGAAGAGAACCGTGACCGGCTGCATGGATGAAGTCATTCCCTATTTGGAAACGCTGAATCCCGTATACGTCCGTGCCCTCGGCAACCGTTTGCATTGTTTCGACAAATAGCCATTGCCCGTCACGCGAAAGAGCCAGTGTTGTATCCGTCGCCCAGGATGTATAAATAATTCGGAACGGAACATCGTCTTTGGTGATAGCCCGCCCTGAGCGTGAATCGTAAATTGTTACTTCGCCTTTGTTGGCAGCGCCTGAAACGACGACCATTTTGAGGCCATCCGGGCTGACTACAAACTGAGGGGCATAGCCGACCGTTATACTACCCTTCGATATGCCCGCCGCCGGGTCCACCAAAATGATATGGGCATCGTCCCTACTTGAGCCTCGTGCATCCAAAACATACAGCCATCCAGATTGAGGTTGCGGCCAAGGACTCTGGCCGGCCAGTTCACTAGCGAACAGCACAAAGAGCCCACAATAGGTAGTGAATCGCGCAGCAAGCTTCTTGGGGTGCATTGAGAACCTCTCACACGGACCATCTTGACCAGACGTTGAAAAACAAAACGACCGCGGCAAACGCAAGGGCGCACTGGTTTGCGAGCTTTATGACATCCAGATTCCAGGACATCGCGTTAACCTTGACTTGCGTCGTGCTCACGTCGAACCTTGAGAGGGCCAAAATCGGAATCACTCGGCCTATCCCAAAGCCTAGAAAAACGGCCGCAGCAATAAACGGCTTACCCAACGCGGCGCTCCAAACCAGTACAATATAAAAGCTGCTCACCTGTATTGGCGTTCCCACTGCAACGCCCAACGCCAGGCCGTAGAATAATGCCGCCAGAACAGGTCCAAATCTTCGCCAATCCGGCGGAACTCTGAGACTCGACTGCGGGTGCGGCAAGTCTGCAAATGTGCCGTCTCCGAGGGCATAAATGGTGCTGAAAACAGCTACCAACGTGAGTCCCGATGCGCCAAATCTGGGAAATTGCAGCATGTTACCGATCATTCCTGCAATCATCCCGACGATCGCTGCTCCGACAGTCGATCCCAGGGCGTGAGTAACAATGATCGCTATCTTTTGGTGTGCTTGGCGCGCCCCATGAACCATGGGACAGATGGTTCCTACCATCGATATTCCTCAAGGCGAGATAACTGTTGCAGTGCCCGAAAACACAGCAAGCATGAGCACAACCAATGCGCCGTGTTCGTAACTGGCGAGAGCGGGAGCTGACAGACAGAAAGCGACGCCGAATACTCCGAAAGCAATTATTGCGACGACTCGCGCGCGTATACTTAAAGCAACACGCACAGATATTTCAGAAGTCATAGGCATGAGCAGGAACTCCCGATCGTGACGATTGTGCAGACGTAGGTTTCCCCAGTGTCGCACCAAGCTGGCGGCCGCGTCGGACGGTTATGACAAGTCAGACAGTTCGTACAAGTACACGTACTCGTAGTACAACAATCGCGATACGTCACATTTACACAGTTCGTGCCTGGTGGTGCCCCGGGGCAGCACATTTGCCAAAAACCCAGGGTACTCAAGTGTGAGCAATTCGGGCACACTCCTTGGCCGCCAGTCCCGTCCGAGCAGCTTGTGCAACAAAGTGTGCCCCAAATGCCGCACATCCAATAGGTATTACAGCTCACGCCGCAAGCGTCAGCAGGTGGCACGATCCTGTCGATAGGCAAGAATGGAACAAACGAAACACCCACGACTCTCAATAGCAATTTTCCCAACCGCACCACAAAGCCCTTCCTCGAAAATCGCTGCGACCATGCCACAAACAACCGCTCTTCCTGTCCAAGCTGTTGGTTTTTTGTGCCTTCGTTCTTTGGATTCATTTTTCACCCACCGACAGCGTGCGACAAGAATCAGTTACTGAGTGCTTGCTCCAATCTCACGAGTCGATGATTCTTGGACAGTCAGCACAGAGTCATCCTGATCGAGCCGATTCAACAGGCTCTCCAAATGAACCAACGAATTCACCAATCCCTTAGAACGCAAAATGCCAGACTGGTCCAGAAGAAGAGCATACGGCACTCCCGTTATGTTCATCTTTGTTCGAACGTCATCGGATATGACGTACGGTAGGTCTCGGAGACCGTGACGTGATCTGAACTCCTCATGCATTTTCAAATCTGAGCCCATGGAGAGTAGAACGACGTTGAGCGAACCGCGCTCGTGTCGGGAAATGGTCTTGAGACCCGAGGCCACGTCTGCACAGCTGGAGCAACCTGGCGACATGAAGACGAGCAACACATTCTTAGTGTGCTTGCCACCGAGTATGATCTCATTCCCGTCGATACCCTTCAGTTTCAATGGCTCAATAAAGCTATGCAACTCAGGACCTGGGTTGGCCATCATAGCTCCCGTCGGACCAAGTCGTTGATAAACATTCCCTAGTTGCCGGCCAATGAAAAGAACAACAATAGAAACCAGCAGAACTAGGACCCACAGCAATACGTAGGTTATCTGAAAAGCAAATCCACTCGTCATAGCGAATCGGCGCCTCCACGCACTTTTAGGCCTGGACTTGGCACGAGATCAATCAAAAGCGTCACGAGCGCAAGGCATATGAATAGGGCGAAGCCACAAAATGTCGAGAGGTCAACCCGGAGCGATTGCGAAACCCAACTTCCTGAACCAATACCGACAATGCTCGCTAATGCCCCTAGCAGAAGGTTTCGAATTACCAATTGCCACTTAATACTATTCCGCCCCGGTCCAAAACAGCCGCACGATAGCCAGCTACGTCCCCTTCTCAAATTAATAGCCATCGCAAGAGCAAAAAGGAATAAGAGCAAGACCGCGCATGATGCGCCAATTTGAGATAAAAATCCCCCCAAAAAACTTATGCAAACGGCAACTTCAAGCACGGTTATGCCGAGTGCGAAAAGCCGCGCAGATCCATGCGGTAGCAACTCATAAGCGGCTACTGTTTGGACGAAGGACTTAAATGAAATAGCTTTTTGGGAGGCTGAAAACGCAAACAGCGTCCCGAGCATTACGCGAACTGCCATCACAGGATCGACTGGGCTGGTTACGGATGTCATTTGCACTATCCGGCTTCGTAACGGCCGCTCACCTAAATCATTGCCGCAAGCCATGTGCTTTTTAGTATACTCGTTAGGTTATAGACAAGAGTTAGCAATTGGCCGATTTTGCTATTCATTGGCGGAAGTTGCTGCACCGCAAGGGGCGGATTCCTTCGCTCTGTTGCCCTGCCCTCCATTGGATACCGTGCATGCTCGCCGTCCGGCGATGGCCTGATTCAAGTTACGCGATAAGCGAATTGTTTGGTGCGGCGACAGTCCGAAAAAAGCTTTGTAATCACGAACTGTGTGACTGAAATCAGAGAAACCCGATGCCGCGATAGCTTCCTTCACGCACAAATTCGACTGCACCAGTAGATTCCGCAGTCTTTTCAAACGAAGTAGCTTGTGGTAGCGACCCGGGGAGACTCCGACTTCGTCTCTAAAAAGATGCCGAAGGCGGGAAACAGAAAGATTAAGGCGTCCGGCCAGATCGGACAAAGTCAGTTTCGATGAGTCTTCATTGAGTAACACCTCAAGCTCTTCTATGACCCATCTGATTCGACTATCGGAGAGTTCGTTCGAGCCCATTAGAAACCCGCCAAAGAGATATACAACTATCAATATGTTGTGCACATGGAAGTAAATGTCAAATCAATTGTCGATAAATCAACGCGCCAGAGCGACCTGATATGGCAACGGGTGAACCGCAAGGTTGTACTTGAGAAAACGACTCGCGGGAGGTGTAGATGTCCCAGCATCCCACTATAGGGTGGCTTTCGGCGCATAGACTCACCGAGCCAAGCGCCGCAGCTTAGCTCAAGCGCCCGCTACTTAGTTTCTGGCGGGCAGCGTTCGACAATAGATTTCCTTGCGAGAGACCTGGTCGATTTTTGACTACGCCCTCTAGCGGCGGCGCAACAGTTTGGAATACACGACTGTCGGGTTTCAGCTTCTTCCGTGAACCACGCTGGGTGAGCTAGAAGCGGTCTCTCTATCCGAGGTTCGGACAAAGGAGAATCCGGATTTGTTACTCATGTTACTTTTTTTGGGCACTTTCGATGTCCATTGGTGAGACTGGAGGGCACTGCTGAAACGGATGCGACTGCTGAGACTCGGTCGTAAACGACAGAAAATGCGGGTTTTACAAACGAAGTGACAGAAAACAAGGGACTTGCGGAAAAAGGAGCAATATAATCCCCCCCTCTCCGCCAGAATATAAGTGGTTGAAAATACAGGCCTTATTTCCAGGCAATTCCCTTGTTACTTATTCTCGGGTTTTTGCCCTCCTTGTTTTACTATTTTGTTAAGTAACGCTAATTTATAACTATTGGAGAAAGAAGGACTTCCGATTCTTGCATCTGGGGGTTCGAAGTTCTCCTTCTCCGCCCACCGCAGGCGATGATCAGCCGAGAAACAGTGATTTCTGGCAATCGAGAAATTCTTGTCACTGTTGTGCTGCGCAAAAGGCAAGTCGACAACCCGCCTTAAAGCTGGCAACAAGAAACAGGACCGATCGCGGCTGTTCCAAAGTACCAAAGAACGTTCCACGAATGCGCCAACAAAGCAGGACGACATCAAGCGCTCAGTAAATCTGGTATCGCGAACGCGTCGGATATTGCGAGTCGGGTGGTATTCAACGAACAGGACGGATGATCTTGTTCAGAATTGTCGCAAACGCTTCACTGCTTCCTCTGTGAAAACTTGCCACTGAGGCTGTCAACATTTCGTCCTGCGTAACGAGGTCCCACGCAATCTCATAGCCGGCTTCCAACAGCCAGCTCCCGAATGAATTCGCGTTGTGCCCGTGTGTTTCCCTCGCGGAAAGGATGCAAAGCGTTGATCTCGCCAATGTAGTGAGCGGCGCGTTCCCGAAAAAACCCTTTTGGTACGCCTTCCAGTCAGCTTCCCGGTTTTTCCAAACATCTGCGTTTGCGGGCCCATCGACAAATTTGCCAGTCATGAGAAGTGCTTCCAAACCTGGTCTAAACGTCAGCCAGGCGAGGAAGCTTTGATAAAAACTGAGATGCTGGAATCCAATCAATGTGTGACCGGGCTAGAATATGGCGAATGGCAAAAGGCCAGCATGAGATTCACCAGACTTGTCCCGCTCACTGCCTAAGTGGGCCCAGGCTGCGCGAAGCATCTTGTACAAAATTTCAAAGGAGTGAAAATCGGCAGCAAAGTTCAGCAGGAAGATTTGCCGACTCGCAGTCTGGGTCCCGAGATATCTCAGGTATTCGTCCATTTTCATTGCCTTGATTCTGCGCGTGATCTGCGCGCCAAATCGTGCGCTGGTGTTATAGAGATTGCTTGCTCCCAGACGACAGAAGCCGTCAACTGTCGTTCCCTTCATTCTCGACGCCGTCGAGGAGCGTGCCTGTTAACGCGGCGACCCTTTCGTCGCACTTGACCAAATCTCCGGCGTAGGAGTGATTCGGTTATGAGAGGCGTGGGCTCTCCACCATCAAAGGCGCTGGCGCACAGAAGCCAGTCCGTGCTAAGAGCTTTCGAATCCATTCGCGGCCAACACCCGGACACGCGCGCTCTAAATCCGACCAGTCGGAATTCTCCGACTTGAGCGCGAATCGCCCCGACGACCATTTCTGCCTTCCGACTCTTTCATGGTGCCAGCAGCCAGATTGCTCAGAGGAGCGGAAGCCCCAAGGCCCGTAGACGACGGTCTAACAACTGCTGGTCGATATAGCTATCCGTGAGGAGCTGCCGAAAGGTAGCACGACGATCGGTTAAGTAGCCTCGCAGGTAAAGTGTTTCGAGGAGACCCACGCTGCCGCGAACTTGGAGACCTTCTGCCGTGGCTAGTTTCCGCGCCTTGTAATCATCGAGCAGCACCGCATTCGCATGGAGTTCTTTCCCCAGGAGAATTGTGCTCAGCTCTCCAACACCGAGAGCGTAATTTTGTTGAGCCGCCAGCAAGTCCGCTTGGTTCTGAAGATTCCTTACCTCGACCCATTTCGCGTTCGCAACTTCCGTTGCTCCTGGCAGGCCAGCGCCGGCGACGACCACTTCGTGGTGAACCTCGGCGGAGATGTCAATGCGCCGAAAAAGTCTATTGAGGAGGTCAAAGCACCCAAGCTTTGTCAGAATAACAAGCGGCGATGAATCCGCTACGACAGTCACACTTCGATACGGTCAGTCGACCGGCGCTCCTCGTCCAGATCTTCAAAGCTATATCGCAGCGGCGGGACACCATGTTTGGCGACGAAATCCATGAAAGCAGCCAACGGCGTCTCGCATAGTTCGGCGGCGCGTCCCAGCGAGACCTTATCTTCGCGATAAAGTTCGAGCGCCAGCAATCGGGCAGCTTCCTGGGAGAGGTTGCTCCCTTCAAGATTTGCGGCCCTCAGAAGCGCTGAAGGCAGCTCCACGTTCACGGTTTCCATCTGTCAAAATTACCTTATACGCGGGTGTTTGTCATGCAATTTCACCACCTGGCTGAATCAGGAAGAAGCCCCCCGGAATCACTAATCGATATCGCTCGGAATGAGTGATCGGCATGAGCCCGGAACGCTGATCGGCATCGCCCGGAATCCGCAGCGTTGGGGGAACTGGCCGACGCTTGCGCTTCTTACTCATGAGCATCCTCTTGCGTTCTGTTCTTCACGCCCGCAGCGGACGGCAGCGGACCATTTGGTCTGTGGCTGGGATGGACTCCCTCGGTTTTTTTAGGTGTTTTCTTCGGGCGCTTGCTCCGGGGGAGAAACTGCACCAACGGCGGTTTCCCTTCCAGTTTGCGCTCGCGTTCGACCGTGCGCATCAATTGACAGATTTCGTCGTTGGTAAGGGGTTCGTCGGAGAGCCAGACGTTGTATTCTTCCTCGAAGCGGGACTCATCGTCTTCTTCTAGCTTGCGCATTTCGAGCATGAATTGCAGGTTGATCCTGGAACGACGGCGTTCGAGACCAGCCATGGACTTGTGGTAGGTCTCCATGAAGAGTTTAGGAGATTTCTTCAGGCGTTGAACTCCCCGAACGGCTTCGTCAATACCGTGGTTCACCAGATACAGCGCTTCATACAGATGTGCTTTCTCCATGACCAAA
>Ga0137403_10009348_pt1 | contig 10903 bp, 10 predicted proteins | sample CZOMad2_1_16fung_FD_122057 | JGI IMG/M metagenome (GOLD analysis project Ga0137403, IMG submission 122057) | Vadose zone soil fungal communities from Angelo Coast Range Reserve, California, USA - CZOMad2_1_16fungal (Hybrid Assembly) | ecosystem: Environmental > Terrestrial > Soil > Vadose zone...
GCCGTCGCCTCCGACATCGAGGCGTTCTGGGCCAAGGAGATGCCAGCGGTGTACGGCCGCCCCTACCAGCCCCTCCGGCCCGACCGCATCGTGGCCGGCACACCCGGCAGCGCGTTCCCGATCTGCCAGGGCCACGCCATCACCTACGACGACGTCAAGGGCAACGCGTTCGCCGCGGGTTGCCCCGAGGGACCGGTGGTGGTGTGGGACGCCGAGGGCCTCATCCCCGAGATCAGCCGGAAGTACGGGCCGGTGGCCGCGGCGATCGTACTGGCCCACGAGTGGGGCCACGTGATCCAGTTCGAGAACGGCGTCGACGCGGAGACGGTGCTCATCTCCCGAGTCCAGGCGCACGGCGATCGGAGGGGAACCGTGTTGGAACGCATTCGTGATCAGCTCGTTGGCGACGATCCCGAGCTTCTGAGCCGTAGCCGCGTCAAGGGTTGCGTGTTCGGCCTCGACTGCGACCGGGACTGGCGCCCCGTTCGCGATGCTGTTGAGCAGGGCGCTTGCGTCGACGAGGTCGTCGGTCTCTGTCAGCAGCCGGTGAACGGTCGCGATCGATCGGATGCGGGCGGCGGTGTCGTCGAAAGCACGACCGTCGCCGCCTTGTGGACGACCGAGGAGGAGGAGGTCGGCAGCGGTCTGGAGGTTGTTCTTGATTCGGTGATTGGCCTCTGTTGTCAACGTGCGCTCGAGCTCGGCACGAGCAGAGGCGCGCTCGCGCAAAGCCGCTTCGCGGCGGAGCGTCCGGGCGAGGACGAGCACGGCTGCGACCGCGGCTGCGACCAGCGCCAGCCGCATTGCCGTTGCGCCGACCGGTAGCGGGACGAACGCGGCCGCGAGCACGCACGTCCCGGCGCTAACGGCGAGCCAGAACCCTCGGCGCCAGCCGACTTGGACGACCGCGATGAACGGGATCGTGAGGAAGAGCAGGAGCGCGAAGTTCGGGCCACCGATGAACACGAGCAGCGCCACGAACCCGATCAATCCGCCGGACAAGAGGTCGAGCAGCAGCCGGCCGCGACGGATTTGCAGCCACTCGCGCCACGGAACGAACATCCCGGCCACGTTGCAGACGGCGGCCGTCAACGTCAGCGTGAGCATTAGCGAGCGGTTTTTCGTTCCCGTGACGCCAAGACCACCGAGAAGCGCGATGATCGAGAGCCACCCAAGCCAGAACCCGAGTTGCAGAGCCTGGGACCGAAACGCGAGCTCGAACTGTGCCTCGCCATCCGCGGCCGCCAAGACACTCACCGGCTCGGCGTTCGCCAGTCCTAACAAGATGCTCCCACGGAGCACGTAACGACGGCGAGCACGGTTTTAGTCCTGTTCCTTCCTTTAGTGGGGCAGGGACAACTCGTCCTCCTCTCGCCGTTACGCAAACACGGCGTGTTCGGTTTTGCCTGAACAGCGCAGACTTGGTCGAGGCGTAAAGACACCGTCAGTTGTCGCGCAGAGTCAGCCGTCGCAGAGTCAGCCGTTCTTGCTAGCGTGATATCTGCGGCGTTCATGACGGCGCCGCTCGGGGCCTTGATCGCCTCTTTCCCGCGTAGCCATGTGGCTCGCGTGATTCGACAGGGAGAGGCGATGACCGAGCGCCCGACGACCGACAGTTGTTTGCGACCGATGGCCCTGCGCCGCGGCTCGTCCTCCTTCGTGCCACTCGCGGGGAACCGCCCCACGGGAGTCGTTCGACTCTCGTCACAACGAAGAAGGAGGACAAGCACATGTCTGTAGCCGAGAACACGGGCACGCAGAAGCTCTTGAGCGGGCCGTGGCAGGTTGATCCGGTCCACACCGTCGTCGAGTTTCGTGTCAGGCACCTGATGATCGCGACGGTCAAGGGCCGGTTCCGCGACTTCGACGGCGCGATCGTCCCCAACGATGTCCCGAGCGTCGCGGGCACGATCCGGGTTGGCAGCCTCGAAACGCTCGACGCGGGTCGTGACGAGCATCTCCGCTCGCCGGATTTCTTTGACGTCGAGCGCTACCCCGAGATCACCTTCCAGTCGAAGGAGATCCAACTCAACGGCGACGACCGGGCGTTCCTCGTTCCCGGTGAGTTGACGATCAAGGGCGTCACGCGTCCGATCGCGCTCGACGGCGAGTTTCGCGGCAGCGTCGTCCAGCCGGACGGCGCCGAGCGAGTCGCCTTTGCGCTGCGCGGGCAGCTCGAGCGCACCGATTTCGGTCTTGTCTGGAATCAGGCGCTTGAGACGGGCGGGATGTTCGTCGGGAACACGGTCGAGCTCGCCCTCGACGTCTCTGCGGTGCGGGTGGTCTGATGGAGCCGCGACCGCTCAACGAGGCGGCGAGCCCCGCAACGATCTGGCCGATCACCTTCGCGGTCGGCGTCGCGGTGTTGCTCGTCGGGCTGATCGTGAATCCGAAGGTGATCGCGCCGCTGGGCGGCGCGATCACCGTCGTGGCGACCGTTGCCTGGATACGCGGCGGCCCTCACGGAAAGCAGGCGACCACGGACGAGGACACGACTCCGCTAGAGGCTGAGCGCGGTGGCGAGCGCTATCCGCGCAGTCGCTTCCTCGAGCGCGCGACGCTCGGTCTCGGCGGCGTCATCGCCGGTGCCGTTGCGTTACCCGCCGTGGGCTTGTCCGTCCTGCCTTCCTTCTTCGGCCAGCAGCGCCGCCCGGTCGACCTTGGCCCCGCGAATGCCTTTCCGGAGGGCCGGTTCGTCGTAACGACATTCCTTGCCGACCCGAAGGCGGGTGAGGTATCGCGGCGCGCTGCCTACATCCGCAACAACGGCCTGCTCGCTGGATTGCCGAGCTTCACGGTGATGTCGAGCCGCTGCACCCACGTCGGCTGTCCGACGCAACCGAACGGGCCGATGTTTCCCCAGCAGCGCCACGCTGAGCACACGGCAAACGGCGAGGTCGGCCTTGTCCCAGCGTTTCCCGCCGGCGGCTTTGGCTGTCCGTGTCATGGCAGCCAGTTCGACATCGAGGGCAATCGCACGGCAGGCCCGGCTCCGCGGGCCCTGGACCGCTACGAGTTCTCGATCCGCAACGGCCACCTCTGGCTCGGCCGCTTGTTCAGCGTCAGTCATGTCGAAGGGCAAGGAGCGAACGCCAGGATTCACCGCTTCGCCCTGCGTGGCGCAGGCGAGCCGGCGGATGGACCGGAGTCGTTGCTCTACCCCGTCGATCCGATCCGATGAACATCTACGAGCTCGACATCGGCTGGGCGGCGACCGCAAGCGAGCGTCGTTACCTGTACTGGATGTTGGTCGCCTGCGACGAGGTCGGCGGCGTCTTTCTGACGGCACGCGACGATGTGCTGGCCGTCCTCTTCAGCGGCAACCGCACGAGTTTCGACGCGCTCGCCCGGATGATCGAGCCGGGCGGAACGCTGCAAGGGGCCCCGTGGTGACTCGACGCGGCTCGTTGCTCGCGGTGTTTTTTCTCGGGGCGGCACTCGTACTCATCCCCTGGACTGGCTGGCTGGTGATCTCGCTGCGGTGCCAATACCTCTCACGACACTGGGGGCTTGCCTGGGCCGGTTTCGACGCCGGGCTTGCGCTCTCCCTCGGCTTGACAGGGCTCGCGGCGCTTCGCCGCGCGCCCTGGCTCGATTGTGCGGCGGTGGCCGCCGGCACTCTGCTCGCCGCCGACGGGTGGTTCGACGTCATCACGTCACGCGGCGCGACCGACGTCGCCCTGGCCACGACCGAGGCGCTGGCGATCGAGCTGCCACTCGCTCTGCTCTGCATCTGGCTCGCCCGCGTGTTCACGCCGGCTTGGGCCGCCAACTCCCGTCCTGCAATTGCAAACACGATCAGAAAAGGAGCACTGGAATGAAACGCCTTCCTCTATCGCTGTCCGCACTGGGTATCGCGCTCGCCGCCGTCGGCGCTGCCGTTGTCCTCGCCGGCAGCGCCCACGCCAAGACAACGCAGCGTGCGAGCACGGCGAGCACAAACGCTCCCGTGAGCAAGCGCCTCCCCGGCCAGGAGTCTGGACAGCCGGTGATCGACTGGAACAACGTTCTGCTGTCGATCGTGAACACGCCGGGCGCGCAGCCGGCGAACATCCAGCCGACGCGCAACTTCGCGATCGTCCACGCCGCCATCTATGGCGCGGTGAATTCGATCGACCGTTCGCACGAGCCGTACCTGATCTCCGTTCGCGCGCCACGCGACGCATCGGAGACCGCGGCCGCCGACGCCGCCGCGCACACGGCTCTGGTCGGGCTCTACCCGGCGCAGCAGAACAGCCTCGACTCCGACTACTCTGCCGAGCTCGCTCTGGTGCCGAACGGCCCGGCGAAAGACAAGGGCATTCGTCTCGGCGAGCAGGTTGCGACCGAACTGCTTGCGGCACGGGCGAACGACGGGTCTTCCGTCATTCCGACCCCGTTCGTCGCGGGCACGAATCCCGGCGACTACCGGTCGACGCCGCCGAACTTCCCGACACCTGTGTTTACGAATTGGGGAGGGGTAACGCCGTTCGTTCTCCACCGTGGCGACCAGTTCCGTCCGGCACGGCCTCCTGCGCTGACAAGTGACGCCTACGCAGCGGCGATCAACGAAGTGCAGAGCCTCGGCTCGGCAACCAGCACGACCCGCACGTCCGAGCAGACCGTAATCGGCAGGTTCTGGAACCCGCCGATCCAGAACTTCTGGAACCAGATCGCCCAGACTGTCGCACTCGCTCGCCACAGCGACCTACCGACGACGGCGCGGCTGTTCGCGGCCATGAACCTGAGCTTCGCCGACTCGGCGATCGCGTTCTACGACGCCAAGTACACGTATCGGCTCTGGCGGCCGGTGACCTCGATTCGCCTCGCCGACACCGACGGCAACCCCCTCACGGTCGCCGACCCGACCTGGCTACCCCTCTCGGGCACCACCGCCGCCGACCCGTCGTACCCCGGTGCGCACAGCACGATCAGCGCCGCCGGCGCCGAGGTGCTCGCCAGTTTCTACGGTGACCACCAGTCGTTCTCGGTCACTTCGCCGGCACTGCCCGGCGTGACCCGCTCGTTCACTAGCTTCGGTGCTGTCGCCCAAGAGGCAGGTCTGAGCCGGATCTTCTCCGGCCAGCACACGCGACTCGATCACCTTGCCGGGCTCACGCTCGGCCACGACGTCGCGGGCTTCGTCCTGCACAACGCGCTGCTCCCGCGCTCGACTCCTCCGGCAACTAGCGGCCATCAACGAAGGCATCACTCAACGAAGGGAAAATCATGAGAGCCCGAAATTCTGTTGTTGCGCTTGCGGCACTGGTCGTAGCGGTGTCCGCAGCAATCGTCCTGGCGGGTGTCGCTGCGCCCGCCTCAGCCCACGGTGGCGGGATCGCCACGCGGTCGTATGTGCAGACAAACCTCGTTTCGGACGTCCCGGGTTTGGCCGAGCACACCGATCCGAACCTGAAGAATCCCTGGGGCACGTCGGTTGGCCCGGGTACCCCGATCTGGGTGTCGGACAACCATGCCGGGGTGACGACGCTGTACGACGGGGCGGGCAACGCTCAACCGCTCGTCGTGAGCATCCCGGCACCGCCGTCGGCAGGGGAAGGCGCCGTTGGGGCGCCGACCGGCCAGGCGTTCAACACCTTCGATCCGACCTCGTCTGACTTCGTGATCTCGAAGAACGGCAACTCTGGTCCCGCCTTCTTCCTGTTTGCGACCGAAGACGGAACCATCGCCGGCTGGAACCCGAACGTCGACCGGCCCCACGCGGTCATTTCAGTCGACAGATCGACCGCGACCGACAGCGCAGGTGGCGTCGGCGCGCTCTACAAGGGCTTGGCCCTGGTGACCACACCCGCCGGCAAGTTCCTCTACGCGAGCAACTTCCGCTTCGGGACTGTGGACGTGTTCAACAGTCACTTCGACCTCGTGAACAGCTTCACGGATCCGACGGTCCCGGCCGGATTCGCGCCCTTCGGGATCCACAACATTGGCGGCAAGCTGTACGTGACCTTCGCGAAGCAGGGCCCGGGCAAGGAAGATGACTCAGCCCGGCCCGGCAACGGATTCGTCGACGTCTTCGCCCCGAACGGAAACTTGCTCCAGCGTCTTGTCAGCCGAGGCGAGCTCGACTCGCCCTGGGCAGTCACGCTGGCGCCGTCGACCTTCGGCGCGTTCGGCGGCGACATCCTGGTCGGCAACTTCGGCAACGGCCGCATCAACGCGTACGACTCCGCGAGCGGCGCGTTCAAGGCGACGCTCACCAGGCCCGGCGGCGGCCCGGTCGTGATCGACGGGCTGTGGGGACTGCGCTTTGCCCCCGCGACGCCGGGCGCCGGCCCGAACACGCTCTTCTTCACGGCGGGCATCAACCACGAAGCCGACGGGCTGTTCGGGACGATCGTCCCCAACGGGTAGCGCCCACGGTAGAACGTCCAGGCCACGAGTGAGGTGCCACGTGCGCCTCACCCGTAGCTGGGCGGTCGGAACTTCGATAGGAGAGCAGCTCGATCGATCGTGTCATCGGCTTCCGGAAACTCCGCAATCGAACATTGGACGCGTTTGATCCTGCGGCTGCGCTGGCTCGTGCTTGGCATCTGGCTGGCCGCGCTGATTGCGGGCGGCTTCGCCTCGATGCGGCTCAGTGGACTCCTGTCGAACGATTTCGGCGTCCCCGGAACCGACTCGGCTCAGGTGCAGTCGATCCTGCAGCAGCGCTTCGGCGATCGCAGCGACGGCGAATACCTGGTCGTCTTCAAGGTCACCCGCACGCCGAACGGACAGCTGCTAGCGCGGCTGCAGCGAACCGTCGACCGCGCCGCGGCGGTGATCCCGACTGCTCGTGCCGGCCCGCTGCGAGTTGTCGGCGAACACGTGATCGAGGGCACCGTCGTGTCGCACCTCGATCTAGCACGAGCGAAGGCGTCGACGGCCGCGCTGGTGCGGGCGCTCGGCCACCCGAGGGGAGCGCACGCCTACGTCAGCGGCCAGGCGGCGATCCAGCACGACCTCGACCCGATCTTCAGCCAGGACCTGCGACGGGGAGAATTCGCGATTGCGATTCCCGTGGCGCTTCTGGTCCTGGTCTTGGTGCTCGGAGTCTCCGCGATCGTCTCGCTGCCGCTCGTCTTCGCGGGGACGACGATCGCGGCGACGCTGGGGATCGTCTTCCTCTTCGCACATGTGCTGTCGATGGCGACCTATGTGACGAATCTCGTCGAACTCATCGGCCTCGCCCTCGCGATCGACTACTCGCTGCTCGTCGTCTACCGCTTCCGCGAGGAACTTGCCGCCGGCGGGAATCCGAACGAAGCCGTGGTGCGGACGATGGCAACGGCCGGGCGCTCCGTGGTTTTCTCCGGCGCAACGGTCGCGGTTGGGCTCGCCCTCCTTCTTTTCATCCCCGTCCCGTTCGTACGGTCACTCGGCATCGGAGGCTTCCTGATCCCGGTCGTCTCGATCGTCGCTGCCTTGACGCTCTTACCCGTTCTGCTGTCGCTCAACGGCCGGCGCGGTGCAGCTCGTGTACGCGTCGCGGAGGCAGTGCGCGCTCGGTTGCGGATTCCGCTGCCGCGCGCGGGGAGCACGGGTGACCTCGAGCAGGGTCTGTGGGCACGCTACGCACGCTCGATCATGCGCAGACCGCTGGCCTACGTCACGGCCGGAGCCCTGGTGCTCGCGCTTGCCGCTGTGCCCGCGTTCGGGTTGCGGCTGACCCCTGGTTCTGCCGACGGGATTCCACGCTTCCCCCAATCTGTTCAGGGATTCGACCTCCTGCGGCGAGCGGCCGGCCCGGGTGCGCTCTCGCCGAATCAGTTGCTCGTAGACGCCGGTCGGAGCGGCGGTGTCTTCGGACGCGACCTGCAGGCAGCCATCGCGCGGCTGGAGGTTCGGCTTCATTCCGACCCCGAGGTCGCAGCCATTCGGCCTGCGCCGAACGCGCCCCTGGCCGACTCGAGCGGCCGCTACGAAGAGCTCGTCGTCGTCGGCCGGCACGAGTACGGGACCGAGGCTGCGCAGAGCTTTGTCGGCCGCCTGCGTCGGACGATCATCCCGGCCGCTCGCTTTCCGGCTGGAACGCGAACGCTCGTCGGCGGCGGCGGCGCACAGGGCGTCGACTTCCTCCGCCGCTCCTACGCCGCGTTTCCCTGGCTGGTGCTCGCGGTGCTCGGAATCACCTACGTGCTCCTCATGCGCGCGTTCCGTTCGCTGCTCTTGCCGCTCAAGGCCGTCCTGCTCAACCTGCTGTCGGTCGCCTCGAGTTACGCAATGCTCGTCGTCTTTTTCCGTTGGGGGGTCGGTCGCGATCTTGCCGGCCTGTACCAGTTCGGCCAGATCGAGGGCTGGATCCCGATCTTCCTCTTCGCCATGCTCTTCGGCCTCTCGATGGACTACGAGGTCTTTCTGGTCACGCGCATGCGAGAAGCCTGGGACGAGCTGCACGACAACGAGCGTGCGGTCGCCCACGGGCTCGAGCACACGGGTCGAATCGTCACGGCCGCGGCGATCATCATGGTGGCGGCCTTCTCGGGCTTCGTTGCCGGGCGGATTGCGGGCCTCCAGGAGTTCGGGCTCGGGCTCGCCGTTGCCGTCTTCGTCGACGCAACGGTCATCCGCGCCGTGCTCGTGCCGGCGATCATGGCGCTGGTCGGCCGGTACAACTGGTGGCTGCCGACGAACGTCGCGCGTTTACTCGGTACGACAGGCTCGCCGCTGCCTCGTCCGGTGACACCGGCACTGCGCGCCTCCGGCGAATAGCGATACGCACCTCGTAGCGGGACTCGGTCCTGCTACGTTGACCGCACGGCGTTCGTGACGACGCCGTGCGAGGCCAAGACCGCCTCTCCCGCGCAGCCGACCAGCGGCCGCGCCGTCAAGGGAAGAGGCGATGAAATGAAGCACTGGATCAAACTGTTTGGCGTCCTCGCCGCGTCGGCGTTGTTCGTCGCGACTGCTGCCGCTTTTGCGTTCGCAAACGGGACGAACGCCAGCGGAACGACAATCGCAATTGCGAAGACGCGGCTCGGACGCATTCTGGTCGACAGCAAGGGAATCACGCTGTACGACTTCGTCACGGACAAGCACGGCGTGAGCGGCTGCTACGGCGCCTGCGCTGCGCTGTGGCCGCCGCTCATCACCAAGGGGAAGCCACATGCCGGCCCCGGTGTGCGTGCTTCGCTGCTCGGCACGACGAAGCGGAAGGACGGCAAGCTCGAGGTCACCTACAACCGTCACCCGCTCTATTACTTCGTCACCGACAGAAAGCCCGGCCAGACGACAGGCCAGGGCGTCAACCAGTTCGGCGGCCCGTGGTGGGTGCTCTCGCCCGCGGGCAAGGAGATCCACCGTGGCTAGCGCGCCCGGGCAAGCCGCGCCCAGCCGAGGCAACGGCGGCTCCGCACCGGTGCGAGCTCTGCCGGCTCAACCGGGGGGGCGGACCGAGGTAGCGGCGCAGGTCGCTCGCTACCTCGGTGCCCTCTCGATCCTGGCGGTCGGAGCCGTCCATGCTCAGCAGTACTACAGCGCCTACTTCTCGGTCGTGCCTACGATCGGCACGCTCTTCCTGCTCAGTTTCGTCGGTGCAGGAGTCGTCGGGGTCGTGTTGATCGCCCCGGTCAGACGGTTGGGGCGGAACATCGGTGACCTGATCTTCGTCCTGGCTGCCCTCGGGGCCATCGGGATCGCGCTGGGCTCGCTCGCGAGCCTGCTCGTCAGCGAGTACATGCCGCTCTTCGGCTTCATGGAGTCCGGCTACCGGCTGGCAATCGTCCTCGCCCTGGTCTTCGACGCCTTGACGACTGTCTTTCTCGGGGTGTTCGTCCTGATGGTTGCGCGCGCGAGACGTCACCACGGTGCGAGCGATGCCCGACCCGCGCGCTTGACCACCACCGAAAGGAGATCTCGATGAAACAGAAGCTGTCACTTCGGCTGTTCGTTCTGGGTATCGCGCTCGGAGCGATCGGCGGCGCCGCTGTGCTCGCTGCCTCCGCGTACGGGGGCAGCGCTTCCGCGTCGCGCACACCCAAGGGAGCACTCGTGGCGCTCAGGAAGACGACGCTCGGCCCGGTTCTCGTTGACGGTCGTGGCAGAACGCTGTACGTGTTCGAGAAAGACCACAGCGGCAGAAGCGCGTGCGACACGGCCTGCGCGAAGTTCTGGCCGCCGCTCATCAGTCGCGCGCAGCCTCGCGCTGGGGCGGGTGTGCACAAATCCCTGCTGGGAGCGACCAGGCGCCAGGACGGACATCGGCAGGTGACCTACGCAGGACACCCGCTCTATGCGTTCGTGGGTGACAAGAGCGCCGGCCAGACGAGCGGCGAGGGTCTGACCAACTTCGGCGCGGACTGGTACGCCCTCGCAGCGAGTGGCCGCACCGTGGAGCCAAGCAAGCCCAGCACCGGCGGTTACGGCGCAGGTGGCGGCTGGTAGCCGCGCGACACGGAAGTCAAGGATGACACCGACAAGCCCCCTCGCCCAGGTGCCGGCCGACCCCTCCCGGCATGGTGCGCCGCTGATGCGGCTGCGGGCAGATGGGAGGCCTGGGTGTCTGGCCGCGCCATGCCGGTGCGATTCCCTCCGCACCCGCGTGGCGCGGCGCCAGCGGAACCGGGGCCGCTGACGATGTTCGGCTGGATGACGAACGCGATGCGGGTGCCGGAGCTCCGCCGCCGCGTGCTGTTCACCGCGATGATCTTGGCGGTCTACCGTTTCGGCTCGTGGCTGCCGGCGCCAGGTGTCGACTCGAACGCGGTCGGCAGCTTCCTCAACTCGAAGGGGACCTCGATCTTCGGGTTGCTCAACCTGCTGTCGGGATCGTCGCTCTCGCGCCTGTCGCTCTTCGCACTCGGAATCGTCCCCTACGTGACGGCATCGATCGTCGTCCAGCTGCTGACGGCCGTCGTGCCGAGGTTCGAGCAGTTGCAGAAGGAAGGTGAAGCGGGTTACGCGAAGCTGAACCAGTACACCCGGT